>ERZ1643250.255-NODE-255-length-63957-cov-63.823339_pt1 | contig 63957 bp, 52 predicted proteins | sample MGYA00579262_ERZ1643250 | MGnify/ENA primary metagenome ERZ1643250 (study PRJEB29033, sample SAMEA4952265) | chicken gut metagenome | biome: Broiler Chicken; feature: Gastrointestinal Tract; material: Caecum | place: Ireland | collected 2018 | study: Broiler...
AACTTGAGAGGAACAAAAGATGGATAAAATAGCGGTTTTGATTCCCTGCTACAATCTGAACTTCCCAAAAAATTGACACTCAATAAATTGGCACTCATTGGGGAAGCTGAAAAAAGCCCGTAAAATCAAGGAAAATCCCATTTTTCACTTGTATTTTTTGGAAAAATATGGCATAATACAAGAGAAGCAATTAACCCTCAAACATTAAACGGATGGAGTGCCATATGTACCTGGACTGTACGATAAAGATACCTGATTCAAACGGGAAAATCACGAAGAAGACAATCAAGGGAACGACGTATATCTATTATGAATACGCGCGGATTTATCTGAAAGATAAGAAGTATAACACACCGAGACGGATATGTATCGGCAAGCAGATTCCGGGCCAGCCTGCACTCATGTTGCCGAATGACAAGTTCTTAAAGATATTTCCACAGGAAATCCTGCCGGAGGAGAAACAGGGATACCGAAGTGGCTGCCTTCGTATTGGGGCTTATATTGTGATTCGGAAGGTCATATCTGACTACAGATTGGATCTGATGCTTGCAAGAATCGTTGGAAAGGATGCGGGGCTGTTTCTGGATCTGGCTGCCTATACAATCATTACCGAAGGAAATGCCGCCCAGTATTATCCGGATTATGCTTTCAACCATCCATTGATGACAGAGGATATGCGTATATACAGTGATTCGAAAGTGTCCGATTTTCTTAGCCGGACTACGACAGACCAACGGATTCTGTTTTTGAATGAATGGAACGAGAAGAGAGATCATAGGGAAAGGATCTATATTTCTTACGATTCCACAAACAAAAACAGCCAGGCCGGCGACATCGATCTGGTAGAGTTTGGCCATCCAAAAGATGACCAGGGGAAAGAAATCTTTAATTATTCCATTGCCTATGACCGGAATAATAGAGAGCCTTTGTTCTACGAGTCTTATCCCGGAAGCATTGTAGACATATCCCAGCTTCAGTATACGCTTGGCAAAGCGAAGGGATATGGGTACAGACGGGTTGGGTTTATTCTGGACCGGGGATATTTTAGCAAGGAAAATATCCGGTTCATGGATGATAATGGATATGATTTCGTTATCATGGTCAGGGGGATGAAAAAACTGGTCAGCGAGATCGTGCTGGAGCGAAGAGGAAGTTTCGAGGATGATCGAAAAAACAGTATCCGCACCTACAAAGTCAGTGGTACAACTGTTCGAAGGAAACTATATGCAGATGATGAAAAAGAACGATATTTCCACATTTATTATAGTGACAGCAAAAGGCAGTCTGAGCGGGAAAAATTTGAAGATAAGATTGACCAGATGGGCAAAAAACTAAAAGACTGTATGGGGCTGCCAGTTCGTCCGAGAGGAGATTTTATAAAATATTTCGATCTGGTGTACTGGCATGAAGGCCTGGAAGATGAGAAGTTCATGTCCGGAATCGAAAAGACAGAAATCATCAACCGGGAGATACAGCTTTGTGGTTATTTTGTGATTGTGACTTCGGATAAGATGACAGCAGAGGAAGCGCTGACGCTGTATAAGAGCAGAGATGGATCGGAGAAACTCTTCCGGGGAGATAAATCGTATCTCGGAGCGCGGAGTGAACGGGTTTACTCTAATGAGTCAATGGATACAAAGATATTTATAGAGTTTGTAGCCACGATTATCCGAAGTAAGATATATACCTGTCTGAAAGACGAAATGGACCGACAGGAACACAGGAGAAATTTCATGACAGTGCCTGCAGCCATAAAGGAACTGGAAAAGATAGAGATGCTAAAAGGTGCTGATAATGAATACCGTTTGGATTATGCAGTTACTGCCAGACAAAAAGAGATCCTGAAAGCTTTCGGCCTTACAGCATCTAATGTACAGAAACAGGCGGCTGCAATCAGTTCAGAGCTGGCAAGAATTGAGGTTGAGGAGTTTGAAAAAGCTGCAAGTGAACAGATGAGATCACTGTGATGTGGGAGGGTAGGAAGATGGCGAGACGGGTTGTGACATTAGAGGAAAAGATAGAGAAAGCTCAGATCAATGTGGCCGAAACAAAAGCGAAATACGACAAGGCAGTTGATGAATTGGAAAAGCTTCTGACAAAACGGAAAGAGCGGGATAACAAGCAGCTCCTGGAAGCATTCTCAGAAAGCGAGAAAACCCTTGCAGAAGTCATTGAATTCCTGCAAGGGAATAAGTCGTCAGAAGATTGAGCGTTACATAACAATTGGACAGGGGAAGAAAAAGCATGATGACACTAACGCAGTATAAAAAAGTAATTAAATCTTTAACCAGAGATGAATTAGAAGCGCATTTATTTGAAATGTTCAAATCTTCTAAAGTTTTCAAGGATATCGAAAGCAGTTGTTGGAGCGTGGAATCCAATGATGAATTGATGGTCAGTCTGCAGAAACGATTAGAAAAGGTTTTCTGGAAGGAACAGTTTTCTTTGAGTGAATGCAAAGGTGTGCTGAATGACTACCTAAGCAGAACCGTAGATGAAGGAACGAAGGCTCTGATGCACCTTGCTTTCGCTGCCGAAGCCGCAGAACTTAGTGCAGCGTATGGTGACCATGGGAAAAAATTTTACAACAGCCTTGAATCCTCAGCTGAAAAATTTCTGAATTATGCAAAACTGCATCCGGATTTCTTCAGCCTCCACGAAACAGAATTCGAAAACCTCATATCTACTGCCGATCCTCTGGGGTATGGCGTATCAGATGATCTGGGATATATGATGGAAAACGTTCGCATAGAACTCGGGTATTATGATGATCCAGATGGGGACAAGTGATGACTGCAATTAGCGTTGAGGGTTAAAAAACTCAGGAAGTTAAGGAATGAAAAATGATAGAATAGTAATGGGAATCATTACTGTGTATACTGGTGTTGGACCAATCTTTCGGAAAGAATACGGAAAGGACTGTATTTCTGAAAAACCAGCTCTTATGAGAAGCAGGAAACAGGAAAAAAAGCTGGCCAACAAAAGAATACATTTAGCCGGCAAGGGAAAATCATCTTTTATAACTTCTGTTATGGAAGTCATAAGAAGATAGAGTATAGAAAGAAGAAGTGAAATAATCTTCCAGGAAAAAGAAACTTTTCGTATTTTTTGCAACGAAAAAGGAATGAACAATTGTAAAATGATACAGATGATGATTGGAAAAATACACATATAGGTAGATTCATTGAAAAATGGTGTCATAAAGATAATCCTTTCTTCATTTGGTAAGTATATCGCTATTATAAAGTATCAATATCAAGAAGACAAGTTTTACTAAAAATAGATTTCTAACATATCTTGCATTCCGGAACTTTTTTTCGTACAATGTCAATGTGATGATATAAAGTTTAGAGTATGAATCATAAGGGGGTACATGAATGAAATTAAAAAAAGTCATGCTGCTGACCGCAGCTTTTATGCTTGCAGCTTCTATGACAGCCTGCAGCCAGAAGCAGGATACGCAGCCAAGCCAGAATGAGACATCTCAGACAGAGGATTCCTCTGAAGGGAAGCAGGAAGTGGATGAGGGAGCAGCAGTACAGGGTTCTGCAGTAGAGCCTCAGGAAGAGATTCCTGCTAATCAGAACCTTCTTACAGGAGTGCCGGACCTGACAGACGGGGCCATAGGAAAACGGCCGGTAGCTGTTATGGTCAATAATGTTTCTTACGCAATGCCTCAGTATGGCGTAGGACAGGCAGATATTATTTTTGAAATTCCTGTTGAGGGAGATGCTACCAGATTTATGGCTCTTTACGGCGATTATACCCAGGTGCCTCAAATTTGCCCCATCCGCAGCTGCCGTTATTATTTCCCGGCTCTTTCCCAGGGATTTGATGCATTCTATGTAAACTGGGGAATTGATGATACTATGGCGGACTATCTGGAAGCTTTGAATATGGACCAGATTGAAGGGATTACCAATACCGGCGGACTTTTCGGCAGGGACCAGGACAGGCTGAATCAGGGATATTCTCTGGAACATACAGGATATTTTGACGGAACAAAGCTGGTTTCTTATATTGAGTCTCAGGGCCTGAGGACAGACCTGAATGAGGACAAGAAGGGGCCTGCTTTCCAGTTCAACGGCCTGGAGGAACAGCTCAAGCCAGAGGGCAGTGACTGTACCAGCGTACAGATTAACTTCGGCGCACAGTCTTCACAGTTTACTTATGATGCAGAGAATAAGGTTTATTTGAAGCAGATCAATGGCGATGCCCAGGTAGATGGAAAAACCGGAGAACAGCTGGCCTTTACTAATGTATTTGTATTGGAAACAGATATTTCTGTGAGAGACAGTGTGGGACATAAAGAGATTGACTGGGATGGAGGAACAGATTCTGTAGGATATTATGTATCCAATGGAGGCGTTCAGAAAATTACCTGGTCTAAGGACTACAATAATGAAAGTTCCTACCTGAGATTTTACGATGAGTCCGGTCAGGAGATTTCCATTAACAGAGGAAAAAGCTATATTGCGTTAAATTACAAAAATCAGGCTGTTTTTCAGTAAGTGAGAGAACAGGGGCTGACGCATCAAGTGCGCCAGCCCCTGTTTAAAAAAATGCTCATATGGAAATATCTTTCTTGCTCGATAAAGATGTTCAAGTATTGCTGCTTTTTCTTAAGCTGGATTTTAGGCTTTTCATGGTTTCCAGAATAATCTGTTTCTCCTGAGGGGTACAGTCATCCAGGAGTTCTTTAATTTCCTGGTCCAGAATAACAGAGGAAGCAGTATTATATCCACATACCAGTTCATCTACGGATACATGGAGCGCATTGGCAATATCAAGAAGACATTGTACGCTGAGCTTGGTCTTTCCTGTTTCAATATGACTGATATGCTGGACAGAATAGTCTGTTTCTTCACCTAACATCTGCTGCGTCATTTTCTGTTTTTCACGATATTCTTTGATTCTTGAGCCAATCCTTGAGTAGTCCATACTATACGCTCCTGAAAAATTTTATATATTATATGCATAAATTCTGTGAATAATAAATGGAGTAAACGGATAAATTATGCAAGGAGTTTAAAAAACTATAAATATTATGAATTTTTTATATATCCATTTAAGAGAGAAATAGATTCTTCTGTAATCTTGTTTATGGAAGTGGTATAATGGACTCATCAATTGCGACAAAGGAGAATGACAGGATATGGTGCAAAAAAAACAGGAAATTACCTATAGGGAACTTAGAAAAGAGGACTATAGACAGATGGAAAGAATCCTGGGAGATACCTGGGGATTCAGCCGTAGATGTAAAGATCAGAAAGTGGTAAGGCTGTTGGAAAAATCTTATTGGGCAAGTCTGCTTACTCAGGAAAATTTTGCCAGAGTGGCCCTCATAAATGGAAAGCCTGTGGGAGTGGTTCTGGCAAGAAAAGAAGGAAAAGGACGAAAAAATTTTACTATGAATTTTCGTGGACTTTTCTATGGGATACGCCTTGGATTCAGCCAGGAAGGACGGAGCAATCTGAAGCTTTTCAGGGAACTGAACCGCCAGAACCGGCAAATGTTTAAAGAACAGGGAGAAAAGTTTGATGGTGAGCTGATCTATTTAAATATTCTCAGGAGCAAAAAAGGAAAAGGTATGGGAACTCAACTCTGGGAAGATGCGAAAGCATTTATCAAAGAAAATGGAGGCAAGAATTTCTTTTTCTTTACAGATACAACCTGTGACTATAAATTTTATGAGAAAAAAGGATGTCAGAGGATCTGTGCCTCTGAGAAGATTGTGGATATAAACGGCCAGAGAAAGCATCTGGAAATGTTTATTTATAAATATGAATTATAATTGCCGATAAGGCAGGAGGATGAATCTTATGGAGAAGTGGTCAAGGTTTAATTATCAGCCATGTCTGCCCCTTGGAAAAGAGGGTGCAAGAGTGACAGGATGCAGGGAGCATATTGAACTGTCGAGAAAGGCAGCAGGAGAGGGAATGGTGCTGCTGAAAAATGAAGGATCTCTGCTTCCCTTCTGTAAAGGACAGAAACTGGCAGTTTTTGGAAAGGCTGCAGTGGACTATGTAAAGGGCGGCGGAGGAAGCGGAGACGTGACCGTGGCTTATACCAGAAATCTTATGGAAGGTCTGAGGATTAAGGAGCAGGAAGGAAAAGTGGAGGTTTTCTGGCCTGCTGCAGGGTATTATGAAAAGGAAATTCAGGCTCAGTATGCAAAGGGCTACTGTCCGGGAATGACTCTGGAGCCGGAAGTTCCGGAAGAGCTGCTGGGACAGGCCAGAGCTTTTACAGATACGGCTGTAGTGACAATCTGCCGGTATTCTGGAGAAGGCTGGGACAGAAAGAGTATTGCAGATAAAGCTTTTGCAGGAGGAGATCAGTCTCTTGCAAGACTTTCTGCCAGCATTTTTGAGAACGGTGATTTTTGTCTGACCGAAGCAGAAAAGCAGATGGTGGAGAAAGTGAAAAAGACCTTCCCTCATGTAGCAGTAGTACTGAATGTAGGCGGTATGATCGACACTTCCTGGTTTAAGGAAGATAAAAGTCTTTCCGCTGTGCTTATGGCATGGCAGGGGGGCATCGAGGGAGGATTGGCAGCTGCGGACATCCTTTGCGGAGACGTAAATCCCTCTGGAAAACTGACGGACACCTTTGCGCAAACCCTGGAAGACTATCCATCTTCTGAGGGATTCCATGAGTCTCTGGACTATGTGAATTATGAGGAAGATGTCTATGTGGGATACCGGTATTTTGAATCTTTCCCACAGGCGAAAGCAAAAGTCATTTATCCTTTTGGATATGGCCTTTCCTATACGGAGTTTGAAATCTGTACAAAGAACATTTCCGTAGAGAATGACCAGGTACGTGTTAAAGCAGAGGTTACAAATTTAGGGCTTCGCCCAGGAAAAGAAGTGGTCCAGGTATATTATAGCGCACCTCAGGGAAAACTTGGAAAACCGGCTCTGGAGCTGGGAGCTTTTCAGAAAACCCGTCTGCTGGCAGCAGGAGAGACCCAGACTATGATCCTGACATTTTCAGTATCGGATATGGCTTCTTTTGATGACCTGGGAAAAGTCAGCAAGTCAGCCTATGTTCTGGAAGGGGGAAGTTACAGCTTTTATGTGGGAAATTCTGCAGAGAATCTGGAAAAGTGGAGAGAAGACTGGGTACTGAACGGAGACCGTATTGTCAGCCAGCTGACCAGTAAATCTGCTCCATATAAACTGCCAAAACGTCTTACCGGGGACGGCTCTTATGAGATGCTTCTGGAAAGAGAACAGATTCAAGAACCTCTGGGACTTCCAAAGCAGGATATGGACCGCTTAGAAGGAATGGAACCTGCAGACAGGGGCTATGGACAGATGCTGCGGGAAGAAATAGAAAAATCCGGAAAATATATGCTTTCAGAAGTGGCAGAGGGAAAGATTACTCTGGATACATTTATGGAACAGTTGTCTGATGAAGATCTGGCTCATCTTCTGGGCGGTCAGCCAAATACCGGTGTAGCTAATACCTACGGTATGGGAAATCTGAGAGAGTATGGTATTCCCAATGTGATGACGGCAGACGGTCCTGCAGGACTGCGGATCAGGCCTCAGTGCCGCGTGTATACCACAGCCTGGCCCTGTGCCACGATGCTGGCCTGCACCTGGAATACAGAGCTGGTAGAACAAGTCGGAGCAGCAGGAGCAAGTGAGGTAAAGGAAAACAACATCGGAATCTGGCTGACACCGGCTATGAATATTCACAGAAGCCCTCTCTGCGGAAGAAACTTTGAATATTATTCAGAAGATCCTCTGGTAGCAGGAAAAATGGGAGCAGCTATGGTACGTGGCATCCAGTCTCAGCATGTGGCTGCATCTGTAAAACATTTTGCCTGCAATAATAAGGAATCAAACCGTAAAGACAGTGATTCCAGAGTCTCAGAAAGAGCTTTAAGAGAGATTTATCTGAAAGGTTTTGAAATCGTGGTAAAAGAGTCTGATCCCTGGACCATTATCTCTTCTTACAATCTGGTCAATGGACACAGGGCTTCTGAAAGCTGGGATCTGCTTACCGGGATCCTGAGAGAAGAATGGGGATTTAAGGGAATTGTTACCACAGACTGGTGGACCAGAGGAGAACATTATAAAGAAGCAAAAGCGGGAAATGATATCAAAATGGGCTGCGGTTATCCTGACAGACTGCTTATGGCCATGGAAAGAGAACTGATCACAAGGGAGGAAATAGCCATCTGCGCCAGAAGAATCCTGGAGATGATTTTGAAACTGGCACACTGACAGAAGCGGAATCAGTCTTTTCAAGCCGGCAGAGAAATGATAAAATAAAAATACATATATTTGTATGAATATGAATAGGGGAGGAGAGACTCATGAATAACTATGTAATTACATGCTGCTCTACTGCAGATATGCCAGCCTCTTATTTTGAGGAAAAAAAGGTTCCTTATGCCTGCTTTCATTTCCTTCTTGACGGAAAGGAATATCCGGATGATCTGGGGAAATCAATTTCTTTTCCAGACTTTTATCGGATGATCGCAGATGGAGCTCAGCCCACTACGGCTCAGGTCAATACGGAGCAATATATAAACCTGTTTGAGCCAATCCTGAAAGAGGGGAAGGATATAATGCACCTGACGCTGTCCAGCGGTATTTCCGGCACGATTAATTCTGCTAATATAGCGAAGGTCCAGATGGAGGAAAAATATCCGGACAGAAAAGTCGTGATAATTGATTCCTTAGCTGCTTCTTCCGGTTTTGGACTTCTTCTGGATAAGGCCCTGGAAAATCAGGAGAAGGGTATGAGCCTGGAAGAAAATGTTCAGTGGATTGAGGAGAATAAAAACAAGCTTCATCATTGGTTTTTCTCTACAGACCTTACCAGCTTTATCCGGGGAGGAAGGATTTCCAAAGTTTCCGGTTTTCTGGGACAGGCTCTGAATATCTGTCCTCTGATGAATGTAAATAACGAAGGGAAGTTGATCCCCAGAAATAAATACAGGGGAAAGAAACAGGTCATTCGTGAGATGGTTAAGAGAATGGAAGAACATGCCCAGGGTGGTCTGGAGTATAGTGGCAAGTGCTATATCTCCAATTCTGCATGTATGGAGGATGCCAGAAAAGTGGCAGATATGGTAGAAGAGAAATTCCCAAATCTTAACGGAAAAGTGTTGATCAATAGTATTGGAACTGTAATCGGAACTCATACAGGACCGGGAACTGTAGCGCTGTTTTTCTGGGGAGATGAGAGAACAGAATAATCTATTTGGCTAATTGTACGTTTTATAATTTTCTATAAGCGATTACAGCAAATGTAAAAGGCATCATTCAAAATTTTTTATTCTGAATGATGCCTTTTAACGTATTTCGTTATCCATTGGCGGATACCTCTTTTCGTATTTTTCGATTTCAAATGTTCTTTAAATTTCTGGTGGTCCGTACCGTCCTTTCTTTAAAATTATGAGTAGTAATTTAATCTTTTGGTGGTATCAGTCCTTTCTGTTTTTTCTTTTGATTTATTTTATGGTTAAATTATAACAGCCTATTTCGGATATGTCAATAATAAAAATAGAAAATTTTAAATAAAATATATTATAAACAGTTTTAAATGGTGATAAATCTTAAAAAATCTGAAAATTTTTAACAAAAGAAAACCAGATGAAAACTCAGAAAATAAAAAGCTTCATCTGGCTTTGCTGTTGCTATTTAGAAGATTACTCCACTTTTACTCGACTGTTAAATTTATCAAGAGCAAGAGCGACGAGGATTCCTATAATAATACATACTCCGTTGACCAGAGCTGTTCCAGGGGATGTAAATCCAGAAAACGGAATGATCATGACTGTAGCGGCAATGACAATACCGATGATTCCGTGAAAGGCGATGGAATAGTAATTGTCAAATAAGGCGTTCACCGCTTTTGCCAAGCAGATCACAGTTACCAGAGCTCCGATACCGCCGGGGATCAATATTCCCATATCGAAGTGTCCGATTCCGTCAATAAAAGGCGTATACAGACCCAGAGGCATGAGAAGGGTAGAAAAACTCATTCCCGGTGCGATTATGCTGAGGGCCAGGCAAAATCCACAGAAGAGATACCAGAAGAAATTTGGGGCAACTTCTATGGAAGTCATCTGAAGACCGATGAGCAGGGTAAAGATAACACACATACATACTGCCATAGAGATGTAAGAACCTTTGCTGCGTCCCTGTTCTCCTGCTTCGCGGAACAGAGAAGGAAGCATTCCTGTAATCAGTCCGATAAAAACACACACGGAAGGATCCGGATATTTTTCCAGGAAAAAGGACAGGATATTAGCCACTCCCAGAAAGCCGATGACTCCGCCGATAATAACGGGAATTAATTTGGGTACATGGGTTTTAAAGTTTTTAAAGGGATTGGATAAAAGTTCCATGATGGGCTTGTAGATACCAAAGATTACGCTTAAAACACCTCCAGAAATGCCGGGAAGTACAGCACCAAGCCCGATCAGCGCTCCCTGCAGTACACGAAAAATGAACTGTAGAGGAGTCATTTTGCTGTTTTGATTCTTATTCATATTTTACTGATCCTTTCTGAATTCTATTTCAAATTATTCCAGACCTTATTATTTATACTATCTTTTCTCCTGTTTTTCAAGTAAAAACAAATATATTCCTGTTTATTGCCTGGAAAAATAAATCATGATATACTACCCTCAGTGTAGGAGGCGTTTGGCCCCTTGTACACTGAGGATAACCAAGGAGCAGCCGACAGCCGCCAAAGGAATAGAAAGGTTCTTTTGTATACGGAGGGGACAGTTACATAGGAAAAGGAGACAAAAACATATGGAAATATTAGAGAGAAATGCACCCTGCTGGTGCGGCAGCGGAAAGAAATATAAAAAGTGCCATGAGGCTTTTGATGAAAAACTGAAGATGTATGAGAATAAAGGAGTGCTTATTCCTTCTCATGAGATCATTAAAACTCCGTCACAGATTGAGAAAATCAGAGAAAGTGCAAAAATCAATATAGCGGTACTGGATTATGTAGCTGAGCATATCCAGCCAGGGGTCACCACCCAGGAAATTGATGATTGGGTGTATAAGATCACCACAGAGGCAGGAGGAATCCCTGCGCCTCTGGATTATGAAGGCTATCCGAAGAGTGTGTGTACCTCCATTAATGACCAGGTGTGCCATGGAATACCCTCAGAAGATGTGACGCTCAAAGAGGGAGATATTGTAAACGTAGATGTATCTACGATATTGGACGGTTATTTTTCAGATTCTTCCCGTATGTTCTGCATCGGGGATGTGGGAACGGAGAAACAGCGTCTGGTGGATGTGACCAAGGAGTGTGTGGAAAAAGGACTGGAGCAGGTAAAGCCCTGGGGATTTCTGGGAGATATGAGTCAGGCTGTCTATGACCATGCTCACGCTAATGGCTATTCTGTAGTCCGGGAGATCGGAGGACACGGAATAGGTCTGGAATTCCATGAAGATCCCTGGGTAGGATATATTGGAAAGGCAGGTACGGGCATGCTTTTGGCTCCCGGCATGATCTTTACTATTGAGCCTATGATCAATATGGGAGGCCATGAGATTTTTGTAGACGACAGCGACGGCTGGACAGTGTACACAGAAGACGGCAAACCTTCTGCCCAGTGGGAGATCATGGTACTGGTAACAGAAGATGGATACGAGGTTCTGGCTTATTAATGAAAACCCTGGAATTGATTTTAGATGAAGACACTGCTTTTCAGCCTCTGGACTATGTGCTGAAAAAGCATCTGGGGCTGACAAAAAGACAGATCAGTCAGGCGAAATTCCGGGAAAAAGGAATCTGCATAAACGGAGAGAAACAGCGGATTTCATATGTGGGAAGGCCTGGAGAAATTTTGACAGTATGTCTGGAGGAGCAGGAGACAGACTGTGGAAAAGTGATGCCTCTGGATGGGGAGCTGGAAATCCTTTATGAGGATGAGGACATTCTGGCAGTAAATAAGCCTCCGGGAATAGCCTGTCATCCGGGGCGGGGACACTATAGGGATTCCCTAGGGAACCTGGCGGCAGGTCTTTTTGAAAAAAGAGGAGAGCCCCGGCCTGTAAGGATTATAGGGCGGCTGGACAGAGATACCTCCGGAGTGGTGATACTGGCTAAGAATCAGACTGCCGGGGCAAGACTGGGAGAGCAGAAGGAAAAAGGAATTTTCCAGAAGGAGTATCTGGGAATTGTCAAAGGACGGCTGGAAAATCACGAGGGAAGAATCCAGGAGCCCATAGGAAAAATCCCTGGGGAAAAAATGAAAATGCAGGTGGATGCCAGGGGAAAAAGGGCAGACACCCGTTATGAAGTACGGGAGTTCCTGGACAATGCTACAGTAACTGCCTGGGAAATTTATACAGGAAGGACCCATCAGATCCGGGTGCATATGGCCCGGCTGGGGCATCCGCTTCTGGGAGATGTGCTCTATGGAGATGGGGAGAATCCTTATTTCCCAGGCCTGGCTCTTCACTGCCGGAGAGCAGTATTTTGTCAGCCCTTTACCGGGGAGAAGATAGAAGTCCTGGCATCTCCACACCATTGGGGCAGGATTGAAAACCCAAAAAGGAGTCTCTGAATTGAAGAAGGATGTAAAGAAACTGGTGAAGCTTCAGATTAACGGAGAAAATATCCAGATAGAGAAAAAGAAAATAAAAAATATGTATCTGCGTATTTCACCAGCTAACGGAGAAATACGGGTTTCCGCCCCTGAGAGGATGTCTGTAAAAACTGTGGAAGGGTTTGTCAGAGAAAAATGGAACTGGATTATGGATACCAGAAAAAAACTGGAGGAAAACAGGGCTGCCTGGGCTGAGGAGGAGCTTTCTGAGGAAGAGCGGAAGCGGCAGAAGGAACTATACAGAAAGCAGCTTGCGGAAATACTTCCTGAAGTAATCCGGAAGTGTGAACAGATTACAGAACTTCACGCCAGGGAATGGCGGCTGAGAGATATGAAAACCCGGTGGGGAAGCTGCAATACAGTAAAGAAAAGGATATGGCTGAACATTCAGCTGGCAGCCTGTCCAAGAGAATGTCTGGAATATGTGGTGACCCATGAGCTGGTCCATTTACTGGTGCCGGGACATGGAAAGGAGTTCTGGGCATATATGGACCGTTTTTTCCCTGACTGGAAAAGGGTAAGAAAAGAACTGAATGGAAGATAAAAGCATTGGCAGAAAGGCCTGGCTTTAAATAGAATAGGAAAGAAATAGAGAAAGACAGGAGATGAGAGAATGAGTAATGCAGTTGTGACATTGAAAAAGGGTGAGGGAAGAGCGTTGAAAGCAGGGGGCCCCTGGATTTATGACAATGAGATTGAGAGCATTATGGGAAGCTTTGAAAATGGAGATATTGTGCTGGTCCATGACTTTGATGGCTTTCCTATGGGAAAAGGATTTATTAACATGAATTCCAAAATCCGCATCCGGATGATGACAAGAAGAACAGATGTGGAGATTGACAGAGAGTTTCTGAAAACACGGGTGAAAGATGCCTGGGAGTATAGGAAAAAGACCGTAGATACCAGCAGCTGCAGGATTATTTTTGGAGAGGCAGATTTTCTTCCCGGCCTTGTGGTGGACAAGTTTTCTCAGGTATTGGTGGTCCAGTCTCTTGCCCTTGGCATTGACCGGATGAAGGAGACCATTGTAGAAGTCCTAAAAGAAGTACTGGCAGAAGACGGAATACAGATTCAGGGAGTTTACGAGCGGAGCGATGCCAAGGTCAGGGCCCAGGAAGGTATGGAACGTGTAAAGGGATTTATTGGAGAGCCTTTCGATACTCTGGTGGAGATCGAGGAAAACGGAGTAAAATATCAGGTGGATGTTAAAGATGGCCAGAAAACCGGATTTTTCCTGGACCAGAAATATAACCGTCTGGCAATCCAGAAGCTCTGCAAAGGCGCCAGAGTCCTGGATTGCTTTACTCATACAGGTTCCTTTGCCCTGAATGCGGGAATTGCCGGAGCTGCAGAAGTGACAGGAGTAGATGCCTCTGAACTGGCAGTTCATCAGGCGGGAGAAAATGCAAAGCTCAATGGATTGGAAGACAGGGTGAAATTTATCTGTGAAGATGTTTTTGAGCTTCTTCCTGAGCTGGAGAAAAAGGGAGAGAAATATGATATGGTGATCCTGGACCCACCGGCCTTTACCAAGTCCAGGAATTCTATCAAAAATGCAGTACGGGGATACCGGGAGATCAATCTGCGGGCTATGAAGCTGGTGAAAGACAGAGGATTTCTGGCAACCTGTTCCTGCTCCCATTTCATGGATTATGAGCTGTTTACCCAGACCATCGGCCAGGCAGCCAGAAATGCCCATAAGCGTCTGCGTCAGGTAGAGTTCAGGACCCAGGCAGCGGATCATCCGATTTTGTGGGGAGCGGGGGATTCTTACTATCTGAAGTTTTATATCTTCCAGGTGTGTGAGGAGTAGCACAAGGAATTTTGAAGAAGCTGTAAAATTGTCAGTATTGAGGATAATCATTTTCTCACAAAAATCATTGACTTTTTCTAACATAGATGTTATGTTTTAAGTGCTTATATGACTGACGGAAGTGGAAATGACCACAGGGAGTATAAGCGAGAGAAGCCGACCGTCTGGGCAGAATGCTCGGATAGTGGGCTTTTTTCATTGTTATAGTTATTATATATCTGTAAAGGAGAGAAATTCATGAAGATGCTGTCATTGTCAGAAGAACTGAAAAATAATGCATACCCGGGAAGAGGTATCGTGCTGGGGAAGACCCCGGATGGAAAGAAAGCTGTGGCTGCTTATTTTATTATGGGAAGAAGCGCCAACAGCAGAAACCGTGTGTTTGTAGAGGATGGAGAAGGTATCCGTACCCAGGCTTTTGACCCTTCAAAAATGGAAGACCCCAGCCTGATCATTTACGCTCCTGTTCGTGTACTTGGGAATAAAACAATTGTTACAAACGGTGACCAGACAGATACTATTTACGAGGGTATGGACAAGCAGATGACATTTGAGCAGTCTTTAAGGAGCCGTGAGTTTGAGCCTGACGGACCAAACTACACCCCTAGAATTTCAGGAATTATGCATATTGAAAACGGACATTATAATTATGCTATGTCTATTTTAAAAAGCAATAATGGGGATCCGAAATCTTGCTGCAGATTCACCTATGCTTATGAGAATCCGATAGACGGAGAAGGTCGTTTTATCCATACTTATATGCATGACGGCAATCCTCTGCCAAGCTTTGAAGGAGAGCCGAAAGCAGTGGGGATTTCCGGTGATATCGACGCCTTTACAAAGGAAGTCTGGGAGAGCCTGAATGAGGAAAATAAGGTGTCTCTGTTTGTTCGGTTTATTGACATTGAGACAGGAAAATATGAAACCAGGATCGTGAATAAAAATAATTAATATATCAGAGAAATACTCTGGACAGCAATAATGCAGATAATGGAAAGGAAGTTAGAATATGAAAGAATTAGCGCTGAAATACGGATGCAATCCAAACCAGAAACCATCTAAGATCTATATGGCAGACGGCTCTGACCTGCCTATCAAGGTTCTCAGCGGAAAGCCGGGATACATTAATTTCCTGGACGCTTTTAACGGCTGGCAGCTTGTAAGAGATTTAAAGAAAGCAACAGGACTTCCGGCAGCTACATCCTTTAAGCATGTGTCTCCGGCAGGCGCTGCTGTGGGACTGCCCCTTACAGAGACGCTGGCAAAAATCTACTGGGTTAATGATATGGACTGGAAAAACTTTTCACCTCTTGCCTGCGCTTATGCAAGGGCCAGAGGAGCTGACCGTATGTCTTCTTTTGGAGATTTTATTGCTCTTTCTGACGTGTGCGACAGAGATACGGCTATGCTGATCAAGAGAGAGGTTTCTGACGGCGTCATCGCTCCGGGATATACCCAGGATGCACTGGATATTCTTGCTCTAAAGAAAAAGGGCAATTACAATGTCATTGAGATTGATCCGGATTTTGTACCGGCACCTCTGGAACATAAGGAAGTTTACGGCGTTACTTTTGAACAGGGACGTCAGGAACTGGCTATTGACGATGCGCTGATTTCTAACATTGTCACAGAGAACAAAGAGCTGACAGAAGAAGCCAGGAGGGATATGAAGATTTCTCTGATCATCCTGAAATATACCCAGTCCAATTCTGTATGCTATGTAAAAGACGGCCAGGCAATTGGCGTAGGAGCAGGACAGCAGTCTCGTGTACACTGTACACGTCTGGCAGGACAGAAGGCAGATAACTGGTGGCTGAGACAGTGCCCGAAGGTATTGGAACTGCCTTTTAAAGATACCATCAGCCGTGCTGAGAGGGATAATGCCATTGATGTGTATATCGGCGAGGAGTATATGGATGTACTGGCTGACGGTCAGTGGGAGAAAACCTTTACAGAGAAGCCAGAGGTATTTACAAGAGAAGAAAAGAGAGCATGGCTGGATAAGATGACAGAGGTTACTCTGGGTTCTGACGCTTTCTTCCCCTTCTCAGACAATATTGAGAGAGCGCATAAGAGCGGGGTTAAATATGTGGCGGAACCAGGCGGTTCTGTTCGTGATGATGCAGTGATTGAAACCTGCAATAAATATGATATGGTAATGGCGTTCACCGGAATACGTCTGTTCCATCACTAAAAATCATTGGGGGGTTTTTAGGAAAGTAAAAGGTCATTTCTGACAAGAAATATCCAGATAAATTGTCAATTTTTTCATGGAAAATGTCAGGAAATTTACTTGAAGTATGGAAAAGCGGGGATTATAATTAGGCTATCATTACGACTAGAGAATTGGTGAGGCTGTCCGGGAAAAAGGGCAGTCTCACAAAACAGGAGGTATGGATTATGGAAGGCAAAATGAAAGTGGCGGTAATGACCGACATTCAGAAGATCGAATTTGAAGAGAGGCCAATTCCGGTGCCGAAGGATGATGAAGTGCTGGTGAAACTGGATTATGTGGGAATCTGCGGTTCCGATCTTCATTACTATGAAACAGGGGCTATTGGGGATTTTGTTGTGGAGCCGCCTTTTGTTCTGGGCCATGAGCCTGGAGGAGTGGTAGTGGAAGTAGGTAAAGATGTAAAGCATCTTCAGGTTGGCGACAGAGTTGCTCTGGAACCGGGAAAAACCTGCGGACATTGTGAATTCTGCAAAGAGGGCAAGTATAATCTCTGCCCTGATGTAGTCTTTTTCGCAACGCCTCCGGTGGATGGTGTGTTTCAGGAGTATGTTGCTCATGAGGCAGCGCTGTGCTTTAAACTGCCGGATAACGTAAGCACCCTGGAGGGCGCTCTTATAGAGCCTCTGGCTGTAGGATTTCATGCAGCTATTCAGGGAGATGCGCATCTGGGGCAGAAGGCTGTAGTTATGGGTGCCGGCTGTATCGGCCTTGTATCTATGATGGCCCTGAAAGCCAGAGGAGTCAGCGAAGTTTATGTGGTAGATGTGATGGATAAACGTCTGGACAAGGCTATGGAACTGGGAGCAACCGGTGTTATCAATGGAATGAAAGAAGATGTTGCGGCAAAAGTCCGGGAGCTTACAGATGGAAAAGGAACAGATTTGGTCATTGAGACTGCTGGTTCTGAAATCACTTCCAGACAGGCAATCGAGATTGCGAAAAGTGGTTCTACCATAGTATTTGTAGGTTACAGCAAGAGCGGAGAAGTTACTCTGCCTATGAGTGTTGCATTGAATAAGGAGCTGACTTTTAAGACTGTATTCCGTTATAGAAATATTTATCCTATGGCAATCCAGGCAGTGGCTGATGGAAAGGTAAATCTGAAAGGTATTGTTACAAAGGAGTATCCTCTGGATCAGGCGGATATTGCCATGGATGAATCCATTAAGAATAAGGCAGATATTGTGAAGGCTGTTATCAGAATTCACGACTGAGCTGTAAATCAAAGAGAAGTTACATAAGGAGAGCAGGCATTTTTTCTGGATTTCAGAAAAGATGTCTGCCTTTTTATGCCTTAAAAGCAGAGCTTCAGCAGTAGAATACACGGGGCAGATTGCTGCAGGAGGCTATGTAAAGTTTCGGATTCTGCATTGACAATGCCTCTCAGTTTGGTATACTTTGAAAGTGGCAGAGGATATTCTCTGCCGGATATTATACAGAAAGATAGGAGAATGAGATATGAGCATCAGAATCGGAATTTTAGGATACGGGAATCTGGGCAGAGGCGTAGAGTGTGCGATTAAGCATAACCCGGATTTAGAACTGAAAGCAGTTTTTACACGGAGAGACCCTGCTTCTGTAAAAATTCTTACAGAGACGGCAAAGGTTTATCATGTAGACGAGGCTGTTAAGATGAAAGATGACATTGACGTGATGATCCTCTGTGGAGGAAGTGCTACAGACCTTCCTGTACAGACTCCTGAATTTGCGAAATATTTTAATGTAGTGGACAGTTTTGATACCCATGCAAAAATCCCGGAGCATTTTGAAGCAGTAGATAAGGCTGCAAAGGAAAGTGGAAAAACAGCTCTGATTTCTGCAGGATGGGACCCAGGAATGTTTTCATTGAACCGCCTGTATGCCAACGCTATCATGCCTACTGGAAAGGACTATACTTTCTGGGGTAAAGGAGTAAGCCAGGGGCATTCTGACGCAGTCAGAAGGATCGAAGGCGTTATCGACGCCAGACAGTATACCATTCCTGTGGAAAAAGCATTGGAAGCTGTAAGAAACGGTGAGAATCCGGAACTGACTACAAGAGAAAAACATACCAGAGAGGTATTTGTGGTAGCAAAAGAAGGGGCTGACAAGGCAAGAATTGAGAATGAGATCAAGACTATGCCAAATTATTTTGATGAGTATGATACCACTGTACACTTTATTTCAGAAGAGGAAATGAAGAGAGACCATGCAGGACTTCCTCACGGAGGATTTGTGATCCGTACAGGAAAAACAGGATGGGATGACGAGCATAATCATGTCATCGAGTACAGCCTGAAACTGGATTCCAATCCGGAATTCACATCTTCTGTTATTGCTGCTTATGCAAGGGCTGTATATCGCCTGAATAAAGAAGGACAGACAGGCTGCAAGACAGTATTTGATATTGCACCAGTATATTTAAGTGCGCAGTCCCCTGAGGAACTTCGCGCCCATATGCTTTAAGAGAAGGTTATGAAGAAAAATGTGAATTCGAAAATAGACCCCAAAAGAGAAGTAAAAAGGCTTATCTTTGGTCTTATAAGCGCAGCGATCATGGCTGTGAATATTAAAACTTTTGTACAGGCCGGCGGCTTATATCCGGGAGGATTTAACGGAGTCACCAGACTGATTCAGACAGTTTTTGACCAGTTTTTGGGAATCCCTCTTCCTTTTGCTCCGGTGAGTCTGCTTTTGAATGCAGTTCCGGCGATTATAGGCTTTAAGGCGATAGGAAAGAAATTTACCTTAAATACCAGTCTGATTATTGTAGTAACCAGTGTTTTGACAGATATTGTGCCTTCAGTTCCAATCACTCAGGATATTTTGCTGATCAGTATCTTTGGCGGACTGATAAATGGAGCTGCCATCAGCCTGGCGCTGATAGGAGGAACCTCTACAGGCGGGACAGATTTTATTGCTGTATATTTTGCAGAGAAAAAGAATAAGGACGTGTGGAATTATATCCTTATGGGAAATGGAGTAGTTCTGCTTCTGGCGGGTATGCTTTTTGGATGGGACAAGGCTCTTTACTCCATTATTTTCCAGTTTACTTCTACTCAGACCATCCATCTGCTGTATCAGGCCTACAATAAAGTAACACTGTTTATAGTTACGGATAGTCCAAAAGCAGTATACGATGCCATTTATGAAGTGACCAATCACAGTGCTACGGAATTTTCTGCCACGGGTATGTATTCCAATGAAGGAAGAAAAATGATCTACTCCGTAGTTTCCAGTACAGAGGCAAAGGTGCTTATAAGAAAGGTCATGCTGGCAGACCCCCATGCATTTGTAAATGTAGTAAAGACAGATATACTTATGGGACGGTTTTACCAGAAAGAAAACTATTAGCAGGGCCGGGACAGGAGAGGATTTCCTGTTTGTGACGGTTATAACCAGGTTTGTAGGGAACTGCTAGGAAAAAGAAACCACCAGTTTTGATGGAAAATTCTCAAAGAGAAGGCCATCAAAACTGGTGGTTTGCTTATTTATGGCAATGTGAAAAGTATGGGGACTATTGCTTATTTCCCATTAAAGCAGTAAGTACATACCTTACATGGCTCTATGCCGATAGAAGCCAGCAGGTCGTCCAGACGGTGGAAGTGAAGAGTTGTAAAGTTCAGTTCTTTTTCAATATCTTCCAGCATCTCTTTGTAATTCTGGGAATCCGGATCTGCATAGGTATCCAGAACCTCCCGGCTGACATTGTCTCCTTCCCTTTTGGCAATGATCCGTCTGGTGATCAGATCCATCTCGGATTTAGAACGAGAGAAATTCAGGAAGGGACAGCCAAAGAGCAGAGGCGGGCAGGCCGGACGGATGTGGACTTCCTTGGCTCCGCTGTTATATAAAAATTCTGTAGTTTCCCGAAGCTGTGTTCCACGGACAATGGAGTCGTCGATGAGCAGCAGGCTCTTGTTTTTGATCAGAGCTTCTACAGGAATCAGCTTCATTCTGGCAATCAGGTTCCTCTGTTCCTGTCTGGAAGGCATGAAGGAACGGGGCCAGGTTGGTGTATATTTGATAAATGGGCGGGAGAATGGGATTCCGGATTCATTGGCATAGCCAATGGCATGGGCGGTTCCAGAGTCCGGTACGCCGGCTACCAGGTCAGGCTTTACATGTTCTCTCAGGGAATCTCTCTGAGCCAGTCTCTTTCCACATTCATAGCGCATGTTTTCTACATTTACCCCCTCATAGGTAGAGGTAGGATAGCCGTAATATACCCACAGGAAAGAACAGATTTTCATTTCATTTAAGGGTTCTGAGAGTGTCTGCACAGACTCAGGGGTAAGAAAGACAATCTCACCGGGACCTAATTCCCTTAAGGTTTCATATCCAAGATTCAGATAAGCAAAACTTTCAAAAGAGGCACAGTGGGCACCATCTTTTTCTCCAATGACCAGAGGGGTGCGTCCCATACGATCTCTGGCTGCATAGATTCCTTCAGGAGTCAGAACCAGCAGGGTCAAAGAACCCTCTACTTTTTCCTGAGCATAGCGGATGCCCTCTGTGATGCTGGCCTGCTGATTGATGAGAGAAGCTACCATCTCTGTAGGATTGATGCTTCCGCCGCTCATCTCCAGAAAATGTGTACAGCCGTTTTTATAAGACAAATCTACCAGCTCGTCCATGTTGTTGATCTTTCCTACTGTGGTAATAGCAAAGCTGCCTAAATGGGACTGTACCAGGAGGGGCTGGGGTTCTGTATCTGAGATACAGCCAATACCTGAGTTGCCTTCCAGTTCATCCAGGTCTCCGTCAAATTTTGTACGGAACGGGGTATTCTCGATATTGTGAATGGAGCGGGAGAAGCCGTCTTTGCCGTATACGGCCATACCGCCTCTTCTGGTGCCTAAATGAGAATGATAGTCAGTTCCGAAAAATAAGTCCAAAGTACAGCTGGACTTTGATGTTACTCCAAAAATTCCACCCATGGTTGTTCTCCTTTTCTACTACAGATTTAAAGCAGCAGTACACCGGCTGGGGGAACCAGAGTTACGGTCTGTCCAATGGCGCCGGGAAAACTGCTGCGATTAAAGTCTACCCCTTATTATATACAGGAATTTCCGGATTCGTAAAGACGTTTATGAAAAGTTTTTTCCTTCGCAACAGAGAAAAAATAGTGTATAATGGGGAAAAAGCTGTGCAAACAGACAAAGAAAAAGGAGAAAAGAATGAAATTTATTTCGTGGAATGTAAATGGGCTCCGGGCCTGTGTGCAGAAGGGATTTAATGAATATTTTCAGGAGGCGGATGCAGATTTCTTCTGCCTTCAGGAGACAAAGCTTCAGGAAGGACAGATTGATTTTGCTCCGGAAGGATACCACTGTTACTGGAATTATGCAGTGCGGAAAGGGTATTCCGGAACGGCCATTTTTACCAAAAAGGAGCCTGTGTCGGTCACTTATGGTATTGGAATAGAGGAGCATGACCAGGAGGGGCGTGTGATCACTCTGGAATACCCGGATTTCTATATGGTTACGGTATATACTCCAAATTCCCAGAACGAGCTGGCAAGACTGGACTACCGGATGAAGTGGGAAGACGACTTCAGGGTATATTTAAAAGGGCTGGATGAGAAAAAGCCCGTGGTCATGTGCGGAGACCTGAATGTGGCTCATAAAGAGATTGACTTGAAAAATCCTAAAACTAATCGTCACAATGCAGGATTTACAGACGAAGAGAGAGAAAAATTTACAGAATTTCTGGAGGCTGGATTTACAGATACTTTCCGGTATTTTTACCCGGAAGAGACCGGGATCTATTCCTGGTGGTCCTATCGGTTTAAGGCCAGGGAGAAAAATGCAGGGTGGCGTATTGATTATTTCTGTGTGTCCAAAAGACTGGAGGAAAAGCTGATCTCAGCGGGGATCCATACGGAGATTTTCGGCTCAGACCACTGCCCGGTAGAGGTACAGATTGATTTAAAGGGAGAATAGACAGCCGGCAGAGAACCGGAAGACAATGGAAAAGCCATATGGGAATTCAAGACGAGACGAGGTAAAAGCAGATGGAAGAGAAGATAAAACTGACCCAGTATTCCAAAAGCGCCGGATGTGCGGCAAAACTGGGGCCTAAGATCCTGCAGGAAGTAGTGGGAAAACTGCCGAAATTTCAGGATGAAAACCTGTTGGTGGGAGTGGAAACTTCAGATGACGGGGCCGTGTACAAAATTTCGGAGGACCTGGCTATGATACAGACCCTGGACTTTTTTCCCCCTATGGCAGACGATCCCTATGTATTCGGTCAGATTGCGGCAGCCAATGCCCTCAGCGATATCTATGCTATGGGAGGGGATCCCAGACTGGCCCTGAATATTGTGGCCTATCCAAACTGTCTGGGCAGCGAAGTCCTGGGCGAAATCCTGGCAGGAGGAGCTGCCAAAGTAAAAGAAGCGGGAGCTGTTCTGGCAGGGGGTCATTCAATTAATGACGAGGAACCCAAGTATGGCATGAGTGTCACTGGATTTGTTCATCCGGACAGAATCTGGAAAAACGCTGGAGCTCAGCCGGGAGACCTGCTGATCCTTACCAAAGCCTTAGGAGCAGGTATCCTGAATACTGCTGTGAAGGCAGACCTGGCCTCACCGGAAGAGAAAAAAGCAGTACAGGAAAGTATGACATATCTGAATAAGACAGCTATGGAAGTTTTTCGCCAGTTTCCCATTCACTGCTGTACAGATGTGACCGGTTTTTCCCTGGCAGGCCATGGCCTGGAGATTGCCAAAGCCAGCCAGGTGAGCCTGGAGATTTTTACAGATAAGCTGCCCCTATTGCCTGGAGCTCTGGATTACGCTTCCATGGGGCTGGTGCCGGAAGGAACTTATCGAAATAAAGCCTATCAGAAAGAAGAGACTTTTCTTGAACCGGAGATTTCCGAAGCTATGGAAGATCTGCTTTTCGACCCCCAGACCTCCGGCGGGCTTCTTGCCGCTGTGGCTTTTGAAGATGGAGAGAAACTTCTGGAAGCTTTGAAAGAAGGGGGGCTTGTGACTCCGGCGGCAGTTATCGGCAGGGTGGAAGAAAGAAAAGAACATTTTATTTACTTCAGGAGAAAGAAATGATTTATCTGGATAATGCAGCCACAACTTTATATAAGCCAGAGACAGTGCGAAGGGCAGTCTATGAGGCTATGGGGACGGTGGGAAACAGTGGAAGGGGAGCCTGGGGGCCTGCCCTTTCCGCTTCCAGGCTGGTATATTCTGTCCGGGAAAAAGCAGCAGAGTTTTTCGGAGCCTGGGGAGGTGAGTCGGTAGCTTTTACTTCTAACGCCACAGAGGCCCTGAATATTGCCATTGAGGGCCTGGTAAAAAAGGGAGACCATGTGATCACCACCCAGGCAGAACATAATTCTGTGCTGCGGCCTTTGTACAGAAAAGAAAAAGAAGGAGCAGAACTGACCATACTTCCTGCTGACGAAAAGGGAAATTTTTCCCTGGCAGATATGGAAAAGGCGGTTCGCCAGAATACCACTGCGGTAATCTGTACCCATGCCTCCAATGTTACCGGAAATCTTTTCCCGGCAGAGGAGATTGGAAATCTGTGCAGGAGACACGGCCTTCTGTTTATCCTGGATGCTTCTCAGAGCGCAGGAGAGGCCTTTATTGATATGCAGAGCATGCACATAGATGTTTTATGCTTTACCGGACATAAGGGACTTATGGCACCCCAGGGTACCGGAGGGATCTGTGTGGACCCTCAGGTGAAGATCCCGCCCTTTAAAACTGGCGGCAGCGGAATCCTGTCTTTTGACCGGGAGCATCCGGGCTGCATGCCTGAGGCTCTGGAAGCAGGGACTTTGAACATTCATGGTCTTGCAGGTCTGGGAGCAGCTTTTGATTATCTCAGAGAGACTGGATTGGAGAAAATCATAGAGCATGAGAAAAGACTGGCAAAGCTTTTCTATGAAGAAGTAAAGGGCATAGAAGGGGTGAAGGTCTATGGAGATTTTTCTACTGGGGAGAGAACCCCGGCAGTGTCTCTCAATGTGGCGGGATATGCTTCAAAAGAGGCAGGAGAGATTCTGGCCGGAGGATATCAGATTGCCACCAGGGCAGGCGTCCACTGCGCCCCTCTGATCCATGAGGCTTTGGGGACCAGGGAAAGAGGGACCCTGCGGTTTTCTTTTTCCTGGTTTAATACAGAGGAGGAAATCTACAAGGCGGCTCTGGCAGTAAGAGAGATTGGCCAAGAGTGGAAATACGAGGAGTGAGAAGCTGTGGAAAAAGTGATCTTTCATATTGATGTGAACAGTGCCTATTTATCCTGGGAGGCAGTGTACCGCCTCCGGGAACAGGGAGGGTCAGTAGATTTAAGGGAGATTTCCTGTGCTGTGGGTGGAGATAAATCTAAGAGACACGGGATCATTCTGGCAAAATCCCTGGCTGCCAAGGCCTGCGGCGTGCGTACAGGAGAGCCTCTTACCGAGGCTTTAAAGAAATGCCCCGGTCTTACAGTTGTGCCTGCTCATCATAGCCTGTATCGGCAGTATTCTAAAAAGTTCATGGATATTTTAAGAGAGTATACTCCAGACGTACAGCAGTACAGTATAGATGAGGCTTTTATGGATATGAGCGGAATGGAGAAGATCATCGGAGACCCGGTGGCTTTTGCCCACAAGCTGAAAAACAGGATCAGCCGGGAACTGGGATTTACAGTAAACATAGGTATTTCATCAAACAAATATCTGGCAAAGATGGCCTCGGATTTTGAAAAACCGGATAAGGTCCATACCTTGTTCCCGGAGGAAATCCCAACAAAGATGTGGCCTCTGCCGGTGTCTGACCTGATTTTTGTTGGACGCTCTACTCAGGAAGCCCTTCACAAACTGGGAATTTATACGATTGGTCAGCTTGCTGTTACAGATGTGGAGATCCTGCGCCATCATCTGAAAAAGCAGGGAGAGACTATATGGGAGTTTGCCAATGGCAGAGATTCTTCTCTGGTGGAGCCTGTGCCTGAGGGAAATAAAATGTATGGAAACAGTACCACAGTGGCCTTTGATATTACCGATGAGGATACGGCCAGAATGGTCCTCCTGTCTCTTAGCGAGACGGTAGCTTCCCGGCTTCGGGAGGATGGCCAGAAAGCCCAGATGGTATCTGTGTCTATCCGCAATACAGATATGAAGACTGTATCTCATCAGAAAGTCATGCCTGCAGCTACGGATATTACAGAAGAAATCTATGAGGCAGCCTGCCAGCTTTTCGAAGAACTCTGGGATCAGAGTCCTATCCGGCTTCTGGGAGTACAGACGGGAAAGCTGTCTTCCGAGAGTCAGGGACGGCAGATGAGCCTTTTTGATAATACAGATTATGAAAAAATGGAACGGATGGACCAGGCAGTAGATAAAATCCGGAAAAAGTATGGAAAGAATGCTATTATGCGGGCTTCTTTTTTAGATAACAAAAAAGTGGACCATATGACAGGAGGGCATCCTGACGGTGGACAGGTAAACCTGAAGACTTTGAAAGGAACGAAAAAATAGATATAAAAGGCATTTCCCTATACCAGAAAAAGCTGGCGGCAGAGAAATGCCTTTTGTTTAGTGCTGAGCGTAGAGCAGGCGCTTTACGTCAGGTACTGCTGAGAGGATTGGATAGAGGATCAGTGAAATGATCAGTCCGCTGACACCCTGAATGATGTTGGCAGGAATGCTGGCGGCTGCTCCTATTCCGTAGAGCACATATTCAAAGAGGAAATATCCTCCTGCCACTAAAACAATATCGATAATACCTCCCAGGACAACACCGGCGATCCGGCCTTTAGGGGATACGGCGGCTTTCCGGTATGCCAGGGCAGCCAGAAGGGCCACAAGACCTTTGACAAGGAAGGTTATGGGAACATAGGTGAGATACCCTCCCAGAAGGTCAGACATACAGGAACCGATGCCGGCAGCCAGAAATCCGTATACCGGCCCCAGAATGACGCCGGAAAGAATCACAATGGCATCGCCGGGATGGATATAGCCTCCGGTTCCCGGGGTGGGAATACGGATGGACATGGTAGCAGCACATGTCAAAGCTGCAAAAAGAGCAGCCAGAATAATCTTTTTTGTCTGGTTTTTCATAGACAGTCACTCCTTTTCTTTTTGGTTTTCTATACTATAAAGGAAAACTGGCTATATTAAAATAGCCAGTTTTAAAAAGAATGACCAGTCCAGTTAAAAAACTGCCCCATGAAACAGAAACTCAGGATAGTTCTGTTTCATGGGGCAGCTGCGTAAAATGGCTCTTTTATTCCTGCGAGTAACGAGCCAAGCGGGCATGCTTGCATGTCCATTTGGCGACTACCGAAAAGTAAGGGAATCATTGGTCATAGAGTCAATGATAGCCAGTGACTCTACCCGGATACCCTGCTCACGAAGACGGTCTCCTCCGTGCTGAAATCCTTTTTCAATAACAATTCCGGCGCCTTCCAGAACAGCTCCGGAATTTTTTACAATGTCAATAAGTCCCATAAGGGCACAGCCATTAGCCAGAAAGTCGTCAATGATCAGTACATGGTCTTCCGGTCCCAGATATTTCTTTGAGAGAATTACGTCATAGACTTTTTTGTGGGTGAAGGATTCTACTTTCGTACAGTACATTTCCCCATCCAGATTCAGGCTCTGAGCCTTTTTGGCAAAAACCACCGGAACGTTAAAATATTGTGCCACAATACAGGCAATGCCGATGCCGGAAGCCTCAATGGTGAGGATCTTGTTGATAGGAGCGTCTGCAAAGATCCGTTTAAACTCCTTTCCCAATTCGTTAATAAACGGAATGTCCATCTGGTGATTTAAAAAACTGTCTTACTTTAAAACATTTCCGGGCTTTACAACCCCGTCTTTTAGAATACGCTCTTTCAAAAGCTCCATCTTTTGATTCCTCCCTGTTTATGATAAATAATATGTTATCTGATATAACAATCGGATATGATTTCTATTATAATACGGCATAATGAAAAGCTTGGCAATTTATTTTTTCGATTTTTGTAAAAAAATAGCGGGAAATCTGGAAATATGGCGATTTTATGTTACAATAGTAGAAATTGGACTCATTAAGTCTATATACAGGAGGAAAACTATGGCAGAATATGAAGTAATCCGGGAGATGTTTAATCTCTGTCCCGGAAATCAGATGCGGGATATTTTTATAGAAGAAGTAGAACTTCCTGAGGGGGCAGATCTGGAGGCTTTTGTGAGAAACAAGTTTAAAGCAGAGGAAGAGCTGAAGATCGAGAGGACGGATAAAGAAGACGGATCCGTGGTCTTTGACGTGATGACGGCATCTATCCACCAGAGATATACTATTTCCAGGTTTTAGATAACGATTCTAAGCTGTGTGGATGAATAGTTTACGATCCGTAAAACTTTTGCCCTTTGCTTTTTGGAATGGGTTTGCTATAATAAGAAAAGTGCCAGATTGGAGGAAAGACTATTGGAGAAACAGGAAAAAACACATACCCATATGCTGGATGATGGGAGAGTGCTCGAACACAGCCATGAGCCGGGGCATAGCCATTCTCATACCCATACGCACACAAAGGCTGTGCTGAACCGCCTTTCCCGTGCCATCGGGCATCTGGAATCCATACGCCGTATGGTGGAAGAGGGCAGGGACTGCAGCGAAGTTTTGATCCAGCTTTCCGCTGTGAAAGCTGCCATTAACAATACGGGGAAAGTAATCCTTCAGGACCATATCGAGCACTGCATCGTTGATGCGGTAGAGAGCGGAGATCATGAAGCTCTGGAGGAACTGAATAAAGCCATTGACCGTTTCATGAAATAAAATACCGGCCAGGGCGGAAAGGAAGAAACATGAGCGAAGAAAAGAAACAATGTGACAGTACAAGCTGCGACAAGGAGAGCTGCGCAGGATGCAGCCACGCAAAGGGAGGCGGGATTCCCAAGGAAAAATTAAATGAGCACTCCCACATAAAAAAGGTGATCGGAGTCATCAGCGGAAAGGGAGGCGTGGGAAAATCCTTTGTCACCGCTTCTCTTGCTAATGAGATGGCTTTTCAGGGCTATAAGGTAGGAATCATGGATGCAGATATCACCGGTCCTTCTATTCCCAGAATGTATGGGCTGAAGGGCTCTGCTGTGGCAGATGAAAGAGGAATTTATCCTATGATCACGGGAAATGATATTGAGGTTATGTCTGTAAATCTGTTATTGCCTCAGGAGGATGCCCCTGTGATCTGGAGAGGACCGATCCTGGCAAATATGGTAAAACAGTTCTGGACCGATGTGGTCTGGGGAGATCTGGACTATCTCTTTGTAGATATGCCTCCGGGAACCGGCGATGTGCCTCTTACCGTATTCCAGTCTCTTCCTATTGACGGAATTGTTATCGTATCTTCTCCTCAGGACCTGGTACAGATGATCGTTAAGAAAGCTTACAACATGGCGAAGATGATGAATGTACCCGTATTGGGCCTGGTGGAAAATTACAGCTATGTGAAATGTCCGGACTGCGGCAAAGAAATCTATGTATTTGGCGAGAGCAAGGTCGAAGAGGCTGCCAAAGAGGTGGAAGTACCGGTGATCGGCAAGATGCCTCTGGATCCGGAAATGGCTAAAGCTGTGGATGCAGGAGCCTTTGCGGCAGTATTGAACACATACCTGGGAGGCGCCGGAGAGTACCTTCCCCAGGTATAAAAATGCGGAAATAGTTACCAAAATTATAAAATATGGACCAGACTACACTTAGACAGGAGTGAGGTCTGGTCTTTTTATGCAAAAGAAAATTATGTGAATATTTCTAAAAAAATTTCTGAAGTTTCACACAATCTGTGGGTAATCACTAAAAATCCCGGCACAGTGGAAGGATTTTGGCAGAGCCGGGATCCTGTTGGAATTTGTTGACAAATGGTCGGACCAGTGTCATAATACCTGTAATCCAGAGAACACCTGCAGATCAATACCCTGAGGGGTACACAGGCTGTCTGGAGAAGTAAATGTGGTTTCTGACTGCTTTAAGAAAGGAATGGTAGTATGGTAGAGCGCCAGATTAAGCTGACTGCAAAGGAAGATGTGAAAGAGTTTGTTAATGAGGCCAGCAAATGCGACTTCGATATTGACATTTTTTACAACAGAGTGGTTATTGACGCAAAATCAATATTGGGTGTATTAAGCATGGATCTGACTCGAGTCCTGACTGTAAGATGCAACGGACAGGATGAGAGATTTAATAACTTTTTGAATAAATATGCAGTAGCGCAGTAAGTTAAAAAAGTATAGGATTTATAAGACGGGAGGCTCCGGAAAAGAGGGTTTTTGCGGCTGGGAATACAGGACGCAGAAGGCATCTTTTCCGGAGTCTTTCGCTGTATCCGGCAGTTTGGCTCTTTGTACATGAAGAGTATTGTGGTAAAATAAGCATATGGACAAGAAAGAAAAAGAAATCATTAAAATATCTGTTCGGAGCCTGGTGGAGTTTATACTCCGGAAAGGGGATCTGGACAACCGAAGAAGCGCAGCCTTTGACCGGGAAGCCATGTTAAAGGGCGGAAAAATCCACAGAAAGATACAAAAGCAGATGAAAGCTTCTTACAGACCGGAGGTTTCTCTGAAATGGGAGCAGGAATACGAAGACTTTATCATCCTGGTGGAGGGAAGAGCCGACGGGATCATTGAGGAGGAAGACAGAACAGCCATTGATGAGATCAAAGGGGTATATATGGATCTGAACTATTTGGAGGAACCAGTAGAGGTCCATAAGGCCCAGGCCATGTGCTATGCCTATATCTATGGAACACAGACCGGCAGGGAAAAAATCCAGGTACAGATGACCTACTGCCAGATGGAAAGTGAGGAGATCAAGCGCTTTACGGAGGATTTTACCATAGAAAAACTGAAAAAATGGTTTGGGGATCTGATGGGAGAATATTATAAGTGGGCCAGATTCCAGTATGACCGGCGGATCCTGAGAAAAAATTCCATGGAGGGCCTGGAGTTTCCCTATCCTTACCGGGAGGGACAGCGAGAATTGGTATCAGGGGTATATCATACTATTACTTCCGGCAGACAGCTTTTTATCCAGGCGCCTACCGGTATCGGAAAGACCATGGCCGCAGTCTTCCCTGCTGTCCGGGCAGTGGGACAGGGCTATGGAGATAAGATCTTTTACCTGACAGCAAAAACCATTACCCGGACTGTAGCCCAGGAGGCTTTTGCCCTTTTGCAGGAACGGGGACTGTCTTACAAAACACTGACCATTACCGCAAAGGAAAAGCTGTGCTTCTTGGAGGAGCCGGACTGCAATCCTGAGAAGTGTCCTTATGCCAAAGGACATTTTGACCGGGTGAACCAGGCGGTGTTTGAACTGCTGACAGAAAGAGACACGTATTTTCGAGAGGAATTGCTGGCCCAGGCTGAGAAATACCAGGTCTGTCCTTATGAAATGTGTCTGGATACGGCCACCTGGGTGGATGGGATAATCTGCGATTACAATTATGCATTTGACCCCAAGGTCCATCTGAAAAGATTCTTCGGAGATGGAGTGAAAGGAGATTATATTTTCCTCATTGACGAAGCCCACAATCTGGTGGACCGGGGAAGAAAGATGTACAGCGCTACTCTGTGCAAGGAAGAGCTCCTGGAAACTGCAAGGACAGTAAAAGGACACAGTGTGAAGCTGTACCGGATCCTGAACAGGTGCAATAAGCTGATGCTGGAGTATAAAAGAGAGTGCGACACTTACCAGGTCCTGGAAAATATCGGAGGACTTTCTCTCCAGCTTTTGAATCTTCTGAGTGAAATGGAAAATTTCCTGGAACAGGACCATGAGGAAAAGGTACAGAAGGCTGTCCTGGATTTTTCTTTTGTGATCCGGCATTTTCTGAATATGTATGACCTCACCGATGAAAACTATGTGATCTATACTCACTATGGTGAAGGCGGTGAATTTCTCCTTACCCTTTTCTGCGTTAATCCCAGAAAAAATCTTCAGGAGTGTCTGAACAAAGGAAGAAGCACAGTCTTTTTCTCCGGTACATTTCTGCCCCTGCCTTATTATCGCTCTCTTTTCAGCACCCGGGATGACGACTATGCCATCTATGCCGCTTCTCCTTTTCCGCGGGAGAATCTGAAACTGATGGTGGCCAGAGACGTAAGCAGCAAGTACACCAGGCGGGACCAGGAAGAATACAGAAAGATTGCAGAATATATTTTTCAGATGATCAAGGGAAAAAAAGGAAATTACCTTGTATTTCTCCCTTCTTATCGGATGCTGGAAGATATTTACGAAGTTTTTCAGGAGAGGATCCGTCAGGAGAATTTTCAGGTAAACTGTCTTTTGCAGAGCAGCGGCATGTCCGAAGCTGACCGTGAGGAATTCCTGGAGGCTTTCGAGGAAGAAGGGGAGATTTCTCTTGCCGGCTTCTGCGTTATGGGCGGAATCTTTTCCGAAGGCATTGACCTGACGGGAAAACGTCTGATCGGAGCTGCAGTGGTAGGTACCGGACTTCCCCAGGTGGGAAGTGAGCGGGAAATCCTGAAAGACTATTATGATAAAAAGGAGAAAATGGGATTTGACTATGCCTACCGCTATCCTGGGATGAATAAGGTCCTCCAGGCAGCGGGAAGGGTAATCCGTACAAAAGAGGACCGGGGCGTGGTGCTTCTTTTAGATGAGCGTTTTCTTCAGAGAGCCTACCGGGATCTGTTTCCCTGGGAGTGGAGAGGATATGAGGTGTGTACAGTGGCTCAGGCAGGAGAGAGGATCTGGAGATTCTGGGAAGAGGGATGAGGGATTCGAACCCTCATCGCTTATAAAAAAACTTGCCTCTCTTCCAGGCAGGGCTTATAATATTGGAGAAAAGTTTCAGAAGAAAGGATGGAGCGGATATGGAAATCGTAAGTACAAAGAATGCACCGGGCGCTATCGGCCCTTATTCACAGGCAATCATTTTAAACGGAGTGGTGTATACTTCCGGACAGGTGCCTTTAAGCCCTGAAACAGGAGAAGTAGTTGGAACTACTATTGAAGAGCAGGCAGAACAGGTAATGAAGAATCTGGGAGCTGTTCTGGAGGCAGCAGGCAGCAGCTATGAGAAAACCGTGAAGACAACCTGTTTCCTGGCTGATATGAATGACTTTGCAGCCTTTAACGAGGTTTACGGAAAATATTTTACAGGAAAACCGGCCAGATCCTGTGTGGCTGTAAAAACTCTGCCGAAAAATGTGCTTTGTGAGGTGGAGGCTGTTGCGGCAGTTGAATAAATAGGAAACCAAAACGCTCTTAGCTGTGGATAAAAAACCATATCTAAGGGCGTTTTTTTCGCAGAAATGCTATAGGAGATAAGAATTCATGAGATTAAAAAATGTATTGATCGTTGTAAAAAATATTGAAAGATCGAAAAAGTTTTATCATGACTTGTTTGGCCTTGAAGTGGTACTGGACAATGAGGGGAATATGATCTTGACAGAAGGTCTTGTGCTTCAGGAGGAAAACATCTGGAGGGAGTTTCTGAAAAAGGATGTTATTCCAGAAAGTCATTCCTGTGAATTATATTTTGAGGAACGTGATATAGAGGGATTTGTAGAAAAACTTGAAAAGCTGTATCCTTCCGTTAAATATGTCAACAGGCTTATGACACACAGTTGGGGACAGAAAGTAGTCCGCTTTTATGATCTGGACGGAAATCTGATTGAAGTAGGGACGCCGATGTAAGATGATGAGAAAAATTTAAAAGTCTGCGGCAATGCAGACTTTTAAATTTCCATAATATCGTGAAAATAAGGCAGGGTAGAGTATTGATATTTTCGTGAAAATTCCCGTGGATGTAGAGGTGTGGTTCCGTTGATATGATTGATGTATGTATCCACATAATCGTTTGCTTCCTGAACAATAGTTGGAAGGTTTTTCATCATTTCAGTATATTCGTCCTGATCGACAATGGCTGCTGTAATTGAATCAAAGTAATCATCATGGGAATCAATTAACAAGCAGGTATAAGGACGTCCATGTTTGTGCATCAGTTCAGGATATGTAGCAGGAGGATAGGCCTGGGTAAATTTGGATGATAGGAGTGATAGTTCTGAATCAAATTCTATTTTTCAATACCTTTCAACATAAAAAGCGAGGTCAACTAGTTGAAGTCAACCTCGCCGGAATTCCACTTCGCTCGGTCAATTTTTATTTTACCGATGTGTCAGAACCGTCACACATCATCTTCACTCGGTCAGTTTTTATTTTACCGACGAGTCAGAACCGTCACTCGTCATCATTTAGCGAAGGAAAGAAGGAAGTTCTTCTTTCACTTATATTATATGTGAAAGAGATCTTTTTATCAAGAGGAATAAAGCAGAATTAAAAAAATTTTTGTGACAAGTTTTCAGGCTGGTTTCTGATGTTTTAAAAGAGACATCAGAACCAGCAGGCACACTGGAAAGAGAATGGCAGTGAAGATTCCCAGGTTCATTTTTCCTGTGAACTGGGAGATGATCCCTACCACTCCGGGACCTGCAGAACATCCTACGTCTCCGGCCAGAGCGAACATGGCGTACATAAAGGTGCCGCCGCCTTTCAGATAAGTGGCGCCCAGAGAGAAGGTTCCGGGCCACATCAGTCCCACGGAAAAACCGCAGATGGCACAGCCAGCCAGGGCCAGAAGGGGAATGGGGGACAGAGAGGTGATCAGATAGCCAAGAATACACAGAAGGCTGGCAGACTTCAGGGATCTGATCAGATTCAGTCCTTCTCCTTTCATGCCATAAAGGAAACGGCTGAGGCCCATAAAGAAAGCAAAGGAGCAGGGACCTAACAGGTCTCCCAGGGTTTTGGATACTTTCAGTCCGTCTTCTGCAAACATAGAAGACCACTGGCTGACGCCCTGCTCCGAGGCTCCGGCGCAGATCATGGCAAAAAACAGGACCCAGAATACCTTTATTCGGAAAATGCTTTTAGAAAGTCTGGTCTTCTCATCGTCTCCGGGAACGGCATAAATAGGCACTTTCGTAAATGCGAAGAAAGTAAACAGAGGGACCAGCGCCCACAGAGGGGGAAGGAACCGCCAGTTTTCAATTCCAGCCAGGGTAAAGTATAAGGTGGATAAAAGCACCACGGCCATATGACCCCAACAGTAGAAGGAGTGGAGCATGCTCATCCGGGCAGCCTTATTGGTTCCCGGACAGGCCTCTACCATGGGGCTTACGATCACTTCCAGGATTCCTCCGCCTATGGCGTTGAAGATCATACAGATCAGGATTCCAGGGTAGGGATCCATAATAAAAGGAAGATAATAAAAACCGGTAAGACCGATGATGGTTACCAGAAAAGAACAGAGAGCTGCTTTTCGGTATCCGGTGCGTTTGATCACTTCCGGGGATATAAAGTCCACCAGGATCTGAATACAGAAATTCACAGTGATCAGAAGACTGATCTTGTCCAGTGAAATGCCGAATTCTCTGTTAAAAGTAAGAAATAACAAAGGCGGCAGATTATTGACAATGGCCTGGGTCACATATCCCAGGTAACAGCTGTAGACGGTATGTTTTGCCTGTAGTTTCATATGATGTAATCTCCTGTGTATGTAGTTTATGCAGTGCAGATGGGGCCCAAAGGGAAGGCTTTTCTGCACCTGAGGACAGATGGCGGAAAGTTATTCCGGCATGCCTGCTTCCGGAAATAAATAGTGAAGGAATTTTTCTGCTCCCGGAGAGGAGGAAAGCTGGGAATTGTGAGCAAGCACCAACTGCCTTTTAGGAATAGTCTCCTGAACCTCCAGTTTGTAAAAATCTTCTCTCTGGTGAGCCAGAACAAAATCCGGTACCACGGTGATCCCCAGGCCTATCCGGGCCAGGTCCAAAAGAAGGTCGTTGCTGGACAGCTCTGCCTCAGGGGAGAGAGAAAGGCCGTGACGGACAAAAAGCTGATGAAAGAATTCGCTGGTAGTGCTGGATTTTTCCAGCATAAGAATGGGATACTCTGTCAGCTGAGACAGGGAAAGCTTTTTCCCTTCCAAGGCAAAATAATTCTTTCCTGCTACAAAGATATCCTGAAATTCTCGAATCTCATACCAGGTTTCCCGGCTGGTAAGATGGGTATTGGGGGCATTGACCACAATAAAATCTACCTTATTGTTCTGGAGAAGAGAGACACAGTCTCCAGAGGTAGCATTGGTGACTTTTATGCGGATATTGGGGTATTCCCGGTGGAACCGCTGAAAGTAGGGGACCAGGAAATAGCGGCAGATGGTGTCGCTGGCGCCAATCCGAAGGGGAGCCTCCACAGATGGGGAGTTGAGAAGCTGATTTTCCCCTTCATATAGTAGATTTACTGCCGGCTCCACGTGACGGAGCAGGGCCTCCCCTTCAGGAGTCAGGGCCACCTTTTTTGTGTTCCGCAGAAACAGAGGATGTCCCAGCTTCTGCTCAAGAGATTTAATGGACTGGCTCACTGCTGACTGGGAAATATAGAGCTGCCTGGAGGCCTGAGAAAAGCTCAGAGTAGTGGCAACATAATAAAATACCTTGTATAGTTCAAAGCTGATATCCATAAAGGGCCCTTTCCTTTCCTTAATCATCAATTCTCCTGCTGTGCAGTAAATTTCCGGTCTATGTCTGGGCAGGTCTGCAAATGCTAAGAGATACTATATAGGGAATGATTTCAGGTGTCAACTTGTTTTTTTTACATATAAATGCAATATTTTGACAATCTTTATTGATGAGTATAACTTATAAAAAATATTAGTCATATTAATTTTACTTATAATGTGAATTGTGATAAACTGAGTCCATAGAGTGCTATACAAATGTTATTGCCCCAGGGGCAGAAAGGAGCTTACATGAGCGAAGTAAGGCGTGTCTATGTAGAGAAAAAACCGGATTTTGCGGTAAAGGCCAAAGAGCTGAGACATGAGATTAAAAGTTATCTGGGAATCGGAGACGTTACCGGCGTCCGTGTGCTGATCCGGTATGATGTGGAAAATATTTCTGATGAGGTATTTGAGAAGGCCTGCACCTGTGTATTTTCTGAGCCGCCTGTAGATGATTTATATAAGGAAACCTTTGAAGCAGCAGAGGGCTCCAGGATTTTTTCTGTGGAGTATCTGCCGGGACAGTTCGATCAGAGAGCGGATTCTGCAGTACAGTGTATCCAGTTTCTGAAAGAAGATGAACAGCCCATTATCCGTTCCGCTACTACCTATGTAATTGAGGGAAATGTTTCCGATGAAGAACTGGAGGCTATTAAGAATCACTGCATTAACCCGGTGGATTCCAGGGAAGCAGAGGCAGTAAAGCCGGAGACTCTGGTGACCAAGTTTGACGAGCCGGAAGATGTAAAGATTTTTGAAGGATTTACAGAAATGGAAGAGGAGGCCTTAAAAGAGCTTTATGCTTCTCTGAATCTGGCTATGACCTTCAAGGATTTCCTCCATATTCAGAACTATTTTAAGACAGAAGAAAAGAGAGATCCTTCCATGACGGAAATCCGGGTGCTGGATACCTACTGGTCCGATCACTGCCGTCATACCACCTTCTCCACAGAGCTGAAAAATGTAGAGTTCGGAGAAGGAGATTATAAAGATCCTATTGTAAAAACCTATGAGAAATATCTGGCAGACCGCCAGGTAATCTATAAAGACAGAGATGACAAATTTGTCTGCCTGATGGATCTGGCTTTGATGGCCATGAAGAAATTAAAGGCAGAGGGCAAGCTTCAGGATCAGGAAGAATCTGAAGAGATCAACGCCTGCTCTATTGTAGTTCCTGTAGACGTAGATGGAAAGGAAGAGGAGTGGCTCATCAACTTTAAAAACGAGACACACAACCATCCTACAGAGATCGAGCCTTTCGGAGGCGCAGCTACCTGTCTTGGCGGAGCTATTCGTGACCCACTGTCCGGACGTACCTATGTATATCAGGCTATGCGTGTAACCGGCGCAGCAGATCCTACCGTATCTGTGAAAGATACCATGAAGGGAAAACTTCCTCAGAAAAAGCTGGTCAGAGGAGCTGCAGAAGGATATTCTTCCTATGGAAACCAGATCGGTCTGGCTACCGGTTATGTAAAAGAAATCTATCATCCGAATTATGTAGCAAAACGTATGGAGATCGGCGCTGTTATGGGAGCTGCTCCAAGAAGAGCCGTTATCCGTGAAACCTCAGATCCAGGAGATATCATCATCCTTCTGGGAGGACGTACAGGACGTGACGGCTGCGGCGGAGCTACCGGTTCTTCCAAAGTCCATACAGAGGAATCTATTGAGACCTGTGGCGCAGAAGTACAGAAAGGAAACGCTCCTACTGAGAGAAAAATCCAGAGACTGTTCCGCAGAGAAGAAGTCAGCAAGATCATTAAGAAGTGCAACGATTTCGGCGCAGGCGGAGTGTCCGTAGCCATCGGTGAACTGGCAGCAGGTCTGAAGATCGACCTGGACAAGGTGCCGAAAAAATATGCCGGCCTTGACGGTACAGAAATTGCTATTTCTGAGTCTCAGGAACGTATGGCAGTAGTGATAGATCCCAAAGATGTAGATACCTTCCTTGGCTATGCCCAGGAGGAAAACCTTGAGGCTGTACCTGTGGCTGTTGTTACAGAGAGTCCCAGACTGGTGATGAACTGGAGAGGAAATACGATTGTAGATCTGTCCAGAGCATTCCTGGATACTAATGGCGCTCATCAGGAGACCGATGTATATGTAGAGGTTCCTAACAAAGAAGGAAATGTTTTAGACAGGGCTTCTGATATTGGAGATGTGAAAAAGAAATGGCTGGATACACTTTCAGACCTGAACACCTGCTCCCAGAAGGGACTGGTGGAGATGTTTGACGGCTCTATCGGTGCAGGAAGCGTATTTATGCCTTATGGCGGAAAATATCAGCTTACAGAAACCCAGACCATGGTTGCAAAAGTTCCGGTCCAGAACGGCAAGACCGAGACTGTTACTATGATGAGCTATGGCTTTGATCCTTATCTGTCAAGCTGGAGTCCTTATCACGGAGCTGTTTACGCTGTGACAGAATCTGTGGCAAGAATCGTAGCTTCCGGCGGAGATTACAGCAAGATCCGCTTTACCTTCCAGGAATATTTCCGGAGAATGACCGAAGATCCTCACCGCTGGAGTCAGCCTTTCGCTGCTCTTCTGGGAGCTTATGCGGCACAGCTTGGCTTTGGACTTCCTTCTATCGGCGGCAAGGACTCTATGTCCGGAACCTTTAATGATATCGATGTACCGCCTACCCTGGTATCCTTTGCTGTGGACGTGGCAAAAGAAAAAGATATTATCACACCGGAGCTGAAGAAAACAGGAAGCAAGCTGGTATGGCTGAGAATGCCCAAAGCTGCCTATGATCTTCCGGATTTTGAGGCCCTGAAGGAACAGTATGGTAAATTCAGAGAAGACGTTCAGGCAGGAAGAATCCTCTCTGCATATGCTCTGGACCGTCATGGCATTGCCGCCGCTGTTTCCAAAATGGCTTTTGGCAATCAGAAAGGCGTGAAGATTGAACATAATGTAGATGAGAGAGACCTGTTCTCACCTGGATTTGGAGATATTATCTGTGAAGTGGCAGATGGAAAGGTAGGAGAACTGGCCATTACCTATACTGTGATCGGTGAAGTGACAGATACTGCCTGCCTGGAATATAAAGATATGAAGATTACTATGGCAGAAGCTCTGGAAACCTGGAAAGCTCCTTTGGAGAAAGTCTTCAAGACACGTTCCGGTTCTGAAACAGATGATGCTACCAAAAGTATGGATAAGGGTCTCTATGACACCAAGGATGTACACATCTGTTCCCACAAAATTGCCCAGCCTACAGTGTTCATTCCTGTATTCCCGGGAACCAACTGCGAGTACGACAGCACAAAGGCATTTGAAAGAGCGGGAGCAAAGGTTATTACCAAGGTATTCAAGAATCTGGATGCGGAGCACATCCGTGATTCCGTGGAAGTCTTTGAAAAAGCCATTGACCAGGCACAGATGATCATGTTCCCAGGCGGATTTTCCGCCGGTGACGAGCCTGATGGATCTGCCAAGTTCTTTGCTACAGCTTTCCAGAATGCAAAGATCAAAGAAGCAGTTATGCGTCTGTTAAATGAGAGAGACGGACTGGCTCTTGGTATCTGCAACGGCTTCCAGGCCCTGATCAAGCTGGGACTGGTTCCTTACGGCGAGATTATGGGACAGACAGAAGAATCACCTACACTGACCTTTAATACCATTGGCCGTCATATTTCCAAGATGGTTTACACCAAAGTGGTGACAAACAAATCCCCATGGCTGTTAAAGGCAGAGCTTGGAAAAGTTTACACCAATCCGGCTTCCCACGGTGAAGGACGGTTCGTAGCTAACGAAGAATGGCTGAAGAAACTCTTTGAGAACGGCCAGGTGGCTACTCAGTACTGCGACCTGAATGGAAACATTACTATGGACGAAGAATGGAATGTAAACGGTTCCTACTGTGCTATCGAAGGAATCACCAGCCCTGACGGACGTGTTCTGGGTAAGATGGCTCATTCCGAAAGAAGAGGCGACGGCGTAGCCATTAATATCTACGGAGAGCAGGACATGAAGATCTTCGAGTCCGGAGTGGAGTATTTCAAATAAGATATTGCTGAAGAGAAAGTAACTTAATGACAGTTAGATAAGCGAGCAGCAGAAAACGGGTAAGAGGCTAAAAGATTCTTGCCCGTTTTTCTATATATTAATGAAGAGTTTTGCTGTCCGTTGTCTATATAGAATGGAATAAGGTAAAATTAATAGAGGCTTACTATGGAACATTTTGGTGTAACTGTACGTTCTGGAAAATATGGCCTAGAACTAACAAGGGAAAAGTATGCATTTATCAATAATAAATCTTCTTTTAACAAAAGCCCATATTTAGTTATAAGAGATGCTTATACTGATGAAACTGGGAAATATTATACAGATGAATGGTGTCTTGAATATAAAGAAAAATGTCTTCAAAATTTTGATTTAAATATGAAATTTTTTTCGTGTTTAAATCATGATGAATTTGAACATGAAATCACTAACTTTCTTCAAGACAATAAAGAGTTTAAATGTGTACATGATTTAAAAGAATGGAAAGGAATTAGAGGATATTATCTGATGATACTTGATAAGTATTGTCAAATTTATGTTGGAACGACAGATGATATAAAATCACGCATTCAACAACATTGGTCTTTTTCAGATGTAAAAAGGTTGAATGCAATAATTTTTCATGATATGCTTAAATTAGCAATTCTATTATTTTCTTTAGTTCTATTTTGATTCATTTATGAATGTTCAGTATTAAAAAGTTATTTTTTAGTGATTAACAGTGGCTAAAGCAAATGCGGTGCAAGTTATTGAACCAATGATTCAGTATGCAACAAACAGAAGATGGACTGAAAACAAAAGTAAAAAACATAAGAAAGATGCGTCTGAGGGCTGGTACCGGTATGATACTAAATTTTATATACAAGTCCAAAGCAGCAATGAATTCAACAGGCGGCTTAATCTATATAGTGCTTCAATTATTGTCAGGATGACTTTAGATGGATTATTTTTATATGATGTAATAAATATAAAAAAAGAAGCGAGTAAGCCGCTTGAGTCACCATGACTGTACGGTAGAAAACCGCTTCTTTTCTTTAAACTATCATAAATATAGAAATAATGCAAGTAGAAATTTTTGTTCCTGAATATTCACGTCCGCTTCCTGTTTTCAAAAAAGGGTATCTTTTCAATAGCATCCAGTATATCCTGAAAATCTTTCCTGGGAGCCAGGTCTATGTATTTTCTTAAGAGGTCAGTCTCCTGTTTTTTGTATGGGCCGTAGAAGATATTGTAAAGATCGTGGCCTCGGATATAGATTTTAATCTCTTCCATATGTTCCTTAATATCTTCTTCCGTTTCCAGATTCTGTCCCAGAACCTGAATGAGGTGGCGTCCGCTCCGGGTGCGGTGGAGATATTCCGTCCATTTTTCCAGAAAGATTTTATAGAAATCTTCCGGCTTAGGAAGGATATCAAGCCTGGCCATAACCTCCGGATTCAAAAAATAATTTTCAAAAGAATAATATTTCAGGACCAGCACGTTTTTCGACGTCACTCTGGGCAGGCGGTCTACATCTTCCAGATTCCGCTCTTCGTAGTACCTGCACAGGGAGCGGACCAGCTCTTCGTGGTCTTTCCCGTCTCCGTCCCGGATCATGAGAAACTGATCCTTCAGGTAGACCTGGTTCATGTATTTCAGGTTTGCATAGGTCTTGATGTTGGTACAGCTATTAGTAGTTATAATAGAAACCCGTGAGAGACTGCCGTCTTCGTTGTAGATTTCGGAATAGTATTTTTCCAGAAGAAGAGGAAGGCGGCTTTTGTCCTGCTTTCCCTCTACGATAAAAACAAAATCCACACCCAGGAGATCTCCCGCAGAGTAGCCCAGATCTTCCAGGACCCGTGAGAGGCTGGTCTTTTCCCGAAGGCTGGGAAGACCTTTTTCATCGAGAACAATCTGCCGTATCTGCCGGCTGTTAAATGGGGACAGCAGATTGGGAGAGTGGGTGGAAAAAATTACCTGGCACTTTTTGGAAAGCCGGTAAAGGATTTCGCTGGAAGTCTTTTGAAGCTGAGGATGAAGAAAGATTTCCGGATCTTCCATAAGGAGAAGGGCAGGAAGCCGGTCCTCTTCTTCCATGTAGGCTTCCAGAAGAGACAAAAGGTAAATGCTCCGCATGCCTTCTCCCAGCTGAGATACGGGAAAAGGATCTTCATGGTTTCTCTGTCGGATATATCCATGAACCTGGAAAAGCTCTCCCGTATGGCTGGTGAGGTCATAGGTAATCTCCCCATGGTAACCGCTGTTTTTTCCGAAATACTGGTTTACCTTGTCTGAAAAATCTTTCAGATTCATATGATACAATTTATATTCCAGAAGCTTTTCTGTTTCGAAGGCGTTCAGCTCTTCCGGGGTTTTCCTGTTCAGAAGGCCAATACAGGAAAAACAGTGGGTACATTTTTTCATTGGGTCGAAAAGGCAGCAGTCCATACGCATCTGATTCAGCAGATCATCTTCGGTAAAGGACAGGAGATTGTGCTGGACCTTTTCCAGATTCCTTTCACTGTCCAGAAAATAGACAGAGGGAAGAAGCTGGGGAATGTAGCGGTTGTTTTTATGAAAACCGTCATGGTACCGGATACTGCCATTCTGATTGGTAATATAGGAAAAGGTCAGCACATCCTTTTGGAAAGAGGGAAGCTTCTGACAGAAATCCCGATACCAGGAGTCCCACCGTTTATAGGAGCTGACTTTTTTTGCCTGAAATAGAAGTTCCAGATCCCGGGAGGTCAGGGAGAGGGAAATAGAAATTTCAATGTTCTGCTTCTGAAGGTTAAAATCAGAAGCAGAAGGGCGATATTCTCCCATAGCAGCGGCAACAGCCTGAAGGACAGAAGACTTCCCTACACTGTTTTGTCCCACTAAAATCAAGGCAGATCCGATATCCCGGATGATCATGTTTTCTATGGATTTAAAATTCTGTATCTGAAGAAAAGAAATTTCCATGGAAGGCCTCCTCGTGCAAGACTTATAAGATATACTCATCATAGCATAGGGCAGGGAAAAATGATAGAAGAAGACAGGAGAAGCTTTGAAAATCTTTAGTGTAAAAAGAGTTTGACATTTTGTATCATAAGCACTATACTGAAAATGTAAAAAGGATTTGACATATTAGAAGTTAAGGGGGATTTTTATGGACAAAGCAGTTGTTGCAACGATTATTTTTGTGGCTGTATTATTGATTTTTGCCGTGCTGGATATTCTTATGATCATATCTCTGGTCCGGCCTGGAGACGAAAGAGGGCAGGTTATTGTATGGAAAGCCAGTGCTTTTACCCTTCTTGGCATGACAGGTGCTTTGATAATCGAGGTCATTGAAAGTATTGCCAGCGGACAGGAAATGGCGATCAATCCTTTTGTCCATTTAACAGCTACAGGGATTGTTTATTTCGGCGCACTGTTATTTTTCAAGAAAAGGCACGGTGGATAATATGGAAAACAGAATCAGAGAAATCCGGAAAGGGCTGGGGATTTCCCAGGAAGAGCTGGCAAAAAAATGCGGTGTGTCCAGACAGACGGTAAATGCCATAGAGAATAATAAATATGATCCAACTCTTTCGCTGGCCTTTCGTCTGGCAATGGAGCTTCAGATACGGGTAGATGAACTTTTTGTATTTCGCAGGGAATAGAGAAGGATGGTAATAAGGAACTGTTGCATTAAAACATATTCTCGATTTTGATTAATGCGACAGTTCCTTAAAGATTTAGCGGATACCGTTAAACTTTCCAAATGCTTTTTTCAGTTTTCCATTTTGAGAAATATTTCCGTTGCTGCAGACGATTACCTCTGTAAAGTGTTTCGGATTTTCATAGTCTTTGCTGTTTCCGTCGTCATCGTACAACTCATAAGCTGCTTTGTCTGTAACATATCCTAGCAGATCCAGATGTTCAAAATCCATATCCGCTACGCTTCTTGCGCTTTTTGCCACAGGAATTACATGATTTTTCCGGATAAAGAAAATCAGTTCTTCCATGGCTGCGGGCACGTAGTGATGGCCTTTTTCCATGACCCGGACATCATAGTCTTCTGGAGTCCGCATAGTCACAAGCATCATATCTTCCGGCAGATATACATAGCGGCCAGCAGCATTCTGCTCATGGACCGGAGCCACCATGATACTGTCACCTACCATCAACTGATCTTCTACCTGATCTGCAAAAGAATCTTCAGGATAATCAAAGGCCAGGGGGCGGAACATCATCTCATCTCTCAGGGCAGCTTTCATGTATTCACTGTATAAATAAGGTAGGAGACTGTAGCGGATTTTTATCATATTTCCGCAGGCTTTACTGTTTGAGAACTGATACAGTTCCTGTTCACGGGTTCCCAGGGCGGAATGGTTCCTCATCAGAGGAGTAAAGAGGCCGAACTGCATCCAGCGCAGCACCAGGTCCTCTGTTGTGTCAGCACCGAAGCCGCCCAGGTCTGCGCCAGTGTACAAAAATCCACACATATTCAGAGAAGGCATCATTTTGATGTTCAGCAGCAGATGAGACCACCAGGACAGGTTGTCACCCTGCCAGATTCCGCCGTATCGATGCATTCCAATATAGGAAGAGCGGGAGAACATGAGGATTCTCTTGTCAGGCTCCAGTTCCTCAAAGGCTTCTCCGGCTGCACGGGTCATATTGTATCCATACAGATTATGGACTTTATCGTGACGCACAGGAGTTCCCTCTCCATTGAAATTATGGTAAAAGCTGCGGTAATCTTCCGGATTATTAGCAAGTCCCAGGACCAGATCTTTAAAGTGAAAATGAGTCATCAGGTCCTGATTTTTTCCCCGGAAAGTTTCCAGTTCATCGAATACTTTTTCCAGCCGCTTTTCTGAATAGAAAATAGCAGGCTCGTTCATATCATTCCAGAATCCATCAATGCCCTGTTCCAGAAGAAATTTATACTTCAGACCAAACCAGCGGCGGGCTTCCGGATTCAGCATATCCGGGAAGTGTACCCGTCCCGGCCATACGGCAGCAACAAAGTCTTTTCCTTCTTCATCTTTGCAGAAATAGCCTTTTTCTACCCCTTCTTCATAAACAGGATAGCCTTCTTCAATTTTAACTCCGGCATCAATGATAGGAACCAGATGAATATGCTTTTCCTGCATTTCTTTTACAAATTCCGGGAAATTGGGGAAAGTTTCATCGTTCAAAGTAAAATCTTTAAATCGCTCCATATAGTCGATATCCAGGTAGATGCTGTCCAGGGGAATATCCAGTTCCCGATACCGGCGTTCTACTTCTCGGATGTCTTCTTCAGATTTATAACCCCAGCGGCTCTGACCAAAGCCAAAAGCCCATTTGGGCGGGATATAGCTCCGTCCGATCATACGGCGGAACTGATGCACAATGTCTTTGAGATCCTTTCCGTCTATATAATACAGGTCCATGTCCCAGTTATCCATGGTAATCTCCGCAGTATCTTGCTGAGTATACCCCAGGTCAAAGGTGACTTTTCCAGGATTGTCCAGGAAGATTCCGAAGGGCTTTTTTTCGGCAAATATCAGAAAATTATGGGCCGCATAGAGAGAATGGGTGTCTTCTCGATGGTTAGGGTCATCGGTGCAGTCACTGGTGTAGATCCAGCCCCTTTTATTAATGCCCCGGACCTGCTCGCCCAGGCCATATACCGGCCTCACTTTAGTCATTTTAAAGGAAATTTTTTCTCCTTCTTTTACTTCTATACAAGGGATCTTACCTTCTTCAACGGGGTAGTTTTCTACTACCGCCTCTGTATTCAGCGGATTTCCGAAACGAAATTTATGGATCATCTTTATCTCCTTTCTGCTGCTTTGACACAGTTTAATGCCTTATGATATTATTATAGCGGCAGCAGAAGGGATTTTCTTGCATATTTCCAGCTTTTTCTAACACAATCCTGCTGTCAAAGGAGATTATTTATGAAACAAAACCCTAACCTGTTTGAGGCGGTGCAGCATGGTTCTGCCATGTTCCCCCTGGAATACTATCACTGTGTTTTTCCTCTTGGAATCAGTAACCTGCCGGTACACTGGCATGAGGAATTTGAGATTACTCTGGTGCAGAAAGGCACCTGCATCTATCAGATTAATCTTCATCCCTATAAAATCAGTCAGGGGGATATTCTGATCCTTCCTCCAGGAATGCTTCATGGAACTGGCGAACAGCCTGAGACAGAATTTATTACAGACAGCTTTGTTTTTTGCCTGGATATGCTGGAGAGTCAAAGAACAGACTCTTGTACTACAGAATTTTTTGCCCCTTTGATCAGTGGAATGCTTCGTTTTCCTGTATATCTTCCGGCAGAAGATTCCATGGCCAGGCTCCTTGGGGAATCCTTTGAGAAAATCCGGCAGACCTTTCTTCAAAAGCCCCTTGGCTATGAACTGGAGATTAAGTCGGAGCTTCTCCATTTGTTTTTCCTGCTGTACAGCCAGGTACCGTATCAGCGGAGCAGCCAGGAACACAGAGAGATTACAGAGAAGCTGAAGCTGGTGCTGCAGTTTATCCAGGATCATTATCAGCAGGGGATTACCGTAAAGGAGCTGGCAGAGCTCTGTCATTTCAGTGAGTACCATTTTATGCGTTTTTTTAAACGGCATATGAATATGACCAGTATTGAATATCTCAATCAGTATCGGCTGGAAATGGCTTCCCGCCAGCTTGCGGAAACAAATCTCTCTGTGACCAGCATTGCTCTGGAGTCAGGGTTTAATAATATTTCATATTTTAACAGGGTATTTAAGCGAAAATTTGGAGTTACGCCTATGGAATACCGCGCTTACAGTAAAAAGAGTTAACGCAAATGGATGTCTGCAACTTCACTGTTGGTCCAAATCCGGACAGGAAGCTGGAAGAATCCGGCACCGGAGGAAATAATGGTGTGAGTTCTGCCAAAAGTTTCATGACCTATGAGTTTCCACAATTTTCTGATTAAGAAAAGCTATATAGATATGGATTATTTATACGGAAAACTCAGCAAAGCCCAGGGACTTTTTGTTATTGTAAGAATTGAAAAAGATCTCATATTTCCTGTATAATGAACAGAAGGGAAAAATCTGTTTAGAGGAGGGCGTAATTTATGGCTTATAAGGATGAGTGGCTTCTGCTAGAGGCAGATGATGATATAGATGAGATGGAGCACCGGGAGCCCACAGAGGAATTTTTATTCTACCGGGCTGTGGCCAGCGGAGACGTAGAGCAGGTAAAGAAAAACTGTGAACAAGGTCGATTTGTGGAAGAGGAAGGTGTAGGCGTTTTATCGAAAGACCCCGTGATAAATCTGAAATATCACTTCGTGATCACAACGGCTATGATCACCCGTCTGTGCAGGCAAAATGGCATGGAGCTGGAACAGGCTTTCAGGCTTAGCGACTTTTATATTCAGAAACTGGACGATATTTCCACAAAAGAACAGGTCCAGAAGCTTCATGACGAGATGGTCATGGATTATACGGAAAAAATGCGGAAATATTTCCGCAGCGATACCAATTCCAGACATATTAATGTCTGCAAAGAGTATATATATTCCCATATTAAGGAGCGGATCACCATTGAAGATCTGGCTGATGAGCTGGGGGTTTCTGCCAGCTATCTTTCCAGGCTGTTTAAAAAAGAGACTGGAGAATCCGTCAGCGCATATATACGAAAACAAAAAATTGAAATGGCAAAGAACATGCTGAGATACAGTGATTATTCCATGATAGAAATTGCAAACCGTCTGGCTTTTTCTTCCCAGAGCCATTTTATCCAGCAGTTCCGTGAGGTAGTTGGAATGACTCCGAAAAAGTATCGGGACGAATATTATATGGTACAGTGGGATATTACAAAAGAAACAGAGTCTGAACCATAAGAAGTGGAAACAGCACCGGATAAGGCTTTCTGTGCAGGCCTTATCCGGTGCTGTTTTTTAAAGGATCAGAGTGATTTCATTTTCATCCAGAAGCAATTTTTCCGGGATATAATTATCCTCCAGTTCTTTGCCGTTTAAGAGCAGTTTTACACATCCGGATTCATGACCGGAAGGATTCTCTACAGAAATATGCAGTTTCCTTCCACGGAAATCTTTGCGGATCTCAAAATGATCCCAGTCCTTCGGAACAGAAGGGGAGATCCGGATACCCTCCAGATCGGGACGGAGTCCTAAAATACCTTCTACACATCCGACCATAACCGTTGAGGCGGTACCTGTGAGCCAGTGGACATGAGACCGGCCAAAGTGGCTGCTGGCCCGGCCCTCTGTAAACTGACCGTAGCAGTAGGGCTCCAGACGGCGGATCTCTGCCTGGTCATTCTGGGCTGCCGGAGCATTTTCCAGGAAATATTCAAATGCCCGTTCTCCATGTCCCTTCAGCGCCTCTGCCAGGATCAGCCATCCCTGAGACTGAGAAAAGATACCGGCATTTTCTTTCACACCCTGATTATAGATCACCGCCAGAGCGCCGTCGAAGGCATGAGCGTGATAAGGAGGATCCATAAGGATGGCTCCGTATTGGGTATTGAGACGTTTATGGACATTTTCCATGATAAGATTTCCCTGGTCTTCGGTAGCCAGGCCGCTGATCACTGCCCAGCTCTGAGGATTTAGCCAGAAGTTAGCCTCCGGATCTTCGGCGGCGCCGATCCGGTCTCCGGATTCGGTATATCCCCGGATAAAGCGGTCTTCATCCCAGCACAGAGCCTGGATCTTTTCTCCCATGTTTTTCTGAGTCTCTTCCAGAAAACGGAGATACTGGTCGTCTTTTTTATGGAGAGCAAATTTCTTCATTAATGTTAGTGCATAGTAGAACTGCAGGGCAACAAAAGAAGACTCTCCCTGAGCGCCCAGACGGAGACAGTCATTCCAGTCTGCATACAATCCTGCCGGCATGCCATGAGGTCCCAGATGATCCAAGGAGAACTGGATCGCCCGTTTCAGATGTTCATAGACACTGCCCTCCTCTTTATTGGCAAAGGGGATGACTTCATCCAGAAAGCCGGTATTTCCTGTCTCGGAAATATATTTATAGACTGTAGGGAACAGCCAAAGGGCATCGTCTGCCCGGTATGCGGGATGTCCCGTAGCCTGTACATAGGAAGGATCGTCAGGAGTATCTTCATGTCCCGGGTTATGGGTGAACTTTACAAGAGGAAGTCCTCCCCCGTTGTTTACCTGGGCAGACAGCATGAAACGTATTTTTTCAGCCGCCATCTCCGGGGAAAGATGGATGATCCCCTGGATATCCTGCACTGTGTCACGGTAGCCGTATCCGTTGCGCAGACCGCAGTAGATGAAAGAGGCAGCCCGGGACCAGATGAAGGTTATGAAGCAGTTATAGGCATTCCAGGTATTGATCATAGTGTTAAAGGCAGGACTGGGAGTCTTTACCTGGAGATGATCCAGTCTGCCGTTCCAGTCTGCTTTCAGCGTTTCAACCTCCTGGAGGATCTGTTCCTGTGGATTTTTGTAGGAAGCCAGAATTTCTGCACACTTTTCAGAGGAATCCATTCCCAGGACAAAGAGGATGGTTTTGGATTCTCCCGGCTGTAACGTCACGATGCAGGAGAGAGCGCCGCAGGAATTTTCATTATAGCTGGTGACATTTCCCAGATCTCCGGACACTACACCCTGGGGATTTCCATATCCGTGATATTTTCCAAGGAAAACATCCTTGTCTCCGCAGTAGGAAGAAACCTTCTCCCCCGCCAGGCCGAAAAACCGCTCTGTGACATTTTTTTCATCTACAAGCCTGTCCTCCGGCTGGGCATCCAGGTTTCCGTGTATCTGCTGGATAATGGCATTATTCCGGAACAGCGTCCTGGTTATAAAAAGAGAGTACTGAAGATTGACCTGATCCTGCTCGTAATTGCTGTGATTCGTAAATTCTCCGTATCCGGTTAAAGTAAGTTCCCGGGACTCAGAAGACTCATTGGTCACTGTAAGACCCCATACTTCGTAAGTTTTTCCGAGAGGAACATAATAGAGAGCTTCTGAGAGGATTCCGGCGTAGGAAGCAGTCATCTTTGTATAGCCCAGTCCATGGCGGCACTGACAGTCATAGCTGTCCAGATCTTTTCCTACCGGCTGCCAGGAAGCGGACCAGTAATCTTTTGACTGGTTGTCCCGGATATAGAGGTATCGTCCCGGCTGGTCAAAATTGTTGAAGACATACCGGAGGATCCTTCCGTTGGCTCCCGATTTGGCGAAACTGTATCCCCCTGCATTGTTGGAGATGATAGCTCCATACTCGGGAGAGCCCAGATAATTCACCCAGGGGGAAGGAGTATCCGGCCGTTCAATTACATATTCTCGGTTTTTATCATCAAAATATCCGTATTTCATTATTCATACCTGCCTTTCGGTTTCTATTTAAATAAGTTTTATGGTGACGGAATGGATTCCATCTCCAAGATCATCCAGTACCTTTCTGGAGAGGACTCCATAAGAACCATCTGCAATGGGAAGTTCCCTGCCTTCACAGACAGCGGAAGCAAGGGAATAGTTTCCATAATCTTTTCTGCCTGCGTTTTCGAAGATGACCTCTAAAGTTTTATTGGCAAAAGAGATTTGGATGGAGGCTTTCCCCTGGCTGTCAAACTGTTCAGCCAGAAGTTTGGGAGCGATGATCAGATCCCCGCCTTCTCCCCGGACGCCGAAGACCTGGGTGACCATGGTCAGCATATACCAGCTGGCTGCTCCTGTAAGATAGTGGTACATGCCCCGGCCATCAGAACGGAAATATTCGGGAATCCCGGGATAGATCCGGCTGGTGTTAAAATCCAGAGCCGTATCAGACAGAGATTTCAGGACTTTCCAGCCTTCCTTTGCATAGCCCCGGCGATATAAGGCATTTCCATACATGACAGCCATATGAGAAAATACAGCTCCGTTTTCCTTTTCCCCATAGGCAAATCCAAACATCCGGCCAAGGTCAAATTTTAATTCATGGAAATCTGTATTCAGCCGGTATCCTCCGATTTCCTTTTCATATAAGTAATGATCGGCGCTTTTTATAATGCTTCTGATCTGAGGATCCTCGGCTACTTTTCCCATAATGGCGAAAACCTGCCCTGTAAGCATCATACGTACCTGATCTTCCCGGATACCTTCTACAGCCTGGCCGTGATTGTCATAGTAACTGTTGAACCAGCCTTCTCCCTGGCCGGCCTGGATCCATTCCTGTTTCCGGATATGCCCGGACAGCCATTGGGCTTTGTGCTCAAGATTTTCAGCAAGAGACAGGAGAGAAAATGTTTTTCGTCTGCCGCTGACATGATGGCGGCACAGGGAAGTAAAGTGGGCCAGGACCTGCTGCTTCTCGCTGATATTATCGTAAAGTTCTTTATCATCCTTAAGTAAAACTTCCAGCTCTTCCAACAGGTCTGTGGTTTTGACGGATCCTGTGTCTGCTAAAGCACGGATCAGCTCAGCCAGTTCCCGGAGATTCCCAGCATAGGCACAGGTGAAAGCTACACTTTCTCCTCTTTCTGATGCCATGTCTAAGGCGTCATTCCAGTCTGCTCCCCGGAGCCGGCAGATATTGTGTTCTCCCACCTCATAAAAAGCAGTTAGCTGCTGGATCAGCAGATGCTCCAGGATACTTCCGGTGTAGATCTGTTCCTGGCCGGTCATTTGAAGGTTTCCCTGGCTTTCTGTCCAGAGGGTATCCAGCTCCGTTCCTCTCCGGGCCTGTCCGTCTTTAAAATAAGGAACCTGCCTTGTGAGAATCCGGATATCTCCCGTCTGATCAATATAAAGCTTGGTGGTCATCTGAGGCCAGAGACCATGGTCCATCCATACCCGGGCGATCCCGTTTCGGTCTGCGATAAAGTTTCCGTCTCCGGCTCCTATGATGGTAGCGTTAGTGCCGTCAATGCGGACTCCGGAGAAATTTTTCTCAATCATTCTTCCTACGTCTTTAGGATCCATTAACAGAAGAGAGAGGCAGTCCTGCCACAGATCCCGCCATCCCCGGCCCCCTCTTCCATAATCATGATGAGGGAGGAAAGAACAGCCGAAGAGGCGGCGGAGAAACGGCTGAAAACATACCCATTTCATATAATTGTCAAAATCCCTGTCTCCTGTATGGAAGCCCACATTTACCTTTTTCTGCCAGTAAGCTTTTGTTTCTTCCAGGAGGGCTTCTGTTTTATCAGCAGTATTGCATTTTTCAAAGAGCTGATCGATTTCCTCTTCCTGATCTGCAACGCCAAGAATAAGGATATAGCTGGCCTTTTCTCCGGGATCCAGGATTAATGCGGGGAAACGGAAAGCGCCCATGGCCTCCCGTCCGTCGATCCTTGTAAATGGGGGACAGCCGGGGGCCCCTTCATAGACAGCCCGGGGATGGGTGAAACTGCCGCCTTCGCCCAGGAAAGCTTCTGTTGTAGGATAAAAGCTTTCAGGCAATTCGCCCTTTCCGCTGCAGCCTTTTACATAATAAATCTTGTGATTAGGCTGATGGCCCCGCTCATCAAAGGACATGGTGGGGCATACGAGAACACCGGATCCGTCGGTCCTGATACGGTGGAGAAGTGACGTTACATGCCGGTGATCCCGTATATTGTCGGCGCTGCGCCCGTAAACAGGAACTGCGGCATAGGGGAGCAGCTCCTGTTTTTCTTCAGAAAGATTCTTTACAGTTACATACATGATTTCCCCATTACAGTCCTTTGGAATAAAAGAAGTAACGGTGGACTCCAGATGCAGTGATCCGGAAGTGCGTTTTACAGACTGCCACATAAAGCCGGCGGTCAGTTCACTGTCATCCTGGAGAGAAGAAAACTTCCGGCTCTCCTGTTCGCTGGAGGCGCCTGCTGCAGAGTAAACGCCGGAATCCTTTACTGCAAACCAGAAATTCCGGCCGGAACGGTTATTATGAAGGTTTTCCGCACTTACCGGTTCCAGAAGAAAGGTATCCTGGTCTATTTTGGAGTCTCCGCCCAGATTGGGAGTAACGGCACTTTTTAATCCGGCTTCTGAGGCCAGGGGAAAATACAGATAACTGATGTTTTCCGGCTGCTGTACAGTAAAAGTGCCTTTGTCATCGATGAAATATAAAGGTTTCAATATTCGGTCTCCTTCCTTTTTCAGATTTGTTTAGGGGAATTATATAAGAATTTATTTTCTACAAAAATCAGATATCTGAGAAAAATATCAGAATCATGACATAGAATGTGTTTTTTTTGCAAAACGGGTCATGAATCTGACATTTTGTTGAAATTTTTAATATATCCCAAAATGAAAAGCGTCTATAATCTGGTCATGTTCAATGAGAGGGCCATCTCACAGAAAGAATTATGAACAGGAGGTTATATGTAATGAAAAAGAAAGTGGTTGCAATGCTTTTGGCAGGCATTATGGCGGCCGGCGCTCTGGCAGGCTGCGGCGGTTCTTCTGATTCAGGACAGGGAGGATCCGGAAGCACAGAAGAAGGAAAGGTTATCAACATCTATACCTGGAATGATGAGTTCCGTACCCGTGTAGAGGCGGTTTATCCTGAAGTAGAAGAAACTTCTGCAGACGGAACCGTTACTACATTAAAGGATGGAACGGAAATCCACTGGATCGTAAATCCAAACCAGGACGGTGTGTATCAGCAGAAGCTGGATGAAGCACTGATGAACCAGGCGGACGCAGCAGCAGATGATAAAGTGGATATCTTCTTATCTGAAACAGACTATGTGTATAAGTACACAGACGCTGAGGCTGATGTGGCTATGCCTCTTACAGATCTGGGGATCGATCCTGAGAAGGATCTGGCAGATCAGTATGAATTTACGAAAGTAACAGCTTCTGACCAGAACGGGGTACAGAGAGGTTCTACCTGGCAGTGCTGTCCGGGACTTCTGGTATACCGCAGAGATATTGCAAAAGATGTATTTGGCACAGATGATCCTGCAGCAGTAGGAGAGAAAGTAAAGGACTGGGATACATTAAAGACTACGGCTGAAGAATTAAAAGCAAAAGGCTACTATACCTTTTCTTCTTATGCAGATACTTTCCGTCTTTATGGAAACAGTATTTCTCAGCCTTGGGTAGCAGAGGGTGAAACAACTCTTAAAGTAGATCCTCAGATCATGGAGTGGGTGGAAACCTCCAAGGAATGGCTGGATGCCGGATATTATGATAAGACGGTAAAAGGCCAGTTTAATGACGACTGGAATAAGGCGATGGGTTCCGCTTCTAAAGTTTTTGCATTCCTTCTTCCGCCCTGGGGAATTGATTTTACTTTAAGTCCTAACTGGGACGGCGAAGCAGGCGCCTGGGCAGTTACCAATCCTCCTCAGGAATATAACTGGGGCGGTTCTTATATCCATGCCTGCACAGGAACAGACAATCCGGAACATGTAAAAGATATTATCCTGGCGCTTTCAGCAGATAAGGATAATCTCCTGCAGATCTCCAAAGACTATCTGGATTTCACCAACACAAAGAGCGGTATGTCTGAAGCGGCAGAAGATGACGCCAACTTTTCTTCTGAATTCCTCGGGGGACAAAATGCTTATAAATATTATGTGCCGGTAGCAGAAAACATTGAGATTGCTCCTCTTTCTGCTTACGACCAGGGATGTGTGGAACTGATTCAGAATGCTTTCAGCGATTACTTCCAGGGAAATGTTGACTTCGAGAGAGCAAAAGAAAACTTTGAAACTGCAATTAAAGAACGTTACCCGGATATTACAGAAATACAGTGGCCGGAATAAAGGGTAAAGTGCTGCCGCACAGAAGGTGCGGCAGCCTTCTGACAGAAAGGAACGATGTTTTATGAAAAAAAAGAGTAAAAGCATCAGCTATGCAAAATGGGGATATCTTTTTATTCTTCCGTTTTTTGTCTGCTTTTTGATTTTTTCTCTGATTCCGCTGGTAGATACCATCCGGTACAGTTTCTTTGAATACTATCGTTCAGGAATCAAAGAAGTGGGGCCGAATTTCATAGGCCTGGAGAATTATATCAGCCTTCTGAAATCTGATATGTTTAAATATGGAGGAAATACCTTGATCCTGTGGGTGATCGGATTTATTCCCCAGATCGTTATTGCCCTTCTTCTTGCCAGCTGGTTTACAGATATCCGTCTGAAAATCCATGGAAAACAGGCCTTTAAGGTAATTATTTACCTTCCCAACCTGATCATGGCTTCAGCTTTTGCCATGCTGTTCTTTGCCATGTTTTCCACTAACGGACCCATCAATTCTATTTTAACCTCATTGGGATGGATCAAAGAACCTATTGATTTTATGGGATCGGTTTTCGGGACCAGATCTTTGATCGGATTGATGAACTTCCTTATGTGGTTCGGAAATACCACCATTATGCTTATGGCGGCTATCATGGGAATCAGTCCGGATATTTTTGAAGCCTCAGAACTGGATGGCTGCGGCGGTCTGAAAAGATTTTTCTATATCACTCTGCCTCTGATCAGGCCGATCCTGGCTTACACATTGATCACTTCTATCATTGGCGGTCTGCAGATGTTTGATGTACCTCAGATCCTGACTAACGGGCAGGGTAATCCGGACAGAACATCTATGACATTGATCATGTTCCTGAACAGCCACTTAAAGAGCAAAAACTATGGTATGGCAGGTGCCCTGTCTGTATACCTGTTTATTATCAGCGGTATTTTGTGCTTTATTGTATATAGGATGACCAATGATTCAGACCCGGACGGATCGAAAGCTGCCGCAAAGAGAAAAGCAAAAGAAGCGAGAAGGAGGAGATAAGTTATGAAATCAAAAGCAGCACAGAGAGCATGGAGCATTTTTGTCCATGTGATTCTTATTGCACTTTCATTTTTGTGCCTGTTTTTCTTCTACATCCTGATCGTCAATGCTACCCGTTCTCATGCTGAGCTTCAGAGAGGATTTTCGGCACTGCCGGGAAAATATTTCCTGGAAAATTTAAAAAATGTTGCTAATGACGGTACCTTCCCTATGTTTCAGGGAATTATCAACAGCCTGGTAGTCTCCGCCTGCTCAGCGGCTTTATGTACATATTTTTCTTCATTGACGGCATATGGACTTTATGCCTATGACTTTAAGATGAAGAAAGCCGCTTTTACTTTTATTATGGCGATTCTGGTAATGCCTACCCAGGTAACAGCTATGGGATTTCTGCGGTTGATCACAAATATGGGAATGTATGACTCTCTTCTCCCGTTGATCATACCTTCCATTGCCTCACCGTCAGTATTCTATTTTATGTACAGCTATCTGGAATCTTCCCTGCCTCTTTCGCTGGTGGAAGCGGCAAGAATCGACGGTTCCGGAGAATTCAAAACTTTTAACAAGATCGTCCTTCCGATCATGAAACCGGCTATTGCTGTTCAGGCGATCTTCACTTTTGTGGGATCCTGGAATAATTACTTCGTTCCCGCATTAGTTATCCAGTCAAAGGACAAAATGACAGTTCCTATTTTGATCGCAACCCTTCGTGGAGCGGACTACATGAACTTTGATATGGGAAAAATATACATGATGATCACAGTGGCCATTGTTCCGATCATTCTTGTATACCTGATCTTATCCAAATACATTATCGAAGGTGTAACCTTAGGCGGTGTAAAAGGATAAGGGACTAAAAATATATGAAAAACGCCATAGGATATTCCCCTTATGCTGTGTCAGGAAAACTATGGCGTTTTTCTTCTATTATTACAATTACAAATAGAGAGAGGAAAACTATGACAGCAGGAAATTGGACATACAGTGGAACTATGGATCATAAGCCTTCCAAGAGAGAAAAGGAACACCGGATACTGGCGAGAAAGGCTGCGGAGAAAGGAATTGTTCTTCTGAAAAATCAGGGGATCCTTCCTTTATCCCTTTCTTTGCCGGTAGCTCTTCTTGGAAGAGGAGGAGAAAAGACGGTAAAAGGGGGAACCGGCTCCGGAGATGTGAACAACCGGGAAAATATTTCTATTCTCAGAGCCCTGGAAGAGGCCGGGGTGACTATCACCAGTACAGACTGGATCAGGGATTATCATAACCGCTATGAAAATGCCAGACTTACCTGGAAAGAAAAAGTCCTGGAAGACGCCAAAAAGGCAGAGAATCCTTTTGACGCTTATGCAGAAAATCCATTTGCAATGCCGGAAGGGCGCCTTATATCCGATAAGGACCTCCAGGGAGCCAAAGCAGTGATCTATGTGATCAGCCGTATATCCGGAGAAGGAAAGGACCGGCGCAGGGAAAAAGGGGACTATTACCTGAGCCAGAATGAGGAAGAGGACCTTCTTTATCTTCATGAAAAACAGGTTCCCGTAATTCTGATCCTGAATTCCGGAGGGCCTGTGGAGCTGACGGATATTCTGGAGAAAGCAGAAAATATCCAGGCTGTTTTGTATATTTCCCAGCTGGGACAGGAAGGGGGCTATGCAGTTGCAGATATCCTTTTGGGAAAGGCGGTGCCGGAAGGCAAGCTGACATCAACCTGGGCGAGAAGATATGAAGACTATCCCTCAGCCCGGACTTTCGGCTATCTGAATGGAGATCTGAAAAAAGATGAATACAAAGAAGGCATTTACATAGGTTACCGGTATTTTGATACCTTTTCTGTACGGCCCTTGTTTCCTTTTGGATATGGACTGTCCTATACTTCTTTTTCCATAGGATTTCAAGGTCTGGAAATCGGAGAAAAAAACATAGAGCTGACCGTTTCTGTAAAGAATACCGGAGAATGCTACAGCGGAAGAGAAGTGGTGCAGGTTTATATCACAGCGCCTCAGAACGGGGAAGGGAAAGAATACAAAAGACTGGCAGGTTTTGCAAAGACCGGGCTTCTTCAACCGGGACAGGAGCAGGAGATCAAGATCCGGATAGAACAGAAGGAGCTGGCCAGCTTTAGGGAAGAATCCCATCAGTGGAGCATTGACAAAGGAAGTTACGGACTTTGGATAGGAAACAGCGGGGCTTCCCTTATATTGGCAGCCAAGATTACTGTGTCTGAGACAAAAGTCATTGAGAATACCCACAGAGTCTGCCCGAAACAGAGGGACTTTTCCGATTTACAGCCTTCTGCAGCCAGTGGCGACGAAATGGATCTATGGAAAGAAGAGAAAAGTGATTTTGTTCCTTCCTACCGGTTTATGCCCATGAAGGAAGAGAAGAAAATTTATGTGGCGCCGCCGGACCAGGATCATCCAGTGGAAGATCTGCTCCCTCTTTTGTATGGAAACATTACCTGGGGAGCCAGCAACCTGGGATCTGCGGGAACCAGAGTGCCGGGCTCTGCAGGAGAAACTACCCGGGCCCTGGAAGAAAAATATGGGATTCCTTCCATGATCATGGCAGACGGTCCGGCAGGGATCCGTCTGAGACAGAGCTACCAGGTGGAACGTAAGACCGGGGAAGTTTACGGGATCGGCGTGCTGGGGGCTTTGGAGAATGGCTTTTTAGAGCCGGAAAAGCATCATGAGAATGCAGATGTATATTATCAGTACTGTACGGCCTTTCCTGTAGGGACTGCCCTGGCCCAGACCTGGGATTTGGAATTGATGAAGGAATTTGGAGAGGCTATTGGAAAAGAAATGGAGGAATTCCATATCAATCTTTGGCTGGCTCCGGGGATGAATATCCAGAGAAATCCTCTGTGCGGACGGAATTTTGAATATTATTCAGAAGATCCCTTTCTGTCCGGAAAACTGGCGGCAGCAGTGACTTTGGGAGTTCAGAGCCGAAAAGGCTGCGGTGTGACCATTAAGCATTTTGCCTGCAATAATCAGGAAGACAACCGGATGGGAGTAGATGCCTGTGTTTCAGAACGGGCTCTCAGAGAAATCTATTTCCGGGGATTTGAGATTGCCATAAAAGAAAGTAATCCGGTGGCCATCATGAGTTCCTACAACCTGATCAATGGGGTTCATGCAGCCAACAGCAGAGATTTATGCACGGTTCTGGCAAGAGAAGAATGGGGCTTTGACGGCGTGATCATGAGCGACTGGAATACTACCGTTCCCGAAGATGGAAGTATACCATGGGAATGTGCAGCCGCAGGAAATGACATTATCATGCCGGGAAATGCAGAAGATGACAAAAATATCCGGGAAGCTTATGCAAAAGGACTGCTGTCAGAACAGACCATTCGGGAATGTGCCGGCAGGATATTGTATATGATAAAAAGATTAAGCTGAGATCCCACAGACTCTTTCTTGACATCCATGCTTAGATATTGTATTTATAAATCATGCATACCCTCAGTGTACAAGGGGTTCTTGTACGCTGGGGGTATTTACGAGAAAGGGACCAGAGGAAAAACAGCCATGAACAGAATTACAAAAAGCGGGATGGAGATTGAATTTGATAAAGAGACCTTGAGATTTTCTTTTCAGAAAGATGACGGATGCCGGTGGAGATGGGCCAGGAGCTATGCGCCATATATGGAATGCGAAAATGGAAATGTATTTTTTCATGACGCAGGGGAGATCACCCATGAACTGCTCCATACCGGAGTGGGAGAAGGGATATTAAGTACATACGGTGGCTTTGAAAAAGATGGAAAGGCCGTGCCCTATACATTTCAGACCCTGGTCTGGGTGGAAGGGGCTACAGGAGATGTGTACTGCGAATGGATCCCCCTTCAAGAAGAAGGGCTGGAAGTGAAGAAAGTCTTTTGGCCAGGCCCTATGGAATTTGAAGAGAGAAAAGAAAGCTGGTATACCCTTCTGACTCATCAGCAGGGAATTTTAATCCCAAATACCTGGGAAGTGGAGTTTCAGACTCCGGCATTTGACGGGATGTTCGGAACAGCAGGGGCTTATATGCCCTGGTTTGCCCAGACCCGGGATGGGGAAGGGTACCTGGCAGTGTGCGTGACTCCGTGGAACAGCGGATACCAGGCAGAACATCCGGCAGGAGGGTCTTATACTAGGGTTTCCATGCGTTTTGAGCCCAGCCTTGGGAAGATAGACTACCGCCGCATTGTTAAGTATACATTTCTGAAACAGTGCGATCATAATATTATCTGCAAGACATACAGAAATTATGCGGAGGAACAGGGAAAGCTCCGGACTCTGGCAGAAAAAGCCATAAGGAATCCATCAATAGACCGGCTTATCGGCTGCGCCTTTTTACATAAAGGAATCAAGACATTTGTACAGCCGGATTCTGATTTTTATGACCCTGAGAAACCGGAGAAGAATAACCGCCTGACAACCTTTGCCCGGAGGGAGCAGGAGATCAGGCAGCTCCACGAGATGGGAGTAGAGAAGCTGTATCTCCACTTAGACGGCTGGGCAGAGCCGGGATATGATAACCGCCACCCGGATTACAGCCCTGCATGTAAAGCGGCAGGGGGATGGGAAGGAATGAAATCTCTGGTGGACACTATGCACGAATACGGATATTTATTCGGTATTCACGACCAGTATAGAGATTACCATCTGTCAGCCTCCAGCTTTGATGAAAATTTTGCCTGCCGTCTGCCGGACGGAACAATTCCACGGCATAAGCGGTGGGCGGGAGGCCCCCAGTCCTATCTTTGCGCTACCCAGGCCCCATACTATGTAAAAAGAAATTTTAAAGATCTGGAAGATCACGGGATCCGGCTGGACTGCGCATATCTGGACGTATTTACCTGCAACGAAGGAGATGAATGCGATAATCCGCTGCACCGTATGACAAGAAAGGAATGCTACGATCATCGTGCCTTGTGCTTCCAGTATCTTTTGAAAAAGGGGATCCTTCCAAGTTCGGAAGAGGTCAATGACTGGGCGGTCCAAAGCCAGGTGTTCTGCCATTATGCGCCCTATGATTTTATGATGCGTGCCCCTGGTACGCCTAAGCAGGGGATACCGGTGCCTCTTTATAATCTGGTTTATCATGACTGCGTGATCCAGCCATGGATGATGGAGAAAGTAAGTGAAAAGGAAGATTATATGCTTTATGCCCTGCTAAACGGCGGAGCACCCTATCTGGTGAGAGAGGGGGCTTATCCCAATACAGACGGAGCTTTTGAGGACAGGGTGGAAATGACGTTAGAAGAATGTATCTCCAGAGCAAAGGTTGTTTCAGATCTTCATGAAAAGGTGGGAAAATGTGAGATGGTAAGACATGAATTTGTTGAAGGGAATCCCCAGATACAGAAGACAGTTTTCTCCAATGGAATTTCTGTCCAGGTGGACTTTCAAAAGCAGACCTATGAAATCAGGAATGAAGGAATGAATGGATAGGTTATCAGCAGAAACAAAAATGTTCAGGATCGGGATACCTGTAAAAGATCCCGATCCCGAACAGAAAATACAGATCCGGATGTCCAAGGGGAAGGAGTTTTACTTCCGTGGTTCTACCTGTGCATTGATCTCTTCAAAGAGTTCCCGGATAACTCCCTGGATTTCCGCCACTGCATTTCCTAAGTCTATGAGCTTGGAAATCCCTTTGTCTCTGGTTACTAATTCCAGCTGGCCGTTTTTCAGGTTTTTGGGCCCTACCACCACACGGACCGGAACACCCAAAAGGTCTGCGTCGGCAAACATGGCCCCTGCCCGGATGTCACGGTCATCATAGATCACTTCCACACCGGCTTTCTGCAAATCTTCATATAAGCTGTCTGCAGCAGTTTTGCAGGCTTCCTGGTCCACACGCATACAGCACAGATGTACCTGCCATGGAGCGATGGAAATAGGCCAGATAGGGCCGTTGTCATCGTGCCTTGCCTCGCATACAGAGGCTGCCAGACGGCCTACGCCGATGCCGTAGCAGCCCATGACCGGATATTTTACAGAGCCGTCGGCGTCTGTATAGGTCATATTCATGGACTTGGTATATTTAGTGCCAAGCTGGAAGATATTTCCCACCTCGATACCACGTTTTACCTGAATGGTCTTTTTGCCGCAGCAGGGGCAGATCCCTCCTGTTTTGATCTTGGACACATCTGCATAGTCTACATCTCCCAGGTCTCTTGGGATATTTAATCCTTTATAGTGATAGTTTTCCTCATTTGCACCGCAGGTCAGATACTGGATCCCTTTCAGAGAAGAGTCATAGATCACCTGACAATCTGCCTTTAGCTGATAAGGTCCGGTAAATCCGGCGGCAATTCCGCTTTCCGCAGTGATCTCGGCAGGATGGACTTTCTCTCCCAGGTAATTGGTCAGCTTTGTCTCATTTACTTCATAATCCCCTCTCAGGAATACGATCACATATTCGTCATTTGAGTTTTTCTGATACATTACGGCTTTGCAGGAATATTCCACAGGAATGCCCAGGAAGTCTACCACTTCTTCAATAGTCTTGCAGTGAGGGGTGTAGACTTTCTCCAGTTCTCCCATTTCCAGGCCGCCTTCATTTACTACTTTATTTGGAGCTGCTTCCATATTGGAACGGTAGCCGCATTCCGGACAGATCACAATGGAATCCTCTCCGGCGTCTGCCAGGAGCATATATTCATGGGAAACACTGCCGCCCATCATGCCGGAATCAGACTGTACTGCGATAACTTCCGGAACTCCTGCCCGCTGGAAGATACGGTTATAGGTATGATAGAAAGTATCATAGCAGCGGTCCAGATCCTCCTGGGAGGTATGGAAGGAATAGGCGTCTTTCATGGTAAATTCCCGGACACGGATCAGGCCGGCTCTGGGACGGGCCTCGTCACGGAATTTGGTCTGGATCTGATAGATCATAAAGGGATATTTAGTGTATGTCTGGCCATACTCTCTTACCAGCTGGACAGAGGCTTCCTCATGGGTCATACCCAGGACCATCTGGCTGCCGTTCCGGTCTTTAAAACGGAGAAGTTCCTCGCCAACACTTTCAAAACGGCCGGATTCTTCCCAGAGGCTGCCGGGAAGGGCAACAGGGAAGAGTACTTCCTGACCGCCGATAGCATCCATTTCTTCCCGGATGATCTCCTCGATCTTTCTGGTGATCCTCTTCATAGGAGGATACAGGGAATAGATGCCATTTGCCACATATTTGATATAGCCGCCCCGGATGGTAAAAGCATGGCTGTCGATCACGCAGTCAGCAGGGCGCTCTTTAAAACGGTCGCCAACAAGATTTCTAAGTTTCATAATGCTCTCCTTTTCATTTGTCCTTTCTGCGGCTAGTATACCGCAAAGCAGAGAGACAGGCAAGCATTTCCGTTTATTCCCGCAAGCAACGAGCTAAACCGGCGTGTTTGCATGTCCATTTGGCGACGGCTTATGTTATAAAGGGAAGAGTCGGAAAAGGACTTATATATTGCAAATAATTCTTGAACAGAAACCGGCCTGGTGCTAAGCTTAATACATACGACTGCTGACAGGAGACAAACATGAGCGAGAATATAAAAACACTGAAAAAAGCCTTTCTTTGTGCCTTTCCCCATACCATACCTATCTTTGCAGGATTCTGGTTTCTGGGCATGACTTACGGCATTTACATGAATGTTTCGGGATTCAGTTTCTGGTATCCCATGGTCATGAGCCTGACTATCTTTGCAGGCTCTATAGAATTCGTAGCGGTAAATATGCTTCTGGGAGCTTTTAATCCCCTTCAGGCCCTGGCAATGACCCTGATGATCAACGCCAGACATTTATTTTACGGGATATCTATGCTGGACAGATTCCGGGGAATGGGATGGAAAAAGATATATCTGATCTTCGGTATGTGCGATGAGACATTCTCTATCAATTACACTGCTGAAGTCCCGCCGGATGTAGATCGGGGCTGGTTTATGTTTTTTGTTACTCTGCTGAATCATTTTTACTGGTTTTTCGGAGCCACCCTGGGAGGGATCTTCGGAGGCCTGATCCATTTCAGCACAGAGGGACTGGACTTTGTAGTAACTGCCTTCTCCATTTGTGGAAACGGCAGATGCTGCTGTCGATTGCGGGAGGAACGGCT
>ERZ1643250.258-NODE-258-length-63211-cov-29.710780_pt1 | contig 63211 bp, 49 predicted proteins | sample MGYA00579262_ERZ1643250 | MGnify/ENA primary metagenome ERZ1643250 (study PRJEB29033, sample SAMEA4952265) | chicken gut metagenome | biome: Broiler Chicken; feature: Gastrointestinal Tract; material: Caecum | place: Ireland | collected 2018 | study: Broiler...
AATTTTCTGTTTCTATTATATTCTAAAACGCGAACAATAGCAAGCGATTTCTTGTTGGTAAATTAAAACTGCTAATGTGTTTTTTGCGTTTTGGCACTATGGCGGGTGCTTGAATAAACGAGCGGCTCGGCTGCGCCTCGCCGTTCAAGCACCCGCCATAACAACAACGGAACAAGGCGAAACTCAAAGCGCACGGGAACGGGCGGTCGCCGCTGAACCGCTTGGCGATCCGCCCTTATCTCCCGTGCGGCGGTATTTGAGTGGTGATGCCTTGTATGCCGTCTGCATTTACATATCGGTGGTTTGTAGACTTTCACATACGGCGCAGTATCCCTTAACGGTTTTGTAGCAAAAAAGCAAACTTTCTTCATTTACCCAAACTGTATATATTTTTCTAGTCGAGTAGCAACAAATGAAAAACCTAAAACGACTTGCACTTAAAGTGGTTCGTTTTAGGTTTCGTGTGGTTGAGACAACAAGACTCGCCTTACAGCGAGCGCCCAAGTTGGGGAATGGCAAGGCACGATAGTGCCGAGACACGCGAGCATGCATTGTGACGGCATGCGGAGCATGCTTCACAAGCGAAGAGCTTGTTGTCTTCGTTAAACGAAAACAAAAAAAGATCCGTAAATACGGACCTTTTCAGAAATTGGTGGAGATAAGGGGAGTCGAACCCCTGACCTCTTGAATGCCATTCAAGCGCTCTACCAACTGAGCTATACCCCCACGGGCAAGGCATATTATAGCATGTCGCAGAGCAAAATGCAACGACTTTGGCGCAAGTTGCGGAATTTCGAGCGGGAAGCACTTCGATGAGTTTGGCGAAACGGCGGAGATAGCTAGATGTGCGGGCGGAACAATATTTTGCTGTGGCAGCGGAAAATTTCGGCGTAACACAGCGGTTTGTCCGATTTTTGCGTGGTCGGAGATGACTTCGGGGTGAAGGGGGGACAGAACGCGTTCGCGTGAGCTTAGAGCGATTTGACTTGATCGGCGAAGGCACGAGCAAGGGTTTTCGGCGATTTCGGCAAAGGCGATCGCTTTTGAAAATGTGTCATGCATGGTGCATTTTGGGCTTGCGTGCGTTGCGCGCGTGTGTTATAATTTTAATATACATGCACGATGCATGCAAAGGGAGAGGCAGGGAAAAGTTGGAGCTGATCAACAATTCGAGCAGAACGCTTGGAGATGATTTGAAAAACGAGATCAAGGCAGGGAGCAAGTTGCGTATTGCGGCGACGTGTTTTTCCATTTATGCCTACGCCGCGCTCAAGGAGGAACTTGAGCAGATCGACGAGTTGAAATTTTTGTTTACGACACCGGTCGATATTACGGAGAAAATCAGTGACAACGTAAAGAAAGAAAAGAAAGAATTTTTCATTCCCAAATTGTCGGAGATGGGGATATGCGGCACGGAGTTCGAGATCAAGCTCAAGAACAGAATGACGCAAAAGGCGGTTGCGCGCGAATGCGCGGATTGGGTACGCCGCAAGGTGAAGATCAAGGCGTTGAAGGGAGAGTTGAGCAGTCAGACATTGATCGATGTGGAGAGGGATGACGACGAGGTGAGCTATGCGCCGATAGGCGGTTTCACGGCGGCGGATCTTGGGTATGAGCAGAACAATCGCATCAACACGATGATTGCGAAGGTGAGCAAGTCGGATGGAAGCGAGGCTTATCGCAACATGTTCGACATGAATTGGCAAGACGAAGCCAAGCTTGATGACATAACGAATGAAGTGGCTGAGTATTTGTCGTCGTGTTACAAGGAGAACGCGCCAGAGTTCATATACTTTTTGATAATCTACAACATTTTTCGAGACTTCTTGCAGGATTTGGATGAAGATTATATGCCGAACGAGGCTACGGGCTTCAAGAACAGTTTGGTTTGGAACAAGTTGTACAATTTTCAAAAAGACGGAGCAATCGGGATCATAAACAAGTTGGAAAAGTACAACGGGTGCATTTTGGCGGACAGTGTCGGTTTGGGCAAGACGTTTACGGCGCTTGCGGTGATGCAATATTACAGCTTGCGTAACAAGTCGATTTTGGTGCTTTGCCCCAAGAGGTTGGAGCAAAATTGGGCGCAATATCGCGGCAATACGACGACGAACATTTTTTATAAGGACAAGCTCAATTTCGACATCTTGTTCCATACGGATCTGGGGCGTACAAAGGGGTACAGTTGCGGGATCAATTTGGCGACAGTAAATTGGGGGAATTACGATCTTGTGGTGATCGACGAAAGTCACAATTTCCGCAACAACAATTCTGCGCGAAGGGACAAGGATACACGTTATGATTTTTTGATGAAGCGGATCATGCAGGATGGCGTCAAGACAAAGGTCTTGATGTTGTCGGCGACGCCGGTCAACAACCGTTACAATGATTTGAAGAATCAATTGCTGCTTGCGTACAGCGGAGACATGGCGGAGATGGGGGACAAGTTGGGGCTCACCAAGTCGGTACAGGTGATTTTCAACAACGCGCAAAAGGCGTTCAACAGGTGGAGTAAGTTGCCGACAGAGCGGCGACATGCGAAGGATCTTTTGGACGATTTGGACATTGATTTTTCGATCATTTTGGACAGCGTGACCATCGCGCGCAGCCGCAAGCATATCCGCAAATACTACAATACCGAGGACATAGGCAAGTTCCCGGACAGGTTGCCGGCAAAGTCCTATTCGCCCAAGTTGACCAACTCGCAAGACATCATGAATTACAAGCAGATCTACGACAAATTGCTTGCAACGACGATGAGCGTATATGCGCCGCTCGAGATGCTCAAGGCGTCGCGAAGGGCGCGGTATGAAAAGGAGTATGAGATTGATCTTTCGCGCGAAGACGAGAGGGCAAACACGTTGGGGCAAGGTTTTGACAGACAGCTCTATCGCGAAACGGGCTTGAAAAAATTGATGATGATCGGCTTGATGAAGAGGCTGGAGAGCAGCGTCTATGCGTTCCGCAAGACGGTCAAGGCGGTGATCGACAAGAACAAAGCCGCACTCGAAGCGATCGACGCATACGAGAAAGGAGACAAGGAGCGCACGATCCAGAAGAGGGTGATGAGTTTTGCGGTGGACAATTTCGACGACGACGATTCGTTCGACCTTGTGCAGACAACCGAGGCGAAGGTGATCCCGATCAGGATAGACGATCTTGATCGCGTGACTTGGAAAAGGTTGTTGCAAGACGACGTCAAATTGTTGCAAGAAGTTTTTAACGACATGCAAAAGGTCTCGCTTGACAAGGACGCGAAATTGAACGCGCTCAAGGAGCTTATTGACGAGAAAATGCATTCGCCGATCAACAAGGGCAACAAAAAGATATTGGTCTTTTCGGCGTCCGAGGACACGGCTCAATATCTATACGACGCATTGGCGCCGTACATGAAGATCAGATATGGCATTTATTCGGCGATGATCTGCGGAGGGGGAAGGAACAAGACCAACATCGGCGGAAGCACACACTCGGACAGACTTCTTGCAATGTTTTCGCCCAGGTCAAAGCAAATGGAGTTGACGTTGCCGGGCGAACAGGGGACGATCGATCTTTTGATCGGCACGGATTGCATTTCGGAAGGTCAAAACTTGCAAGATTGCGACATTTGCATCAACTATGACATTCATTGGAATCCGGTGCGCATCGTGCAGCGGTTTGGGCGTATCGATCGTATCGGCAGCTCAAACGACAAGATACAATTGGTGAATTTTTGGCCGGACATATCGCTGGACGAATATATCAATCTCAATGCGAGGGTGACGGCGCGTATGGCAATCGTCAATGCGACGGCGACGGCGGACGACAACATCATCGACGACCAAGAGAATGATGTGATAGACTATCGCAAAGAGCAATTGATTAAGTTGCAAGAAGGCACGTTGCAAGAGCTTGAAGACGTGGACGGCAACATTTCGATCACCGATTTGGGGCTCAATGACTTTGTGATGGATCTTGCCGCCTATCGCAAGCAACACGGCGATCCGAAGGGAGTGATCACGGGTTTGCACGCGGTCGTGGCGGCGGACGAGAGCAAAGGCATCGTGCCGGGGGTGATCTTTGTTTTGCGCAACCGCAACGGCAAGGTCAACATCGACAAGCAAAACAGGCTGCATCCCTACTATATGGTCTATGTGGACAACAGGGGAGACGTCGTCGACAATCACCTTGAGGTCAAGCCCATATTGGATGTGTTGCGCACGACGTCCAAGGGGGTGAGCGAGCCGTTGACGGCTTTGTGCAACGTGTTCAACAAGGCGACGAAGGACGGGCTCAAAATGGACAGATACAACGAGTTGTTGGATTGCGCCGTTGAGAGCATAGTGTCCAAAGAGGAAGAAAAGGACATGCTCGCTTTGTTCAAACAAGGAAGCAAGGCGTTGAACGCGAGGGCGATAGACGGAGTTGACGACTTTGAATTGATTGCATTTGTGGTGATCGAGGCGGCGGCATGATAGAGTTGAGCAGCAAGACAATTGTAGGTCGCAAGTTGCCTTTGCGCGAATTGATGAAGACGATCAAGGCGGACAAGGCGACAAAAGAGGACGCAAAGAAGGTGGAATCCGTCGTTTTGACAAACGTGTTGTCCAAGGACACGCTCAACGCAAAGAATGCGGGGAATGTCAAAGAAGTCTTTGTCGTTGAGATCGTGCTCAAAGACACAAGGGAGTTGCCAAAGCAATTTTTGACAGCAATGGACAGGACGATCAACATGCATACGGTGTTTGTGCTGCGGCATGAGGGGAAGAGCATGTTATGCGCCGCGATCAAAGAGAAAGGAGACAAGGGGATAAAGGTGGGTAAGTATCATTGCGGAGAGTGGAGAGACGACAAAGAGAGGTTGGGGTTGCCGCCCGACGCGATCGATGTGGACGGGGCATATGCAGCGATATGGGAATGGATATTGCCATTGAAGAGAAGGCAAGGAGAGAGCGCGGCAGAGTATGTTGCGAGATATGAAAAAGTGCAAATGTTGAACACAGACGCCAAAAAATTGCAACGAGCCGTAGACGCCGAAGTGCAACCGAAATTGCGCTTTGAGTACAACGCGCAGCTCAAGGCAGTGTTGGTTGAACTTGAGAAGGAGACGAAAGCATGAGCAAAAAAGTTTTTATATCATATGCAAGGGATAATGCTGAAGAAGGGCAAAAATTTGTTGTCGAATTGGCGCACAAGTTAACAGAATATAAAGTGTATGCTGCGAGTGATTGCACGCTGGTGTATTGTGATATTGCTAAAATGATGAAAGAAGGGATAGAGCAAAATGGTTATGACAAGATTATCGTTGTAGCGTCTAAAGAATATACAATAAAAGCAAACGAGCATCGTGACGGAGTAGGCGAAGAAACAAAAATGTTGGAAATCGTAGCAAAGGAAGATCCGAGTAAAATTGTTGTCATAAAGAGAGAAGAGTGTGAATTGCCGCGCTATTTAAGAACTCGAGTCTTTGTTGACTTTTCGAGAGGCATTACGCAAGAGAAGATTGAGGAGTTGGCGCGAAGGATAAACGATCTTCCCGAATATGAGCCGCCAATAGCAGTAAAGGACACAAAAGAGATAAAAAGCAAATCATTGCTCGACGATCTCATAGTAGACTTGCAATATAATGAAGAAGAGGAAAGATTGAGGTTTTTATCGACGGAACTCAAAGATGCATATATGATGGTAAAGGAGCTACTTGAGAGGACAAAAGCGAAAACGCCGGGACTTAAAATTCATGCAGAAAATAAAAGACAGAAGCATGAAACAGGCGCTTGGCAAATGGTAGGAGAATCCTTGATTTCCATCGAGCAGGAATTGCAGACGTGCGAGTTCGGGGTGGAATATAATGGCAAGCAGGCAGGGATAATGCTATGGATGAACATCGGGAGCGATGACAGATATCCAAAAATATACGGAAGAGAAGTGGGTTGGTTTGAGAGGAACTTTGGACAAAATTACAACTCGTGGAGCATGAGTTATTATGCGGAGCATGAGAAGGGACAGTGGCAATTGCGAGGAATGTTAGATTTGGACACGTCTATCAATAACGGAAAAGAATTGGGGAAAAGAATATATAAAATGTTGATGGCAAAGGTAAAACAATGAAAGGAAAATTGGAGTACACAAATGATATCGCGATAAAAGATTTGTTACACGGCAAATATTGGCAATGGGGGAAAATAGAACAAGCATTGCAGCAAAACTACGGCATTACTATGCAAGATCGGTATTGGCTGTCTATGCGTTACAAAAAAGCGGATAGCAATCACGAAGGGAATGGACGGGTGGCTCTTTCAGTACAGAATGGGACGTTGACGATATTTGAACTCGAGAAACTTCCGCATAACCAAGAAGAGAATATAAAGTTTAACGTGCGTTTGCGAAACTTGAACGAAGTGCGCGGTGTCGACATTTCGGAAGACGTTTATGAAACGCGGTTTGGAATTAGGATAATATTAAAAGATGAAGTGTTCGAGTTTGATGATGAAAGCATTATCGAAGATGACGCAAAGAGGCAAGAACACAAAGCGCAAATTATAGGTTTTGTCAAAACAATAATGCAAGAAAAAGAGAAAAGCAACAAAAAGGAGAGCAATTGAAATGGAAAAGATGGACATGATGAGCATGGACAGAGTGCAGGAGAACATCGCAAAGATCAGGGCATTGTTCCCGGAATGCGTGACGGAAGTCATGAGAGACGGCAAGGTGACGCTTGCCGTGGACTTTGACGAGCTCAAACAAGAAATGAGCGGCATGCTTATCGACGAGAGGGAGGAGCGCTATCAAATGACATGGCCGGACAAGCGCAAGGCAAAGTTGCTCGCCAACACGTCCATCTCGGCAACATTGCGTCCTTGCAAAGAGGAGAGCGTGGACTTTGACAACACGCAAAACCTTTATATAGAGGGAGACAACCTCGACGTGCTCAAATTGTTGCAAGAGACCTATTTGGGCAAGGTCAAGATGATCTATATCGATCCGCCGTACAACACCGGCAGTGACTTTGTCTACGAAGACGATTTTGCGCAAAGTGCAGAAGAATATGTCGCCAACAGCGGACAATACGATGACCAAGGCAACCGCCTTGTGGAAAACAATGAGACAAATGGCAGGTTTCACACCAAATGGCTGAACATGATCTATCCGCGATTGATGGTGGCAAGGGATTTGCTTTCAGATGATGGTGTAATATTTATCAGCATTGATGACAATGAGCAAGAAAATTTGAAAAAATTATGTAATGAGGTGTTTGGCGAAAGTAACTATGTATGTCCGTTTATTTGGGAAAAGACGCAACACTTTGGAAGACAAAAATTGAACAGCTATTGCAATAATGATTATATTTTATGCTATGCAAAAAATCTATACTCTGACAAATTAAAAGAATTACTTGTAGAAAATATTAAAACTGAATTGCAGGATGCGCCATTGTATAATGCTTCAAATAATATAAGTACACTTCATTTTCCGGTTGGATGTACTACTTTTAATGTAGCCGATGGGGTATATACGACTACAACAAGCAATGATTATGAGTTGCTTAATCCGGTAATTGTCGAAAACGGGAAAAATAAAAATGCGTTCAGTTTGCGATTTCGTTCACGTTGGTCAAATGCAACAGTTCAAACCGAAATATTAAAAGGAACAACTTTTTGGGTAAAAACAACATCTTTTGCTATTAGGGCAATTTATGGGGGGAATAGACATTCGACAGATGCTCCACGGCAAATTATATTTACTAACAGCAGTAATCCTATGGCAACAAAAAGCAGGTTTAATAATAGGATTGACACAAGCGAAAATGCGAGCAATCAATTAGCGATATTAATGGATGGAGCATATTTTTCGTATCCTAAACCAGTATCGTTAATTGAATATTTTATCACATTGCTCTATAACGAAAAGAAAGAAGATTATGAAAATGATTGTATAGTAGTCGACTTCTTCTCTGGTTCTGCCACCACTGCCCACGCCGTTATGCAACTCAATGCCGAAGATGGTGGACATCGCAAGTTCATTATGGTGCAATTGCCCGAGAAGTGCGACGAAAAGAGCGAGGCATACAAGGCAGGATACAAAAACATTTGCGAAATCGGCAAAGAGCGCATTCGCCGCGCAGGGAAAAAGATCAAGGAAGACAGCCCATTGACCACTCAAGACCTCGACGTCGGCTTCCGCGTGCTTAAACTCGACAGCAGCAATATGAAGGACGTCTACTACAAGGCGGAAGATTATGCGCAAACGATGATAGCAGGGCTCGAGGACAATGTCAAAGAGGACCGAACGCCGCTCGACTTGCTCTTCCAGGTGATGCTCGACTTGGGGCAAGAGCTTTCGGCAAAGATCGAGGAGAAGACCATCGCCGGCAAGACGGTGTGGTGCGTCGAGGGGAACAACATCATTGCGTGCTTTGACAGCGACATCAATGATCAAGTCGTCACCGAGATCGCAAAGCTCAAACCGCTTTATGCCGTGTTCCGCGACAGCAGCTTTGTCTCCGACGCAGCCGCCGCGAATTGCGAGCAAATTTTTGCGAGCATCTCGCCGGCAACAAGTAGGAAGGTGATTTGAGCAATGCGGAATGCAGAATGCACAATGCAGAATGCAGAATGCACAATGCAGAATGCAGAATGCAGAATGCAGAATGCACAATGCAGAATGCACAATGCACAATGCACAATGCACAATGCACAATGGCGGAAGTGCAAGGCACTTGAATCAAGGCGCAATTTAGGAAGAGCGGAGGATAAAATGACGGAAAGGAGAAACGTTATCAAAGAAAAGTCTTTTGCTTTGGCTAAAAGCATTGTGCGAGTGTATAAATATCTTTGCGAAGAGAAGAGAGAGTATGTGCTCAGCAAACAACTGTTAAGAAGCGGGACAAGTATTGGTGCAAATGTCTATGAAAGCGGCAGGGCGGTCAGTAAAAAAGATTTTGTGAACAAAATCGGTATTGCGTTAAAAGAGGCAGATGAAACCATGTACTGGCTGGAATTGTTGAAAGAGACGAGCTATTTGTCAGATGAACAATTCAAAAAAATCTACGATGAATGTGGAGAAGTGTGCAAGATATTGACGTCGATTTCCAAAACGGCGCAAAAAGAAGAGCAATGACTATGTATAGAAAACAACAACCGCAATTGTGCATTGAGCATTGAAAAAGGAGACAGCGAAGCATAAAGTAAAGCAGTAATACATCAACCGCAATTGAGCATTGAGCATTGTGCATTGTGCATTACTTTGCGCTTCGCGTAAAGAGATATGAAATTCAAATTCAAGATCCACGAATATCAAACCGAGGCGGTCAATGCCGTTGTCGACGTCTTCAAAGGACAGCCGTTCAACGACAGAGTCAAATATACGCGCGATTTGGGCGTGCAGACTACGCCGCAACAGATCTCGATGATCGAAGGCAGCGCGGCAAGCGATGTCGACGAGATAGGTTTCGGCAACGCCGAGATCGTTTTGACGGACGAGCAATTGCTGTCCGCCATAAAAAGCGTCCAAGCGGACAACAACATCAAGCAATCAAAAGAGCGCTCGATGCCGTTCGGGCAGGCGTGCCGTTGCGCTTTGGATATCGAGATGGAGACGGGCACAGGCAAGACCTATGTCTACATCAAGACGATGTTCGAACTCAACAAGCGTTACGGATGGAGCAAATTCATCGTTATCGTGCCGTCTGTCGCTATCCGCGAGGGCGTGTTCAAGTCGTTCAAGATGACAGAAGACCACTTCTTCGAACAATATGGCAAAAAGGCGCGCTACTTTGTCTACAACAGCAAAAACCTCAATGAATTGGACAACTTTTCGTCCGACAAAAAGCTCAATGTCATGATCATCAATTCGCAAGCGTTTGCGTCGTCGATGAAAGAGGGAGCGCGCAATGACGCGTCGCGCATAATCTATAACGAACAAGACAACTTCGCGTCGCGCCGTCCCATCGACGTCATCGCCGCGAATCGCCCCATCATCATCTTGGACGAACCGCAAAAGTTGAGCGGTGACGCGACGACCGAGGGGATCAAGAAGTTCAAACCGCTGTTTTCGCTCAACTATTCCGCCACGCACAAGCAAGCGCACAATCTCGTCTATGTGCTCGACGCATTGGACGCATATCAGAAAAAGCTTGTAAAAAAGATCGAGGTCAAAGGCTTTGAATTGCGCGACCTCAAGGGGACTCAAGGGTTTGTCTATTTTTCCGACATCAAGCTCGATCACGACAAGCCGCCCGAGGCGAGAATAATTTTTGAGGTAAGACATGCGTCGGGGATAAAGCGAGAAGCGCGCACCGTGCGCGTCAACGACGACCTTTACGCATTGTCGGGACGAGGCAAAAATCAGCCCATCAACCAATATAAGGACGGTTATGTCATCAAGCAAATCGACCCCATACGCAACGAGCTTGTCTTCCTCAACGGTATAACGCTCAAGCCGCACGAGGCGATCGGAGATGTCAACGAGGCGGATATGCGCCGCATTCAGATCCGCGAGACCATCCGCTCGCATTTCGAGAAGGAGGAAAAGCTTTTCAATAAGGGGATCAAGTGTTTGTCGCTGTTCTTCATCGACGAAGTCAAACACTATCGCCAATACGACGAGCAAGGCAACGAGCTGCTCGGCGATTTCGGTGTCATGTTCGAAGAGGAGTATAACGCCGTCTTCAACGAATACAACCGCATAGACGAAACGCCCTATATCAAATATCTCAAATCGATCGACGTCAAAGACACGCACAAGGGCTATTTTTCGATCGACAAGGGAAGAGCGGTCAACTCCAAAACAAATCGCAAAGGAGAAAGCGACGACATCTCCGCATACGACCTCATCCTCAAAGACAAGGAAAGATTGCTGTCTTTCGACGAGCCGACGAGGTTCATCTTTTCGCACTCCGCATTGCGCGAGGGTTGGGATAATCCCAACGTCTTCCAAATTTGCACGCTCAAACAGAGCAACGACAACGTCGGCAAACGCCAAGAGGTCGGCAGAGGCATGAGGCTTTGCGTCGACCAAACCGGAAATCGCATGGACTGGACCGTGCTCGGCGCCGCCGTGCAAGACATCAACAAATTGACCGTCATCGCCAGCGACAGCTACAAAGACTTCGTCTCCGCACTGCAATCGGAGATCAAAGAGACGCTCTACGATCGTCCACCCGTCGCAAGCAAAGAGTATTTTGTCGGCAAGATCGTCCGTGCAAGCGACAACACGCCGCACATCCTCGACAAGAACGAGGCGGCAAAGATCGAGCGCTGGCTCATCTACAATCAATATATCGATTTCGACGGCAAACTCACCGACAAGTTCCGCGCCGATCGCGACAACCAAACACTGCAAACACCGCCCGACGAGCTTGCGCAATACGCCGAGTCGATCCACAAGTTGATACAGGGCGTCTATGACGAAAAAGCAATCGATAGTTATGTCAATCCCGGTGACAAGCCAAAGATCGACAACAAGCTCAACGAGGACAACTTCTTCAAAAAAGAGTTCCAAGCCTTGTGGAACCATATCAACCACAAATACGCCTATACCGTAGAGTTCGACAGCGCAGAGTTGATCGAAAAGTCCATTGCGGCGATCAATGCGCAATTGAAAGTCGCGAAAACTACCTATACGCGCACGACCGGTATGCAAAGCGCGGACGGATTGCAATTCGTCGAGGGCGCAAGCCGTACCGAAGACGTCCGTGCCGTCGAGACGTCTACGGCGATCTACGATCTCGTCGGAGAGATCGCAAAACGTACGGACTTAACGCGAAAGACTTCCGCCAAGATTTTGTCCGGCATCGGCGTCGCACAATTTTTGATGTTCAAGAGCAACCCCGAAGAGTTTATGGACAAGGTGGGGAAGTTGATCAACGAACAAAAGGCGACGTTGATCGTCGAAGAGATCAGCTATGACGCCATTGACGGCAAATACGATTCGGATATTTTCACCGCTTCAAAGGTGAACTACGACCCCGTTTGCGTCCTCGATGCAAAGAGACACGTTACCCCATGGGTAATTTGCGACAGTGAAGTCGAGAAAAAATTCGCCGAAAAATTGGAAAAAAGTGAGGATGGAGTGTGCGTGTATGCCAAATTGCCAAAGACCTTCGTCATTCCGACGCCGGTCGGCAACTACACTCCCGATTGGGCGATCTCGTTCGTAGAAGGCTCGGTCAAATATGTCTATTTTGTCGCCGAGACGAAGGGAAGCCTTGAATCGCTTCAACTCAAGAAGATAGAAGCGGCAAAGATCGCGTGTGCAAAGAAGTTGTTTGCAAAGCTCGACGGAGGCAAGGTCAAATACGATGTGGCGGACACATACGAAAGTCTTTTGAACATCGTCAAAGGTTGATCGTAAGTAAAATGCGCGGAGCCGAACGGCTCCGCGCTTTTTGTGTTCTTTTTTGCAAAAATCGATTACAGGTTGCGCAAAATTGTATCGGTCATCTCGTTGGTGCCGAGGACGGGCAGGCCTGCTTGCGCGAGGTCGGCGGTGCGCGCTCCGTCGTTCAATGCCTTTTCGACCGCTTTGTCGACGGCGTCGGCTTCGGCGGAAAGGTCGAACGCATATTTGAGCATCATCGACGCAGAGAGGATGGTCGCGATGGGGTTGGCAATGTTCTTGCCGGCGATGGTCGGCGCGGAGCCGTGGATGGGCTCGTAGAGTCCGCGCGTCGTGTCGTTGATGCTGGCGGAGGGCAAAATGCCTATGCTGCCGACGCATTGCGACGCGAGGTCGGAGAGGATGTCTCCGAACAAGTTGCCGGTGACGATGACGTCGAATTGGGACGGGTCGCGGACGAGCTGCATCGCCATGTTGTCGACGAGCACGTCTTCGAGCTGGACGTCGGGGTAGTCCTCGTGGATGTCGTGGACGACCTTGCGCCAAATGCCGCTGGTCTTGAGGACGTTGGCTTTGTCGACGCTGGACACCTTGCCGCGGCGCTTTTGGGCGAGCTCGAACGCGGTGCGGCAAATGCGCTCGACCTCGAGTTCGCCGTAGCACATCACGTCGTAGCCTTCACGGCCGTACTTGCCCTCGCGGACGCCTTTTTCGCCGAAGTAGATGCCGCCGATCAACTCGCGCACAACGAGCATGTCGATGTTCTTTGCGTGTTTGAGAGGGCAGACGTCGGCGAGCGCGTCGAACAATTTGGCGGGGCGAAGGTTGGCGTAAAGCCCCATCGCCTTGCGCACGCCGAGCAACGCACGCTCGGGGCGCTTTTCGTACGGCAGAGAGTCGTATTGAGGCCCTCCGACCGCGCCCAGCAGCACGCTGTCGCTGTTCAAGCACTTGTCGAGGCTCTCCTTGGGGAGCGGCTCGCCGTATTTGTCGTAGGCGGCGCCGCCGCAAATGCTGTATTCGAAGTTGAACTTGTGCCCGAACTTTGCCCCGACCTCCTCAAGCACGCGGACCGCGCTCGAAGTGACCTCGGGACCTATCCCGTCGCCGGGTATGACGGTGATGTTGTATGTACCCATATCTTACCTCAAATCAAAATTTACCCGCCTTGATCGCATTGACCAAGCCGCCGCATTCGATGATGTTCTGGATGAACTTGGGGAAGGGCGCCGCCTTGAAGGTCTTGCCCGTCGTCACGTCGGTGATGACGCCGGTGTCGACGTCGACCTTGACGTCGTCGCCCTGCGAGATCGCGTCCGCAGCCTCGGGGCATTCCAAGATGTAAAGCCCGATGTTGAGCGCGTTGCGGTAGAAGATGCGAGCAAACGACTTGGCGATCACGATGGATACGCCGCAGCCCTTGATCGCGATCGGCGCGTGCTCACGCGACGAGCCGCAGCCGAAATTCTTGCCTGCGACGATGATGTCGCCCTCTTTGACCTGCTTGTAAAAATCGGGGTCGGTGTATTCCATGCAATGCTTGGCGAGCTCTTTGGGGTCGAAGGTCGACAGATAGGTCGCCGGCACGATGATGTCGGTGTCGATGTCGTCGCCGAATTTGAAAACTTTTCCTTGAAGCATATCAGTCCTCCTTGACGCCTGCCGAGGCGAGTTTGCCTGCGATCGCGCTTGCCATCGCGGTCGCCGGAGAGGCGAGATAGATGTAGCTGTCCTTCGCGCCCATCCTGCCGATGAAGTTGCGGTTGGTCGTCGTCACCGCGACCTCGCCGCTCGCGAGAATGCCCATATGTCCGCCGAGGCAGGGACCGCAAGTCGGCGTGGACACGATCGCGCCGCCCTTGATGAACGTCTCGATGTAGCCCGCTTTGAGCGCCTGCAAATAGATCTTGTTGGTCGCCGGAATGACGATCGTGCGCACGTCGGGGGAGACGTGCTTGCCTTCGAGCACTTCCGCCGCCTGTTTGAGGTCGCTCAATCTGCCGTTGGTGCAGCTGCCGATCACGACTTGATCGATCTTGATCTCCTCTTTGACCTCGTCGACAAACGCGGTGTTGGACGGCAAATGCGGCTTCGCGACGACGGGACGGATCGCCGAAAGATCGATGTCGATCACGCGCTCGTATGCGTCGTCGTCCGCGGCGGCAAAGCGGTCGAACGTCTTGCCGCAGCTCTCGAGAGTGTACTCGTCCGTCTTTTCGTCGACGGGGAAGACGCCGTTCTTTGCGCCGCACTCGATCGCCATGTTGCAGACGGTGAAGCGGTCGTCCATGCTCAGGCTGTCCACGCCCTCGCCGCCGAACTCTATCGACTTGTAGAGCGCGCCGTCTACGCCGATCATGCCGATGATGTACAGTATCAGATCCTTGCCGACGACGCCCTTGCGCAGCTTGCCGTGCAAGTTGAACTTGATCGCGGTCGGCACTTTGAGCCAGATCTTGCCGCTCATCATTATGCCGGCGATGTCGGTGCTGCCCACGCCCGTCGAGAACGCGCCCAGCGCGCCGTAGGTGCAGGTGTGGCTGTCCGCGCCGATGACCACCGTCCAAGGGAGGGCGATGCCCTTTTCGGGCAAGAGCGCGTGCTCGATGCCCATTTCGCCGACGTCATAAAAGTTCTCGACGTTGTTGGCGCGCGCGAAATCGCGCACGATCTTGCATTGCTGCGCCGACTTGATGTCGCGGTTGGGGGTGAAGTGGTCGAGCACGAACGTGACCTTGCACTTGTCGCAAAGCCCGCATCCGCTCTTTTGGAACACGTCGATAGCGACGGGCGCGGTCACGTCGTTGGACAGCGCGACGTCCGCGTTGACCAACACGAGATTGCCCCCGGCAAGCGACGGGTCGCACGGATCGATCCCCAGCTTGCGCGCGAGGATCTGCTGTGTGTAAGTAGCTTTCATATATATCTCCCGAAAATTATTCGTAGCGTTCGCGTTTGCGTTTTTTGGCAATGATGATCACGATCGCGACAGTCAACACCGCGACTATGCACGCGACGACGATCAACGTGATCTGCAACGTCGTCAAGCCGCCCTCGGACAGGTACGCGGTCTTGACATAGCCGCTCATTGCGGTGCCGTCCTCGGTCTCGTAGCCGATCAAAGTCCATTCTTCGTCGACGTTGAGACCCTCTGCCGCCAGCCGCACCACCTCGCCGTCCGTCAAAGTGTCGATGACGAGTTCGTCGCGCTCTTCGGGCAGAGAATAGACGTTCACCGTCTCGCCCAGCTTGTCCGCGTTGACGATCGCGTCGACGCCGAAAGAGGGCAGTTCGTACGGCCCGTACGGACCGAGATCTTCCTCGGTGGTATAGCCGTCGACGACCGTTCCGTCCGCGGTCATCAAGCTCACTTTGACCCAATTCCACCCCTCGGCGGATCTGCCTATGTCGCCCGACACGACCAGCGCGTCCTTGGGACCCACCGTCGCGACCACCGCCGCGCCGTCGAACGGGTATTGCAACACCCTCAAACCTCCGTGAGTGGAGGCGGCATAGGTGCCGTGCTTCCAGCCCTCGCCGCGTTCGAGCAAGGTCAGCGCCGACTTGCGGACGTAGCACATCTCGCCGTCCGCGTCCGCCGACGTGCGGATGTAGTAATAGCCTTCTGCCGAGCCGTCTTCGGCAGGCGCTTCGGCGAGCACCAGCACATTGTCGCCCTCGCCGAGAGATGCGACGGGTTTGAGATTCTTGGGCGAGAAGTAGCCCTGCGTCGCAGCGGAAGCCTTGCCGACCGTCATGATCGGATATTCGGACGGAGCGACGTAGACGACATTGTCGAACACGCTGTAATATTTGAGTCCATCGCCGTCGATCGAGTATTGAACGACCGAGTTTTCGGCGCGGTTTTGAACGAGCAGATAGGAAGTGCCGCCCTCGGAATAGGGGCGGATGTCGCCGTCCGCGACCACATCGGAGATCTTGACGACTGCCGTGCCGTCGACGCGGTAGATGCCGTCCGCCGCGGAGGCATAGATCGCGCCGTCAAGCGCTGCGACAGAGAGCCAGGTTCTGTCGGCGGCGATTTGCGTACTTGCGGCGAGATGACTGCCGTTGAAGAGATAGAGCGCAGTCGCCGTGACGAAGTAGAGTTGTTTGTCCGAAAGCGCGGCAACGTCATCGATCGCGCCGACCGAAGTCAAAGTAGTCATCGCGGACGAAGACGAGCCGTCAAGAGCGAGCAACGCAAAATTGACGGCAAAAGCACCCCCTTCGAGCGCGAATCCGCCGGCGGAGACACAGAGCGTGGATCCAAATACGGACAGGGAGTCAAAATCATTGTAAAATTCCGAGAATTGCGAAGCGGATATCCCCAACGCGTCAAACGCGTCCTCTTTCGCACCTATGCCGTTTGTCACATAGTCAAACGCCGAGATCGTCTTCGTGCCGTTCATATCGGACAAGAGGAAAATTCTGTTAGAGGTCATCGCAACGCTCAAAGCCGTGCCCACAAACGCCTCGGGACGAGAGTAGGAACCGCTCAACGTCGAAAGGTGCAGAACCCCGTCCTTGGTCGTGTAGGCGACATGCCCGTCGTATGCGGCGTAAAGGCTCGTCTCGTCGGGCGCGATCTTGATCTCCGCGTTCGTCTCCGCGGCAGCGGTCGGCGCGGCGCAAAAAATCGACGCTGCCGCCGTCGCAAGCACGACGGCGACCGCGATCGCGAAAATTCCGAAATGCGTTTTTCTTGCCATAGGTCATATTATATCACACGCTCGCGCGATGTTCAAGCGTTTTGAGCCGTGGCGCTCCCTCGCGCCGTCGTCAAAAAGAAAGCGCCGAAAATGCCGCGCGCCCTTGAAATGGCGGCAAAGTTATGATATAATCAAAATATCACATACGGAGGAAGATTATGGAGATCGTCATCATCGGCGCGGGCGTGATCGGCTGCGCCGTCGCAAGAGAGCTCCGTCGTTACGACGTCAAGGTCACCGTACTCGAAAAAGAGAACGACGTGGCGTGCGGAACGAGCAAAGCCAATTCGGGCGTCGTCCATGCCGGATTCGACGCCAAACCCGGTTCGCTCAAAGCCAAATACAACGTCGCCGGCAACGCGATGTTCGACGCGCTCGCCAAGGAGCTGGGCTTTGCGTTCAAGCGCAACGGCGCATACGTTTTGTGCTTTGACAAGGCGGACGAGCCGGTGCTTCAAAAGCTGCTCGAACAGGGCGTCGAAAACGGCGTAAAACAGCTCGAGATCCACACGGGCACGCAAATTCGCGAAAAGGAAAAGTATGTTTCGCAAGAGGTCACGGCAGGGCTGTGGGCGCCGACCTCGGGCATCGTCAGTCCTTACGGAATGACGATCGCGTATGCCGAAAACGCCTGCGTCAACGGCGCGCAATTTTTGTTTGAAAAGACGGTGTGCGGCGTGCGCCGCGAGGGCGACAAGACCATCGTCGATTGCACGGACGGCACCGCCTATTCGGCGGATCTCGTCGTCAATTGCGCCGGCGTTCACGGCGACGACGTCAACAATTTCATCAATCCCGAAAAACTCAAGATCGTCGCTCGAAAGGGCGAATATATGCTGCTCGACAAGGCGGCGAGCTTCGTCGCAGAGGCGACGCTGTTCCAATTGCCGACCAAGATGGGCAAGGGCATCCTCGTCGTGCCGACCGCCGCGGGCAACGTCATGCTCGGTCCGACCGCGGTAGACGTTGACGACAAAGACTGCACCGATACCACCGCCGAGGGCTTGCAAGAGGCGTACGAAAAGGCGTGCAAGACGGTGCCGTCGCTGTCAAAGCGGTCGGTGATCACTCAATTCACCGGGCTTCGCGCGCACTTGACGACGGGCGACTTCGAGATCGGCTTTGCGCCGTGCGAGGGCTTCTACAATGTCGTCGGCATCGAAAGTCCGGGTTTGACCGCATCGCCGGCGATCGCGGTTGCGGTCGCGGAAGAGATCGCAGGGGCGTACAAATTGAAAAAGCGCGACGACTTTGTCGCAAAGAGGCAGGCGCCGCCGTCGTTTGCCAAGATGTCGGACGACGAGCGCGCGTCTTTGATCGCGAAGGATCCGCGTTACGGCAAGATCGTCTGCCGCTGCGAGACGGTGACCGAGGGCGAGATCGTCGACGCGATCGAAAGGCCGCTCGGCGCGAGAGATATGGACGGCATCAAGCGGCGCACGCGCGCCGGTATGGGCAGATGCCAAGGCGGATTCTGTTCGCCGCGAGTGATGGAGATCTTGGCTGAAAAGCTGGGATGCGACATCGCCGAAGTCACCAAGAACGGCAAAGGGTCCGAGATCGTGACCGGGAGGGTGGAGTGATGATAAAGGATAAGAATTTGGTGATCATAGGCGGCGGTCCCGCGGGGCTTGCCGCGGCAAAGGCGGCTTACGACGCGGGTGAGCGCGACATCCTCGTGCTCGAGCGCGAAGACCGTCTCGGCGGCATCCTCAATCAATGCATACACAACGGGTTCGGTCTGCACACGTTCAAAGAGGAGCTGACCGGCCCCGAATACGCGGCGCGCTATGAACGCGAAGTCGCAAAGAGAGGCATCGAGTGCAAGACGGGCACGACCGTGCTCTCGATCGCGGACAAAGTCGTCGCCTGCGTGAGCGCGGAGGACGGTCTTGTCAAATACCGCGCAAAGGCGATAATCTTGGCGTGCGGCTGCCGCGAAAGGCCGAGAGGCGCAATCAACATCGCCGGCTGCCGCGCGTCGGGCGTGTTTTCGGCAGGCACGGCGCAGAAGCTGATCAACATCGACGGGCTCATGCCCGGCAAAGAGGTCGTCATTTTGGGCAGCGGAGACATCGGGCTGATCATGGCGCGAAGGATGACGTTCCAGGGCGCGAAGGTCAAGGCTGTCGTCGAGCTGATGCCCTATTCTTCGGGGCTTAACCGCAACATCGTGCAATGTTTGCAGGACTTTGACATCCCCCTCTATTTTTCGCATACGGTCGTCGCGATCAACGGCAAAAAGAGGGTGACCTCGGTCGTAGTCGCCGCCGTCGACGAAAAATTGCAGCCTATCCCCGGGACCGAATGGGAGATCCCGTGCGACACGTTGCTGCTAAGCGTAGGGCTGCTGCCCGAAAACGAGATCGCAAAGACCGCCGAAGTCAAGCTCAGCCCGATCACGTCGGGTGCGGTCGTCGACGATACGCTGATGACTTCGCGAGAGGGCGTGTTCGCGTGCGGCAACGTGCTGCACGTCCACGATCTCGTCGACTTCGTCAGCGAGGAGAGCGAAAAAGCGGGCGCATGCGCGGCGAAATATATCGCCGAAGGCGCGGGCGCGTCCGAATATGTCGACATCGGCGCGGACGGAGGCGTGCGCTATGCGGTGCCGCAGCGGGTGCGGCGCGGAGCCGACGGGGCGCTCGGCTTCAAAATGCGCGTGGGCAAAGTCGCCAAAAACGTGAAGATAACGTTGTTCTGCGACGGCAAAGAGGTCGCCGCAAAGCGCAAACAGATCGTCACGCCCGGCGAAATGGAGACGTTGAATTTGAACGCCGCGCAGGCGGACGTCTTGCGCGGAGCGAAAGAGGCGGTCATCCGCTTGACGGAGGTGTGAGATGAAGGAAATGATCTGCATTTGTTGCCCGATGGGTTGCAGGCTCAAAGTATATGACGAGGAGAGCCCGATCAGGGTCGAAGGCAACACCTGCCCGCGCGGCGCAAAGTACGGCGCGGAAGAGGCGGTGTGCCCCAAGCGCGTCGTCACCTCGGTGGTGAGAGTGAAGGGCGGCGAGATCGCGATGGTCAGCGTCAAGACGAGCGACGTCATCCCCAAGAGCATGATCTTTGACGCGCTCGCTTTGATCAAGGGCAAGACGGTCGACGCGCCGGTCGGTGAAGGAGATGTCATCGTCAAAGATATTTTTGGCACCGGTGTCGATTTTGTCGCCACTAAGGCGGTGGGGAAGAGCGTATGAAAAGGTATGTGATAGCGATCGATCAGGGGACGACCAGCAGCCGCGCGATAGCGTTCGACGAGGGCGGAAACATCGCCGCCAAGGCGCAGCGCGAGTTCCCGCAGATCTATCCCGAGGCGGGGTGGGTCGAACACGACCCCGAGGACATCTACCGCACCTGTCTCGATTCGCTCAAAGAAGTCTTGGCAGCCGTCGGAGCGGAAGCGGTCGCCGCGATAGGGATAACCAATCAGCGCGAGACGACGATCGTATGGGATCGAAAGACGGGCAAAGCCGTCTATAATGCCATCGTATGGCAATGCCGTCGCACCGCCGACTATTGCGACTCACTCAAAGAGACGGGCGTGGACGCGATCGTCTATGACAAGACGGGGCTTCCCGTCGATCCCTATTTCAGCGCGACCAAGATCAAGTGGATCTTGGACGGCGTCAAGGGCGCAAGAGAGAAGGCGGAGCGCGGCGAATTGCTGTTCGGCACCGTGGACACCTACCTGATGTGGAGGCTGTCGGGCGGAAGCATACATGCGACGGACTATACCAACGCCAGCCGCACGATGCTGTTTGACATAGGCGCGCTGCGCTGGGACGACGAGCTGTGCGAACTGTTCGGCGTGCCGCAAAGCATGTTGCCGAAAGTGTGCGCGTCGGGGCATCTTTTCGGGTACACGGACGAGAGCGAGGTCGGCGCGAAGATCGCGATCTCGGCGGTCGCAGGCGATCAGCAGGCGGCGCTGTTCGGGCAGCTTTGCACCGAAAAGGGCGACATCAAAAACACCTACGGTACGGGCTGCTTTACGTTGATGAACACCGGCACCGAGCGCATGCGCTCAAAGCGCGGCTTGATCACGACGCTCGCCGCAGTCGGCGACGGGCAAAAGCCGCAATACGTTCTCGAGGGCAGCGTGTTTGTAGGCGGAGCGGTGATACAATGGCTTCGCGACGAGCTCAAGATGATCGAGACGTCCGCGGAGACCGAGCAGATCGCGCTCAGCGTTCCCGACACGGGCGGGGTCTATATCGTCCCTGCGTTCACCGGGCTCGGTGCGCCGCATTGGGACGCGCACGCGCGCGGCATTGTCTGCGGCATTACGCGCGGCACGGGCAGGGCGCACTTTGTCAGAGCGGCGCTCGAATCGATCGCCTATCAGGTGGTCGACGTCATGCACGCGATGGAGAGCGACGCCGGATACGACATCAAATGTCTCGCGGTCGACGGCGGAGCGTGCGCCAACAACTTCTTGATGCAGTTCCAGGCGGACGTGCTCGGCTGCAAGGTGGAGCGTCCGGCGGTCACCGAGAGCACGGCGCTCGGCGCGGCGTATCTTGCCGGACTCACCGCGGGGGTATGGACGGACGCGGACGCGCTCAAAAAGGCGCGGACGATAGATCGCACGTTCACGCCGTCCATGCCGGCGAAGCGCCGAAAGGAACTTTTGGTCGGCTGGGCGCAGAGCATAGGCAGGGCGAGATACAGATGATTTTCGTGCCCGTGTGCGTAGAACGTGGTTTTTGATCGCGGCGCGGGCGCGGGGAAGTCAAAGAAAACGCAGGCATCGGGCGGAGAGAGGCCGGGAGTCGCTCTCCGCTTTGCTTGAAAGACAGCGAAAGAGGACAAGGCAAAAAGGGCGCGAAAACGCGGCAAACGCCGGTCGAAGAGGGCGGATATCGCGCGCATTGCGCGCATTAGGCGGTAAAAAATTGCGTTTTGAGTGTAAAAACGCTTTATTTTTAACAAAAAATGTAATACAATATATCGACAAGAGGTGCGCGCGTGAACTTATTCGGTTTGACAAGTGTGGATATGACGGATTACGTCGAGCATATCGGTTGGTACAGCATCATCGACCTGGCGGTGTTGTGCGGTGTGTTCGCGCTCATTTTCGTCTTTTTCAAAAAGCGCAACAGCATCAAGTTGGCGATCTTCACCGTCACATACATTTTGCTGTACATCCTCGTCACGTTTGCCGGCGTCTATGCGGAGAAGTGGCTGGGCGAGAGCGGCATTGGGTTCATGTTCATCACGAAGCGGGTCATGGACATCGGCGCGATCTTCCTGATCGCGGCGTTCGCGGTCGTCTATCAATCCGACCTCAAAGTCATTTTCAGCAAACTTTCGCGGACTAGCGAAAAGAGCGGCCGTTACGAATACGAGACCTCGGACGAGGATCTCACCAACAGCGCGACTCAGATCGTCAAGGCGTGCCAAAACATGGCGAAGAACGACGTCGGCGCATTGATCATCATCGTGCGCACCGAGGTGCCGTCGCACATTCTCGACACCGGCACGCGGTTGGAGGCGGTGGTCACGTCGGGGCTTTTGGAGAGCATATTCAGCACAAAGGGTCCGCTGCATGACGGTGCGGTCGTCATCAAGGGCGAGAGGGTGTTGTCGGCGGGGTGTTTTTTGCCGCTGTCGCAAGAGGTGGACATTGCCAAAGAGCTGGGCACGCGTCACCGCGCGGCGATCGGCATCACCGAAGAGAGCGACGTGCTCGCGATCGTCGTCAGCGAGGAGACGGGCATCATCAGCACCGTCGACCACGGCAAGATCAAGAGATACATGACGCCCGAAAAGTTGTTTGAACAGATCAAGCAGGCATACGGCGTGACCGCGGTGCCGCGCATCGACAAAAAGGAGAGAAAGAAGTTCTTGTGATACTTTCGACGGCGGAGTTTTTGTTGCCCCGCAAGGGCGTCGACATGTCCAAATGGGCGGCGATCGCCTGTGACCAATTCACGTCCGACAGGGCGTATTGGGACAAGCTGGACGCATATGTCGGCGACGCGCCGAGCACGCTCAGACTCATTTTGCCCGAGGTCTATCTCGGAGACGGAGACGGCGAAAAGCGCGCGGCGGACATCTATGCGGCGATGGAGCGCTATTGTGCGGACGGCACGCTCGAGGGCAAGAGGGGCTTTGTCGTCGTCGACCGCAGACAGAACGACGGCAGGCACCGTCTCGGAGCGGTCGCGGTCGTCGATCTTGAAGAATACGAATACACTCCGCGCAACAACGCGCGCATAAAGGCGACCGAAAAGACGGTCGAAGAGAGATTGCCGGCAAGGGTAAAATTGCGCGAAAAGGCGCTGCTCGAGGCGTCTCACATCATGCTGCTTGCCGAGAACGTGCGCCCGCTTTTGGAGGCGCTGCTCAAAGAGGGCGAAGAGGTCTATGACTTCGAACTGAACATGAACGGCGGACACTTGACGGGAAGGCTGATCGACGACGAGTCCAAACTCGCCGCGATCGAGGCGGCGGCGCTCAAAGCGCATCAAAGCCTCGCGTTTGTCGTCGGGGACGGCAACCATTCGTTGGCGGCGGCGAAGCTGGTGTGGGCGCAGGTCAAAGCGACCATTCCCCAAAGCGAGTGGGCGAGCTGCCCGGCGAGGTATGCGATGTGCGAGATCGTCGACATCGCCGATCCGTCGCTCGATTTCGAGCCGATACACAGGCTCGTCAAGGGCGGCGGCGAAGAGTTGGTCGCCTATCTTGCGGACAAGCTGTGCGGTTCGGCGAGAGCCAAGGCGGTGTACGGCGGCAAGGAGACTGAGCTGTCCGTGCCCGAAAACAGCGCGGACGCGATCGCGGACATCCAAAACGCGCTCGACGAGTACGCAAAGACGACGCCCATCGTCATAGACTACGTCCACGGCGACGCGAGCGTGCTCGAGGCGGCAGAGCGCGAGGGCGCCCTTGCGATTTTGATGCCGTGCATAGCTAAGGACGGACTGTTCGATTATACGGTCAGGCGCGGGGTGTTGCCGCGCAAGTCGTTCAGCATGGGCAACGCGGAAGACAAGAGATATTACTGCGAGGCACGCAAGATCAAGTGAGCCTTACAATAAATTTTTAGGAGAGAAAAATGGCACAAAAGGTAGTCAAGTTCGGCGGAACGTCGATGGCGGACGCGGCGGCGATCGAAAAGGTCGCCAAGATCGTCGCATCCGATCCCGAACGCAACTATGTGGTCGTGTCCGCTCCGGGCAAGAGATCCTCGGGCGACACCAAGGTCACGGACATGCTTTACGCATGCTATCACGACCTCGAGATCAACGGCGAGTGCACCGCCACGTTCGCGAAGATCAGGCAAAGATATGTCGAGATCGTCAAGGATCTCGGGCTTGATTTCGACATCGAGCCCATTCTCGACGAGGTCGAAAAGAAGATGACCGCGGCATACTCGGTCGACTATTGCGCGAGCAGAGGCGAATATCTCAGCGCGATCGTGCTTGCCAAAAAGCTCGGCTGCGAGTTTGTCGACGCCTCCGAGATCGTCGTCTTTGACGACAACGGCGTGTTCAAACCCGAAGAGACCAACGAGAGGGCGGCGAAGCGCCTTTCGCGTACGCCCAAGGCGGTCATTCCGGGCTTTTACGGCGCGGACGCGTCGGGCAGCATACACACTTTCAGCAGGGGCGGTTCGGACATCACCGGTTCCATCGTCGCGCGCGCGGTTGACGCGTCGGTATATGAGAATTGGACGGACGTCGACGGCTTTATGTCCGCCGATCCGCGCATTGTGGAAAGTCCGCGCATCATCGACAAGATCTCGTACAAGGAGCTGCGCGAGCTTGCCTACATGGGCGCAAACGTGCTGCACCCCGAGGCGATCTTCCCCGTCAGAGAGAAGAACATCCCCATCAACATCCGCAACACCTTCAACCCGTCCGCTCCCGGCACGATGATCGTCGCCGAGGTCGAGGACAACGACAAGCAGGATTCCTACATCACCGGCGTTGCAGGCAAGAAGGGATACAGCATCATCTTCATCGAAAAGGAGCTGATGAATTCCGAGCTCGGCTTTGCGCGCCGCGTGCTCAGCGTGCTCGAATACTACAACGTGCTGTTCGAACATATGCCCAGCGGCATAGGCACACTCAGCGTCGTCGTCGCGGACAGTGAACTTGCCGGCAAAGAGGATGTGGTGCTCGAACGCATCCGCAACATCGTCAAACCGGACACGATCGACATCAAGTCGGGCATCTCGCTGATCTCGACGGTCGGACACGGCATTTCGTTCAAGCCGGGCTCGGCGGCGAAACTCTGCGCCGCTCTCGCCGCCGAAAAGATCAACATCCGCATGATCGATCAGGGCTCGAGCGAGCTCAACATCATCGTCGCGGTCGCGACGCAGGACTACGAGAGGGCGATCAACGCGATCTATCACGCATTCGTCTGAGAAAAGAGTCACCGCGCCGCCTCCGAAACGTAATGCTTCGGAGGCGGTTTTTGTCTGTACAAAAGCCGCCGCGCAAAAGCACGGCGGCATATTCGTAAAGTTCGTCGATCAATACATATATTCCACGCCGTCGCTGTCGACCTTGGGACATTGCGAGATCTTGGTCTGATACTTGTCCGTGTCGCCGACGTTGCGTTTGACGGAGATGGAGCTGCAACGCGCGGCGGCGATCGCCGAGCGTTCGCATTCCATCCAAGTGTTGCCATAGATGTCCACGCTGCCGAGCGCCGCTTTGCCCGAACAGGAGGGGAGCAATTCGACCGCGGTGTCAAGGCATTGTTCGAACCTGTTCGCCTCGATCTCGACGCGCTTGGGAAGCCCGGCGTTGCCGTTGCGTCCGCTCATGCAGACGACTGACTTGCCGACTATGTTCTTGAAAGTGCAATAGTCCGCGCGGACAAAGCCGGACGTGGAGAATGCAAGACCGTTGTCCGGCGAGCCGTACAGCGTCGCGCGGCGGAAGAACACGTCCGCGGTGTGCAGGCTCGCATTCTCGACGCGCATGGACGCGGCGTTTTGAGGCAGAGCCTCTTCAAACGTCACGGTGCGGCTGTCGCGGTCGTATCCCGATACGGTCAGCGTTGCGACCGGTGCGAGAGTGCCGTCGGACAGTATCGCCTTGTCGCCCTTTTCGAACGGAGCAAGCGCGGTCGCGTCGGAAGATCGCAACGTCAGCGAACTGCCCGAAGCGGAAGCGACGTCATAGAGCGCGCCTTTGACCGACACGGTGTCGGCGAGGGTCGCGGCGAGCAGACAGTCCGAGATATAGAGCGATCCGTTGCACTCGACCGCCTCGAAAGCGCTGCCCAAAGTCGCGACGCTGCGTCCCGTCTGCGCGCGCAGGGTCACGTCCTGAACGGTGACGTTTTCGCACATGTCCGCCTTGATCGCGCTGCCGTGGCAGTAGCGAATCGTGACGTTGCGGATGGTGATGTCCTTGCAATTGATCAGCAAAATGCCGGGGCAAGTCTTGTCGGCGTCGAAACGGATGTAGACGCAATCCTTTTTGACGGGCGAAGTGAAGCCCGAAAAGGACAGCTTCGCCGTTGCCGAGCCGCCCGAAGAGGAGAACTTTGACGCGCCTTTGAGCTTTGTCAGCGGATCGGAGCTTTCGCGGCGGATCTTGTCCGCGCTCAGGTCGCGGCAATAGACCGCCGGCTTTGCCATCGGCGCGATCAGTTCGTGCTCGCCGCTCTTTACGGACAGAGGCGAACCTTCCGACACCGCGTATTCGCCGCCGAAGCGCACGTCCGCACTGCCGCCGAAGCCGCTGTTCGTCACCGTAAATTCGAGATATTCGGGATGGATGGTCTCGAGGTTGAAATTGGTGAGCAGCACGCGTTCGCACCCTTCGAGGACGAAATAGTATCCTCTGCCGTCAAGGCGCAGCGTCGCGCCCGCGCCGTCGATCGTCGCGTTGCGCAAGCCGCGGAAGCGGACTGCGGCGCGGTTGCCGTCGGTTGGTTTGAAGTCGAGCTGCGGCACCGCCGACACATAGGCGTTGTTTGAAGTCGCCCTTGTCAATTGTTCCAGATTTTTGAAAGAATAGAGTATCATATCAAAATTGTACCATAAGCACGCGCGGCTGTCAATCGCGGCGCGCAAATGCTCAAAGATGTCTGATCCCGAATCCGCGTTCAAGGCAGCCGCCGTCTGCGAGCAGTTTTGCCGCCGCGCGGCGAAGAGAGGTGTCTTGCGGCAGCATTTGCACCTGGCGGCGCTTACAGTCGAAAATACGCTCGGCGTCGTCCCAGCCTTTGCACTTTTTGACGGTGATAAGCGAAAACATATCCGCAAAAACGTTGATGTTGGACGAAGAGGGCAGCAGCGTCTTGTTGACGGGACCGAGCAGCCACGAGTCTATGAAAAAGCACTTTGCGCGATATTCGGGGAAGTGGCGGACGAAGAATCCGCGCGCCGCGTCGAAGGACGCTTCGCAGGCGGCAGGGTCGAGTTTTTCACCCTGCGGAACGTGCACGTTGAGGATATTTTCGCCCAAAGCGTGCGGCGGCGACATCTTGCGAAGCCGCGAAATCGCGCCGAGAGGGCAATAAAGTTTGAAGAATTGGAATTGAAGCCTGCCTATGCGGAAGAGGCGCAGCGTCAGGTGGTGCGACACCCACGGATAGTTGGCAAGCCCTACGATGCCGTCCCGAACGCGGCAATTGCGCGTCCATATCCCTATGTCCGACATAGTCGCGGCAAAGACGTCGTCGCCGATGCCGAGTTCGCGGTAGCGCTCGTGTGAACAGGTCGTCGCCGCGAGCACGCACGCAAGGCGCACGATCGGCGGTTTGCGCAAGAGCCGGGGACAGAACTTGCGCGCGCAACGCGGCGCGTATTTTTCGCAAAACGCGCGTTCGCGCTCAAACGCGTCCGCGGCGAGAGCTGCCGTCTCGTCGTCTATGCCGCAGAGCGCGGCGGCGGTGAGGATGTCTTTGCGGTCCATAGGGCGTTGTTCAAAGGCAGGCATGTGCGGCGTTCATTGCCCGTAGCCGCCGTCTATGCCCAAGCATTGACCGGTGACGTAGGTCGCGCGGTCGGAGAGCCAAAAGATCGCGTCCGCGACCTCGTCGGCGGTGCCGAATCTGCCAAGAGGGATATCTTCGGTGATGGCGGCGCGTTCACGCTCGTCAAAGCGCGCGTTCATCGCGGTGTCTATGACGCCCGGGGCGACGCAATTGACGCGAACGCCGCTCGGAGCAAGCTCCTTTGCCATCGCCTTGGTGAAAGCTATCAAGCCGCCCTTTGCCGCCGAATAGACGCTCTCGCACGACGCGCCGACGACGCCCCATACCGAAGAGACGTTGACGATCGCGCCGCCGTTGTCGACAAGGTGCGGCTGGGCGTATTTTGTCATGTAGATCGCGCCCTTGAGGTCGGCGTCGATCAAAGATGAGATCTCGTCGTCCGTCATGTCCACGAGGGGAGAGATCGACGACAGCCCGGCATTGTTGACGAGGATGCACGGCGCGCCCAATGTGCGCACGCACTCATCGACAACGCGTCGGCACTGCTGGGAGTCGGAGACGTCCGCCTTGATCGCGGACGCAAAGCAGCCGTTGCTTGCGAGCTTGTCGATCAGCACCCGTGCGGAAGAGTCGTCTTGGCGATAGACCGCGCAGATCGCGTAGTCCGCGCTTGCGAATTTGAAGGCGGCAGCCGCGCCTATTCCGCGCGTCGCGCCGGTAATGATGACTGTTTTCATGATTATATTATACAATTTGCTTTGCGGCAATGCAAGCTATGTAGTATTATATCCGTATGGATAGGATTTTCGAAGAGTTGAACGAGGGTTTGCGCGCCGCGCTCGCGGACGCGGACATCGAGACGGCGACCGCGATACAGCGCGAGGCGATGCCCAAGATATTCGAAGGCAAAGACGTGATCGCTCTCGCGCCGACAGGCTCGGGCAAGACGCTCGCGTATGCGCTGCCGATTTTGCAGGGTATCGATCCGGACGGCGGAATACAGGCGCTGGTGTTGTGCCCGACGCGCGAACTCGCGATGCAGATAGGCGCGGTGTTCCGCTCCATGCTTTCGCGCATCGAAGGGGTGAGGACGGCGGTGATCTACGGCGGCGAAAACTTTGAGCGGCAGCTCTATTCGCTGCGCAAAAAGCCGCATATCGTCGTCGGCACGGTCGGCAGAGTGCTCGATCATCTCGACCGAAAGACGATGAGGATCAAGAACCTGCGCACACTCGTGCTCGACGAAGGAGACGTGATGCTCAAGATGGGCTTCATCGAGGACGTGCGCAAGATAGTCGCCGCGATCGGAAAGGGCAGGCAAAATTTGCTCTTTTCGGCGACGATGCCGGGCGAGATCGCGGCGCTTTGCCGCGAGATGATGAACGACCCCGTAACCGTCGGAGTCGCCGCACACGAGGACAAGCCGGACGTGAGGCAGTATTACGTCGTCGTCGGGGACAGCCGCCGCGTGGGATGTCTGCTCAAATTGGTCAAAACAAAGAGATACGGCAGATATATAGTGTTCTGCAACACGCGCTTCCGTGCCGAGAGGGTGCACCGCGCGCTGACCGCCTCGGGCGTCAAGGCGGAGCTGCTCCACGGCGAGATGGACCAAAGGGACAGGACGCACGCGATGGCGCGCTTCCGCAGCGGCGAAACGCCGTGTTTGGTCGGTACCGACGTCGCGGCGCGCGGCATCGACATACCCGATCTGCAAGCGGTGTTCAACCTCGATCCGCCCGGAGAGGCGGATGCGTATGTGCACAGGATAGGCAGGACGGCGCGCGCGTCGAGAAGGGGCGAGGCGTACACGTTCGTCGCGCCCGAGCAGACGGTGCTGATCGGAGATTATGCGCGCAAGACGGGCACGGTGCCCGAACTGCTCGAAATCGATTTGAGCGATTGCAAGACTTATACATTGCCGTCGGACGCGTCCGACAAACACAATGTCCGCACGCGTGCCAAGGCGTCGGCGGCGGGGGAGAGATTCTTCCTCAACATCGGCAAAAAACACGTCCCCGACAAGGCGACGCTCGCGAAGTTGGTGTCCACGGTCGCGGACATCCCCCTGCACAAGATCACCGACGTCAAGCTGCGCGACACATATTCGTTCGTGCAGGTCACGCAGGACGTCAAGCACAAAGTGAGCGCGGTTGGCGGCTTTGACCTCGGCGGCAAAAAGATCGGAGTGCAGGTCGCGGACAGCGGCAAGGAGTTTTCGCAAAAGCCTGACAAAAAGCCGCCCTTCCGCAAACGGGACGATGCCAAAGAGGGCAAGCGGCAGCAAAGAGGGGGCGCAAAGGGAAAGAAGAAAAGATAGGACCGCGCGAGTGCGCGTACACGCGAGAGCCGCGCAAAAAAGCGCGGCTCTTGCATATTTGCCGGCAATTACGTCAATACTCGACGCGTGAGAGAGATCAGGCATTGTATGGAAGCTTGCCGCGCGCGGATCGCAATGTTGAGCGGCAGAGAGTTGATCGTCGTTGTCAATCGCGGACGCAACAAGGTGGAAAAGTTCCGCGGTAAGATCCGTGACATGTACGACGCCGTCTTCACCGTCGAGGGAGAGGGCGGCGTCAGCTGTTTTTCGTACAGCGACGTTTTGACCAAGAACGTAAAATTTCTGGACGGCACCGTCCGGTAAAACGCGCAAAAAAAAGCACCGCCCTTTCGGACGGTGCGGTTTTTGCTGTCTGCCGCGGGGCTTACGCCTCTCTGCCGTAGACCAACTCGTGGTTGATGTTGGGGTTGTCCGCCATCGTCGCGGTCGGATTGAGCCAAGTGGTCTTGTCCGTGAAGCTGACGTCGGACGGCGCGACCGTGTAGAGATCGCAAGACTTGAGGAAAATATCGATGACCCAACCAAGATTCTTGGGGAGCGGGAACTTGTCGGTATACAGTTTGTTGTCCGCCATGCCGTTGATCACGGAGGAGTTGCCGAGCTCGCCGCCGCTTGCCAGACGGATGATGCAGACATTGAGATATTGATGCGCATAATCTTCGGCTTCGGTGCCGGCGGGCATTGCGAAGAACTTGTCGTAATCGTCTTTCGTGATGTTGTCCTGGATCGCGCCATTGACTATGCCTGCCACTTTGGAAGGATCGTTGCCGGGCATCAGCTTGGTGGTCTCGCGGTTTTTCCAAACATAGAAGTCGACGAAGCCATTGAGGTTGACGGTGCAGTAGTCCTGAGCGGTCGCATTCTTCTCGACCGTACCCCAAAGGATGATGCCGGAGACGACGGAGTTGGCGAGAACGCAGTTCTCGACGTTGATGGTCGCGCCCTTGGAGCCCGCAGCGGTCTCGGCGGCGACAAGCGCGTCCGCGCCGTTCCTGACGACGCTGCCCTTGAGGTTGACCTCGGAGGATCTGACGGAGATCAGCTTCTGCGAGTTCTCGACCAAGCAGTGGGTGATGTTGAATACGGGGGTGACGTCGTTGCTGCCCATACCGGCGAAGAACGCGCCGCCGCCTTCGAACTGGGACAGGTCGACGGACCCGTCTTCACCCTGTACGGGGACGGAACCGCGCATATAGACGTCGGTCACGTTGAGGGTCTTGGAGCACCATTCGACGGAGAACACGGGTGCGCCGGCGGTGGTGAGAGCGGAGGTGTCCCACATCAACACGTTGCCGTAAAGGTTGAGGGTGTTGGGGCTGGGATCCTCGTTCGCATAGTCGGGGGAGTCGGTCGGGACGAACTTGAAGTTCTTGCCGGCGACAGCGGTCAATTCCGCCTGCACGCAGACGTTGACGGTGTCGGCGGAGACCCTGATCGTGGAGTAGAGCTCATCCCAAGTGTCGACGTTGGTGTAGCCATCGAGGACGTGGATGTTGATCTCGTTGACGACGGGATTGCCTTCGCCGTCATCGACGACGGTACCGTCCTCGTTGAGCATGGTGTAAGTCATCCTGGATTCGCCCGCCTTGAGCGCGGTCAAAGTGGTGCCGCTGATCGTCGCGAGGGTGGTGTCAGAGATCGCAAAATCTTTTGCGTTGGGGATCGCCTTGGAAAGGTCGACGGTGTTGTTTTCGGCGTCGCCCGAGATGTAGCCGACCCTGTAGTCGTACAGAGCGAGCTTGGAGTTGTCGAGAACGACGGTGACCGGGTCGGATTTGCAGCCGGTCATCAGGACGATGGAAGTCACCAGTATCGCGAGCACCGCGATCACGGGCAAAACCCTCGTCACAAACTTTTTGGTTTTTGTCATAAAGTCCTCCTTTACGATGTTGTTCGTGCGATGTAGTCTATGCGCGCTCTGCACGCGCACCACTATTATTATAACATAATGCCGCAAAATGGCAAGAGTTTTTTGAATTTTGTAAAATTTTTGTAAGGTCCGCCGCCCAAAGAGCGATGCTCCGAGCGAGACGATCCCCCAAAACGTTGACAACTTTCGGCGGATGAGTTATTATTATGGAAAAGAGCCGCGACGCGGCAAGAGGTGTAAAATTGGATTTCATGACTGCAAAAGGGGAATTTGCGTTTGAAGGAGAGTATGTCGACGGCGGTCCTTACGGGGACGGCCACATCAACGATACTTACGCATTGACCTACCGCGACGGGGACAAGACGCGCAGATACATACTTCAAAGGATGAACACGCACGTCTTCCCGGACATTCCCACATTGATGCACAACATAGGCGTCGTCACGCGCTATCTCTCTCAAAAGATCGAAGAGAGCGGCGGCGACCCCGAGCGCGAGACGCTGACGCTCGTGCCCACTCGCAGCGGCAAGAACTATCTCGACACGGACGGAGAGTGCTGGCGCGCGTTTTTGTTCATTGAGGACACGGAGGTCTATCAGCTCGCCGAGAGCGCCGAGATCTTCGGCGACACGGGCAGGGCGTTCGGATTGTTCATCGCGAGGCTGGACGGCTTTGACGCGTCCGTGCTCGGCGAGGTCATCCCCAACTTCCACAACACCGCGGACAGATATGCAAAGTTCGAGGCGGCGGTCAAGGCGAACAAGAGCGGCAGAGCGGACATGGTCAAAGACGAGATCGAGTTCGTCCGCGCGCGTAAAAAATATTGTTCGCGCGTCGTCGATGGCATCGCGGACGGTTCGATACCGTTGAGGGTCACCCACAACGACACCAAACTCAACAACATCCTGTTCGACTCGGCGACAAAGAAGGCGATCTGCGTGATCGACCTCGACACGATCATGCCCGGGTCGTTGCTGTACGACTTCGGCGACGCGGTCAGGTTCGGCTGTTCGACCGCGCTCGAAGACGAGCCCGACCTCGACAAAGTGCATTTCGACATCGCTCTCTACGAGGCGTTCGCGAAGGGCTTCCTCGCCGGCATAGGCGACAAGATCACCGACAAGGAGACGAAAATGCTGTCGTTCGGTTCGGTGCTGATGACCTATGAGTGCGGAATGCGCTTTTTGACGGACTTCATCGACGGAGACGTCTATTTCAAAACAAAATACGATACGCACAATCTCGTGCGCTGCCATACACAGTTCAAACTCGTGAGCGAGATGGAAGGCAGGCTTGCGGAGATGGACGCCATCGCCGCGCGCTATCGCAAAGCATAAACGGAGGCATTGACATCATGAAAGTTTTGGTTACGGGCGGAGCCGGCTACATCGGCTCGCACACCACGGTCGATCTGCTCGACAACGACTTCGAGGTCGTCGTCGTAGACAACTTCGTCAACAGCAAGCCCACGGTGCTCGACCGCGTGCGCAAGATCACCGGCAAAGAGTTCGCGTTCTATCGCGCGGACGTCTGCGACAAAGAGGCGACGGAAGGCATCTTCAAGGCGGAAAAACCCGACGCGGTCATCCACTTCGCCGGGCTTAAGGCGGTCGGCGAATCGGTGCAAAAACCGCTTGAATATTACACCAACAACCTCGTCAGCACCCTCGTGCTCTTGGCGGTGATGAGAGAATACGGCTGCAAGAATTTCGTGTTCTCGTCGTCGGCGACCGTCTATGGTCAGCCCAAGAGCGTGCCCATCAAAGAGGATTTCCCGCTGTCGACGACCAACCCGTACGGCACGACCAAGTTGATGATCGAGGACATCTTGCGCGACGTCTACAAGGCGGACAAGACGATGAACATCGCGATTTTGCGCTACTTCAACCCCATCGGCGCGCACAAGAGCGGACTCATCGGCGAGGATCCCAACGGCATCCCCAACAACCTTGTGCCCTACATCACGCAGGTCGCGATCGGCAAGCTCAAACAGCTCAACGTGTTCGGCAACGACTATCCGACCGAGGACGGCACGGGCGTCAGGGACTACATCCATGTGCTCGACCTTGCGAGAGGACACTTGCTCGCGCTCAACAAACTTGCGGAGGGCAGCGGCCTTGTGACCTACAACCTCGGCACGGGCAAGGGTTACAGCGTGCTTCAGATCGTCAAGGCGTTCGAGAAGGCGAGCGGCAAGGCGATCCCCTACGTCATCGCTCCGAGGCGCCCCGGCGACATCGCCGAGTGCTATGCAGACAGCTCTCTTGCGAAAAAAGAGATAGGCTTTGAGTGCAGATACGACCTCAAAGACATGTGCGAAGACAGCTGGAGATGGCAGGTCAACAACCCCAACGGCTACGACGACTGAGCGCGTCACAGCCGCGATAATGTGCGGATAACAGACACAGATACGAAAATAATAGAGAAGAGGAACATCGCCGCAAAGGTATGGCGGGACTAGGAAGATGAAAAAGATTAAGATCAAGATCAAGAAGGAGGCGTACAGCATACGCACGCTCCGCGAATGGGCGATGCTCATCGCGGACACGCTCATGGTTTGCGTATGCTATATGGGATCGGTCATTCTCGGTCAGGCATACATCATAGGCACCGAGATCATTGTCAACGCCTTCAAGGCGCTGCCGGTCGCCGCGGTCTTGTTCGTCATCTGCCTTTGGGCGTTCAGGGTCAACAAGGTCGTGTGGCGTTATGCTCGCGGCAAGGACTATCTGCGCATAGTCGGCGCGACGCTTGTCGCCACCGTGCTCCTTGCGATCCTCGACCAGGCGTTTTTGCATTGGCTTTCGGGCAAGATGCCCATCGTCGAGGACTTGGAGCAGCTCGGCGAAAACCTCAAAGCCTATCCCGTCTATTTCAACATCTTCTTTTCGACTACGGGCGTGATCATCGTCTCGCGCCTCATATACGAGATGGTCTACGCGCGCCTGCGCGACAGAGCGCTGCCGCGGCAGAAAAAGCGCACGATGATCATAGGCGCGGGCTATACCGCCAGCGCGATCTTGGAGGAGCTGTCGCGCGGCAGCAGCATCTACAATCCCGTCTGTCTCGTCGACGACGATCCGGACAAGCTCGGCCGCATCATCGGCGACGTCGAGGTCGTCGGCACGACGAAGGAGATCCCCAGGCTCGTGCGCAAATACGACGTCAGCACGATCATTTTCGCGATCCCGTCCATCGATCCGCAGACGCGTCAATCCATCTTGTCGCTGTGCATGCAGACGGGCTGTCAGCTCAAAGTCTTGCCCTATATGAGCGAGATGATCAGCAACGTCGACCTCGTCGGGCAGGCGCGCGACATCAACATCGGCGACCTTCTCGGCAGGGAACAGATCTCGTTCAACGACAAGGGCGTAAAGGGCTACATCCAAGACAAAGTGTGTTTGATCACGGGCGGAGGCGGCTCGATCGGAAGCGAGCTGGTCAGACAGATCGCAAAGTACGATCCGCGCCGTATCATCGTCCTCGATGTCTACGAAAATTGCGCGTACGAGATACAGCAGGAGATGAAGCGCAACTACGGTGACAAGGTCGACCTCGACGTCGAGATCGCATCCGTCACCGACGAGGGCAAGATGCGCGACCTGTTTGAGGAATATCATCCTCAGATCGTCTTCCACGCCGCCGCACACAAGCATGTGCCGCTGATGGAGACCAACCCCGAAGAGGCAGTCAAAAACAACGTGTTCGGCACCCTCAACGTCGTCAAATTGTCGTATGAGTTCAAGGTCGCCAAGTTCATCATGATCTCAACCGACAAGGCGGTCAACCCGACCAACGTCATGGGCGCGACCAAGCGTTGCTGCGAAGAGATCATCGAGACCATGCATCAGCTGTACGGCAATTCGGTCACCGAGTTCGCCGCGGTCAGGTTCGGCAACGTGCTCGGCTCCAACGGATCGGTGATACCGCTGTTCAAAGAGCAGATCAAAAAGGGCGGACCCGTCACCGTCACTCACCCCGAGATCATCCGGTATTTTATGACGATACCCGAGGCGGTCAGCCTCGTGCTCCAAGCGGGCGCATACGCGCACGGCGGCGAGATCTTCGTGCTCGACATGGGCGAACCGGTCAAGATCGTCACGCTCGCCGAGAACATGATCAAGATGATGGGCTACACGCCCTATGAGGACATCCAGATCAAGTTCACGGGTCTTCGTCCCGGCGAAAAACTGTACGAAGAGCTGTTGATGAAAGAGGAAGGCTTGCGCAAGACGGACAACAACAAGATCTTCATCGGCAGACAGGTGCACATCGACGCGGATAAGTTCATCGCCGAGCTGGAGAAGATGCGCGGCATATGCGCGTCCAACGACAAGAAGGCGGTCGTCGAACAGCTCAAAGTGCTCGTGCCGACCTTCCATCACGACACCGTCTACTTTGAGCAGATGATGAAGAGAGACGCTCAATACCAAAAAGAGTACGCCGAAAAGGTCAGGGCGGAAGAGGCAAAGGCGGGCAAAGAGGCGGACGCCGGCAAACCGACGCCGACGCAAGAGAGCGGCGCAAATCCCGAACCGGTCAAAGAAGCGGTCCCCGAAAAGATCGAGCCTGAACGATCCGCCGAAGACGGCAAAGAGGAAAAGCCCAAAGAAAAGGCTGAAAAGACCAAGGGCGGCGGCAAAAAAACGAGCGCAAAACGCAAATAAAACGACGACGGCTTCGCAAAACGCGACGCCGTCTTTTTTTGTGTCAAATGCAAATTTGAGCCAAAGGTCAGTGGCTGCGCGTCGGGCGCAAGCCTTTGGGGTAGTGATTCTTGATCGTGCCGTCCGAGCCCTTGCCCCAGCCCAGCGAACAGCCGCTCGCCGCGATCAGGCACCAGCCGCGCGCATCACCTTCGAGCGTCGCGCCGAACAGATAGTCGCGCGCTTCGCGGCTGTCGTGCGGCAGATCGAGCACACTTGCCGCGTCGTCCGCCGAGAGTGCGGCGGCGAGGGAGTGCGAAGGGGCGAGCCGTCCCTTGACGACGTCGCCCAGCCTCAGCCCCGAACGCAGCGTCTTCAGACCCGTCAGATCGGGGCAGCAGTCGGGCAGCATGACGAGGGAGTCGCCGAACGCCGCGCCCGGAACGATCGCCGTTGTTTTGAGCGCGTTCTTTGCAAAGTCGTCCCAGACGCGCGTCATCGAGCGAGGGACGGAATATTTCCCCTTCGGAAGGGAGATGTCGTCGCCGTCCGTCTTGCGCATCAGCGCGCAGAAGTGCCCGTTGCCGCGCGCGAGGTGGGGCATGACGCGCACACACTTCGACGCGACGTCTTTCGGCACGAAGTCGGCAAGACGAGGCTGCGGGATCGCGGTGCGAAGTTCGACAAGCTCGAACTCGGGATGAGAGCGCAAGAAGTCCTCGACTTGCAATTCGTTCTCTTCGGGGGCGAAGGTGCAGGTGCTGTAACAGAGCACGCCGCCCGCTTTGAGCATTGCGGCGGCGCTGTCCAAGATCGCCTTTTGGCGCGCCGCGCATATCGACGGAGAATCCGCCGTCCATTCGGCGCGCGCGTTCGGGTCTTTGGCGAACATGCCTTCGCCCGAGCAGGGCGCGTCGACCAAGATCTTGTCGAACGCGGACGGGAAGCGATCTTGCAGCCGCGGCACGCTCTCGTTGAGCACGACCGCGTTGCGCACTCCGAGCCTCTCGATGTTGCGCGACAAAATCGCGGCTCGAGAGGGGACGACCTCGTTGCAGACGAGAAGCCCCTCGCCCTTCATCGCGGCGGCGAGCTGACCGTTCTTGCCGCCCGGAGCGGCGCACAGGTCGAGGACGAGTTCGCCGGGGCGCGCGTCGAGCAGAGTTGCCGGCAGCATCGCGCTCGCCTCTTGGATGTAGTACGCTCCGCCTTCGTGAAGCGCCGTCTTGCCGGCGGCGAAGTCTTCGGGGTAGTAGCGGCCGTCCGTACACCATTCGACAGGGTCGAGCGGCACGCCGAGCAGCGTTTCGAGCCGCGCCGGCGTCATTTTCAAGGTGTTTACTCTCAGCGACGGAGCGCACGCCGAGGCGCGCAAGAACGCCTCCCACTCGTCGGGAAGAAGGCGTTTTATGCGTTCGGTGTATGCGTCGTATGTCATCATCGTTTTTTCGTGCCCGTGTGCGTCAATCCAACTTTATCGCGACGGGCGAATGGGCTTTATATTTGAATAGGTACTTAAATCCCGCCGCTTTGAGCGCCTCGCAGACGAGATCGAAATTGCGCGCGATATTCTCGGGAGCGTGGGCGTCCGAGCCGAACGTCACCAACTCGCCGCCAAGTTCGCGGTAGCGGCGCAGAGTGTCCGGTTCGGGCAAAAAGTCCAGCCCCGTCCCTTCGGCGTGGCTGTTGAGTTCGAGAGCTTTGCCCTTTGCGATCAGCTTGCGCAAGATCTCGTCGAGCAGGTCGGAGTAGTCGGCGTAGCGCATCACTTTGTCCTCATACGGAGCCTTGCGGATCACATAGCCGATGTGTCCGATGACGTCGTAATCGTACGGCGCGTCCACGCTCGCGGACACGTCTTGAAGGTATTCGGTGTACGCTTCGCGTCGGGTGCGCTTGTCGAAGAAGGGCGCAAAGTAGCAGTCCTCGCCCGACACGAGGTGGACGGAGTTGATGATGATGTCCGTCTCGTATTGCTTGTTTATCTCGATGTAGAGCGGGTCGGCGGCGGCGAGCCATCCGTATTCTATCCCGACGGCGACGTCGATCTTTCCGCGGTACTCGTCGCGCAGACGGGTTATTTCTTCAAAGCGGCGCGGCAGGTCGATTTGACGGATATATTCGTAGCCGGGCAAGACCTCGCAGTCCTTGTCGCAGTGGTCGGTGATCGCAAAATAGGACAGCCCTTTGGCGAGCGCACTCTCGATCATATCGCGCGCCGGAGCCGTGCTGTCGTGAGAAAAGTCGCAATGAGTGTGGCAATCGATGATCTCTTTCATGCCTACAGTTTACAACTTCGGCGCGGCGGATGTCAATCGTATGCGGGCGCGCGTTGACAAACGTCGCTTACGGGGTGTACAATATCGCTATGACGCATTTGGGCAACGATTGGGATCAAAGACTCGCGGCGGAGACGTCGAGCGAGTATATGGCGAAACTGCGCGACTTTTTGCGCGAAGAGTACCGCAACGGCAGGGTCTATCCGCCGATGAAAGAGATCTTGGCGGCGTTCGAGTATTCTTCGTACGACGACACCGAGGTCGTCATCTTGGGGCAGGACCCCTATCACGGCGCAGGGCAAGCCAACGGCTTGTGTTTTTCTGTCGGCGAGGGGGTCGCGTGTCCTCCGTCGCTCGTCAACATCTACAAGGCGCTGCAATACGACCTCGGGATAGAGCCGACGAGCTGCGGCGATCTGCGCGGCTGGGCGAAACAGGGCGTGCTGCTGCTCAACAGCGTGCTGACGGTGCGCGAAGGCAGACCGCAAAGCCATGCCGGCAAGGGCTGGGAGAGGTTCACCGACGCGGTCGTCGCTATGCTCGCGGCGCGGCAAAAGCCGCTTGTGTTCATGCTTTGGGGCGGCTACGCCAAGCGCAAGGGCGCGATGATCGACAAGTCGCGTCATCTCGTGCTCGAGAGCGTGCACCCGAGCCCGCTGTCGTTCTATCAGGGCTTTTTGGAGTGCCGTCACTTCTCCAAAGCGAACGCGTTTTTGATCGCTCACGGCATGCGCCCGATCGATTGGTCAAAGCGGTCGCTCGCCGAATATGAGGCGGCGAAAAGGCAGGGATAACCGCATACAGGTCAAGTTTTTTCGGACGGGATATCGCGAGGCATGCGGTAGTGGAACGGCGGCGCAAAGGCGTCGTCGTTCGTTCTCTTCGGGGCGGTGCGGCCGACGTTTGAGAGCAGCGGCAGCACGTCCGAAAGGGCGTTTTGGTGAGGGGGATCGGCGCGCTTGGGCGCAGAAACGGGGCTGTACGGAGAGAGGGTTTTCTTCATTTTGAGCCTCATTTGTCCGCGCTAGTGCAATTTTTGCGCAAAAAACGTTTGCCAATTCGCGGGCGGTATATTATAATGTATATACTTGTGAAATATTCGCAGACGCATATACAGGAGTAAAATATGACGAAAGCATTCAAAAAAGTTTTGATAGCGGCGCTGCTCATCTGCATGGTGGCGGCTCTTGCCGCATGCGGTCAAAGCTTTGAATGGGGCCCCGTTGAGGGCGGCGACGCAAACGCCGTCGTCGAGAACAACGGCTCCCTTGCGGTAAAGCAGGGGGATTGGCTCTACTACATCAACGGTCACGACAGCACCGACAACATCACCGCGCCGTCCGACAACTACTTCGGCGAAGCGTCCGTCAAGGGCAGCATCATGAAGAGCAAGGTCGGCGAGGACGGCACGTTGACCGACACCGCGGTGGTCGTCCCCAAGATGTTCATGACCTCGTACGCCTCGGGCGGCATCTATCTCTTCGGCGAGTGGATCTACTATGTCTCTCCGACGACAAAGACCGACCGTGACGGCGTCGTCCAGGTCGACTTCCTCGAATACTACCGCACCAAGATCGACGGGACCGGCACTCAGCTGATCACGATGGTCGAGGGCGCGACCGTCAACTATGTGTTCACCCCGAGCGCGCTCATCTACTACAACGGCGGCACGCTCTACAAGGTCGGCTACACCGCGACCGCGGTGGACAAGACGGCGACCGTGATCGACGAAAAAATCTCGGCGGTCACCTTCCACCACAACGACACCTACGACCCCAACGCCCTTGATGGCAGCGTCAAGGATTACATCTTCTACACCAAGGCGTCCGATTCCGAAGAGGGCAACGTGTTCGGCAACGAGCTGTACGCGACCGACGGCGGCGATCCGGTCAAGTTGATCGACGCGACGACGTGGGGCAAAGACGGCGCGGTCGGCGACAGAGAGAATCAATACACGATCTCCGTGCTTTCGGTCGGCGACGACGCGGACGGCGTGACGCTCTACTACACCAAGACCGCTGCTGCGGGCGTGGACTCGAGCGCGCGTACCTACGGCATCAAGTTTACCGGCGCGGCTCCGTCGTTTGACAAGACCAAAGAGGTCAAACTCGCCGAGTCTTCGCTGTCGGGCATCATCCATATCGGGCTCGACAACGGCGCGGCGGTGCTCTCGTCCAACGTGTTCACCGTCTACAAGCCCATCGCCGCGGACGGCGTGCAGGTCACGATCGACGCCGAAGACTATGCGTTGTCCGGCTCCGCGACCGTGCTCGAATATGACATTGCGAGCGACACGCTCTACTACATCGTCTCCAACAACCTCTATGTCGCTACGGGACTGCTCGCCAAGGCGAACGACGCTGCCGCCCCGATGCCGGAGGCGCACCGCGTCAGCGCGGACGCGATCAACACCTCGTGGCTCGTCCCTACGTTCGTCGACGGAGCGCTGTACTACATCGACAACACCTACAGCTACACCTTCCGCATGGACATCCCCGCGACATTCATGGAGGACGGCATCGATGACGTCTCCGAGGGCAAGATGGCAAGCGGATATGAGGAATCCGACAAGACCGAGGACGGCACGATCCCCAAGTTCATGACGGACGCGGACAAGGAGACCTACATCACCAACAATCCCGCTCCCGAAGAGGAGTAACCAAGACAGACCGCCCGCGCTTCGGCGCGGGCTTTTTTTGAGGCAAATATGAACAAAACACGCATTGCATCCGCGGCGTTTGCCGCGATCGTCGTACTTGCGCTGTTGACGTGTTTTTGTGCATGTACGCAGGCGCAGGAACTGCCCGATTGGGCGTTCGATTCTCTCTATGCCGCCGATGCCTCGCGCGCCGAGGGCAGCGACGTGAGAGTGATGTCCGTCAATATGCTCGTGCATATGGAGTCGTGGGGAGGCGAGCCGTTTTTCCGCTACGGCGAAGAGCTCGCGATGACCGACCACTATCCTGTTTTTTGCGACTTCGCGCTTTAATGCGCGCGAATCATAATATATCGTCGTGCAAAGGACGCCGCCCGGCGTCCTTTTTTCGAAAACGCAATGAAAATTTGCGATATCCCGCGCGATCGGTTGCATTTTGCGACAAAAGAAGCTATAATTACTGCCATAAGGTTAGTGTATGCTAACCAACAGTTAGTCAAAGCTAACAAAATCGTTCGGCGAGGCGCGTATGGAAAAGCAAAAAGATCTCGAAATCGTGGAGTTGATGATCGCGATGTATTGCCGCGGCAAGCACAAGAGCAAAAAGGGTGAATTGTGCCCCGAGTGTGCCGAGCTTGCCGAGTATGTGCGGCAGCGCCGCGAGAGGTGTCCGTTCGGGGACGACAAGCCGTTTTGCTCCAACTGCAAGATACATTGCTATCGTCCCGACATGAGGGCAAAGATCGCGGCGGTGATGCGCTATTCGGGTCCGAGATTGACCTTTACGCATCCGGTGATCGCCTTTGCGCATCTTTCGGAGACGATCAAGACAAAGCGCGCCGCGGCGAAGGAAGCAAAGCAAAAGCAAAGACAAACAGACTCCGCAAAGGACAAAGAGGAGAAGTGAGATGATCGACAAGGATCTGCTCGGACTTTTGGGCAAAGACCGCAAGTACATCGCCTATGCGGTGCTCGCGATGGTCGTCGGGTTGTTCGCCAACACCGCGATCACCGCGTGCATATGCTATGCGATAGGGCTTGCGGCGGACGGTGCGGAAGCGTCGGCGTACATTGCGCCGGCGGCGATCGCGGCGGTGAGCGTCGCATTGAGATTTTGCGTCACCAAGGTGACTAACGAGTTCAAAAATTCGCTCGGAGCGCACGTCAAAAAGCATTTGCGTTGTCTCACCTACGACAAGATGCTGCGCCTCGGGGTGCGCTCGTCGGACAGCGCGACGATGGCGGGGATGACTCAGGTCGGCGTCGAGGGCATCGAGCAGCTCGACCTCTACTATTCGACCTATCTTCCGCAATTTTTCTATTCGATGATCGCGCCGTTCATACTGTTTGCGATATGCGCTCCGCTCGATTGGCGGACGGCGGTGATGCTGATCGTCTGCGTGCCGCTGATCCCGATCTCGATCGTCGCGGTGTCCAAGTACGCCAAGCGCATTTTCGCAAAGTATTGGGGCAAATACACCTCGATGGGCGACGTGTTTTTGGACAGCGTGCAGGGGTTGAAAGAGCTCAAGATCTTCAAGGCGGACGCGCGCAAGCACGAACAGATCAACGCTTCCGCCGAGGACTTCCGCAAGATCACGATGAAGGTGTTGGTCATGCAGCTTGCTAGCACGACGATCATGGATCTCGTCGCCTACGGCGGCGCGGGCGCGGGCATAGCGATCGCGATAAGCGGAGTGATGAACGGCGCCGATCCGATCAAAGCGCTCTTTCTCGTGTTGATCGCGGTGGAATTCTTTTTGCCGCTCAGGTCGCTGGGCAGCGCGTTCCACGTCGCGATGAACGGCGCGAGCGCGGGGCGCAAGATCTTGGAGATATTGCGCGCAAAGGAACCGGAGTGGGGCGACGGCGAAGTCGAAGACACTTCGGCGCGTCTCGACGGCGTGACATTTTCGTACGACGGCAAGCGCGACGTGCTCAAAGACGTGACGATGATTTTTCCCCGCACGGGGATGACCGCGATCGTCGGCGAGAGCGGCTGCGGCAAGTCGACTGTCGTCAACATGCTGAGCGGCGCATATAGACCGGACAAAGGCGAGGTCACGGTCGGAGGCAAGAGGCTGAGCGAGGTCAAGCGGAGCAGCTGGTATCGTCGCTTTGCGATCGTCTCGTACAACACCTACATATTCAACGAGAGCGTGCGCGACAACTTCAAACTCGCCCGTCCCGACGTGTCGGACGAAGAGATATACGCGGCGCTCAAGCAGGTGCGGCTTGCCGATTTCGTGAGGTCGGCGGGCGGGCTCGACAAGGTGATCGCCGAAGAGGGCGGCAACATCTCGGGCGGACAAAAACAGAGGCTCGCGCTGGCGGTCGCGCTGGTCGCGGACAAAGACGTGTACGTTTTCGACGAGGCGACGTCCAACATCGACGGCGACAGCGAAGCGATCATCATGGACAACATCCGCGAACTCGCGGCGGCAAAGAACGTCGTCGTCATCTCGCACAGGCTCGCCAACGTCGTGCGCGCGGACAACATCTACTATATGAGCGACGGGCGGGTCGCCGAGAGCGGCTCTCACGCCGAACTCATCGCATCGGGCGGTGAATATGCACGGCTTTACAACACGCAGAAAGCGCTCGAAGAGGGCTATCTCGACAGGGAGGACGACTGCAATGAATGACAAAAAGGAGAGAATGGGCGGCGGCAAGATCATGGCAAGGCTGATCGTCTTGCTCGGTTCGCTCGCGTACATAATGGTCGTCGCCGTGATCAACGGCAGTCTCGGTTTTGTAAGCGCGATGGGCGTGACCTTGATGGGCGCGGTCGGCATAGCGAAGGCGCTCGGCGAGAGCATCGCGCTGTCGTACGGATGGATAATAGGGCTCGCGGTCGGGTTCGGCGTGCTGCGCGGACTGCTGCGCTATATCGAGCAATATTGCAACCACTACATCGCGTTCCGTCTGCTTGCGGTGCTGCGCGACAAGATATTCGGCGCGCTGCGCGTGCTTTGCCCCGCCAAGCTGGAGAGCAAGCAAAAGGGCGCGATCATAGCGATGATCACTTCGGACATCGAGACGCTCGAGGTTTTCTATGCGCATACGATCTCGCCCATCTGCATAGCGGTCGTCGTGTCGAGCGCGGTATTCGTGTTCGTCGGGTGCGTGTCGAGCTGGTATTTGGCGCTGGTCGCGCTGTGCGGCTATCTGGCGATAGGGATAGTGCTGCCGCTGATCTCGTCCAAGCTGATGCGCTCGGGCGGCGTAGGTTACAGGGCGGAATTTTCGTCGTTCAACGCCTACTTCCTCGACAGCATCAAGGGCGTCAAAGACATCGTTCTCAACAATGCCGAGAGCGCGCGGCTTGCCGAAGTGGACAGGCGCAGCGATGTGCTTTTGGACTATACCAAAAAGCTCAAACGCAAGATCTCGACGGCGGCGGGATTGACCGAAATTTTCGTGTCCGTGTTTGTTATTCTCACTTTAACTGTCGGCGTGATCTTGGTGTCGACCGACCGGTTGAGCGTCGGCATGATGATCGTCGGGGTCGTCGCGGTGTTCGGTTCGTTCGGTCCGGTGATCGCGATCTCGGCGCTTCCGGGCAACCTCACGCAGACGTTCGCGTCGGGTGACCGCGTCCTCAAACTGCTTGCCGAAAAGCCCGCGGTCGAGCCGGTCGAAAACGGCGAACCTCTCGATTTCGAAAAGGTGGAGACCGAAAATCTTTCTTTCGGCTACGACAAAGACGCAAAGGTGCTCAAAGACGTCTGCATGCACGCCGAAAAGGGAGAGATCGTCGGCATAGTCGGCGCAAGCGGGTGCGGCAAATCCACGTTGCTCAAACTGCTGCTGCGCTTTTGGGAGAAGGATTCGGGCAGCATCGAATACAACGGCGTCGACATCGACAGGATAGACAGCGCGGCGTTGACCGACAATGTGACGATGGTCAGTCAAAGCACCTATCTGTTCGACCAAAGCATCGCCGACAATCTGCGCATAGCCAAGGCGGACGCGACGCTCGACGAGATGAGGAGCGCGTGCCGCAAGGCGTCGGTCGACGAGTTCATCATGAGCCTTCCGGACGGCTATGACACGCAGGTCGGGGCGCTCGGCGACGATCTGTCCGCAGGAGAGAAGCAGAGGATAGGTCTTGCGAGGGCGTTTTTGCACGACGGCAAGCTGATATTGCTGGATGAGCCGACGAGCAACGTAGACAGCATCAACGAGGGGATCATCCTCAAAGCGCTCAAAGACGGGCGCGAGGGCAAGAGCATCATCTTGGTTTCCCATCGCGAATCGACGATGGCGATCGCCGATCGCATCTACCGCGTGGAGAGCGGAGTTCTCGAGGAGGTGAAGTGACAGTGGAGACGGAGGTCAAGACCGCCGCAGCGGACATCGCCGCGCTGATCGAAAACACGCGCGAATTGCAGCAGGCAGTTGCGTCCGAACAGGCGGCGTACGAAGAAAAGCTCAAGAGGCGCGAGGCGCGCGACGCGGACGAGAGCAAGATGTTCCGCCGCTTCAAGATCAAGGATATCGTGTTCCTCGCCGTCATCACGGCGTGCATGTTGGTGACGAGCGCGATCATGCCGCTGCTCATCCATGTCCCGGTGTTCGGCATCATACAGCTGGGGCTGGGGCTGCAATTTTCCGTCTTTCCGGTGATAGGGCTGATGAAGGTGCGCAAGGCGGGATCGATGACGATCATGGGCATTTTCACCGCATTTTTTCTCGTGATGATGTTTCCGCCGATGGCGCTTATCGCCGTGTGCGCGGTCGTCGTCGAGCTGGTCGTCTTTGCGATCTTCCGCAGCTACAAGAGCGATTGGGCGTGCGTGCTCGCCGGTACGCTGTACATGCCGCTCACCGTGCCTTTGCTCTATCTCTACTACAACGTCAACTACACTGTGACGGGTTCGGAGAACGAGGCGGTCTCTATGTTCCTCGGCGCTACCGAGCCGTGGGTGATCGCGCTGATGACGCTCGCGGTCGTCGCGCTGTGTTTTGCCGGATCGGTGATAGGCATGGTCGTATCGCGCGAACTCAAAAAGGCGGGGGTGCTCAAAAAATGACGTTTTTCAAATTCAAAGCGAGGCTCTATCCTCTGGTCGCCGTAGCGGCGTCGCTGTTTGTGATCGTCTTCGGGCTGGTCGCGGCGCGAGAGGCGAACATGAGCTACTACCTGCTCGGTGTGCTCGCATGGGTGAGCCTGTTCGGATGTGTAAAAAGCTGTTTGAAGCTGCTGCCCGCGTTCGTCGTGTTCGGCGGCGCGTTCGCCGGCATCGCGTACGCGTCGGCGGGCGGTGACGTCGAGGCGGCGATCTCGATGCTCAACCGTTTCGGCGCGCTGTTTTTGGGCGTCGCGCTCTCGATGTCCGTCGAGGCGGTCCGCATGACGCGCGCCCTTTCGCAGGTGCGCACACCGAGGGCGTTGACTCTGGGCATGCTCATAGCCATGTCCTTCGTGCCAATGCTCAAAGGCGAGATAGGGCGGGTCAGAGAGGCTATGAAGACGCGCGGCGCGGGCAGCGTGCTCGATCCGAAAATCTTTTACCGCGCCTTCCTCGTGCCTTTTGTCATGAGGCTGGTCAACATCTCCGACACGCTCGCGCTCTCGGTCGAAACGCGCGGTTTCACGCTGGGCGGAGGGCTCTACTCGATCTACAAAAAGGAATATCCCGCGCTTTCCGACGTGCTGTTCGTGATCGGACTTGCGGTCGGCGCGGCGCTGACGGTGGTCTTATGAACGCGATAGAATTGAAAGGCGTAAACTTTTCTTACGACGGCAAGACAAAGATACTCGAAGGGGCGGACTTTGTCGCGGAATACGGCAAGGTGACGCTGCTGTCGGGACATTCGGGCGAGGGCAAGAGCACGCTGATGTACATCGTCGGCGGCATCATCCCCAACGTCAATTACGGCGAACTGTCGGGCGAAGTGAGGATCGCCGGCGAGGACATCAAGGGCAAAAAACTCGGCTATATCTGCCGCAAAGTCGGGGTGGTGTTGCAGAACGCCGACGAGCAGATCGTGCAGAAGATCGTCGAGGACGAGATCGCGTTCGGGTGCGAAAATCTCGCGTATCCGCATGACGGGATGCAGAGGCAGATCGACATCGTCTGCCGGTTGATGAAGTTGGACAAGAGTTGGAGGTGCCGCACTCTGTCCGGCGGACAAAAACAGCGGTTGATCACCGCGAGCACGCTCGCGATGGGGCAGAAGATCGTCATTCTCGACGAGCCGCTCGCCAATCTCGACAAGGACGGCGCGGCGATGCTGATGGGCACGCTTCGCGCGCTTGCGCATGCGGGGTATTGCGTGGTCGTCATCGAACACCGCCTCGACATGGTGCTGCCGTATGTCGACGAAGTTTGGCACATCGGGGGCAAGACGGTCAAGAAGGTGCAAAACGTGCGCGAATACCTCATCGGGCAGACCGCAAAGATCGCGGACGGGTGCCGCGAGTTCGCCGGAGCGGAGCCGCTGATCGAGCTGGACAACGTCGCATTTTCGGTCAAGGACAGGCGCATTTTGAACGGTGTGACGCTCGGCATCCCCAAGGGAAGCAGAGTCGTGCTCCTCGGCGAAAACGGCTGCGGCAAGACGACGCTGATGCGCCTGATCGCGAGGCTGTACAAGCCGACAGGCGGCGGCATAACTCAGCACATCGACCCGCGGTTCAAGCAAAAGCCGCGCGGCAACCGCGCGTGGTTCAAAAAGGTGGGCGTCGTCTACCAAAATCCCGACTATCAGCTGTTCATGCCGACCGTGGAGCAAGAGCTCAACTTCGGCGCGAAATCGCCCGAATACGCCGAGCACATCGCACGGCTCTTCGGCGTCGAACATCTGTGGCGCCGCCATCCGCAGTCGCTCTCCGAGGGGCAAAAGCGCAGGGTGTCGATCGCGGCGGTCGTCGCGTGCGAGCCCGAGGTGCTGCTGCTCGACGAGCCGACCGTAGGGCAGGACTACGAGGGGCTGTGTCAAATGGTGGAGACGCTCAACGAGTTGCACGAGCAGACCGGCAACACGATGATCACCGTCACGCACGATCTGCGATGCGCGGCTGCGCTGTGCGACAGGGCGGCGCTCATCGAGGGCGGCGTCGTAGCCAAAGTCGGCGGCAAAGAGCTTGTCGACGACTATTTCGGTACGGTGCAAAAATAGGAGCCCGTGTCGATAAAAGCAGGTCACGGCGGCAGTTTTGCCGCCGTCTTCATTTTGCGGTGACGGTTTTGAGCGCGTCGGTCAAAAGCGTAACGTGCAGTCTTTCGTCCTCGGCGATGCGCACAAGGAGTGCGGACAGCGAGGGCGATCGGACGAGCTTTGCCGCGCGCTCGTATGCCTGCACGGCGCGCGTCTCGTCAGCGATGTCGCGTTCCAACACGTTGACTGCGTCCTCCGACCAATCGACCGCGCTTGCCGACCAAAAACAGCAATTGGACGCGATCAGCGGCGGCTTGCCGCAGCCAAAGATCGCCTCTCCGAGCAGCTCGTGGTGGTGCATCTCGACCTTCGCGATCGCGATGAGCAGATCGGCGAGGCCGGGGCGGGCGGAGCGCAGCACATACGACTGAAAACAATATTGCATGATCGCGGTCGTCTCGCTCGCTCTGCCTCCGAACAGATCTTGCAAAAGCCGCGCGTCGCGGATGTCGCGTTTGGGCGCGGTCAGCGGATAGGGTGCGTTGATGCTTGCGATGAGTTTTTCCATAGTGCAATCTATGCGTTCGGCGCGCCGCGCGTTACGGCGATTTTCGGTTAGGTCTCGCGTCTTCACAAAACGGCAAAACGAAGGACAAAACGGGCATAAAAAAATATTCATAAAACGATGAATAAAATGGGCGAATAGAGCGGATTTTCCACACATATCAATGAATGGACGCGGTGCATAAAATGCGCCGAGTTTTCCACACAAACAACTGTTTCGGTGGATAACTCTGTGGATAAGTGCACCTTTTGCGCCCAAAAAGAAGAAAATCGCGCTTTGAGACGCACTTTCGCGCGAGGAGGGAAAAATGGTGTTTTTGTCCCGAAAAGCGGTCGCCGCGGCGGCGGTGATCGTACTGCTCGCGGCGGCGTTTTCGGCGGGGGCGTGGGCGGTGTTCATGCCTGCCGAAAGTACGGGGCTTGCTGTCGTGATCGACCCCGGTCACGGCGGCTGGGACGGCGGCGTGACCGTCGGCGGAGTCAAGGAGAGCGAGCTCAATCTCGAGCTTGCAAAGACGCTCGCCCGAGAGTTGGAGCAGAGGGGGATCGCCGTTGTGATGACGCGCGAAGAGGACATCGCGCTGGGCGAGACCAAGCGGTCGGACATGGAGGCGAGGGCAAGCATCATCGAGTCGGCGCGCGCGGAGTGCGTGGTCAGCATACATCTCAACAGCTTCCCGTCGCAGCCGTCGCGGCGCGGGGTGCAGGTGTTCTACGACGACACCGGCAGAGGCGGCGCGCTTGCCTCGGCGTTGCAGTCGAGGCTGAACGCGCGTATCAACGCGGCGCACTGCGGCAGGAGCGATCTTCAGCCTCAGCCGGGCGATCTGTACATCACAAAGTGTTCGGATCTGCCGTCGGTGATCGTCGAATGCGGCTTTTTGAGCAACGCCGACGACAGGCGGCTTTTGGGGCAAAAGAGCTATCGCAAAGAGCTGTGCGGAGCGATCGCGGACGCGCTCGAAGAGCTGTTGACGTGACGCGCTCGCGTGCGTGCACAAAACATACGTCAAACATTTGACAATCGCGCGGAGAATGAGTACAATATCAAGCGACGAGAGGGAAGTCCTTCGGGGCGGACCGACAAAATCGAAAAATACTATTTTGAGAGGAAATCAATATGAAAATCGTCAAAGTTTACGGCAGAGAGATCATCGATTCCCGCGGCAACCCGACCGTTGAAGCGGAAGTTGTGCTTGCAAGCGGCACCGTCGGCAGAGGCGCGGCTCCGAGCGGCGCGTCCACGGGCGAGTTCGAGGCGCTCGAGCTTCGCGACGGCGACAAGAAGCGTTTCGGCGGCAAGGGCGTTTCCAAGGCGGTCAACAACATCAACACCGTCATCAACGACACGCTTTGCGGCATGGACGCTTCCGACATCTATGCGATCGACAAGGCAATGATCGCGGCGGACGGCACCAAGGACAAGTCCAAGCTGGGCGCGAACGCGATCCTCGCGGTCTCCATCGCCTGCTGCAAGGCGGCGGCGAACGAGTTGGGCATCCCCCTCTACCGTTTCTTGGGCGGCGTTGCGGGCAACAGGCTCCCCGTCCCGATGATGAACATCCTCAACGGCGGCGCACATGCGGCGAACACCGTTGACGTTCAGGAATTTATGATCATGCCGGTCGGCGCGAGCAGCTTTGCCGAAGGTCTGCGTTGGTGCACCGAGGTGTTCCACGCTTTGGCGGCTTTGCTCAAATCCAAGGGGCTTGCGACTTCGGTCGGCGACGAGGGCGGTTTTGCTCCCGACCTTGCCAGCGACGAAGAGGCGATCCAATACATCCTCGAGGCGGTCAAGAAGGCGGGCTACGAGCCGGGCAAGGACTTCGTGCTTGCGATGGACGCGGCTTCCAGCGAGTGGAAGGACGCAAAGAAGGGCAAGGGTCACTATGTGCTGCCCAAGGCAAAGACGGAATACACTTCCGAGCAGCTTGTCGCTCACTGGGAAGCGTTGATCTCCAAGTATCCCATCTACTCGATCGAGGACGGTCTCGACGAAGAGGATTGGGACGGTTGGAAGATGATGACCGAGAAGCTCGGCGGCAAGGTCCAGCTCGTCGGCGACGACCTGTTCGTCACCAACACCGAGAGACTGAGCAAGGGCATCAAGAACGGCTGCGGCAACTCCATTTTGATCAAGCTCAACCAGATCGGTTCCGTTTCGGAGACTCTCGAGGCGATCAAGATGGCGCACGAGGCGGGCTACACCGCGATCACTTCTCACCGTTCGGGCGAGACTGAGGACACGACGATCGCCGATCTCGCGGTCGCGCTCAACACCTGCCAGATCAAGACGGGCGCTCCCAGCAGAAGCGAGCGCGTCGCCAAGTACAATCAGCTGCTCCGCATCGAGGAAGATCTCGGCAAGGGCGCTGTTTGGCCGGGCTTCAAGGCGTTCAAGTTCACCCGCTGAACCGTCATTTGACAGACACCGCGTCCTTCGGGGCGCGGTTTTTTGTCGGCTGATGTTGACGTTTGGGCGGATATATTGTAAAATGGTAATATAAACAACTCCGGGAGGACAACTATGAAACGCAACGGCATGTGCCCGATCTGCTATCTCAAAAAGCTGTTCACGCGCCCGTCGCGCGTCAGCGATCTCTATTCCAACGTCGAATACAAGGGCGGCGACGCGCCCACTCCGCCGATGGGGTGGTCGAGCTGGAACACCTTCAAGAACACCATCGACGAGGATCTGATCTACGAGACCGCGGTCGCGATGAAGGAGAAAGGTTTGCTTGACGCGGGATACGACCGCATCAACATCGACGACAATTGGCACTCGTCGCTCAGGGACGAAAACGGCGAGGTGCAGCACGATCTGACCAAGTTCGCTCACGGCATGAAGGCGATTGTCGCCAAGATAAACGCGCTCGGGCTCAAAGCGGGCATCTACTCGTCCAACGGCACATTGACCTGCGAAGATCTTCCGGCGGGCTACGGCAACGAGTACAAGGACGCGCTGACGTTCGCGCGGTGGGGGTTTGAGTATCTCAAATACGACTTTTGCCACAACGTGCCCATCCCCAAATACGCGCCGCTCGTCTACGGCATCGAGGTGGTCAAGCGGGGGGAGCGCAATGGCAAGTTCTATCCCTGCACGGACGGCAAGGTCAGCGGGCTTGCCAAGTTCATGCCCGACAAAAAGGTGGAGTGCGGCTATCACGTCAGCGGGCTTGACGCCTGCCGCGGCGCGCTCGAGTTCAACAACGTCTACGCCGAAGAGGACGGCGAGTACATTTTGACCGTCTGTGTGCGTAAAAAGGGTCTTTACGAAAAGGCGTTGATGGTTCAGGTCAACGGCGAAAAGGACTATATGGCGGAGATCCCGCCGCAGAAATTTTGGAACATCACCGCGCGTTTCCAATTGATAATCACGCTGCGCAAGGGGGTCAACGTCGTCAAGATGTTCAACCCGATATCGACGCGCGCGGACAGCGCTATGCTGCAATATCGCAAGATGGGCGCGGCGCTCGAGGCGGCGGCGAAGAAGGTGTCCGAAGAGACCGGACAGCCGCTCAAACCGATCACCTTCTCGATATGCGAATGGGGGCTCAATCAGCCCTACAAGTGGGGCGCGAGCGCGGGCAATCTTTGGCGCACCACGCCCGACATCAATCCCAATTGGCGATGGATCAAGCTCATCTACGAGCACAACGTCAAGCTGTGGAAGTACGCGTCGCCGGGGCATTGGAACGACCCCGACATGCTCGAGGTCGGCAACGGCGGCTTGACGCTCGAGCGCAACAAGTCGCATTTTGCGCTGTGGTGCATGATGGCGGCGCCGCTCGTGCTGGGCAACGATCTGAGGACGATCACCGACGACGTGCTCGCGATCGTCACGCAAAAGGACTTGATCGCGATCGATCAGGATCCGCTCGGCAGGCAGGCGAAGCGCGTCAAGCGCGGCGCGAGGCTCGACATCTTGGTCAGACCGCTGGACGGCGGCAGGGCGGCGGTGTGTTTCTTCAACCGCGGCTCGGTGCTGGGAACGTCGGGCAGGCTCGATCTGGGGACGCTTGCGGCGGACGACTATGTCGCGCTGCCGGCAAAGGACAAATACGCCTTCCGCGAAATTTGGTCGGGCGAGAGCGGCGAAGGCACGGCGATCGCGTGCAAGCTGAAACCGGACGAGTGCAAGGTGTTCATCGTGGAATGAGGCGTCGAAGAGACGCTGCCGACGGCGGTCCGCCGTCGGTTTTTCGTTTCGGCATTGACAAATTCGCCGAAGCGGCGTTTTGCATACTTTTCGCGCGCGGAGCAATACTCAAAGGGAGAGGTGGAAGAATGAAAAGTCAAAGAGAGAGATTGCTGGATCATTGCATAAAGGGCGCGCAGACGGGCGTGATCGCGCTGGGGCAGATGCTGCCGCATTGCCGCTCAAAAGAGGTCTACGCTTTTGTCGAGGAGAGTGCGGCGCGCTATCGCGACTATGCGACCGAGACGACCGAGGAGCTGCGCAAGGACGGCGTCAAGCCCGAGCACATCGGAAGGATCGCGTCCGCGATGGTCATCAAAGTCGTGGGGTGGAGATGCCGCAAGGGCGTGACGGACAAACAAATTTTGCAGCAGGTGCGAGACGGCGCGGTCAAGTCCGCCGAGGCGTGCAAGCGCTACCGCAACCTCTATGCCGGCGCAGGTCCTGACGCGCTGGGCAGATGTACGGCGCTCGAGGGTATCAGCCGCGACGTCGAAGAGAAGTCCTATCTTGTACGCGCGGACGGGGAGTGACCTCCGCGCGGCTTGACAGCGCGCCGATCGCGAGATTATAATATAGTTATCAATCGCGACGGAGGCACCGACATGGCGGAAGATGCCAAGAAGGAGTTCATCAAACTCTACACCACCAACATCAAGCGCGAGGGCGCGGACAAATTGCTCGAATGGCTTTGCGACAAGAGCGACTTTTTCGAGGCGCCGGCGTCGTCCAAGTATCACAACGCGTTCGAGGGCGGCTTGTGCGCGCACAGTCTCAACGTGGCGCGTCGGCTCAAACTGCTCGTGGACACCGAGAAAAAACTTTGCCCGGACAAGGAGTCCGTCACGCACATCACCGACGAGAGCGTCATCATTTGCGGACTTTTGCACGACGTCTGCAAGGCGAATTTCTACAAGGTCGACTTCCGCAACAAGAAGGAGGACGGCGAGTGGGTGCGCGTGCCGTACTACACGATCGACGAGGAGCTGCCCTATGGCCACGGCGAGAAGTCGGTCTACATCATCAACGGCTACATGCGCCTGACGCGCGAAGAGGCGCTCGCGATCAATTGGCACATGGGCGGCTACGACGTGCGCGTCAAGGGCGGCGATTACAGCATAAGCTCCGCGTTCGAGAAGTATCCGCTCGCGGTGTTGACGCACATCGCCGACATACAGGCGTCCTATCTGGACGAGCGATGTGAGTGAGGCGGGCATGAAAGAGGTCGACATAGCGATAGTGGGCGCAGGCACCGCCGGAATGACCGCGGCGATCTACGCCAAGCGGAGCGGACTTGAGCTTGCGCTCTTTGAGGAATACATGCCGGGAGGGCAGATCGTCAACACCGGCGAGATCGAGAACTATCCGGCTTTGGGCAAGATCGGCGGCTTTGACTACTCGATGGCATTGCTCAAACAAGTCGAGTCGCTCGGGGTCAAACTCATCCGCAAGAGCGTGAGCAAGGCGGAGCGCAAAGAGGGCGGCTTCGCGGTTGCCGCAGGCAAGGACGAGTATTTTGCAAAAGCATTGATAATCGCCACGGGTGCCAAAAATCGCGCTCTCGGCGCGACGGGTGAAAAGGAGTTCACCGGCAGGGGCGTGTCCTATTGCGCGACTTGCGACGGGGCGTTCTATCGCGGCAAGAAAGTTGCGGTCGTGGGCGGCGGCAACACTGCGGCGGCGGACGCGCTCGAGCTGTCGAGAATGTGCGAAAAGGTCTATCTCATCCATCGCAGGGGCGAGTTCCGCGCACAGGCGGCGGACATCGCCAAGCTGCGCGAAAAGCCCAACGTGGAGTTTGTGTTGAACAGCGTCGTCGACGAGGTCGGCGGCGAGGACTCATTGAGCTATGCGGTGGTGCGCAACGTGGAAGACGGCTCGGTGACGTGGCTCGACGTGGACGGCGTATTCGTCGCGGTGGGGCAGACGCCGACGACGGCGTTGTTCGGCGGTCTCGTCAAATTGGACGAGGGCGGCTATGTGGTCGCAGGCGAAGATTGCGTTGCGGCGGACGGCATTTTTGTCGCCGGCGACTGCCGCACCAAGAAGGTGAGGCAATTGGTCACCGCGGCGGCGGACGGAGCGGTCGCGGCGCTTGCGGCGGCGGAGTACGTTGCCGGGAAAGGATGAACGGAGCGGCGCCCGCGAAGGCGCCGGGCGGAGTTTTCAAAAACGGCGCGCCCCGAAGCAAAACCTTCGGGGCGCGTGTTTTTCCTTTTTCGGCGGCGCGGTCGAGACGGGCGGTCAGACGGCGTCGTAGGGTTTGGTGACGTCGATCCAATCGTTGCAGCCCGAAAATTTTTCAAGTTCGGGCAGCGTGACCTCGATCGCGCTGTTGGAGCTTCCGCACGCCGGGAAGACGGTCGCGAAGCGTTTGAGCGACTCGTCGAGGAAGACTTTGACGCCGTCGTTGACCGCAAACGGACAGACGCCGCCGACCGCGTGACCGGTGAGTTCGGCGGTCGCCTCGCGCGGCAGCATCGCCGCCTTGGTGCGGAAGAAGTCCTTGAACTTGCGGTTGTCGATCTTGACGTCGCCGGCGCAGACGATGAGCGTGGGCGTCCCCTTGACGTCGAAGGACAGAGTTTTGGCGATGCGGCACGGCTCGCAGCCGAGCGCCTTGGCGGCGAGTTCGACGGTCGCGCTGGACACGGGGAACTCTTTGATCCTGCCGTCCGCGTTGAAGCGGGCGAAATATTTTTTTACGCGTTCGATAGACATGATTGACCTCTCAGGCAAGTATAGCACTTTCGCTTCGGCAATTCAACCGACGGAGTGGGTTGAGGGAAATTTTGCACAAAAGCGGGCGGATTGTCCGAAATTGCCGCAGCTAAAAGGAAAATAACTGTTGCAAATCGGGCGCGCGTGTGCTAAAATATAACTTGCGTATAGTATATATGCGCGCAAAGAGAACAATTTTCGGTCGGGTCTGCCCCGGCAAGGAGCAATAGGGTATGGAAAGACATACGAGGCTTTCAAGGGCGGCGGTCGTGTTGGTGACGATCGCATTGATCGCGTCGATAGCGGCGGCGGTGTGGTTCGCGTCGCCGGACGCGCCTTATGTCCCGAGCGAGGACAGCGGCGCCGCATTGGGGACAGCCGCGCCTGCCGAGGACGGATACGCCGAGCATGAAACTACAGTGCCGGGCGGATACACCCCAGTACGCAGCGACAGCGATGTGGACAACATGCGTTCTAACGGCAGAAAAAGCAACAACAAATATATTTTGATGAACAACATCACGATCGATTCGATCGACTTGACCGCATGGACAGGAGCGGACGGCTCCCCGTGGAAAAGCGAGTTGGACGGAAACGGCTACACCATCACGATCAATGCCGCCACGGCAAGCGGAGCGTACTACGATACGGGTGGTCTGTTCAGCGTCATAGGCGGCGGAGCGTATGTCCACGACCTTACGATCGTGGTTCAAAACGTAAGAGTGGATAATAATGAGGGCAGTGCCAATTTCGGCGTCATTGCCGGCAATGCCTGCGGTGCCGTCACGGTCGACAACGTATATATCAGGCTCGATAAGGATTCAAGCGGCAACGGCGACGCTTATGTCAGCTCTAACGGAACCACTTGGCTGGGCGGCGTTTTCGGCAAAGTCGAAGGCAGCGGGGTTTCTATCAAAAATACGACGGTATACAATGCCGCCGCAGGAAGCCGCGGTTTTTCCGGCACAATGGTCAACAACCTCGGCGTCTATGTCGGCGGCTTCGTCGGTTCGATAGACAAAGGAGACCTGACGGTGAGCAACATAGCTTACAAGGCGGACGACGATGCAAAGATCTTCGCCGTGGCGGAAAGCGGGGCGGGATTTTGGGAGAGCAACACCACATTGACAGGAGGTGTGCTCGGATATCACAACGACGGGTCATTCACACTTGACGGGCTAATTTTTGACGCGCAGGTTTCGTTGGGTTCGAGTTTTGGCACGCAAAACGGAGATACCGCACACGCAGCATACATAGTCGGTCAAGTCGATGGAGACTTATCGGATGTGTGGAGCGACATTTACATCAACGCCGCCAACGGAACCACTTGGCTGGACGGCAACAACGAGACGCGCGGAAATTTCATAAGGTATGATGCGGCTACTTTTACCGACGCTCGTTTTACAGACGACGAGAAGATAGCTTTTGCGGTTGCAAGGCAGGATCCCGCCAGCGCAGGTTCTGTAATGCGCACGATAGTTCAAGAAAATACTACGACTACGCTTTCAGACGCCGAGATCGCGGACATAGTGTCGAGCGGAGACGGACCGGCATGGATCACGGTCGATCGCGTCAATGCTACCGGCAAGAACAGCCTCAGCATCGGTTCAAAAGCAACAGCCGGCGACTACAATGTCCAAAACTACGATACGGTCTCTTCGGCAGACGCCGCCTATCGCGGTTCCAAAGTCTATGACGGGACTGCGGTGAAGATCCCGACGCTCGATGTCGGCGGCGCCACGGTCAACGCTTGGACGGCGGACAGCACGACCGCCGACGTCGGCACCAAGACTTTCAGTTACAACGCAAGTGCGCTGAGCGGCTATGCTGCCGCGGCATACAACGGCGGCACTTATCTCGTCAAAGACGGCACGATATATTCGCCCGGCACGATCACCGTGAACGGCGCGGCGCAAACCTTTGATTTGGGCAAAAACTTCGTCTACGAGATCACACAGGCGCCCGTCACGGTCACCCCGAAAGTGCCTACCGATCTCTATGCCGGCAACCCCATGCCGGAGATCACGGCAACGGCTGTGGACAGTGGCGGCTCCCCGGTCAAGGGAGACATCGTCTGGGACGATCCCGACGCGAAGCTGATTTCGGGCAAGAACAGCTATGGTTGGACATGGACGCCAACTTCGAGCAACTATCAAACCGTCAAGGGCAGCATGGAACTCGAAGCGTTTGACCGTAAAATCGAAAGTCTGACCGTCCAAGGCACCTACAAGACGGCATACACCGCATACGAGCCGTTCGACTCGACGGGCATAGAAGTCATCGCGCATTACAGCGACGGCTCTTCGGAGCAATTGGTCAACGACGAATATGAATTTACGGTCATGAACGGAGACATAAACAAATTGATCGTTAAAAACGATACCGTCACTGTGTCGCTCAAAAAAGGCTCCGGCGCGAGTACGACGATCAAGATCACCGTCAGCAAATTGGCTGTCGATGTCCCGATCGCGAACCAAGGTCTTGTCTACAACGGCGCGGAACAGATCGGTGTCGCGGCTTCTGCGGATGGTTACTATTCGCTCTCGGGCAACACCGGCACCAACGCCGGAGACTACACCGCGACGGCGACCTTGCCCGACGAAGCCAACACACGTTGGAACACCGCCGAGGCGGACGACACCACTCCCAAGGAGATCGGGTGGAGCATCGCAAAGAAGGATGTTGATATAATGGAGAGGTATACGAGCAAGACCTATGACGGTCAGAAGGTCGAGCCGACGACGTTGTTCACCGCGCAAGGCGTGAACAACGAAGCGCTTGCTTTGACCGTTGCGGTTGATGGCGGCAAGACCATCCTCAATGCCGGAACCTATTCCGTCACCGCAAGCCTTGCGGAATCGGAGACAAACTACACCGCCGATCCGGTTAAGATCACCTATAAGGTCGACAAGAAAGGCATTCAAAAGCCGATCGACTCAGTAACCCCCTACACCTATAACGGCACCGAGCAAGTCGTCACGATTGCAGAAAATGCCGATTACACCGTAAACGGCACGACCAAGGCGACAAACGCCGGCGAATATTCCTTCACGATCGCTTTGGCGGACAAGACCAACACCGAGTGGGAAGGCGGCTCAAGCGACGACATCACGGTCACTTGGAGCATCATTCCGATGACGATTGCAGGCACCGTCTCGGCGCCGACCGACTTGACCTATGATGGCAACGCCAAAGAGGGGACGTTCAAGTTGACGAGCGGCGAATTGTTCAATGGAGACGCTGTCACGATCGAATACAGCGGCGACAATGTCAATGTCAGCGGTGGAGCAATCACCGCGACCGCCAAGCTCCCAGTCAGCGGCAACTACGCTTGGGCGGACGATACCGCTCCTTCGGCGACCTTTACGATTTCGCCCAAGGCTGTCGAGATCGAGTCCATCCAAGAACTCACCAAGACCTATGACGGTCAGGAGGTCGACCCGAGAAGATTGTTCCCCGCGCCGAACGGTGTAGACGGACAGCCGATCGAATTGACCGTCACGGTCGATGGCGACAAGACCATCCTCAATGCCGGCACCTATACCGTCAGCGCAAAGCCGACGAGCGCCAACTATGCCGGGGCTTGTGAAGTGAAATACATCATCCAAAAGGCTTCGCCTTCGGTCACGGTCAAGGTCGACACCGATACGACATACTATTCATCGCAAAGCCTTTATAACATTGCGATTGAGGCGGAAGAGCCCTCCGTTGCAGGCAAAATTGCTTGGGAAGAGGGGCAAGTCCTTTCCGCCGCCACGGCGGAATACAGCTGGGTGTTTACGCCCGATGATGTTGACAATTACGAAATCGTCACCGGAATAGTGACTTTGAAAGTCGAAAATGTCACGCTGAATCACATCGAGGTGACCAAGAACCCGGACAAAATGAGCTATGTTGCGTATTCGGACTTTGACGCTACGGGCATGATCGTAACTGCTTACTTTGACGGAGCCGAAGCGAGAGAACTTGGCATAGAGGAATTGACTCTCTCCGGCAACACGAACTTGCAATACGGTGACGGCAAGGCAACGATCACGATCACGTTTCAAGAAAAGACCGCGACCGTGACAGTCGATGTCACCAAGATGCTCATTCCCGTGCCGCAAGCGCAAACGGGGATCGTCTTTGACGGAGAATTGCATACAGGTATTGTTGCGGATGAGCAATGGAGTCAATACTATGATGTCGATGCCGAAGAACGCTATGCCGGCACTTACACCGCGGTCGTCAATTTGAACGACGTCAATAACACTGCTTGGGAAGGTACAGAAGATTCTGAGCCCAAGGAGATCCCTTGGACGATCGAACATGTCGCCATCGAAGTCACCGTCAAAGCTGAGAGCAAGACCGTGGAATACGACACCGCATACAGCTGGGATCCGTACGACTTCTTTGCTGTCGAGGTGACCAACTCCGATTTGTTCGAAGTCAAGTTGGGCGTTTTTAATGACGGCAGCATCACCGACATCTCAACCGCAAACGTCGGCGAGTACAGTGAGGGAATATTTGCGTCGGTCACCCGCAAGGACGGCGGCGCTCTTGAAGAGCAAGACCTTGCCAGCTTCAAGTTCTCGCAAGATATAACACGGCTTGCGATGAAGGTCATTGTCACCGCCAAGACAGTTGAGGTCACTCTTGACGAGCATGTCGAATTTGCCGCCTACGACGGCGCCAAGCTGTCCAAAGAAGAGCTGTTCGGCATGTTCAAGTTGGAGATGAACATAGAAGATCTTGCATTCGAGGTCGACGACGTTCCCTATGATGCTGCCGAGATCGTCAACGCCGGCGAATACACCGTAAAGGTGGTTTCCGCCAACGGCAACTACAACCTCACCGGCACGACCGAAGGAGTCTACAAGATCGCCAAAGCGACGCTCACCGTCACCGCAAGCGCAGAGAGCGACGGTCTCGACACGTCGGACGATTTGTACGCGGTACCGCTCAACGTCAAAGGCGTAGGCGTGAACGGAGAAGAGGTCAGCGGTACAGGCGTTTGGGCGCCGGGGCAGTCGTTGAGCGAGGGCACGAACATCTACAAATTCGTCTTTACGCCCGATCAAGAGTTTGCGGTCAACTATGAGGTCTGCGAGGGAGAGTGCAAGATCGCAAATGTCGCTCAAGCGACCTTGACCGACGTCTCCGTCGAAGTGAAGCCTTCGGCATATGTAGCCTTTGACAAGTTCGACCGATCGTCCATCGTCGTTGAGGCGCTTTACGGCGAGGATCGCAAGCAGGTCACCGACTACACTTTGACCTTCTCGATCGGCGCCGAAGACAGTCTCTTTGCCGGCACGGGGATCACGGTCACCGTGACCTACACCGACGGAGATGTCACGCAATCTACCGAGTTCACGATCGACGTAGCAAAGCGCGCTGTCGCAAAACCCGTCGTCGACACCACGGTCTTCGACGCGACCGGCGAGACGATCACATTGCCGATTGCGGAGAGCGAATACTACACCATCTACGGCAACACCGCAATTGAACCCGGCAGATATGTCGCCACCGTCGAATTGAATGACCCCGCCAACACGATGTGGGAGGACGGCTCGACCGACGTCGTCTCGATCGCGTGGACGATCAGCGAGCCCGTCACTTCCGACGAGGTCATCGCCGACATCCTTGTGATGGAAAAGGTCACTTGGCAGAACGCCGAAGAGTTCCTTGACCTCGAGGCGAGATACAACGCTCTCGACGAGAGCGAGCAGACCGCTGAGGCGACCGCAAAACTCGCGACATTGAGGGCGCAGTACGACGCGCTCCGCAACGCGGCGTTCGACGACATCGAGGCGGCGCACGAAGTTACGGCAAAATCGCTCGGCAGAGCGCTCGCGGCAGCCGCCGCAGGGCTCTCCGCCGCGGCAATAGCGTTGGCGATCGCCAAGCGCAGATCCATTTGAGGAGGATAGAGCAATGAAAAGAATTTTTGCGATATTCGTAGTTGCGGCGCTCGCCTGCACGCTCGTCTTCGCGACCGCGTGCGTCGCCGTCGAGGTCACCACCGAACAGCTGCTCGGGGCGATGTCCACCCCCGGCGACATCCAAAGCATTTCCGTCACCGTCAGCAACGGCGAACTCAACACCGCCGATTACAGGTTGATCTATTCCTACTATGCCGACGGCAACGGCGAGCCGGTCATCGACGGCATCCTCAAAGACGACCCCGATCTGCCGTACTTCGCCCTCGCCGAGGACGCGCAAGAGGGCTACACCTTCACCGTAGCCGACTTTGCCGACGACTATGACAACCGCCTCGACTCCGAGACGGGCATCTATTCCGTCACGGGCACTCTCGCCGACCCTGCGGACTTCCTCGGTGTCGACGCCGCGTCCGCGACCGTCCAAGCCCTTATCGGCGGCGACCTCATGATGGACGCGCTGACCATCACCTTCGTCGGCGCGGAGTCGGGGAATGATATAACAATCAACATTATGTTTCTTTGAGTGCCTCTCTTTTAGGGGACACCCTTTAAGTTCCGCGCTCCCTTTGGGGCGCGGACTTTTTCACCGCTTTGGACGGATCTTTTGCAATCTTTTACGCCGTCTGTCGCTTGCATACCGGCAGCGCTCCACTTTTGAGAGGGCAACATTGCGCTCGCCCGCTCAATCGGCTAACGCCTCATATACGCGGGCGCAATGTTTCCCTCTCAATACTCACCCTTCACGGGACGAGCGCTCGCTCACCGCTCGCGGTCCCGTAAGGTGAAGTCCCCGAAGAGCGCGGTCATTCGGGGACTTCGTTATTGTATCTCGCCCAAGCGCGGTTGGGCGAGATGTAATCGTAACCTTATATACAAAAAGCTACTTTTCATTTTGACTTTTGATATGCGGATAATGTTGTGACATAACTTTATGGACACTATCTGATAGAGAGCGTGAACGGGCAGAAAA
>ERZ1643250.263-NODE-263-length-62632-cov-38.895776_pt1 | contig 62632 bp, 46 predicted proteins | sample MGYA00579262_ERZ1643250 | MGnify/ENA primary metagenome ERZ1643250 (study PRJEB29033, sample SAMEA4952265) | chicken gut metagenome | biome: Broiler Chicken; feature: Gastrointestinal Tract; material: Caecum | place: Ireland | collected 2018 | study: Broiler...
GAGCAACTGACTCTTAATCAGTGGGTCCTGGGTTCGAGTCCCCGATGGTGCACCATACCAAGCAAATCCGAACGTACTTCTTTTCGAAGGTGCGTTCGGATTTGTTTTTTATAATATAGACTAGAATGTTGGAATGTGTATATAGACAGGATTTCTATAAGGAAGTATAATGTCTTTAATAGTATTTATTTGAACTTGTTTGGGGCAAGCAAACTTAGTCTTCCAAAGTTCCTTTATATTTTTTAGCAGGTGCTTGATTGGAACTTGGCGCCAAGGGAGGTAATTTTGTATGGAACAGGAGTATAGATTAACAGGAACCTTGCCAGAGTTGCAGAATTTGCTTCAAAAAGAATTTGAAATGAGCCCTCAGTCGGCAAAATTAGCAGCTTGTTTGCTTATATTAGAACAAAGGCCAGAGGACGAAACGGAAGAAAATCAATCAGCCTTATGGTTTCTAAGAGAACATGATCAATATGCGACTGCCATTTTGCAAACGCGTTATTCCATTTCACTGACAGAGGCTCGGAAAAATATAATAGAATTGCTGATTTTCCAGTTTGCAGGGATTTTGCTCGATAATGATTCGTTTGCGATGACAACTATATTAAATTGTTTGTGGTCAGTAGTAAAGGCTGGTACACATATACAAGACAATGAATGTTGTGCGTACTATCAGGCATTGAAGTGGAAAGCAATACATCCCACACAGGAATATTTTACAATTGATGATATACTTCCTAATGAGCCGGACAGAGTTTGTGTGCATTTGGATTCTCTGCGTGATGAAAGATGGAAGTGTGAGGAATGTCATCAAGAAAGTTGTACAACATCTAAGGAAAAATTTAAAATCGTTTTGGATGCGTTATGCAGTCGAAACGTTTTCCAGAAGTTTAATGATATGTATCGGTTTGCTACATGAGGTAATTATATGGTAAATGAAGTTGGCGAAATGGATTCTGTGTCTCCAGATGATCACAATAATTCAGGAATATCCGTTTTTGAAATTGATAGTCCAGATTATAAATTGAATTTCCTTTCTTGGATTCTTGATATTACACAAGAAGAAGCCGATAAAGGATTCGAATTTTTAAAAAGGAATAATAAATCAATAGAAGTTCTTTGGGATCTGTTGGAAAATTTAAAGGTTTTTACAGTTGTTGTTGAAGACCATTATGTTGATCGCGTCTATAGAGATAGTTACTATTTTTATTATTCTGGAAAACATTTTAGTTATACAAGATTCTGTAAACGGCTAAGCATTTTTGACGGAAAACTAGAAAAGAATTTTTTTGACTATTGTAGCGAAGAGTTACAACAGAAATTTGTTGGAACAATAGTAATAAGACCCATACCGGAGCGATCAATAGGAAGGACTCTATTAAGTCCTAAATATTTCTTGCCCATAGACAAAAACGGCTATGTGCGATTAGCCAAGTATGTTGTGACAGTTTTTGGAAAGCAATTAGAAGTTTGGGCTTTTCCCTATGGTATGCAAGATGGAGAAACAACCTCTTGCGCTGAAGTGACAATACTGAATTTGTTAGATTACTATAGCCAATCTTATCCAGAATATCACTATTTGCTCCCTAGTGAAATTAGTCATCTTGTGGAAAAAAGTAGTTTTGAAAGAAGAATGCCAACTACTGGATTGAGCTATGAATTAATTTCTAAAGTTTTTTGCGAAGCAGGATTTTATCCAAGGCTATATTCAGCAAAAAAAATGCCTAAAAATAAGTTTAGACATATATTGAGCTATTATATAGAGTCTGGTATACCTGTGGCGATTGGGTTAAAAATAGCCGAGGAAAATAAGCATTCTATTATTTGTATTGGTCATATGCAACCGGAGAAAATACAATTAGGGCAAATTTTAAATTGTGCAAACAATAGTGAAAGTGATAATGTAGTATGGGTAAGCGATACAGCTGATCTGGTGGATACGTATTGTTTCATGGATGATAATAAGCGCCCATATAACATTAGTGAATGTGTAGAGGTTGCTAAATTAAATACAAGTATTTTGAGCTTAGATGGTTTTGAAGTAGAATACATGATGGTTCCACTTTACAAGAGAATGATTTTAGAGGCTGCTGATGCGTATGATATATGTATGAGTGTAATAGCAAGCCCCAAATTTGGTATAAAGAGTTTTTCTCAAGAGTGGGATTCGGAGACAAAAAAACAATTACTTGGAAGTATTGATCATGAGCTTGGTACGAAAGAAGAACCACTAGTTATAAGACTGTTTATGGCTTCTTCTCGTACTTTTCGAAAAAAGCGAGATACACAGTTTAATGTGGATAATAAAGAAATTCAAGACTATTATAATATGACGGTATTTCCCAAATTTGTATGGGTGTGTGAGATATCAAGTAAGGCATTATATGAAAATCAGCAAGTGCTAGGAGAAATAATAATTGATGCTACATCATCACCAGACGCGAAGATGGATAGTATAATAATTGTAAATTACCCATATGCGCTTTGCCGGCGGATGCCAGAGGATTTTCTAAAGGCTAGTGAGGCTTGCTTTGAAGAAGTTAAGGAATGGAAGCCTTATGATATTTTTCGTGGTAATTTAACAGATTGCCAAAGCTTGTGAATTGGGAAGAACATTTATAACAGGAGTAAGGTTACAGAAAATACAGTAAGATACTAGACAAAGCAACGATAATATGTTAAAATAGTATATCCGCCTAAAACAGGTTAATAAGCGAGAAAAATCCACCTAGTTTTAGCGTGACCTGATCAAGGGGGCTTAATATGGCACAGTTGGATGCAAGAGTTCTTCCTTTTGCAAAAAGGGCATCATCTGTAAAACATAGCGGTAAGGTTGTTCGCACAATTACGCGCAGTGAGATTGCTGAGCTAAATAAGGCAATAGAACCCAAAATTCGGCAAAATGAAAGAGAGCGAACTGCAAGTATGCATGCAGCGGCTAGATGTATTGTTGGGGGTAAATAACAGATTTACAAAAATTAGAAAGATAAAAGGCTTAACTATATTATCGTTTGCTTCCTAATTATGCATACAACAAGAAGCTACCTAATAGGCATTGCTGAGTTCTAGATGGAGAGGCGTTGGACAAACAACGTCTCTCCATTCTTTATATAGGTGCGTTTTTGTAAATAAGAATGCTTGTTATTCTGCTTTACTTGAACAAGTCAAGGAATCTACAAACTCCGCCCAACTTATCTCCCCCAACTGGTACTTACTCAACGCCATCTGCGCTTGCTTGCGCCAGGCGTTATAGTTATCCCGCATTTTCTGATTGCCGGGGGCACGGGAGCAGCGCATCTGGTAGCGATTGCGCATCTTGTTGTAGAGTTCCTTGGCTTTGTTGGCTTTCAGCTCCTCGGCATAGGCTAGCTTGGCAGCAATATCCTTGCAGGTGGCGCCGGTTTCCGGGTCCAGTACCCGCTCACAATACTTGGCACGGCTGGAGAAGGGGACAAACAGCCGGTGGCAGCTTTCACAGACGGCAACCGGCAGGTCCTGGGCGCACATCTGTACGAATTCCAAAAAGAGTAACGCGGGCAGCGTATCGCTCGCGTAGAACGTGGCGGCAGAAATGCCGCCTTTTTTGTTGTCTGTGGGCCGTTTGTAGCGGGTCTGGATATGGATGTCATCCTCCAGCTTGTGGTATTTCTGGTAGGTCGAATCTCCATTTTCGGCCAGTTCCACCAGCAGCTCCGAAGGGCGCTGGCCATGCTCTGTTCTGGGGCGGCCGTCCCCGTCTACCAGTGTGGCCTCGATCAGTTGGCGCAGATCCGTTTTGCCGTCCACCAACTGCTGCAGTAAGGTCACAAAGGATTCCAATACCGACAGCGCCGTCCGGCAAAGAGAGGCGTCCCCGGTTTCACGCTGGATAAAGACCTTCATCTGGTCGGTGTACTCCGGGAAGTTCCGGCAGAACCCTTCCATGATGTCGCTGGTCAGGGCCAACTCGCCAAAGTGGGACATTCTGGTGCGCAATTCATCAAATGTATACGAACTGTCATTTTTTCCAGTATGTATAAATTGCCACAGGCTATGTTGGGTCGCTTTCAGTTCCCGTTCATTGCGACGGAAGGTGGCCAGTGTGTAGCCCTCCACAAGATCCAACAGAGCCGGGGAAACCTGCCGCACAGCGGCGGCAAAGTCATGGTAAAAGGAAGCTACCTGGTAGTACACACAGGTGTCAGGGGCTGCCAGACTCTGTTGCATGGTCTGATCTTCCGGAAATTTTACGTCCCGGAATTTTTCCAGCAATATGCGGCCCCGTTCCAGATAGGGGGCGGCATCCAGGTCCAGAACACCGAACACCAGGGAACCCAGCGGATATGTATGCTGGGGCGTGTCGTAGCCCTGGATATATTCGGTACGGCCCTCAAAGAAAAGGTACGTCTGGTAGTTCAAAATTCGTCACCATCCTGTGTTGGAGCATAGTGGGCGTAGAATAGCTCTGTGTTTTTCTGTGTTTCAGAAACAGCCGAGAAAAGTGTGTGAATCATCCAACATGAAAACAGTCTAACACATCTTGAAACGGACTGCAAGACGCTGTATGCTGTATGTGTCGGAAGAATCTATGATAAAATCATCGAACATCTTTCGAGGACAAAACCAACCGGAAAAGAGGGATGCCAGAAGCCAAAGTCTGTCACCAACCCATAACCCAAGGAGGTGCCATCTGAACCATGAACTCGTTCCCGCAGAGGAGAATCTGAACCGTATCGACGGTTTCCTGATGATCCCGAGCAGTCTCCTGTCGGAAGAACCTTACCGGGAACTTCCCGGCGAAAGCAAGCTGCTGTACGGCCATTTGCTGGGGCTGCTTCGGCTGTCGGTCCAGGATACCACCGGGCGCTGGAAAGCCAACGGCAGGCCCTGTGTGAGCCTTTCACGGGCCAGTGCGGGGCGATTGCTGCACTGCCAGCGGGAGAAGGCTGCCGGATTGTTTGCCGCACTGGAACGCTGCGGTTTGCTGGAGCCGGTGCCGGGACAGCCAAACGGAAAGGCCCGGCGGTATTATCTCAATCTGCCCCGGCCCAAGGAACCTAACGAGCTGTGACCACCCGTTGGAAAATCCGGCACGACCTGTCGGAAAAATGGACAGGCAGTTGACGGATTTGCCGACACTGACCCGTCGGAAAAACCGACACGATAAAGATAGAATGATATATCTTACTAAAAGAAAGATAGAGAAAGAATTCCACACCCCGCGTTTTGCAAAAGGTGGACAAGGGCTGTGGTGCCTGGTTTCCAGAGGCAACCACAGACGTGGTAACCGCTACGTTGGTAACCATCCGTGGAAGAGGACAAAGCAATTTTGGTTGGCAGCCGTATCCCGATCCCTCCCGCCGCAGCGGGCCCACTGGCACTTTGCCGGCAACGCCGGAAAGTGTCATAGTGGGTCAGATGCTTTCCAAAGCATCTGCGTACCCCATCCGCAGCAGAACCGTACCCAAGAAAGGAGTCGCCTATCAGCAAAATCCATCGGACCGTGGTGCGCAATGAGCGCTACCGTAAAAATGCCATTTCGGTGCGGGAACGGCACAACGAACGCAAGAACGAAGTGTACTCCAACCCGGATGTGCTGCTGGAATACAGCCACAACAATGTGACCTTTAAGGCCTGTGAGGCAGCTACTTACGCACAGCAATTTGACCGGATGGTGGCAGAAGGAGTCGTTTCCACCCGAGGACTGAAACCGGACGCCTATGTCTTTGACGAGCTGGTGTTTGATGTGAACACCGACTATTTCGAGGCCCATGGAGGCTATGAATACGCCAAGCAATTCTACGCCGAGGTGTACGAGCTGGCCAAGGAGATCGCGGGAGGGCAACAGTACATCATCTCCGCAGTCATGCACGCCGACGAGCGCAACCGGGAAGCCAGTGACCGGCTGGGACGGGATGTGTTCCACTATCACCTCCACGTTGTCTACCTGCCGGTGGTGGAAAAGCAGATCAGATGGTCCAAGCGGTGCAAGGACCCGGCACTGCGGGGCACCGTGCGGGAAACGATCATGCAGGTCAGCCACAGCAAAAAGTGGCCGATGGTCCCCATGACCGACGAACAGGGCCAGCCTGTGCTGAAAAAGAATGGTAAGCCCCGTTTGGTAAGTTCTTACAGCCTGTTGCAGACCCAATTCTTCGAGCACATGCGGCAGGCGGGATTCACCGACTTTGAGCGCGGTGTACAGGGCAGCGATGCCGAACACCTGAACGTGCTGGAGTATAAGGTCCAGAAAGACCGCCGGGTAGTGGCAGAACTGTCTGACCAGACCAAACAGCTGCAAGGTCAGCGGAAGGAACTTATCTCCCAGGTGAAGAACATTTCCGGGTCGATCCGCGATGTGGCAGACATTGAGCAACGGGCCAAAACCAAAGGTGTGCTGGAAAAGAGGGTGGAACTGATGCCGCAGGATTTTCAGACGCTGTGCGAGATGGCGGAAGCCAGCGGCAAACTGCAGGCGGAAAACCGCAGTCTGCGGATGCAGTTGCAGCAAAGCACAGTGAGGGAGCAGGAACTGCGTCAGCGTCTCCGCCGCTGCGAGGAACAGCTGGATGCGGTGCTGACCGAGACCCGGCCCTACCGGGAAGCCATGCGGGTGGCACCGGAGCAGGTGCAGGCGTTTGTATTGGGCATCTGCCGACGCCAGCAGGAGGAAAAGCGGCTGAACCGTCAGCAGCGTCGCCAGCGGGCCAAGGGTCAGGACCGATGACAGAACACACCATGAGGCAGCAGGGGGCAACCCTGCAGAAAGGAGCCGCTACGGAAGATCGGCAGGAGAAGAAAACAGCACGGGCAGCGGCGTCCGCTAAGAACCGGGAGGACGGCGTGCCCCAGCAGGAGCTGGAGCGGTTCGCCCGGTTCCTGCTGCCCAAGATCCAGGCATTTTACCAGTCGGAAGAGGGACAACGGCTGTTTGAGGAGTGGAAAAACAGGAAAAACGCGGAAGAAAAAATGAGAAAGAGCAAGGGATCATAAAAATTTCCTGAAAGTTGGCGTGGTGCCGGAAACGAAAAAGCTAAAGAAAGGGTGAAGTTTGTAGGTCACAAGAGCCATCTGGCTCTTGTGGCATTTTTCTTGGAGATGCTTCTTTTGCCCCAAATACCTTGAATTGCAAAAATTTCCATTCCCAAATCGTTTCCTAAATAAATGGGCTTATATGAATGAAAGGGAGACGAAGAGCATGGAAGGATACGGAGAAGCGGTTTTTGCGACGGAATATCTTTGCAAAGAATACCGACATACGGTGGCGTTGCGGGATGTGAACATCACAATCCCGCGCGGGCAGATCTACGGTCTGATCGGAGAAAACGGCGCGGGGAAAACCACCCTGCTGCGAATTCTATGCGGTCTGACTCGCCCCACACGGGGCAGACTGCTGCTGTTTGGTGCGGCAGACGCTGCCCGACAGTCAGAAATGCGGCGTCGGATGGGGTGCCTTGTGGACGGCCCTGCCCTGTACGCGGAGCTGACGGCCTGGCAAAACCTGAAAGTGCAGTGTCTGCAGCGAGGGTTAAATGAGGCGGATATTGCTCCCACCCTGCAACTGGTGGGTCTGAAAGACACTGGCAGCAAACCTGCCGGAAAATTCTCGCTGGGGATGCGCCAACGGCTGGGGCTGGCGGTTGCTCTCTTGGGAAAACCGGAATTTCTGGTACTGGACGAACCGCTCAATGGACTGGACCCGATGGGGATACAGGAACTGCGACATCTTCTGGAAAAACTAAACCGGGAACAAGGGATGACGATTCTGTTGTCCAGTCATATCCTCAGCGAGTTGCACCAACTTGCGACAAGCTACGGTATTTTACATAAGGGACAGCTCCTGGAACAGCTGACGGCGGAAGAACTGGACGCCCGCTGCAGCAAGTATCTGTTAGTCCATACCGACAATGACCGACGGGCAGCAGACATCCTCCGCAAGATGTTTCCGGAAGCTATCTGTCAGGCAACAGTGGAGGGGTTGCGCTTGTCCCCGGTAGGAAACGAGGCAGCAGCGACAGCTTCCGGTGTGCTAATGGAGAATGGCTTGCACGTGCAGGAACTGGCAGTGCGCAGCGAAGGGCTGGAGGCATATTTCACGGCCTTGGTGGGAGGTGACAGCAATGCCGATGCAGGCTAAAGCGGAAGGAGTCAAACTGTTCCATGCAAAAGCACAGCTATGGGCTTTGCTGGGGTTTGTCCTGGTGCTGCTGTGGTTTGCCAACAGTGGGACCATGTATTTTATGGTGGCGGGTGATCTTCTGAACCCGCTTGGCTCCATCGGATTTTTCAAGGATGTGGCGATGGGAAGTGGGCGGTCCGGCTTGCAGCTGGTGCGCAGCTCTCAGAGCCTGACGGTGTTCAGCTGGCTGATCCCCGTCAATCTGTGTGTGGCGCAATTCGCGTCGGAACGCCGGGCACGCACCGATGAATTGTTCGTCAGTCATGGAGGACGGTTGTCCACTCTATACCGCGCCAAATTCGGGGTGGTCTGCGGTTCCTGCCTGCTTTTGCAGCTGGCCTTTTACGGAATCTGCTTTATCATCACAGCCATCCAGATGGGAATTGTGCCCGCGCCCGGAACAGTTCTGTTGTTCTGCGCAGTATCGGTGGGAAATCTTCTGGTGCTGGGGGCTTTCCTGGCATTGACGTCGGTCCTTACACTCTGGCTGAAAAACCATGCTGCTGCGGCACTGGTGACCAGTATTCTGCCGTTGGCAGGAGTGCTGCTTTATCAGGTACAGTATGAAGATTTTTCTACTCAGCCTCTTCTGATACAACTGGCGGCTAAGGCTATGCCCACCTATTACTGGTCCCGGCTGTGTGCTTTGAACATGACGCCGCAGTTTTGTGTCGAATTGGTAGCTTGGGTGATTGTGGCCCTTGCTGTGGCGGCAGGGCTGGGATGGATGGCACTTCACCGTCCGGATGCCGGAAAGCAGCGCAGTGCCAGAAAGGCGCACGCAGTCCTGCGGCGTAGGGAAAAATCTGCCGCTCGACAGGGAATGCACCGGGCCAGCACTTTCTCCGCAGCTTTGTATGCCCTTCGCTGCACTCGCCTGCCGGGAATGCTGGCTCTGTTCAGTCTGCTGTGCATGGCGTTTGCTCTGGGAGTCAGTGAATCCCGCATTGTGGACGCTACTTGGGCAGACGGCAGGCGGGTAGGCATTTTTCCCGGCGGTTCGTTGCCAGTGGGAAGCGCGGCGGATGCTGCTCTCGGCACGGTGCTGTCAGTGGGCATCCTTGCGTGGATTGCAGTCATTCTCGTGGCGGTGATGGCATTCCACCAGAACAAAACAGCGGGCGCTGCCCGGTTGGCGGTCGCCCATGGCGTAAGCCGGGTCCGATATATGGTTGGTAGTTTTGCGGCGGAAACGATTATGCTCCAAGGGTGGTACATGGTGTTGTATTTCCTGCTGTCGGTTGTCACGGGATCCCTCTCCCAGCCGGGACGCACGGCGTTTTTCTGGATGCAGAGCGCCTGGATTTTGCAGGCAAGCTATGCGGTGGTTTGGCTGGTATGCCGACTTTGCGGCAGTGAATTGGCGGGGGCGACTTTCTGCTTTGTGGTGACTCTGGCTGGAGTCATTGTGAGCGTTTCTGCCCCGGATCCGGCGGCAGTTTCTCCCTTGTCCGCGCTATTGTTTTATGCAACACCTATGCCCTATTGGCTGGCTCTGGGCGGGGGACATTCGATTCCTTGGCAGGCTGTTGGTTATGGCGCAGGTGTTACCGCCTTGTGCTTGGCGGCAGCGCTGGCTATCACGACAGTGAGAGATGTGGAGTAAAAAGTAGCTTCTGTGTATAGCGGAACAAAATACTTGCGAAAAACCTCTAATTCGATTATACTTGAATTAACGAATTTTGCAGGAGGTCTTTCCATGGATGTAACCGTAGGCACTCGGCTGCGCGTGCTGCGCAAGGACGCGGGGCTGACCCAGGCCCAGCTGGCGGCACTGGCCGGAACCAACCAGGCGGCCATCAATCGGTACGAAACTGACCGGGCAGCAGCACCCTACCGTATCTTGGTCTGGTATGCCACCTATTTTAATGTATCCCTGGACTATATCTTCGGCCTGTGCGAGGACCCCCGCGGGCGGTATGTCTGTGTCACGCCGGAAGGGGCGCAGGAGGTGGTGCAGCGCAAACCGGATTGGAGCGAGTTCGTGGAAGCCTGCTTCACGCCGGGCAGCGAGCTGAACCGCCGTCTGAAACAGATGATCCTCAATATGGGAGAAGAGGAAAAGCACAAGTAAGGAGGTGCACGCCATGAATGCCGTGATCTATGCCCGTTACAGCAGCGACAACCAGCGGGAGGAATCCATCGAGGGTCAGCTGCGGGAATGCAAGGAATATGCCGACCAGAACGGCATCACCGTGGTGCGGACCTACATTGACCGGGCACTGTCCGCTAAGACCGACAGCCGCCCGCAGTTCCAGCAGATGATTCACGACAGCGCCACCCACACCTTTGAGGCGGTGCTGGTGTGGAAATTGGACCGTTTCTCCCGCAACCGGTACGACTCGGCCCATTATAAGCGCATCCTCAAAAATAACCGGGTCCACGTGGTGTCGGTGACAGAACCCATCTCCAACACGCCGGAAGGTATTATGCTGGAGAGCCTGCTGGAAGGCATGGCCGAGTACTATTCGGCGGAGCTGGCCGAGAAGGTCAGCCGCGGTCACAAGGAAAATGCCTTAAAGGCAAAGTTCAACGGCGGCCCGGTGCCGCTGGGCTATCGCATTGACAGCGAGCATCACTACCAGATCGATCCGAATACCGCGCCGGTGGTGCAGGAAGCCTTCCATCGGTACGCGGCGGGGGAGAGCATCCGCAGCATTATCGAATCGCTGAACGCCCGGGGCATCCGCAACAGCCGGGGCAACCCGTTCACCAAGAACAGCTTCCAGACGCTGCTCAAAAACCGCCGGTATTTGGGCGAATACCGCTATAAGGATACCGTCATCCCGAATGCGATTCCGGCCATCATCGACCCGGACTGCTTTGATGCGGTCAAGCGCCGGTGCGAGATTCACCGTCAGGCACCGGCCCACAACAAGGCGGATGTTCATTACCTGCTCACCACCAAGCTGTTCTGCGGCAAGTGTGGCACCATGATGGCAGGGGAGAGCGGCAGAAGCCATACGGGAACGGTCCACTGCTACTATAAATGTGGTACCCGTAAACGCAGTGGCAAGGAGGCTTGCAGCCTGAAGCCGGTGCGCAAGGAGCCGCTGGAGCAGTTTGTGGTGCAGACGGCGCTGGAAAAGGTGCTGAACGACTGGGTTATCGACCTGCTGGCGGACAAGCTGCTGGAATACCAGAGCAAGGAAAACACCCGGCTGCCGGTTTTGCAGGCAGAGCTGAAAGAGGTGAAGCGCCGCATCGACAATCTGGTGGCGGCCATCGAGCAGGGCATCCTGACGCCTTCCACCAAGTCGCGGATGGAGGAACTGGAACAGCAGCGTGAAGCACTGGAAACCAGCATCCTGCAGGAGCAGATCGAAAAGCCGCCCATCACGCGGGAGCAGATTCTTTTCTGGTTCGATCAGTTCCGCCACGGCGACCCGGCGGATATCGCCTTTCAGGAGAAGGTCATCGACTGTTTTGTGAACTCCATCTATCTGTTCGATGACCGAATCGTGGTGAATTTCAACTACCAAGAGGGCGGACGCCCGGTATCTTTAGAGGAAGTACTCAGTTCGTTTTTGGATGGGAATGGTGCACCAAAATAAAGCCCCTACGGCGTATCCCGCCGTAGGGGCTTTTATTTTGGTTGCACGCTCGGAGGACTCGAACAGGGCGACGGCACCGCAGTGCCGGAACCAACAGTCCAGTGGACTGTTGGTTAGCCCGCGGGAGAGTCCCCGGGGAATGGGAAAGGGAGCAGAGCGTGCCGGGGGTAGAGATGTTGCCGCTACGCAGCCTTACGGAAAACGTAGGGCTCTTTTTTTATTGCTATAATCCGGGATGTTGCGGCAGCCTGTGCACCATCGGAGGACGAGAACAGCTGCGAAGGCGACCGCCGCCTGCGGCGGAAACAGTGAGCCGGAGCCGGGGCCGCGGTCGCAGAGGCGACGTCCCGCCCAAGGGGCGCTGGCCGATGCGGGCACCGCAACCTGTAGGGCCCCGCCGCCTTGCGTACCGGCGGGCAAAAACGGTGCAGTGGACCATTTTAGAGCGCAAGTCCCTCCACAGCCTGATTGGCCGGAAAGGGGGCTGTACCATCCCCTTCGGGGCGGGCTCATGTGTCGTGCAAGCGCTTGCATTCGCCTCGCGGGGACCGGTCGCTAATTTTGCACCATACTGAAAAATCCGAACGCATACTTTTTGTAGATGCGTTCGGATTTGTGTTTTTGTAGGTTTGGTGATGCGATTGTGATTACACCCGATAATGTCACAGACCTTATGGGGTACCCATCGGAAGGCTTTTGAAAGGCCAAGAGGGATATCTGTCGCCATTTTTGTGAAAGGTACATACCGCGTTGTAACAAAATGTGATTATTCTTTCTTGCTTCGGCGTCAAGAAACAAAATGATACAATAAATTGAAAAAGGGCGACCTTTTGTCATTGTGGAATACAAAGGAATAATCTATCATTGAATTGTTGGAATTGCACGAATTCGGGCCTTGTTGGTTGAGAATAACTGATGAAATGGCAAGGGGGATAGTAATGCTCAAGTCTATCTGTGTGAAAAATCCGGACGCAATTACGCTGCGAGACTGTTTCGGCGCAACGGCGCTGTCTACTGTAAATGGTCTCTGTACCGTGTTTATGTCCAGCATGTTTATGCAGTATATGACCGACTACGCCGGGCTGGGCGCTATGGGAGCGACCTTGGCTACATCGCTTCTTCTGTTTGCGCGGATCTTTGATGCTGTGGATGATCCCGTTCAGGGATTATTGATGGATCGCGGGAAACGGACCAAAATCGGAAAGTACAAACCTTTTTTTCTCCTCAGCATACTGCTGACTGGCATTGGCTGTGTATGTCTCTACTCGTTCCCGTCCGAGTTTGTGTCCAAGCCCGTACTGGTTGTTGTGTGGGTTGTCGTTTTCTACTTTTTGTTTGATGTGGGAACATCCTTTTATAAGGATAATCTATTGTTCCGAACGATGACCAATGATCTCAACGAACGTTCCAAGCTGGTTATCGGGCCGCGGGTTTGGACCATGATCCTGGGCGTTGTTACGTCCGCCTTTACAGCTGTGCTGGTTGCGGTCAACGAACGCGTGGGCAACTATCATGACTCATTTGCCATCCTGATCACTGTTATTGTTGGTGCAGCGATGGTGCTCTCTCTTATTGGCTGGTTCCTTGTCAAAGAAAAGCACAGTGTGCAGGAAGAAGAGGCAGAGTCGGTAAAGTTTAAGGACTTCTTTCTTCTGTTCAAAGAGAACAAGCCGATGGTGGTCTACTATTTGAAATGCGTCTTTTCCGGTTTTATCTGGTCCCTTATTTTTGCCACACCTGCGTATTACATAAAATGGGGATTCTGCACGGATTTGGCCACCGGCGTCACAGACATGGAGCAGTATGGTGTCCTCAACGGCATTTCTTCCATGATGATGCTCGTACCACTCCTGTTTGGTGCAGTTATTGGCCGTCCGCTCTTGAAACTCTTTAAGAACAACCCGATCAAAATGACTTGTTTCCTTCTGATTGTGCAGTCTGTCGGCGGGGTGGTCCTGTTTATTACCCAGATGGCGGGCCTGCTTACGAATATTCCTGCGCTGTTCTTCATTACCCTGTTCATCATGGCAGTGGGGGTGGGAAGCGACTTTGTCCCGCAGTCCATGGTGGAAATGGAGATTATGGACTACAACATTTATAAAACCGGCAAGGATCGTTCCGCTTTGACAATGGTTGTCGGCAGCTTCATTGTCAAAGCCCAGGCGGCGCTTTCGGCTGCAATTATTGGCGCTGTGCTCATGGCAATCGGCTACAACGTTGATCCCGTCACCTCCGAATACATGGGGGAACTGTCGCAGATCCCGACCATGCTCAATTGGTTTATCGTTATCATGGGCCTTGTTCCTGCCATCCTCGGTGTATTGTCGGCTTTGATCCTGCGGGCATACCCGATCAAGAACGATGAGCGCCGAAAAATCCGGGAATGCCTGGATCGCTGCAGTGCTGGGTAAGGCTCATTCCTCCGCAATATGTCGGCGGTATTCCAATGGGGTGAGACCATACTCACGCTGAAACACTTTGTAGAATTGCGTTCTGTTCTCATAGCCCAGTGATGCCGCGATCTGGCAGACCGGCAGCTCTGTGTTTCTCAGAAGCCGCGCCGCCTCGGCCATCTGTACCTTTTGACAGTACGCTTTAAGTGTGTATCCGGTGTTTGTCTTGATGATGCGGGATATATGCTCGCAGGAGTAGTTGAGTGCCTCCGCCAGATTGGTCCGGTGGATAGCCCCGTGGTGGGCTTCAATCAGCTCCTTGATTTGCTCCACCGCCATCAGTTCTTGGCTGTGCCCCAGCGAAATGTGGGTGGCCTTGTATATGTCAGGATTCTCTAGGGCGGCAAACAGCCGGAGCAGAGAGGAATAAACGTCAAACTGATATCCGATCCGCTTGACCGAGAAAGCACGAATCAGTTCCTGGGTGAGCTGTGGGATCGTATCTGCTCCTAAAAGGGTGAAGTCCAGGTAGTCCTTTTTATAGGCGGCACGTTCCGACAGGTTGTCGCTGAAAAACTGATTGAGAATGCTTTTGTACTGAAAGGGTGGTGGAAATGATTTGGGCCACTGTGTCAGCAGAGAGGCATTGATGCCGATGTAAACGATATCCGCATTCGACATATCTGTTTCGCGATGCATGGTGTTTCGATTGAGGAGACAAAGGTTTCCCTGCGTATAGGTGGTCTCGGCCCCCTCGATCATCACCCGGACGTGGCCCCGCTGCACATACATCAGCTCAAAAAAATTATGTTTGTGCATGTAGGTCTCATGAAAGAATTCGTGTTTGTTTGGGGTGTGAACGCAAAAGGACCATGCATCCATATAGTTGGAAAACAAGTATTCCTGAGGTTTCTGGATGCTGGTTACGATCGACAACGGAGAAAAATAGTCTCGTTCGGCCGTATGGTTGCGAAGATAGTTCGGACCATGGCTGCCGGTCTGGTTCCGCATTTCATCAATGCTGTCAAAAAACAGGTGTTCCATGCGAGCATCCCCCCTTTATGGCAGTATAGCATGGAATTGAGTATTTTTGAAGGAGGAAGTATCTGTGAAACGGCAATGCTATAACCCCTATCTTCCCAGTTGGGAATACATCCCGGACGCTGAACCGAAAGTATTTGGTCAGCGGCTGTACATTTATGGGAGCCATGATCTGTTTGGCGCCAAGGAATACTGTGAGGGCGATTACGTATGCTGGTCGACCCCGGTAGACGATCTTTCCGACTGGCGGTATGAAGGCGTAATCTTCAAAAAGCAAGATACGCCGTGGAATAAAAAGAACCTGTCCTACTATGCACCGGACGTGGTGCGCGGCACAGACGGACGGTACTACCTTTACTATTCGGTTGCCAATACGTCGATCACATCGGTCGCTGTGTGTGACAAACCTGCGGGAAAATACCAATATTTGGGCGATGTTCACTTCCCGGACGGGCGAGTCTACGGCTCAAAGCCGGAGGATTGGTTTATGTTTGACCCAGCCGTTCTGGTTGATGATGACGGGCGGGTGTTTCTCTACGTGGGTAGCGGGCAGAAATCCAATGGACAATTCGGCCACGAGATCAAGGGGCTGTTTGTGATGGAACTCAGCTCTGATATGCTGACCATCATCAGCGAACCAACCATCATCATGCCGGCGGATTTTGATCCCAAGAAGCCGAACTATTGGGAAGGGCCCTCTATCCGTCACATCGGTGAGTGGTATTATCTGGTCTATCCGGCCACGGACATCACCGGTCTCAATTACGCGATGAGCCTGTTCCCCGACAAGGGATTTATCCACAAGGGACCGATCCATTCCTCAAGCGATATCGGTCTGGAGGGAAGAAAGCTCATGAATGCGGCATATCCGATGGGGAACAGCCACGGCGGTATGGTATGTGTCCACGGGCAATGGTATATATTTGACCACCGAACGACCAATGGCGCCAAACGAAACCGGCAGGCGGTAGCCGAGCCCATTGAGATCCGTGCGGACGGGACCATCCGCATGGTGGAGTCCACGAGCTGCGGATTGAATGGCGGCCCTTTGAAGGGAACCGGGACCTATCCGGCCTACATTGCCTGCGTCCTGCACCATGCCGGAACGTTTGGCCTGCGCAACCCGATGGGCGGACCCGAGATCACCCAGGATGGTCCGGACTACGAGCCACCGGAGCCCGGGGAACGGGAAGTGACCATAGAGACCGAGAGGACGGCACCAAAGGCGTATATTTCCAAAATGAAGAATGGCAGTATTGCCGGCTTCCGATATTTTGATCTGAATGAAAGCACCCACATTGCTGTAACGGTTCGCGGCGCAGGCGGCGTGCTGGAACTCTTACCTGGGGAAAAAGGCCCTGTCATAGCATCCATTCCTATTGCCGGGACAGCCGACTGGACAACCGCCGGAGTAAAATTCAACGCCAGACGTTTGGCGTTGGAGAGCCGGCGCCCCATTGATTCCTGCCCGCTGTATTTCCGGTATAAGGGAAAGGGAACGCTTGACATCTTGAGTATTACGTTGGCATAAAGGGGGATAACGATGGACTGGACACCAATTTGGCATCAAGCCGCGGCCCCTGCCTTTGCGATGGGCTTTTTGGCGGGCAAGAAAAAAACAGTGGTGTATTCTGTGATATCCCAGGTTTCGGGCGAGAAACTTCGGGTCCGCTTCTCCAACCACTATGGAAAGAAACCCTACACCATTGGGGGACTGACCGTGTGGGCACATGGAGAGATGCATACCGTCACACGGGACGGCAGCCGTGTTTTCACGGTCCCCGCGGGGGAAAGCTGCTATTCGGATGAGTTGACGCTCCCGGTGACGATGGGGGAAGAGCTGGAAATCAGACTCTACTATGCATCCAAGGTCATGGACAGCAATATGATCGAGGAAAATGCGGTAAGCTACCCGGGAAATCATACGGCGGACAGAGAGCTGCCCCCGCCCCGGCGGGAAAGATATATGGAACAGTACAACCTTTATGAAGCGATTCCCGGGATGGATCAGATCGAGGTGTTTACCGGTCAGCCTTCCAAAATCATCGTGGCGTTCGGGGACAGTATAACGGCTATGAACCGCTGGGTAAAACCGTTGCAAAGGCGTCTGTTCGATGCGTATAGCGGTGACTACGCACTGATGAACGCCGGAATCGGCGGGAATTGTCTGCTTTATGATGTCCCGGGCCTGATGGGAGCTTCCTACGGGGAGAAAGGGGTGTCTCGCTTTGAGCGTGATGTACTCCGCTTTTCAGAACTCTGCGGAGTGATTTTTGCGTTGGGGGTCAATGATGTGGCCTACTATTCCCAAAAGACAGGGGCGGTCATCTCGCTGGAACAATATTGTTCGGCCGTAACCGATATTGTGGATCGGCTTCATAAGGCCGGTGTCCGGGTGATTGCCCAGACTCTTCCGCCCCGCACCGGTTTTGTGAAAAAAGGGTATACCCGGGAGATGGAGGCGCTGAGAGTCCGCATCAATGGATGGATCAGAGATAGCGCGCTGTTCGATTATGTGCTTGATGCGGATGCACTGCTGCGCGATCAGAAAAATCCTTCGTTCACCGACGAGCGTTATCACCAGGGGGACCACCTGCACCCGAATCAGGCCGGAGGAATGCTGCTGGCGCAGGCGTATGATTTGCAAAAGCTGACAGGGGAGGTGTAGGCATGGGGAAAAAGTATTTCACGCTCAGCTTTGATGATGGACTGGAACAGGACAAACGGGTGATCCGGCTCATGAGGCAATACGGGCTCAAAGGAACCTTCAACCTCAATGCCGGCCTGTTTGGCACTCGCGGCGAGGTGAAGGGACTTGGAACCTTCTCTTTTCAGGATTGCCCTGAAGGCGTAAAGCACAAGTGGCCATTTTCCTATGTGCAGCACAACCGGATTCCACTGGACGAGGTGTGCCAGGTCTATGAGGGAATGGAGATTGCCACCCATGGCTTCCGGCATGAACCGCTGGGGGCTGTCAGCGAGGATGAAATGCGCGCATCGGTGGATGCGGACAAGGCCGCGCTGGAAAAAATCTTCGGCACCACGGTCGTGGGGCACGCCTATGCGCAGGGTTCAACCTCGCCGGCTGTCCAGGCGTATCTGAAGGCGCAGGGGTATCAATATGCCAGAGTGGTCTTTCCCACCGGCGGCTTTGGGTTCCCGGATGATCCACTGAACTTTCGGCCTTCCTCCTCGCTTATTCTGAAAAATGCCGTGAAGCTGGTGGAGCGCTTCAAACGTGAGGAACCCGGAGAAAAGGATCTGCTGTTGTTCCTGTGGGCACACAGTTATGAAATGGACTACGAAAAGGGGAACGCCAGTTGGTATGCTTTGGAGCGGCTTTTTGAATCGATCGCAGGCCGAAGCGATATCGTGTATTGCACAAACAGCGAAGCGTTCGCGCATATTTAAGGAGAGCAGGAAAGTGAAAAAGAAAGATTTTAACCGAGGTTGGCTATTTGGCGCCGTGGGAAAGGAACCGTCTATGCAACCGGTCACGCTTCCCCACGATGCCATGCTGTACGAGAAACGTTCAAAGGATGCGGCAACAGCGGGAGCGTGCGGATACTTTCCCGGCGGGGCCTATGTCTACGTCAAACGGATTCTTGTGCCTGAAACGTGGCGGACACAGTCCGCTGTACTGGAATTTGAGGCGGTTTATCAAAACGCGCAGGTGTTCGTGAACGATGCGCTTGTGGCTGAACAGCGGTACGGGTATACCAACTTCTTTGTGGTGCTGGACCCACAACTGAAGTATGGCGAAGAAAATGAAATCAAAGTGATCGCGGACAACTCGTCGGTACCCAATTCCCGTTGGTATTCCGGTAGCGGAATTTATCGCAACGTAAACCTCTTCCTGGGCGATAAGAGTCATATCCGCCCGGATGGACTGCTCGTCTCCACCTCCGGAAACGATGCGGCCCATGTGAAAGTTTCGGTCACCGGTGGTGATACGGTCAGAGTCTCTATTCTGGATGGTGAAAAGGTGGTAGCGCAGGCCGAATCTGCGGTCAAGGAAGGCACTGCATCGGCGGACATTCCCGTTTCCCAGCCGCGGCTTTGGGACGCGGAACATCCCGAACTGTACCGGTGCAGAGCGGAACTGTTGAAAAATGGTGAGATGGTGGATGAGGCGGACGCCTGGTTTGGATTCCGTACCCTTAGCTGGAGCACCAGAGGATTTTTTGTAAACGGCAAGAAAACGCTGTTCCGTGGCGCCTGCGTCCACCACGACAATGGTATTCTGGGCGCATGCTCTTTTGAGGATGCCGAGTTCCGCCGTGTCCGTCTGCTCAAGGAAGCCGGTTTCAACGCGATACGTTCCGCCCACAACCCTGCCTCCAAGGCGTTGTTGGATGCCTGTGACCGGCTGGGTCTGTATGTCATGGATGAATTCTGCGACAACTGGCTGGTACATAAAAACCCCTACGACTATGCGGACCAGGATTTTCGCGCATGGTGGCAGCGGGATCTCACAGCTATGGTCATCAAAAACTACAATCATCCCAGTGTGGTCATGAACTCTATCGGAAATGAAATCTCCGAACTGGCTATGCCCGAAGGACAGGAGTACTGTAAAAAATTGGCAGTCCTGGCACGAAAGCTGGACCCGGACAAAGCAGTGACGATGGGAGTCAACCTGATGCTGTGCAGTATGTCGGCCAAGGGCGGCGGCATATACGGCAACAAAAAGAATGGGAAAGAGAATAAAAACGGCAGTCAGACGATAGACAACATTCCCACCAGCGCCTTCTTCAACATGCTGATGAACCTGGCCGGGGGTATGATTGAAAAAATGGCCGCCAAACCTGCCGCGGACGATGCCACAAAGGTGAGTTTCTCTTATCTGGATATTGGCGGTTACAACTACGCCGCGTCCCGATACGAGAAGGACGGTACGCTCCATCCCGACCGCGTCATTGTCGGGTCCGAGACCCTGCCCAAGAACCTGTATCATAACTGGCAACTGGTGAAAAAACTCCCCTATGTCATCGGCGACTTTATGTGGACGGGCTGGGATTATCTGGGGGAGGCGGGCATCGGTACCGTCCGTTACAAAAGTTTCAAAAATCCCGGTCAGGATGCGCCCATCATCTCCGCCGGCTGCGGCGTGATCGACATTTGCGGAAAGCTTCGCCCCGAGGTGCAGTGGAACCGGCTGATCTGGGGGCTGGACCATACCCCTGGCATCGGCGTAGAACCGTTTACCCATGCAGGGGAGACCGGCTCTGTATCCATGTGGCGTAACACAGACGCAGTGGCAAGCTGGTCCTGGGCCGGCTGTGAAGGCAAAAAAACCAAGGTCACGGTCTACTCTGACGGCGAAACGGCGGAACTCATTGTCAACGGGCATTCCTATGGCCGGAAAAAGACGAAGGAATACAAGGCTGTCTTTAAGCGCGTTGTCTATGAGCCCGGTACCATCACCGCAATCAGCTACGATGGCGAGGGAAAAGAACAGAGCCGGACTTCCATGAAAACAGCTGCAGGGGCTACCGAACTGCGTGTGGTGGCTGACCGGAGCACCTTGCAGGCAAAAACGCAGGATTTGGCCTACATCAGCATTGACCTGACGGGGGCGGATGGCACCACAAAATCTTCTGAGGATACTGCGGTCACGGTGGAGGTTGACGGTGCCGGGAAGCTGCTGGCCCTTGGTTCTGCACGGCCCAACATGGGGGAGAACTTTTTCTCCGATACCCACACGACCTACTACGGCAAGGCATTGGCCGTGGTCCGCGGCGGCGATGTCCCCGGAAAGGTTACGGTTACGGTGAAGGCAAAAGGCCTGCTGGCCAAAACGCTTGAATTGGAAGTGATCTGAGAAAAGGGCATAGGCCAGACGGCAGATTCCGATGTCTCACCAAAAAGACTGCAACAATCGTTGCAGTCTTTTTTACGTAATCTACTTCATGGATTTTGCGGGAAATTCACATTCTTCCGGAAGAGTGAACATCGGCTGCGCTATGAAGCGACCTTTAGAGCCTGTGCGTGCCAGCAGATAGCATTCGTGTTCTTCCGTCCGGAAGGTGAATGTGTGCTGTGGTATTGGTGGGAATGGTGAATTCGTAGGCGACCGTATCTCCTTCATACCGCCAGCCGCTTTCGATTCGGCCTGCCGGGGAATCATAAACAGCTTTGGCGTACCCCAGCGCCTTGTGCGGAGTGGGAGCAATGGTCAGTTGACCGTCCGCGAAGTGAATGCCGCAGACGCCCCCGAACAGCCAGCCGCAGATGGCACCGTAGGAGTAGTGATTCAGGGATTCGTGTGGTTTGCCCTCGGCGTCAATGCCGGTCCAGGTTTCCCACATCGTGTTGGCGCCTTTGTTTACCTCATACAGCCAGCCCGGAGCCTCCGGCTGCAGCAGCAGGCGGTAAGCGGTATCAACGTAACCGTATTGGGCCAGCACACCGCACAGGAAGGGGGTGGAGAGAAATCCGGTGTTCAGATGGCAGCCGTTATCCACCACCATCTGGTTTAAAGTGGCGGCAGCCGCCCGGCTCTCCTCCTCACCCAGCAGGGCAAAGGCAATGGCCCGGACGTATTCACACTGGCGGTCCGAGTGAATGACGCCATCCTCAGTGAAAGCTGCACGGTAGGCCTTTACGGCCTTATCGGCGGTAGCACGGTAAGCTTCGGCTTCTTCCTGCCGCCCCAGTACGGCCGCAATTTCGGCCAGCAACCGGCCGGAGTAGGCCAGGTACGCTGTACCTACGCTCTTGCGGGGATTGGCCATGGCCTGCATGGGTGTCACCCCGGGTTCGCACCACTCGCCGTAGTCCAGGCCGTTGAGCACCGTGTATTTGGCATACTCGCCGCTCTGTTGCTCTTCCGTGGTCTGCTGGGCCCGGCCCAGCAAAAAGGCATACCACCGCTGCATCATCTCATAGTTATCGGCCAGTATGCGGCGGTCACCGGTGCGCTTATAGAGAGCGTAGGGCACCAAAATGGCGGCGTCCCCCCAGCCGGCGGACATGCACAGCATGGGTGTCATATACCCGGGGCGGCTGTTGGGCGGGGCAATGTTGGCCATCCGTCCGTCAGGGTACTGGTTCAGACGGCATTCCTTCAGCCACTTGGCAACCACCGGGTAGCAGTCCATCAGGGTCAGGCCGGTCTCAATAAAGACGCCCATGTCTCCCGTCCAGCCCGCCCGTTCCCGGGTGGGGCAGTCGGTAGGAATGTCGCAGAAGTTGCCTTTCTGGCTCCAGATGCTGTTGGCTACCAGCCGGTTTACCGCTTTGTTCCCGCAGGTGAAAGAGCCGGTGACCGCCATATCGGAGTAGACTGCATGGGCGGTGAACACCGCCCCGGTCAGGTCTGCATCCGTCTCTACTTTGGCATACTGAAAGCCCATGATGGTGAAGCTGGGTTTCCAATGATTTACCCCTTCCTTGCAGATCAGTTCCAGCATCTGGGCGGTGCCGCCCTCTTTGTGGCGGCTGCGGTCCTGGAAGTTCTCCTGGGTGAAGTTGCCGTTTTCATCCAGCGTTTCACCACAGGTCAGCAGGACTTTCTGTCCCGCATGAGCGGTAAGGGTCATCTCCACATAGCCGGCAATGTTCTGGCCGAAATCCAGCACGGTTTCTCCGTTGGGGGCGGTGAACAGCCGCCCGGGAAACGCCTCCCGCTCCCGGATGGGAACCGTATTCATGCCGGTGACGGGCAGGGCATCGCGGTAGGTTTGTACTTCGTGCCAGCCGGAAAGGAGCCCTTCCAGCCGGGCGTCATACACTTCGCCCTGCTGTAAATCATTCTGGCGGATGGGGCCCTGCTGGGTAGCCTGCATGGTATCGTCCGAAACACAGACCACCTTGCCATTAACCTCCAACTGGAAGAGAACGCCCAGCGTATCGCCGAAGAGGTTGCGGTCACCGTCCACGCCGCTGGTGCTGCGGTACCAGCCGTCGCCCAAGGCAATCAGCAGCTCGTTTTCCCCCTCCCGCAGAAGAGCTGTCACGTCGTAGGTCTGGGCGCCCAGGTGCTTGTCAGCGGTAAAACTGCCGGGAGCCAGCACCATATCGCCCACCCGTACACCGTTGAGCCAGGCTTCGTACAGCCCTTTGGCGGTGATGTAAAGCCGTCCGCGACCGGACGGAGCGGTGAAGGTTTTTCGCAGATAGGAGGCCGGACGGTGAGGCTGGTAGGGCTCTGCCGCACCCTTGCCGGCGGCCTCTTTCTCGGCCTGCTTGCGCTCCCAGTTGGGGCGGGCAAAGGCGTTGATGGCGTCGTCACCGGGAATATCCAACGGTGCAGTCTCCGGGTCCACCCACAGCCCCTGCCAATCCCCGGTGGAAAGGCCCGTCTCAAACCAGGCCTCGCTCCAGGGGCCGGGACAGTTGTTTTCGTCCCACAGCCGGACCTTCCAGCTGCCCCGGACCCGGGCCCCTTCTACGGTGGGAGCATCGGCATGCATACTTTGGGTTGCCACCTTGCCGCTTTCCCAGACAAGGGCATCGTCTGCCGTCAGGTGGATCTCATAAGCGGTCTGGCGCAATCCGCCGGTGCATTGCCAGGATAAAAACAATGGGCCGCCATCCATTCCAAGAGGGGCCGTCAGATGATTGGTTTGAAGATTGGTTGCTTGCACGGTTCTACAGTCCTTTCCCTTTCAGATTGTTTTCATTATAGCGAAAAAACAGGGACTATACGGGGTGATAATTTGGAATGTGGGGTGAATTTTCATGCAATATAAAGACTGTTGCAAATGAAAAGCCCGGGCAGCATTTTGAAAACAAAATGTGCCGGGCTCTTTGGGACGTGAGGATAACACGTTGGGGCACTTTATAGACAGGTTCGAGGCCGGAGGCTGCTCGTCAATTTATGCCAGACCATAATAAAGAGCAGCAGAGCAATGGCTGCACTGAACAGGTCGGTGGCGGCACGGGCAGCCGCCAGGCCGGGCAGCCCCAGCAGATGGTGGAACCCGTACAGTGCCGGAACCAGCAGCACGCCCTGGCGCAGGGCGGAAAGAAGGGTGGCACTGCCGGCATAGCCGGCGGCCTGCAGGAAATTGATGCCCAGATAGTACAGGCCCAGCAGCGGACTGCCTGCCAGCAGCCAGGGAAGAAGCTGGCGCGCCAGGGAAGCTGCCTCAGGATCGGATAAAAACAGTCCAATCAGCGGCCGCTGAGCCAGCAGGCAGAACAGAGCAAACAGGGTGCCAAAACCTACGGTCAGGCCCAAACTTCTGCTCAGGACTGCCCGAAGCCGGGGGAGATTCCGTCCGCCCACATTATAGGAAAGCAATGGCTGCAATCCCATACAGATGCCCATCTGGACCAGGGTCACGACCATGGCGGATTTGTCGGCGGCTGCCATGGCAGCCAGGGCGTTGGTGCCGTAAGCAGCCAACAGACGATTGCTGAAACTGCCGGCCAGACCACTCAGCAGACTGCTTACCCCATTGGGCAGGCCCAGGGTCAGGACCCGCCCCAACCGGGTGGGGCGGCGCAGGGCATCGGAAGGTCGCAGACTCAGGGCATCAGAACGGCGAAGAATGTGGTGAAGGTAAAGCCCGCTGGCCACCAGATTGCCCAGCATGGTGGCTGCGGCAGCTCCGGCAATGTTCCAGCCGAAAGCCAGGATGAAAAGCGGGTCCAGCAGGATATTGGTAAGGCTTCCGGCCAGGTTGCCCACCAGTCCCCGGCGGATGGCGCCGTCTGCCCGCAGCAGGGTAGCTGCGGAAACTGAGAAGATCATGGCCGGGGCACCCAGAGCCAGGATGCGCAGGTAATGGGTAGCGTAAGGCAGGATCTCGGCATTGGTGCCCAGCAAATACAAAATCGGTTCACAGAACAGATTCAGTACCACGGCCAGGAGTACGCCGGTCAGAAGGGCACACCAACCGCAAAGGCTGGAAACGCATTGGGCGTCCTGACGGTCGCCAGCGCCCAAAGAACCGGCCACCACGGCACAACCGCCCATGCCCAGAACAGTGGCACCGGCAGAAGCCAGGGTGAAAACAGGCCCCACCACCGCCACCGCCGCGGTCAGGGCGGTATCCTGCAGCAATCCGATAAAAAACAGGTCGGTCATATTATAGATGATCATGACCAGAACCGACAGGACAGAGGGGCCCACCAGCGCACCGATAGCCTGCCAGACAGGCGCCTCTTTGAACAGCCGTTCGCTCTGCACAGAAAGTCCTCCTTTTAAAAGAACACATGATGATTTTGTGAACACGTGTTGCTTTTTCTTCTGCCTTTCAGTATACTGAGGAAAAAGATCCGGCGCAATCAGCAATAGAGCGGCAGCTGTTGCTTTGTGCGACATAAAGCGTCTGGCTGTTGCAAAAAGGAGCACAAATATGAAAACTGATCCGCGTACCCGTTATACACGGGAGATCATCACCACCGCCTTCTGGCAACTTCTGCAGCAAAAGCCGATGGAGAAGATCACCGTCAAAGAGGTCTGTACCCTGGCGCAGATCAACAGGGGAACCTTTTACCGGCATTTCCGGGATTGTTATGATCTGATGGAACAGTTGGAGGAACAGGCCCTGGAACAGCTGGAAGCAGTCTTGGTGAGTACCCGAGACCGGGGCGTGCAGGCGGTTTTGCTTTCCATGCTGCAAAAGCTGCAGAACGACGAGGATTTCCTGGCAGTTCTGGCGCGGCAGAGCCCGGACGACGCCTTTCTGCACCGGGTGGTGGGGTGCTGTTTTCACTATATGGACCTGCGGATGGACGCTGCAGAGCGCACCGGGGCGGATGACGGCTGGAGGGGAATGCAAAACACCTTTTTGTTTGCGGGGGCTTCCGGGGTGATGTCATACTGGCTGCACAGTGACCGGAAAGCGCCGCCGGAACAGGTGGCGGCGGCCATTGCGGCGCTGTGTGCCGGAGCGGCCGGCGTGGAGCCGCCAGCATATTCTCTGTAAAGAAGAAAACAGACAGCGAAGAAGTTCCTTCGCTGTCTGTTTTGATGTGCTGGAAAAAATAAGTCTCATCCACCCCTATACTCTACGGGCGTTTGTCCGGTCACTTCCTGAAAGATCCGGCTGAAATAGTTGCGGGTACTGAAACACAGGGCGGCAGCAATCTCCTGTACGGTCTGGTCGGTGCTTTTCAGAAGGACCTTTGCCCGCTCAATTTTGGCAAACTTGATGTAGTCACTGATGCAAAGCCCCGTTTCGGCCTTGAACTTATGGGTCAGGTAATATTCGGTATATCCCACCACGGCTGCCAGATCGGCGGCCCGGATTTTCTGGTCCAGATGCATCTCGATGTAATCCACACACTGCTGGACCGGACGGCTGAGCTTGGGATTGGTGCGGCATTTGTGTACCCGGCGGATAAAGTCATCGTACATCACCAGGCTCAGCGGATTCAGATCGTCCAGGGTTTTGGCGGACTCGGCAGTCTGGATATAACTGTCACCCAAAGCGTAGGCCTCCTCGGGAGAAAGCCCGCCCTCAATGGCTGCACGGCACACCAGAGAGGTGAACACGATCACCGAAATTTTGCTTTGCCGCAAGGCGTCATCGCTGTGTACCGGGACACCGGCACTCAAGGTCATGCTGTTGGACAGTGCCTGTTTGTAGTTCAGATCCCCGGTGCGTACCATCTGTAAAAGACCTTGTTCTGCCATCCAGACCTTGTGGCGGTCATGGGCAGGGGTATAGGTCGGATCATAGACTTTGGGCGGAGTTTCGCTGTTGATATCACTGATTTCCAGGTGGATTCCCGTCAGACAATAGTGCATCATCAAGGTGTACCGGTGCAGGATGGTATTTTGCAGTACAGGAACTTTGGCCAGGACCTGCTGCAGATGCATCGTCCAGGAAACACTGGTTTCCAGATGGCTGTAATAGCGCAGACCCTGTTCAATTCCTCGCATGGAAACATCCTGATAGAAGACAGGCCCCATTACCCAGGCACGTTTCAGCTCTCCGTTTTTCTTTTCAAAAGCGGCCGCCCACAGGATTCCCAGGGCGGTTCCCAGCGTAATGGGGGTATCATGGGCGGCGCCGTATTCCATCATCTGCTGTTTGCAGCCGAACAGGTCAAAAATACCGGACAGGAAGGCTTCGTCCGGGCAGTTGCTGCGCAGCAGGTTTCCCTTTTCGTCGTAACACCAGGTGAAAATCGGGCCGCCGCACTGTACCAGCTCTGCCAGCAATGCCATGCTCTGAAAAACTTCCATCGGAATCACCTCGCTTGCCGTTATTATACCATGAAAAACGGGCTGCCGTACAGACAGCCCGTTCCGGATTTATTCGCCAGCGTAACTGCCCAGCACTGCCAGACTGGGCTTGGGCGTGCGGGCCATGGTGGTGCGGTCCACGGCAATCAGCCCGAAGTTCATGGCAAAACCTTTCTGCCACTCAAAATTGTCCATCAGGCTCCAGTGGAAGTATCCCTTCACCGGCAGACCGTCGGCTACACAACGCTGTACCCCGGCCAGGGCTTGCTCGATAAAAGCTGCCCGACGGGTGTCATCGGCGGTGGCAATGCCGTTCTCGGTGACAGTCAGGTCTCCGTGGAAGTCCTTGGCTACCTTGCGCAGCACATGTTCCAGGGCCTGGGGATAGAATTCATAGTCCATTTGGGTCAGTTCTGCACCTTCGGGGGCGGGCAGCTGGCCGGTGGGGCCGTACAGAGTACGGGTGTAGTTCTGCACGCCCAGAAAGTCGTCTCCCTGAATATAGGGCAGGTAGTGGGTAAACTCCTCCTTCCAGGCCGCCTCGGCAAAGGGTTCTCCGCCTGGCTGGGCCTGCAGGTCATGGAGAGAAAGGGTCAGGCCCACCTTTACATGTGGGCAGATGGCCCGGATGGCCTCCCGGGCGGCGGTGTGGGCGCGCATAACCAGCAGATCTCCTTCGGGGGTACGCTCGCTGACAAAGATTTTGGGCTGCGGGTCCCCAAAGACACCGGCGTTTTCAGCGGCGGCATATTTCATGTTTTCCATCATCTTCTGGAAATTCATGCCCACCTGCACGGTACCCTCGGCGGATTTGCCAGCAGCGGCAGCGTTCCTGGCCGCCTGTTCGGCCATCAGCCGGAACCGCTTGGAGATGGCTGCCAGCTGCAGCCCCATGTTGGCTTCGTTGATGGTGCAGACATAGTGCAGCTCATCGCCCAGCTGTTCCATTACATACATGACATACCGCTTGAAATAGGAGATGGTGGACTCGGCCTCCCAGCCGCCTTTGGCGATCAGCCATCTGGGACTGGTGAAATGCAGCAGGGTAACCACCGGTTCCACCCCATGGGCCTTACAGCAGGCAATAACCCGGCGGTAATGTTCCATTTCACCGGCATCAAACTTTCCTTCCTCCGGCTCGATACGCGCCCACTCAATGGAAAAGCGGTAGGCGTTGAGTCCGGCTTCGGCAAGCAATCGGATATCTTCCTCATATCGATTATAATGGTCACAGGCGATACCGCTGGGTTCGGCAAAGCTGGAGTGGGGCAGCTGTTCCTGGGCCCAGTAGTCGGAATGGATGTTGTTTCCTTCCACCTGGTGGGCCGCAGTGGCAGCACCCACCAGAAATCCTTTTGCAAATTTCTGCATGGATAATCCTCCTTTTATTATCGAAACATCAAAGTCCATTTGCTTGTCCGTATCATACCATACCTGTCGGATTCTTATGGTGTAAAAATTGAAAATAAGGGGTAAAAAATAGATTATACAGGGAAATTACATGAATAATTGTACTGGTTTGCTGAAAATTGACTCTTTCTTGCGATGGCGGTCTGCTATAGTGAGAGTACAAACAAAACCGTTGCACACTTTTAAGGAGGAAAAACCGTATGGCAAAAAAACATCTCAGCGCCAGCGAAATCGACGGCGTCCAGTACCGCCGCGCCAAGCTCTGGCAAATTATCTGCTACGCCTGCAATGGCCTTGTGGGTATGAGCGTTTACTCTCTGATTGGTATGGCCAGCTATTCGGCCAGTATCGGGTACGGCATCACAACCGCCGCAGTGGGCATTATCCTGACCTGCTCCCGTATTCTGGACGCGATCACCGACCCACTTCTGGCCTTTGTGTATGACCGGGTCAACACCCGATTCGGCAAGCTGCGTATTTTGCTGGTGGTTGGCTATCTCATTGAGGCGGCTGCCCTCTACGGTATGTTCACCGGCTTCTCTTCCAAAGGATTGGGTCTGCCGGTCTTTGTTTTGCTCTATGTGGGCTACGTCATTGGCTACACCGTCACCAACATGACAGCCCAGACCATCCCCGCCATCATGACCAACGACCCCACCCAGCGCCCCACCATCGGCGTTTGGACTACCGCTTTCAATTATCTGGTGCCCATGGCCATGTCTATGGTGATGAACGTAGTGCTGCTGCCCAAGTTCGGCGGCCAGTACAACCAGGCCTTCCTCTCTGCTGCCTGCGCCATCACGCTGGTCGTGGCCGCAGTGGGCACCCTGCTGGTCTGCCTGGGCGTATCCTCGTACGACAAGCCCGAAACTTTTCTGGGAACCAAGAAGTCTGAGCCGCTGAAAATGGGGGATATTATCGAAGTGCTGATGCACAACAAACCTCTGCAATGCTACATTGCCTCCAACGCCTCGGACAAATTGGCCCAGCAAGTGGCCAGTCAGGCCGTCATCAACACCCTGTTCAACGGCATCATCATCGGCAACATGGGCCTGGCCACCATCCTGACGGTCATCAGTATGGTGCCCTCCATCTTCTTTGCAGCCTTTGGTGCCAAATATGTGGGCAAGCACGGCAGCAAGAAGGGAATTGTGACCTGGACATATGTCAGCATGGCCATCACGGTGGTATTGGTGGTCTTTTTCCTGTCCATCGACCCGACTCGAATTGGCGTCATAGGCAGTTCTGAAATGATCATCAATACAGTACTGAACCTGTTGCTCAACGGTTCCAACATGTGCATTACTACCTCCAATACCTCTTACATGGCCGATGCTATCGACTTTGAGCTGGATCGCTCCGGCCGGTACATCCCGGCGGTTGTTTCCGGCACTTACAGCCTGGTGGACAAGCTCATTACCTCCTTCGCGGCGGTCATTGCTACCGGTGCTGTGGCGCTGCTGGGTTACACCACCACCATGCCTCAGCCCACCGATCCCTGCACCACCTCCATCTTCTGGATGGCCATGTTCCTCAAGTTTGGCCTGCCCATCATCGGATGGATCATTACCTTGGTGGCTATGCGCGACTGCCCTCTGACCAAGGAAGAGATGGTCCATGTACAGAAGCGCATCGCTGAAAAGAAAGCCGCTGCCCGGGCCGAGCTTTTTGCCGAACAGTTGAAGTAAACCCACACAAAAACCGAAAGGGTTTGCCCCTTTCGGTTTTTGCCCTAAGACCAGAGAAGGAGTGTTTTCCATGAGTGAAACGATCGTATTGAATACAGGCTGGACCTTCACCAAGGAGGAACACAGCGAACCCGTGACCCTGCCCCACACCTGGAATGCGGTGGATGGGCAAGACGGCGGAAACGATTACTACCGTGGCAGCTGTACTTACGCCCTTCAGCTGCCGGCTATCCGGCTGCCGGAAGGCGGCCGGGCGGTGCTGCAGTTTGACGGCGTGGCTATGACAGCGGTGGTCAATCTGAACGGGCAGAAGGTGGCCGAGCACAAGGGCGGGTATTCCACCTTCCGGGTGGATATCACCGATGTGCTGCAGGACACAAACAACCTCACCGTCGAGGTGGACAACAGCGACAACGATACCGTCTACCCCCAGAAGGCGGACTTCACCTTCTACGGCGGCATCTACCGGGATGTGACGCTGCACATTTTACCCGCCGCCCACTTTGCTATGAAGGAAAACGGGGCGGTGCCGGTGAAGGTGACCCCGGTGGTCACCGACCTGGCAACCCGCCGCTGCGAGGTGACGGTGGAGGCTCTTGTGGTGGACGCCGACAGGGTGCGCTTTGCCCTGGACGGCCAGGAAATGAGCGCTCCGGTGGAGAACGGTACCGCCAAGGCTGTTTTCACGCTGGAAAATGCCCGTCTGTGGAACGGTTTGGACGACCCGTATCTGTACACCGTCACTGCCAGCCTCGATAACGGCGAAACGCAGTCCGCACGGTTCGGCTGCCGCAAATTTGAGATCGACCCGCAAAAAGGCTTCTTCCTTAATGGCCGCTTCTACCCGCTGCGGGGCGTTTCCCGCCATCAGGACCGCAAGGGGGTGGGCGTTGCCATCACCAAAGAGATGATGGAGGAGGACCTGGCCCTGATTCTGGAAATGGGCGCCAACACCATCCGGCTTGCCCACTACCAGCACGCCCAGGCCTTCTATGACCTGTGTGACGAGAAGGGCCTGGTCATCTGGGCCGAGATTCCCTACATCACGATGCACATGCATAATGGCCGGGCCAACACCCTGACCCAGATGGAGGAGCTCATCGTCCAGAACTACAACCACCCCTGCATCGCGGTGTGGGGGCTTTCCAACGAGATTACTGCTGCCAGCCCGGTGAATGAGGAACTGCTGGAAAACCACCGTGCTCTCAACGACCTGGCCCATCGTCTGGATCCCACCCGGCCCACTACCATGGCCAACGTCTTTATGCTGGAAATCACCAGCCCCATTCTGGAAATCCCTGATGTAAACAGCTATAACCTCTATTTCGGTTGGTACCTTGGCGAACTGGACCAGAACGACGACTTCTTTGACGAATACCATGCCAAGTATCCCGACCGGTGTATCGGCTTCAGTGAGTATGGTGCCGATGCCAACCCCGCCTACCAGACTTCCGCCCCCGAACGGGGCGATTACACCGAGACCTACCAGTGCGTCTACCATGAGCACATGGCAAAAATGATTGCGGAACGTCCCTGGTTGTGGGCCACTCACGTCTGGAATATGTTTGACTTTGCCGCCGATGGCCGGGACGAAGGCGGCAAGAACGGCGAAAACCAGAAAGGGCTTGTCACCTTTGACCGCAAGATCAAAAAGGATGCCTTCTACCTTTACAAGGCATACTGGAGCAAGGAGGCCTTTGTGCATGCCTGCGGCAGCCGGTATGTGGACCGGGCCGAGGATGTCACCGAAGTGAAGGTCTACTCCAACCTGCCGGAAGTGGCTCTCTATGTGGATGGAAGGCTGCAGGAGACAAAGCAGGGGGATAAAGTGTTTACCTTCCGGGTGCCCATTACCGGCAAACATTCCATCGAGGCCCGGGCAGGCGGCTATTCCAGTGTGATTCTGGTGAACCGGGTGGATACCCCCAACCCGAACTACGCCATGGCCAACCGGCGGGAAGTAACCAACTGGTTCGACGGCGAGCTGGACGAAAGCTGCTGGAGCGTCAAGGACAACATGGCCGCTGCTATGGCCGATGCCAAGGTGGGCCCCATCCTCAAGCAAATCGGTGATAAGGCCGCCGCCTCCCGGGGGGATGTAGCGGCCGCCGTCAAGGACAACCCGGCTCTGGTGGCTATGATGCAGCGGGCCATGCAGCGGATGACCATTGAGGGCATGCTCAGGCAGGCCGGCACCGACATTGAGGATATTAAGCAGCTCAACCGTGTGCTGCAGGGCATTTCTAAGGAGTGAACACCATGAAGCAGACCTACTGTAATCCCCTGGATCTGGGTTACCGCTACCAGCATATGAAGGAAGGTTCCCGCGTTGAGGGCTTCCGGGAGGGCGCTGATCCTACGCTGGTGTTTTTCAAGGAGAAATACTACCTGTTTGTCTCTATGTCGGCGGGGTTCTGGTACTCCGACGACCTGCTGCACTGGGAATTCCACCCCGACCCGGGGCTGTTGATCTACGACTATGCCCCCGATGTACGGCAGGTGGGGGAGTACCTGTATTTCTGCGCCAGCCGCAAGGGGAAGAACTGCCCGATCCTGCGTTCCAAGGACCCTTTGCACGAACCCTTTGAGCAGGTCAGTGCGCCTTTCGCCTTCTGGGATCCCGACCTGTTCCTGGATGATGATGGCCGGGTGTATCTCTACTGGGGCTGCTCCAATACCACCCCCATCTGGGGCGTGGAGATGGACCCCAAAACCATGACCCCCATCGGGGAAAAGAAGGAACTGATCTTCGGGCAGGAAGAGTCCCTTGGCTACGAGCGCCCCGGCGACAATGGGGTGGTGGACCGGGAGGCCAGTGTGGTGTACCAGGCGCTGAAACAGCACTACAATCCCGCCACCGGCAAACTGGAATTCCCGCCCGAGATGCAGCACATCCCCGGCATGAGCACCGACGACCTGGCTGCCATGTTCTTCGCGGTGGGCAAGCCCTACATCGAGGGTGCCTACATGACCAAGCACAACGGCACCTACTACCTGCAGTATGCCTGCCCCGGCACCCAGTACAACACCTACGCCGACGGCGTCTATACGTCGGATTCTCCGCTGGGACCCTTCACCCTGCAGACCTCCAACCCCTTCTCGGCGGTGCCCGGCGGATTCATGACCGGTGCGGGCCACGGCAGTACCATCTCAGATCGGTACGGCAACTACTGGCACGCCGCCACCATGCGCATCTCGGTCAACCATGACTTCGAGCGCCGGGTGGGGCTGTTCCCGGCGGGGTTTGACCGGGACGGCGTGATGTTCTGCAACCAGAATTTTGCCGATTATCCTCACCACATCCCGGCGGGCCCCTTTGATGCCGCAAAATGGCAGCCGGAGTGGATGCTGCTGAGCTACCGCAAGCCGGTCACGGCCTCTTCCACGGCAGCGGGCAGCAACCCGGCCCTGGCGGTGAACGAGACCTGCCGGGACTGGTGGAGTGCGGGCAGCGCTGCCCCCGGGCAGTGGCTCTGCGTGGACCTGGAAAAAGAACAGGACATCCGAGCCATTCAGGTGAATCTGGCCGATGAAGGTGTGGTGGTGGACTTTCCCGCCGATAGTTACGGGGATGCCCGCAAGACCCGGCACATTGAACTGCAACCGCAGATTTCTCGTTATACGGTGGAAACCAGCCTGGATGGGGCCACCTGGACCGCCCGGGAAACGGTGGCCCGGGAATGTTCCAACGGATATTATGAATACCCTGAAGGCATCCGTGCCCGGTATGTGCGGGTGACGGGCGGCGAGCTGCCCTACGGTCAAACCCTGCGCATCAGCGGGCTGCGGGTGTTCGGCAACGGGGACGGGGACAAACCCGCCCGGGCCCGGGCCTCCGCTGTGCGGGTCAGTCCGCTGGACGGCAAGGTGCACTGGCAGCATCTGGAAGATGCGCAGGGCTGCAATGTGCGCTATGGCATTGCTCCCGACAAACTCTACCACAGCTGGCTGGTCTACGGTGCCGACGAGGTAAATCTGTCTACCCTCATGGCCGGTCAGGAGTGTTATGTCTGTGTGGACAGCTTCAACGAAAACGGCATCACCACCGGCGAAATCATCAAAATGGAGGGGTGAACCATGCCCAAAAAGGCAGTCCAGCAATTTATGCTGGGAACGGTACTGAACAACGAAACCCAGGCACGGGAAACCCTGGCTGCCCTCAAGAATGCCGGGTACGACGGTATCGAGCTGTGCGGGTTTATGATTCATCCCATCGGGTTCATGGTCAAGTTGCTGACCAAGGCCGCCGGTATGCCGGTGGGCAAGGGGGGAAATTTGGACTGGCACAAGCTGGTGCAGGAGGCAGGCCTGTCAGTGGTCAGCCTGCACACCGACCTGGGCAGCCTGGAACGGGACGCGAAAGCAGTGGCGCAGGAAGCCCGGAGCTTCGGGACCAGGTATGTGGTCATTACCGGCATGTATCGGTTTGACTACGGGGACGAAGTCGCTGTACATGACCTGGCTGCCAGGCTGAACAAGGCCGGTGAGACCCTGCTGCAGGAAGGTGTGGAGCTGCTCTACCACAACCACAACTGTGAGCTGCGCCGGGTGAACGCCCAAAAACGGGCCTATGACATTTTACTGGAGGAGACGGATCCCCGGTTTGTGAATTTTGAGTTTGACAGCTACTGGTTCACCGAGGGAGGCGCCAACGCGCTGGCTTGGATGCAGCGCCTGGGAACACGGATGAAGCTTTGGCATATCAATGACCGGGGAAGTCGGGTACAGGGATCTGCGGTGACCCCCTATCCTGAAAACCGACAGTATGGAACTGGGTACCGGCAACATGGATCTGGACGGCTTGCTGCAACAGGCCCTGCAGGTCAACGTGGAGGCGGTGATCCTGGAGAGTCACCGCAACTGGATTGACGGCAGTCCGGTGAAAAGCGCGCAGGTCAGTGCACAATTCCTGAACAGGGTTCCGGGATAAAAACAAAGAGAAGGCAGAGCGAAGGGAAAAATACTATGAAAGCTACTTTCGAAAGCGTACAGGGCAAAGTTGCCGTTGTGACCGGTGCAAGCAGAGGCATTGGCGAAGCGATTGCACGTGCGTTTGCCGCCAATGGAATGAAAGTCGTGCTGGCCGCACGCAGTGAGGAACAGGGGCAAAAGGTGGCAGAGGAAATCGTTGCGCAAGGCGGCGATGCAGTCTTTGTCCGTACCGACTGCAGCGATCCTGCACAGATCAAGGCGTTGGTGGAGAAAGCGGTGGAAATCTATGGCCGGCTGGACGGCTTTGTATCCAATGCCGGAATCGGCATGGGCGGCAATCCCTTATTGTGTTGCGGAGCAATCAGGTGTTTCGTTTTGTAAATGAATCGTGCATACAAAAAGCAGACCCGTGAGTCCAAGGGTCTGCTTTTTGTATTTGCGATAGGGAAGAGTATGGACGGGTTACGCGGGTATCGATCCGGGAGATTCGGTTTCCAAACACCCACATCCGCTTGACTTTTCGCGGATTCGCATGGCTTTTTATTGGTGGGCGGGCTCCTCGCTGGCTGGACATTCTCTCCCCATTTGGCAGCCGCTACCGAATGATTCGTGAAGGATTACTTGGTGGGAAGTTCGCGATAGGTCATTGTTTCAAAATCAGAATAACCACCAGCGTCCTCTCCATTGCCGGAAGCATATAACCCCAGTGTACAGCCGACAAAACCGCCGGCATGTTCCGTGCTTAAAGAGCGCAGGTCGATACCAGAGGCAGCTGTTTTCCATTCAGTACCGCTTTGGTAAAGTACGCTGGCAACAAGCCCTTCTACCCGCAGTTTCAGCCGGATGGCAGCCTGGGGCTGCATATCGATTTGCGCCAGAGGGTTGTCTTTGCTGTCTTTGCACAGAAAAACAACAAGTTTAACGCCCGAATCATGGGGATAGCATTCTGCCCGCAGATGATTTTCATTGCTTTGAACCATGGCAATGCCGGCGCAATCACTCTCTTTGCAGAAATGCGGCATAAAGCTGGTTTCAAATTCGCAATTCCAATGTTGCTGACGCAGAGCCAAGTAAGCAGGCTCACCTCTGTCCTTCAAGCTGTCGCAACGATGGAAAAGACGAACAATATGCTCTTCTGCGTGCAGTTCCAGCTCATGATCGCGGTGATTGCGCAAAGTCAGCAATTCCGGCGGCAGAGAAGGTGTATCAAACGTATAGGTTTTACATTGGGGGGCGTCGTCAGAAATCTGTCCCTCGTAAGGCAGCGTGACCACTTCTTCAAGATGACCGACCCCCGCATTCACGACCGGCCAGCCATCTTCCCAGGTGACCTTTGCCAAAAAGGTTTCACGCCCCAACAACGTGTACCCTTGGTTCGGCCGGCAAGCCAATACAACCATATACCAGTTGCCGTTTCCGTCATCCACTAAGTCGGCATGACCGACGCAGGTAACAGGATATTGGGCCCCCAAATGACGATGCGTCAGAATGGGGTTGCAGGGGCAGTACTCATAGGGACCAAACACATTTTTGCTGCGCGCGATCATGACGCTGTGGTGGATGGAAGTACCGCTTTCCGCATGCAAAATGTAATAGTAACCGTCCTTTTTGTACAGGTGAGGTCCCTCCGGCCAAATGGCTTTGCGCTGAAATCCGGTAAGTACAATGGTGGCATCGGGCTTTAACTGCATCGTGTCCAGATCCAGAGTTTGAACCCAAATTTCGCAGTCGCCATTGTAGCGGTACCCGGCAGAACGCGGCCGTTGGCCGATATAATAGCAGGTACCGTCATCGTCAAAAAAGAGACTGGGATCAATGCCGCCGGTAGACTCACCCAAATAGTAAGGCTCGGACCAGGGGCCGCGCGGATCTTTTGCAGTGACGATAAAATTTCCTTGGTCGGACACGTTGGTGGTAATCATATACCAGGTGCCCTTATGGTAACGAATGGTAGGGGCAAAAATCCCCTCGGAATGCTGACAGCCGGACAAAGGAACCTGAGAATCACGATCGAGCACATTACTGATCAAATTCCAGTGGACAAGATCTTCGCTCTCAAAAACCGGCACACCGGGAAAATACGCAAATGTCGAATGAACCGTATAGAATTTGTTCCCTACCCGGCAAATCGAAGGGTCGGGAAAGAAGCCTGTCATGATAGGATTTTTAACAGAAAGCATAGAAAACCTCCAGGTATAAAGGGGTGATATTCTGCATGCAAAAATATAGAGCTATGGCCGCTGCATCCAGGAGGAAAAACAGATGCAGCGGCCATAACTATTGAAGGGTGCCGCCGAACTGACTTTTCGGATTACAGGCACTGGAAAACAGGGGCGGATGGCAGGAAAAGGATTTTACTCTTTTACACTGCCAATGGTCATGCCGGATACAAAGTATCTTTGCAGGAAGGGATAAAGCAGAATGATGGGAAGCATCGTCACCACAGTAGCGGCGGCACGCACGGTAACCGGCGTGACGGCTGCGGCAGCGGTGTTGCCGCCGGTGGTGGCACTGCCGCTTTGCTGCATGACAGAGGAAAGAAGCTTCATCAACTCATATTGCAGGGTCGTATACTGGGCGTTCATCCGGTTGTACAACATAGCATCGAACCAGGAGTTCCACTGTCCGACAGCTACGAACAGGGCGACGGTGGCATACACCGGCTTGCACAGGGGCGAGATGATACGGGTAAAGATGGTGAAATCGTTGGCACCGTCAATCATGGCGGATTCTTCCAGCGCGCTGGGCAGACCTTCCATGAAAGTGCGCATAACCAGAACGTTAAAAGCGCTGATCATGCCCGGAATGACGTATACCCAGAAAGAGTTGGTCAGGTTCAGGTTGCGGTACAAAATCAAGGTGGGGATCATACCGCCGTTCACATACATGGTGATGACCCAGAACAAAGACAGCTGGGAACGGAACAAAAAGCGCTTGCGGCTGATGACGTAGGCCAAAAGGGCGTTCGTCACCAAGGCAAAAATCGTTCCCAATACCGTTCTGGCCACAGAAACGATAGCACCGGTGATGATGTTCTGCTGATTCAGAACCGTTTTATAGTTCGAGAGCGTAAAGATGCGCGGCCACAGATGGATGCCACCGCGTACGGCGTCGATACCGTCGTTGAAAGAAATCGCCAGCGTGTTCAGAACAGGATACAGCGTAATGGTGACGAACAAAACCAGGAAAATGGTATTGCAGGTAACAAAGACTTTGTCCATGGTGGATGATTTGATTTTCATGTGTACCCTCCCCTTAGAACAATCTGTCTTCACCGGCACGTTTGGCAATCCAGTTTGCGCCGAGAATCAGAATAATTGCAACGACGCTCTTGAAGATACCGGCTGCAGTACCCAAAGAATAATCGTTCTGGCTGATGCCCCAGGTCAAGGTGTAGATATCAATGGTTTCCGAAACACTCTTGACCAGGCCGTTGCCAAGCAGATACTGGACTTCAAAGCCTGCATTCAATACGTTGCCAACATTCATGATCAGCAGAATCATAATGGTGGACTTGATGCCGGGAAGCGTGACGTGCCAGATTTTGCCCCACCGGCCGGCACCATCCAAAGTGGCTGCCTCATACAGGCTGGGATCGATGGAGGTAATGGCGGCCAGGTAGACAATGGCATTCCAGCCGGTTTCCTTCCAAACATTGGCAAATGCAACGATTGGCCAAAAATAACTCGGATTGGCGAAGAAGTTGATGGGCGAATCCAGAATGCCCAGGTTCACCAGCAGCTCATTGACGATACCGGTGGAAGACAGCGCATCGTGCAGAATACCGGTGACAATGATCCAGGAAAGGAAGTGGGGCATATAGGAAATCGTTTGAACAAGCTTTTTGCCGAACATGTTGCGTACTTCGTTCAGCAGGATGGCGAAGATAATGGCCATTAAAAAGGTGGTCACCAGATTGAGAACGCCCATGGCCAGAGTGTTACGGATATCACGCAAAAAGACTTCGTCAGAGAACAGGAATTTAAACTTTTCCAGTCCTACGAATTCAGATCCGAAGAGGCCGTCTTTGGGTTTGTAGTTCTGAAAGGCCATTACCCAGCCTGCCAGTGGAACGTAATAAAATACGATGCCGTATACAAAAAAGATAGCCGCACAGACCATCAGAAATTTCTGGCGTGAAATCTCTTTCCATGTAATACGCTTTGATGGATTTTTCATTGGCGAGTCCTCCTAAGGAACGTGTATGGCGAATCATGTGTTGCAAACTAACGTTTAAGGAGCTTGCGGGTTGAATGCATTTCATAAAAAAAGTGGCCACGGCTACACCGTGCAGCCGTGGCCACTTGTATGTGTCAACGTCTGTGTCGCCTGCAATAACGGGCATCAAAGACCGGCACGGCGCTCAAGCTCAGTTTGCATTTCTGCCAAGAAATCCTGCGGATTGGCTGCGTTGTACGCAGTCATGTATTCATTCCAGGTGCTTTCAAAATCAGGCTCCATAACAACTTTGGGCAGCCATTCGTGTTTGACTTCGCCCATCTTGACCCAGGCAACACCACCGGGGGTTTCGGTAGTCATTGAACCGGAGTAAGAATACATCGGGAACCAGGGGCCCGGTTCTTCTTCCACAGAACCGATCAAATCGACGTAGCTGTCTACGCCGTAGGCTTCAAACAGTTTCTGCAGGGGGGTGGACAGGCTGTCCAGGAATTCGCTTGCCTGCTGGTCGGGCTGCATGGCGTTCTTGCCGTCCCGGCTGGTGCCCAGCCACTGCGGCATGTAGGAATAGTTGCACATGTGAGAGGCCTGATAGGCGGGATCCGAACACTGCATCCGCATTTCTTCGGTGCGGTAATACAGACCGTTTTCATCCACCAGATAGTCTACTCCTTCAACGCCCCAGTAGCGAAGATCGTGAATCTCCTGGTCCAAGAGGTCATTCATGAACTTAAAGGCTGCATCAATGTCGGAGCAACTGGTAGTAACCGCCACACCGCTGGAGTTGTTCAACGTGTCGGCGTAGTTGTGCCAGCGGTTTTCCATTCCTTCTTCAATGGTCAGGCCCAGCGGAACGTAGTTGCAGCCCTGCTCGTCCAAACCCTGCTGTTTGAAAACATCATTGACATTGTACGCGAAGTTCCACCACTGGTCGCACATGCCCAGCACAGCGCCGGTGGAAAGCTTGGCGATGTATTCATCGTAGGTCTGGGTGGCAAATTCTACGTCCACGTAGCCTTTCTGGTATTCTTCGTTCAATTTCTGGAAATACTTCTTGGCAGTAGGCGTGGTATTGTAGTCAACCACCTGCATCGTATCCGTGTCTACAATGACAGAACCGTCGTTGGGATACCCATCAAGGAACTGGGGTGCATTCTCGATGCAGAAATAGCGCCAGTCTTCGCAAAGTGCCGTGTAGGGAATGTTCTTGGTACCGTTTGCCATGGTGGGGTTGGCATCGGCATAGCTTTCCAGCAGATCGAAATACTGGTCCAGGGTTTCGATTTCGGGGTAACCGGCCCATTCCAGAACACGCGCCTGAATCCAGAAGGCTTCATCGTTATGGGTGGTGGAACGATCTTCGCCATAGGTGTTCTGGAATACGTTGGCCCAATAAATCTTGCCGTCATCCTGACGGAAGCTGTCCCACTCTTCGTCGGTGTACAGCTCTTTCAGGTTGGGATACTTTTCCAGGTAATCATCCCAGGGCACCAGGACGCCTGCATCGTAAAGAGACATCATGGCATCGCCGCCATTGATGAAGTCCGGATACTCACCGCCCGCGATGATTGTGCCGATGGCTTCTGCGTCGGTCTGGCCGGTCAGCCAGGTCTCTTTCAGTTTGGCACCGGTCTTTTCGGCAATGATGTTCATAATTTCGTTGTCATCATTGATTTCGGAACCGGGCATTGCGATAAACATCGTAAATGTTTTGATCCCATCGGACGATTCGGACGATTCGGTGGAATCAGAGCCGCCACATGCCGTTAAGCCCAGCAGCATGGCCGCGGACATACTTGCCGCAAATACGCGCCGCCACAATTTTACTTTCATAATTGGCCTCCTGTAGATAGATTTTTCGCCCCTTGCGGGCTTTTCTGATTTAAGTATATATACCAAAAATGTTTTACACAACCGACAAATTCTAGTAAAAACCCCTGAAAATTATAGCTTTGCAAATTCAACAGAAGAGGAAATCGCGCTAAACAGCGAAACAATGATACAAAAAAGACAGGCAGTCCCCCATCCTTGAAGTATTTTGGAGGGCAACATGCCTGCACTTTTGTTTGGTTCATCGTTGTTTTTTAAGAATGCAAAAAACGAAAAGCAAGTGTATGATTATTCTGGTGTGAATTATTTCCCGGGAAATTCAGAATGTGGTTTCTCGGTTTTGCTCTTCCGAAAATGGGAAGGCGTACAACCCTTCAGCTCGATAAATTTGCAAAGGAAATAATCCACATCTTTATAGCCCACATCTTCGGCAATGCGGCCGATCCGCTTGTTTGTGTACAATAGCTGGTGGCACGCTTCGTTAATACGGTAAGAACACAAATAGTTTTTAAAGGACTGTCCGTATTTTTTGCGGAAGATTTGCCCTAAGTATGCACTGTTGATATAGTATTTTTTGCCCAAGCCCTGCAACGTCAGGTTTTCCGAGTAGTGTTCCTGGATTTCCTTGTCGATAGAATCCAAAATATCGGTGGAGATATTTTTTCGCAGAAGGGAAAGGTAGTCTGCATACTCGCGTGCAAAGCGGAACAGATGCTGTCGGCTCCCGCGGGAAATTCCTTCCCGGAAAGACTGCGCGCTGATAAATTGCAGCATTTCCTTCTGGTTGGCTTCGTTGTCCAAATTGGATGCAAGATGCATAAGCCGGAACAAAAGATAATTTAAGTTCAGGTTGATATCTTTGTCATGTACGCCACGCTGCTGCATTTCGGCAAACAAATGGTCTATTTCGGAGCCGATGCGTTCCTGCTCATTCAGTTCAATGGCGGTAATCAACTGATCCAGGGTATCTTTGCACAAAACGGCTCTTTTTTGCGGAACCGATAACTCTTCCTCGTAATAATAGATCGATTTTTGCTGGCGGAAGGCGCAAAGGTTTTTCAGCCCGCAGACGGTATCATACGATTCAGAAACAGTGGTGATATCGTCCACTTTTTTGCCAACCAGAAATCGCAATTCGTGTTGTGTCGAAACACCCAATTTCTTATAAAAATCCTGGATATACTGTGTTTCGGAACAGCCGGCATTTCGGGCAAGCGCACCGCTGTAAACAAAAGCAATCCCATACCCAACGCGATCCAGCGAAGCGTCATAGAAACACCGGCTCTGGTCCTCGCCTAAAATTTGCACACAGCTTTGGTACAGGTCACGCTGCACCATACGGAAGTGGTTTTCATCATCGTCATCTTCGCCGTCCGAAGAATGGCAAGCGGAAATTTCAATGTAACGAACGCCGTCCGAAAAATCCAGATGCTTATGCAGATAATCCACGCCGTTGGGATCATATTTGCCGAACAGCAACGAGATCAAACACCGGGCCTGATAGGCCAGTTCGTACTGCTCCTCCATTTTGCTGTTTTGCGAGATGTTATTGTATTTGCTGAGAATGGATAACAGATCTTGCTTTTCCACCGGTTTGAGAAGATAGTCGATACACCCGTAGCGCAGCGCTTTTTGCGCATAGGAAAACTCACTGTATCCGCTCAGAATCACGAAACCGGCGTTGGAAAGATTCTCCCGGCGAACAGTTTCCAGTAATTCAAGTCCGGTCATTTTTGGCATCATAACGTCGGTGATGACAAGGTCAACGGGTAACTTTTTTATGTACTCCAAAGCCTCCTGTCCGTCGGACAGAACGGCAGCCACTTCATAGCCTGCGGCGTTCCAGTCAATCAACGCCTGCAAACCTTGCGCAATAAACTGCTCATCATCTACGATAATAACTTTTAACATGTCACTCCGCCCTTATTGCTTTGTTTAGAGGGAACCGAATCGAAACAAGTGTTCCAATGCCCGGCTCGCTTTCCACCGAGAACTGTGCAGTATCCTCCGTCATCATGCGGATGCGCAGGCAGGTGTTCACCATGCCTACGCGTCCTTTTTCTTTTAACATTTTCAGGCTGGCGTTGCGCATCCGGTCTTGAATACGTTCTGCCTCGGCCTCGTCCATACCGCCACCGGTATCTTCAATTTCCATGCAAAGCGCATCGTTTTCTGTATACACGCGTACAAAAATCCAACCGGGAGAAGATTTTGCTTCAATACCGTGCACACAGGCATTTTCCACAAAGGTGGTAATGGTCAATTTCGGAACCAGGATGTTCTGGCAATCTTCCTGCGCATTGATTTGATACGAAAGGCGCTCCCCGAAGCGATATTTTTGCAAGGCCAGGTACGCTTCAACAAACGCCAGCTCACGCTTAATGGTATTGGAATCCGAGGACCAATCCACGTTTTGGCGCGCCATTATGGCCAATTTCTGTACCATATCGGCGGTTTCTTCTTCTTTTTTCAGGATGCTGTGCATACGGATGCTTTCCAGTGCGTTGAACAGAAAATGGGGATTGATTTGGCTGTATAAAGCCATCAGCTCTGCGTTCTGCCGGGCAATATCCATCTCCTGCTCTTTCAGTCGGCATCGGTAGACGGTGTCAATCAGGCTGTTCATCCGGTCGGCCATGCGGTTGTAGTTGTCCATCAGACTGCCGATCTCATCTTGACCGCTTGGCCCGGAAATCTTGATCAACACGTCGCTGTCTATCTGGTTGAAGACTTTTTCCAGACGGAAAAGACGAGAAGTAATGGAATTCTCCAGCAGATTCATCAAAAGCTGCGGGGGAATAATGTTCAGGATCAGCAGCAGGATCAGGATATGGATGTTTTGGCGAATCAGGGCTAAAACGTTGCCGCTTGGTTCCATCACATAGATGTCCAGATCTTCCCCGTAAAGGGTAAAATGCTGGGACAAGCCTACCGAATCAGACGGGGAGAATGTGTCATAAGGCTGCCAACGATAATTGGGCATTGCGTTCGTAAGCAAAATCCGGTTACCGCTGCATACATAAACTGAATAGTTATACCCCATGTTCTGGAAATCGCGGTCCAGCGTGCTGTAATTGATTTCAATACACAAAAGGCGCTCCGCCTTATCGCTGTAAAGGCTATTCATCCCACGTAAAAACAACACCTGGCGCCCATCTGTTTCATCATAAGAAAAAAGAAGCCGCGGGCTGTAGCCATCCGCAGTATACTGCTGATACCAGGGCTCCTGCGAAACGGTGGATAACCGTGCAAATTCACTGCCGTTTATCAAGGTTTCATTGTCTGCATACACCCGTATGACAGAATTTGTGATCCGGGAAACACCCTGCAGCAAAGAATTGTGGATGTATTCTCGGTAACTTGAAAAATAGTCCCGGGGACTGGCATATTGCCGGCTCACAAAATCCTGGAGGGAGTTATCCATATACAGGCTGGTAGAAATCAGCGCGGAATCTTCTGTGGCGGCGGAAAGCATCGACTGCACTGATTTGGCTATTTTTTCCATCTGGTGCAGCTGCTCGGCATGCTCGTTCTTGGTTAATGCATGTAAAATTACAATATCGGTCAAAAATATGGGGACCAGAATACATAAAAAATAAAGATATCGAAGTTTTTTCTTCAGGCTTAAGTTATTGAGAAAACTTTCCAGCTTGATTCTGACATGATGAAACCGGTTCATACAAAGCTCCTTACCGGTGAATGTTGCAAAAGGACCTTGCTATTTTTAGCGGTGCAAAGTATAATGTCAGTATAATTCAGCCGCAGAACCATTGTCAATCAAATAACAGATTGAATAGTGTACAATCTGAATCGCTGTTTTTAGTGAATATTTACATCCTGAAAAAAGGGGGAGAACTCATTGAGAGGCGTTTTTAATCCGGACAGCCCCCTGATGCGCGCCCTGGGCGTTGTGTGGGATCTTATTGTCCTGAATCTGCTGTTCCTGGTTTGCTGCATTCCGGTGGTCACCATTGGCCCTGCCATCACGGCTTTACATTATGTCACCACAAAAATGGCGGGTGAAAAAGACGGCACTCCGGTGGTCGGCAATTTTTTCAAGTCATTCCGGGCAAATTTCCGCCAGGGCGTACTGATGGGAATTCTTTTTGGGGCCGCAGGGGGATTTCTGGGCTATGATATCTATCTTCTATGGCATTCCGGGAATTTCCAAAACAGCATCTTTAAGATTTTGATTCCCGTGGCAGCAATCGCTTATATGATGACCTTCGTATATGCTTTCCCGCTGCTTGCAAGGTTCAACAACACGGTTTTAGGCACTATCCGCAATGCGTTTATCATGTCTGTGACCTCTTTGCCCAAAACCTTTTCCATGTTGTTGTTGATAGGCGCATGTGTAGCATTTACCCTGTATACACAGACCACATTGCGCTATGGACTGTTTTTGTGGTTTGCGCTGGGGTTCTCTTCGATCGCTTATGCAAATGCATTTGTTTTAAATGGCGTTTTCATGAAGTGCTCGGAGCAGTACTCTTCTCAGATAAATCAGGAGCAGTCTCAGGATACTACGGAGAATTCAGACGGCAAAAAGTAACCGTTTGACGGCATAGAATAAAGCAGAAGAGCGCGGGAGTCATCTCCGGCGCTCTTTTGCTTTGGTCTGGAAATCAGGCTTTCAGAGTAAAGGCAGCAACGCTGCATGCGGGCAAGAGGGAAGTAAAGCTGTTGGTACCAACAGTTATGTTTGTCAACGCCTTCGGCTCGACTTGATGGGGATGATCGAACGTATTGTAGGCAGCCGCGCCGGCACCATCACCGCTAAGCACCTGACCGGTGATGGAAGTAAACTTGCTCAGGCCATCCCAGTGAATTTCAACAGGCACAGAGGAATGATCGCTGAGGTTGACGACGGTAACCAGCACATTGCCGTTATGGTCTTCACTGGCGGAAACGTGCAAATTGGGAACCTTGCAGTCTGCCCCGTCTGCACCGATGAGCGCTGTTTCTGCGTAAGTTTCCAGCTGGCGAGCCCCCTGGTGGCCTTTGAACATATGGAACACGTGATACGTGGGCGTGCAAAGCATGCGCGGCCCGTCGGTAAGAATCATAGCCTGCAACACATTGACCGTTTGTGCAATGTTGGCCATGACGACGGAATCACAATGATCGCCAAAGATGTTCAGGTTGACTGCAGCGACCAGGGCATCCCGCATAGCGTTTTGCTGGTACAGGAAATGGGGGTTGGTTCCTTCCTCCACATCAAGCCATGTACCCCATTCATCAATTACAAGCCCCAGATTTTTGTTGGGGCAGGCCTGCCGCATCCGTGCGGTGTGGTTTTCAATCAACCCTTTCATCTGAAGAGCTTTATACATGGTAATATAATACTCTTCGCGGCTGAACTTGGTGGCAGAGCCTTTGTGCTCCCATTCGCTGCCGGGAATGGTGTAGTAATGCAGGCTTAAAGCGTCTACCAGCGCCCCGGTCAGTTCAGCAACCCGTTGCGTCCAATCGTAGTTGAAATCACAGGCGCCGCTTGCAATTTTGTAAATCTTGTGGGAAGGATCGTAGTCCCGCAGGAAACTGGCATACTGACGGCACAGATCGGAGTAGTAGTCTGCGCGCATATTGCCGCCGCCGCCCCACATTTCGTTGCCGATTCCCCAGTACTTTACGTTCCAGGGTGCATCCTGACCGTTTTGCCGCCGCAAGTCCGCCATGGGGGAAACGCCGGGCATGTTGCAATATTCGACCCAGTCGCACATTTCCTGTACAGTGCCGGTGCCTACGTTTCCGTTGATGTATGCTTCGCATCCCAACTGACGGCACAGCTCCATAAATTCATGGGTGCCAAAGGAATTATCCTCCCGTACACCACCCCATGTGGTATTGATCAGCGTCTTACGGGAAGACTTGGGACCGATGCCGTCCTGCCAGTGATAGGTGTCTGCAAAACAACCGCCCGGCCACCGAAGGACGGGAATATCCAGCTCTTTGAGAGCATTGACAACATCGGTGCGCATTCCATTCTGGTTGGGAATCTCGGAATCTTCGCCTACATACAGGCCGCCGTAAATGCAGCGCCCCAGATGCTCGGCAAAATGCCCGTAGATGTTTTTATTGATGGTACCGACAGAGCGGTTGCCGTTAATGAAAATCAACATTGACATAGCCTCCTGAATGTGTGGTCCGGTAAACTGTGGTGCATGGAAAAAAGCAAACCGAAGGGGAAGGAAAAAATCGTTTTTCCGGTAGGGTACATTATACCGTTGCTTCTTGCGGGAACCAGATGCGGTAATGCCCGCTTAAAGCAAGCAGCGCAAAAAGATACAGGCAATTGTCATAATAACGCCGCGGTCCGGAACGGAGCGGAGTGCTAAAGAACCGGCGGAGCCATTCATCCGCGCAGGCGTCATCCAGAATCAGGGAACCCTGCGCAATGGTAGCCAGAAGCCCTACAGGATGCAGAGCATTTCCTTCAACGGGTGTGCCGTCGATCAGATAGATGCCGTTTGTTTGCCCGTGTTCCTTTTCTTCAAAAAATTGCTGAATATGTGCAGCTGTTTCTTGGGCCCAACCGTCTTTGTCCCCGAACCATTGGGCATCCAAAGCAATGTTGCCCAACGTGCGGTATGCATCGCTGAAGAACCAGTCGTGACGGTCCGGCTGATCACCCCGATGCGGGCGGCCGTCGTACTCGGCATATTCGGCACTCAATCCGGTACGGGCGTGGCAGGCTTTGCGCAGGTACTGGCGGCTGGCCGCTGCGGCTGCATGCCAGAAAGGACGGTCGCATTCGTCGCTCCACAGAGCAAAAAGTTCATAGAAATGCGGCAAATGATAAGAGGGATCGGTAAATTCACAGTTGGGAACGAATTTGATGAGATGGTTTTCGGGGTTCCACATGGGAAATCCGGAACCGGCTTCTTCGCCTTTGTGTACACATGTGTGCAAGATGCGCCGTGCCCAGGAAGCGTAATCCAGTACCCCTTCGCCGGAACCCCAGCGGTTGGCTGCAAAAAACAGGGACATGGCAAAAAATTCTTCGCCGTCAGGGGCGGGTCCATCGGAATTTTTGCTGCCGTCAGTATGACAGGACCAGGCAAAATAGCCGGCGTTTTCCCCTTCGGTGAGGTACATGTGGGTCACGACCCATCGCCACAGGCAGTCGAATTCCTTCTGGCGATTCATTTGTACGCAGAACATCATTGCGTAGGACATGCCCTCGGTACGGACGTCATGGTTCCCCGTATCCTCTATGTACATCATGTCAGGTCCGGCAAAATGGCAAAGGCGAACCCCCTCCGGACCATAGAACATCTCCTCAAATGTGCTTTCCAGCTTGTTGTCAATTTCGGCCTGCGCATATCCAAGGCGTTCCAGTCTGTTCAAATATTGCCCGCTATAGTAGGCACCTTCCATAATCATTTCAGCTCCTTCTGGACCGTGTAAGAGGTAACCGGTTTACGCGGTCTACTGATTTTGTGACTCACTATAGCAGGTTTTCTATTTTGAAACAAGCGCAAAAAGAGCGAAAAAACGTTATGAAATCCAAAACCGCGAGGAATATAGCAAGAAATGAGAAAAGGCACTTTGTAAAAACACCTTTTGCCAGAAGCCGAAAAATGGACGGGAACAGCAACATTTGCAAATCTTCTTTTTTCATTTCGATTTCCTAGATATAGTGGGCAGAAATTCTCCATTCAAAAAGCAAGAACCCCATGCAACAACAGTACAAAAAAGAATTGCTTACAGATGCACATGTTTTTTTGAGGAAACAATGACAGTGATTAAAAATTGCTAACTTTATGCGTATGCCCCCAGATGCGGACAGAAAAATAAAAAAGCAAAATACAAGGAAACGTATAGCAAAAAATGAGAAGCACCACCGCGGTATAAGGCTTTATGATAAAGAAAAATAGCGGAACTCAAAAAGTTTATCATGAGAAGGTGCGCCTGAGATGCGTGATCAACGAATTGCTCCACGGGATCCCATCCCCCAACGAGAGGCTCTGTATATCCTGGTAGATAAGCCCGTCGGCGGCGGGGGCTCCGATGCAGAAGCCAACCGATTCCCTGTTTTCTTGAACGATGAGCGTTTGGTAACATTCGCAAAAATCGTGGGTGGCGTTCAGGACGAGAACATTCTGCAAATGCTGCAGACAGCTAAAGGCTTCCGCCGGTTGGTTCACAGCATTGGTGTGAGCATTGTCAGTGATGCGCCTGATAAAGCGGCCGTCTTTAGCATGTATTTTTCGGGGGAACATGGCACAGAAGGAGGCAGCGGCAAGATTTCTCTGTGTACCAATGGCGTCGAAACCATCATGGAAATGGCTTGCGTAGAGGAACAAGATACGGACGCTGTTCCCGGAAAGTTCTTAATAGAACTCCCCTGTGAAGAAGACACGGCCCTTGTGACGGTCAAATTTTACCTTCATGACGGATACCATGCGCCGCGATTTGATCCGGAACCGCCGGTTGAATTTGATACGCCGCAGTATAACGCAATGATCGCACGATCTTGCTTGAGTACAGGGAACAATGCACGGATCAAGCGGGTTCTGGGGGATCTGCGTTCTGGTAAGCCGGTGACTCTGGCTTTTCTTGGCGGTTCTATCACACAGGGGGCCGGAGCTATTCCCGAACAGGAAAAGTGTTATGCCCGTCTGACCTTTGAAGCAATCCGGGATCAATATTCCTCTGCACCTGATCAAGTGAATTATATCAAAGCCGGCGTAGGCGGAACCCCCTCACAGCTGGCTTTGAATCGCTATGATCGGGATGTCACACGCAATGGTACGGTATCCCCAGATTTAGTCGTGGTAGAATTCGCCGTCAATGATTTGGGGGATGAAACCAATGGATACTGCTACGAAAGTCTGGTGCATCGTATCTGGAATGATCCCGGCGAACCGGCCGTTATTCTCTTGTTTTCTGTCTTTGCAAATGACTGGAACCTGAAAGAGCGGTTAGCTCCCGTGGGATGGCGGCATGAATTGCCCATGGTGGATGTGCTGGAAGCGGTCAGCCCCCAGTTCGGAGCAACGGCTGCACAGCGGAGTGTTATTACCAAGCGGCAATACTTCTATGATACCTATCATCCTTCGAACGCCGGACATCGCATTATGAAAGATTGTTTGATGTATCTATTGCAGCGCTTGGATACCCAACCGAGTATGTCACCTGCAAAAGATGCACCACCCTATTACAGTTTTTACTTTTCTGCGATGGAGGCATATGACCGCAGTAACTTGCCACTTGACATATCTGTGGACCCAGGAAGCTTTACCGGTACCGATGAAGATCTGCAGATGGTTGCATTGGATAATGACACTTACAATACAGCGCAGTTTCCTTTCAACTGGAAAAAAACGTCCGGAAAGAAACCGTTTCAAATGGAGTTGGTATGCAAGTCACTCCAAATGGTTTTTAAAGATAGCGCATCCTTAGATTTTGGAAGAATTCGCGTAACAGTAGACGGGCAGACGGTTGCATATTATGACCCGAGGGAAGTGGGATGGACCCATTGCCACGCAACAATTCTGTTCGCAGAAGAAACCGCCGGCAAGCACCACATAGAAATCTGCATGGCGCCGGAGGATGAAGGTAAGACCTTCACAATCCTTGGCTTTGGCGTTGTGCGCTAATGATACAAAATAAGAAGAAAGGGGTACGTACAAAATGAAAGATCGTAACCAAAAACTGGAACAATACCGGGAGCGGGCACGCGCACTGGTTGCACAAATGACGCTGAAAGAAAAAATCAGCCAAATGCTCAGCTGGGCTCCGGCCATTCCGCGTCTGGGCATCCCTGCATACAACTGGTGGAACGAGGGCATTCATGGCGTGGGACGCGCTGGAACGGCAACCGTATTTCCGCAGGCAATTGGTCTGGCTGCGTCTTTTGATGAGGACTTACTGGGCCAGGTCGGGGAAGCCGTCGGCGTGGAAGCGCGTGGTAAATACAACATGTATCGCAGCTATCAGGACCGGGATATCTATAAAGGCCTGACAATCTGGGCGCCGAATGTAAATATATTCCGTGACCCGCGCTGGGGCAGAGGGCACGAAACCTATGGCGAAGATCCGTATCTGACCTCTCGCTTGGGCGTACGCTTTGTGGAAGGTATGCAGGGCGATGACCCGGACTATCTGCGCGCCGCTGCCTGCGCCAAGCATTTCGCAGTCCATTCTGGCCCTGAAGATCAGCGGCACTATTTTGATGCCAAAGTTTCCCAACAAGATTTGTGGGAAACGTACCTTCCGGCCTTTCGTGCACTTGTAAAGGAAGCCGGGGTGGAAGCAGTCATGGGGGCCTATAACCGCACAAACGGTGAACCGTGCTGCGGCAGCAAAACCCTTCTTGTGGACATTCTGCGCGGAAAGTGGAATTTCCAGGGGCATGTTACGTCCGACTGCTGGGCAATCAAGGATTTCCATGAAGGGCATATGGTCACGTCCGGCCCGGTGGATTCTGTGGCATTGGCCGTAAATAACGGGTGTGACCTCAACTGCGGCGATCTGTACGCGTATCTGGAAGAGGCTGTGGCAGAAGGCAAGGTCAAAGAGGAGACGATTGACCGAAGCCTGGTCCGGCTGTTTACGACCCGCATGAGATTAGGCATGTTTGATGCGGAAGAAAAGGTCCCCTATAACAAAATCGGGTATGATGCGGTAGATAGCCGGGAAATGCAGGCCCTGAACCTGGAAGTGGCCGAGAAGGTTCTGGTTCTGCTGAAAAATGAAAACCATACCTTGCCGCTGGATAAAAGTAAGCTGCATCGGGTCGCAGTGGTCGGACCGAATGCGGACAACCGTAAGGCTTTGGTTGGTAATTACGAGGGAACAGCATCCCGGTATGTGACGGTTCTGGATGGAATCCAGGAGTATCTGGGAGAAGATGTGCAGGTCCGTTACTCTGAGGGATGTCATCTGTATGCAGATAAGATTCAGGGACTGGCAAAATCCAATGAGCTTATCAGCGAAGTACGCGGCGTATGTGCGGAATGTGATGTGGTGATTTGCTGCCTGGGCTTGGATGCGGGCCTGGAAGGTGAAGAAGGCGACCAGGGAAACCAGTTTGCCAGCGGCGACAAGCAGTCTCTTTCTCTGCCGGGAAACCAGGAGTCTGTACTAAAAGCCTGCATCGAGAGCGGAAAACCTGTGGTGGTGGTGGTGCTGAGCGGCAGTGCGTTGGCCTTGGGCACTGCGCAGGAAGGGGCAGCCGCTGTTCTGCAGGCATGGTACCCCGGTGCCCAGGGCGGCCGGGCCGTAGCGCGTGCCTTGTTCGGGGAATGCAATCCGCAGGGTAAGCTGCCGGTCACTTTTTATCATTCGGATGAGGATCTGCCTGCATTCACGGATTATGCAATGAAGGGACGCACCTACCGCTATATGGAAAAAGAACCGCTTTACCCCTTCGGTTATGGCCTTTCTTACAGTCATTTTACCTTCCGGGATGCCAAGGCCGATGCTGCACAGATTGGGCCGGACGGTGTGGATGTAAGGGTAACGGTAGTCAACGACGGGCAGTACCGCGGCCGTGAAACCGTTGAAGTTTATGTCAAGGCCGAACGCCCTGGCACACCGAATGCGCAGCTGAAAGCACTGGCAAAAGTGGACCTTATGCCTGGGGAAGAAAAGTGCGTTACGCTGCATCTGCCGCAGTGTGCTTTTGCTCTTTGCAACGAGGAGGGCATTTCGGAAGTGCTGCCGGGTGAATATACCGTTTGGGTAGGAGGAAGCCAGCCCGATGCACGCAGCATCCTGCTGACGGGACAGAAACCACTCAACATCCTGCTGCATCAAAAGGAGAAAGCTGTTATCTCCGACTGATGTCCCCTCCTGAACCCCATCTTTCCGTTTGTTGGAGATGATTTGATGAGTGATACGATTTACGCAGATCACGCTGCTACGACCCCGCTTGAACCGGAAGCCTGGGAAGCGATGTGTTATTGGCTTACTAAGGATTTTTCCAATCCGGCAGCCTTGTATCGAAGCGGAATTGCTGCACATCAAGCAGTAGAGCGAGCGCGCCAAAGCGTGGCAGAATGCCTGAGATGCAGCGCATCACAAATCTTTTTCACATCCGGCGGCAGCGAAAGCAACACGTGGGCAATCCTGAGCGGTGCCAGCAGAGCAGGCATCGGTAGCAGAGAAGTTGTCACTACGCCTATTGAACATCACTCGGTCGGTAGAGCGTGCGCATCGCTAAAAAATAGCGGAATAGCTGTATATACGTTGCCGGTCAGCGAAGAAGGGAAAATAGATTTGCCTGCTTTGCTGCGGGCTCTGGAACGGCAGCCCAGATTGGTGACCATTCAATACGCCAACAACGAGGTAGGCACGATTCAGGACATCCCTACCATTTCCACCCTTTGTCAAAAAAAAGGTGTATTGCTCCATGTGGATGCTGTACAGGCAATCGGGCATATCCCCGTAGTATTAGACGGCATCGATTTTCTCAGTGCTTCCGCGCATAAATTTGGCGGTCCCAAAGGCATAGGCTTCCTGTATGCACGAAATCCTGCTTTGTTGAAGCCTTTAATTTTTGGTGGCGAACAACAGAGCGGATTACGCCCCGGAACGGAACCGGTAGCTCAGATTGTAGGACTGGCATGCGCGCTCAAACTAGCCTGCAAACAGATGGAGCAGCATGCCGCATTCAAACGAATGTTAGCAGAAGAATTTTGCCAAACACTTCGTCAATCTTGGGCGGAAGTATATTTCAATAGTACCAAAGCAGGCTTGCCTGGTTTGGTTAGCGTGGGGCTGCCAGGCTACGAGGGTCAGAATCTTACCTACCGACTAGATGTGGCCGGCGTGTGTGTTTCACCGGGTGCTGCGTGCAATAACACAAGGAGCCGCAATGCCTCCCATGTATTGCTGGCCCTGGGGGGAACTGCGGCTCGTAATGCATTGTGTACACTTCGGTTTAGTTTTGGCCGGGCCAATCATTCCGGTGACGGAATCGAGGCTGCACAAAGGTTGGTGAAGATTCTTCAATCTATGCCCAAACGCCTGCTATGATTGCGTTCACAGAAACTTTTGTGCGAACCCTTCTAAGGGGGGGCGGACGAACAGGGAAGTTGCCTGTTCGGTGCCCATTATTCTTGCGGCGCAGAAAAACCAAGCCCCAATTTTCTGAATTCGCTGGGTGTGCAGCCAATTTGAAATTTAAAAATGCGATTGAACGTGGCCAACGAATTGAATCCTGAACGCATGGCAACTTCTGTGATGGGGAGCGAAAAGTCTGCTAACAGGGTTTTGGCAAAGAGAAGCCGTCGCCCTAACAGATAGTTGTGGCAGGTGGTCCCTGTTATTTCTTTAAAAAGCCTTGCGAAGTGGTACTTACTGAATCCTGCTTCATTGGCCAATTCGTCCAAAGACAGATCTTCTGTGCAGTGAGCATTAATGTAATTGCATAACATGGAAAAACGCTCTTGCTGTTCTTTTTGCCGCAGGGAAGAGATGTTTTCATGCGGTGCATTCTGATGGAGCTTGCGGCCTATGATTGCGAAAAAGTGCAGCATCAGCGAAGACAGCTCGCAATCCCGAAAGACCGCCGCACCAAAGTATTCTTCTTCCATCCGGGTCATCAGGGCCAGAAGTTGGTCGTTGAACTGCGGTTGATCCTGATATCGCAACAGCTTGAAGGGATGTAGAGTGGCAAAAAAAAGCGCAAGCTCGTGGAACTGCTCAAACATTGCGGTACTAAAATTCAAAATGTACCGTTCGCCCTCCTTTGGAGCTGTAATGCTGTGCAATTCACCTGAGCCGATGAACAGTATGTCATGGGGTTTCAAATAAAGAATTTCGCCTGCAACGGTCACATTATAGGTGTTTTTAATCGGGCAGATGATTTCCCCAGGGACATGCCAGTGTAACGGGAAGTCTTCCGCTGAATTGTTGTGATATAACCGGATATTGGAAGCGAGTGTAAAGTCTACAGTTTCGGTGGTACCGTTCAATTTTTCAATCATAGAAAATTCCTCTTAATCATGACGGTAGCCGCAATCATAACTCTTCAACAAAAAGATTGATAAAATGCAATGCTGCACCAAGTGGAACAGCGTGCTTGGGGTAATGACAAAGGGAAATATATTCAGCTTCCTCATCAAACGGATCGCGGCTGGCCGTCAGCCCCCGGAGTTCCTTTAAAAAAGGAGTGAGATATTGAGCAACATACCCACCCAGCACAATACGACAGTCAAACATCATACGGATTGTGGCAAGAGCCGACGCCAAATGGCGGAGATAATCTTTCCATAACGTTTGGTATGCTAAGTTCCCGGCTTCCAAGCCGGCAAAAAACTGCTCCACGGAGATACCTAAATCGGTAGAAATTCGATCAGAAGAGCAGTAAGCTTCCAGACAACCACGCAAACCACACTTACAGGAAAGCCCTTCCGGCTGCACACAAATGTGCCCGAACTCGCCACTGCGGCCATTCAGACCGGTATAAGGAACACCATTCACAAGGATAGCGCCGCCTACGCCACCTTCTAAGGAAATATATGCCATGCAATCGGAATCTTGCTGAACGTACCATTCAGCATACCCGCCGCTGGTCGCATCATTACAAACAGCAACGGGGTAAGGGATACTACAAATCAGTGGATGGATATCTTGATCTCGCAAATTAAGTGTTGGTGCTGTGATCACACAAGTTCTGTCGGCATTAAAAATGGCTGGTAGCGCGATCCCGACCCCCAGCAGTTTTTCGCGGTTCAGACCAAATCTGTTTAGGAAATCCTCCAAATCAGCAGTAAGAAAGCTCCCTAAGTCTTTCATATTGTTGCAATGGGGATGACCATACTTTTGGTATGCAATTTCATCCAGCCGGAGGTTAGCTGCAACAATCCGAAAATGACTTTCTGTGACAGAAACTCCCAAAGAAAAGCGCGCATTTTCATTAATAGTTAATTGAAGAGGACGGCGCCCACCCGTAGATTCTCCAACCCCATCGATACGCACCAACCCCGCTTGTGTCAGTTCGTTCAGATTTTGGTGTATAGTTGGCATACTGAGACCAAGGCTGTCAGAGATTTCCTGTTTAGAACATCCGGATGTTCTATAAATATACTGATAGATCTGGTTCCGGGTCAAGCGACGCCGTTCGGTAGGCGGAAGAGAAAGCTTTTTCATATATAATTCCTTTAACTTTTCAAAAGTGAAATCAATGTAAAACACTTTCATCTTACCCAACCACAACAAAAAAGTCAACCAAATCATATATTTTTGTAGATATATGGTGATAATTTTCAAATGCTTTTGTTGGTTTTGATGATTGACACTGGTGTATGCTTGCAGTATCATATGTAAAGAACTTATATAAATGTTCTTTACAAAAGAATAGCGAGAAAGGCGGTATTCTTATGTTGTATATCGGCGTAGATCTGGGTACCTCGGCGTGCAAATTTCTTCTGGTGGACGAAACCGGCAAGGTGTGCAACCAGGTTTCCCGGGAATATCCCCTAAGTATGCCTCATACGGGATGGAGCGAACAGGATCCTTCCTCCTGGTGGCAGGCATGCCTGGATGGCATCCCGGCTCTGCTGGAAGGCTTCGACCCCGCCCAGGTGCAGGGCATCGGCATGGGCGGCCAGATGCACGGTCTGGTGGCCCTGGATGCCGCCGACAAGGTGCTGCGCCCCGCCATCCTGTGGAACGACGGCCGCACCGCCAGACAGACCGACTATCTGAACAAGGAAATCGGCCGAGACACTTTGAGCAAATACACCGGCAACATTGCCTTTGCAGGGTTCACCGCCCCAAAACTCCTCTGGATGAAGGAGAATGAACCGGATTTGTACGCCGCCATCGCCAAGATCATGCTGCCCAAGGATTATTTGGTCTACCGCATGACCGGTGTGCACGCCACCGACTATTCCGATGCTTCGGGCATGCTGCTCCTGGACGTGGAGCACAAGTGCTGGAGCAAGGAAATGTGCGAAATCTGCGGTGTCAAGGAAGAATGGCTAGCCCATCTCTATGAAAGCTGGCAGTTTGTGGGCACCTTGAAACCGGATGCAGCCGCCGCCTTGGGTCTGCCCGAAAGTGTAAAGGTCTGTGCCGGTGCGGGAGATAACGCCGCCGCAGCTGTGGGCACTGGCACGGTTGGGAAAGGTCACTGCAACATCAGCCTGGGTACCTCCGGCACGGTGTTCATCAGCAGCGAAGCATTCGGCGTGGATGCCACCAATGGTCTGCATGCTTTTGCCCATGCGGACGGCGGCTGGCACCTGATGGGTTGCATGCTCTCCGCTGCCTCCTGCAACAAGTGGTGGATGGACGACATCCTCAAGGTCACCGATAAGGACTACCCCGCCGAACAGGCCCCTATTACCCGGGACAAGCTGGGCCGCAACCCCGTCTTTTTCCTGCCTTACCTTATGGGCGAGCGCAGCCCGATCAATGATACCGACGCTCGCGGCACCTTCATCGGCCTGAGCATGGACACGACACGTGCAGATATCACACAAGCCGTACTGGAAGGTGTGGCGTTCGCCATCCGGGATTCGGTGGAAACTGCCCGTTCCATTGGCGTGGAGATCCCCCGCTCCAATATCTGCGGTGGCGGAGCCAAGAGCCCGCTGTGGTGTACCATCATGGCCAACGTGTTGGGCATTCCCTTGGATATCCTGGTTACCGAACAGGGACCCGGTTACGGCGGTGCGCTGCTGGCCATGGTCTGCTGCGGTAAATATGCGACCGTGCAGGAGGCCACCAACGCCCTGGTGCATGTCAGCCGTACCATTGAGCCGGACGCGGAACTCACCGCCCTGTATGAAGAACGGTATCAGAAATTCAAGCAGATCTACCCCACCTGTAAGCCGCTGTTCAAAGAACTCGCCAAGTAACAAGTTAAGAAAAAGGGAGGAAAAACAAATGACCATCTATCCTGTTACTGCCCCCGAGTTTGCCCCTTACGGCCGTGTCATCACCGGATATGAAACCGAATGCGAGGCCGTGGTTGCAGCCCTGAGCGCTTCCACCCCGCTGCCGGAGGGCACCGACTATCTGGCTGAAGATCCGGCCCTGCAAAACCTGCCGGAATCCGCCGCGCTGGGGGCTTCGCTCTTTGGCGGTATGCCCTTCCAGATGGGCTGGTGCAACGGCCACAACACCAAGCTGAACTGCCTGGAATACCACCGGGACAGCGAGTTCAATCTGGGCACCCGGGACTTCATCCTCCTGCTGGCCAAGCAGGACGAGATCGTGGACGGCAAGCTGGACACCAGCAAGGTGAAGGCTTTCCGGGTTCCCGCCGGTACCCTGGTGGAAGTCTACGCCACCACCCTGCATTACGCTCCCTGCCACACCGACCCGGCCCAGGGCTTCAAGGTCCTGGTGGCGCTGCCCAAGGGCACCAACACCGACAAGCCGGCGTTGGCCGTCAAGGGCGGGGACGACGCATACCTGTGGGCCTGCAACAAGTGGCTGCTGGCCCATGCCGAATCGTCTGAAGCCGGACAAGGCGCAGCTGTCGCCCTGACCGGTGTGAATATCGATATCGCCAACGACCTGTAACACCATGCACGAAACGGAGGAATTTTCCATGAAATCCACCAACATTCCCGAAGTCCGCCTGGGCATTGTGGCTGTCAGCCGCGACTGTTTCCCCATTGCCCTGTCCACCCAGCGCCGCCAGAACATCGTGACCGCCTGCAAGACCAAAGGCTTTGAGCCTTATGAGTGCAGCGTCACGGTGGAAAACGAGACCGATATGCTCAAGGCTGTTGAGGAGGTCAAAGCCGCGGGCTGCAACGCCCTGACGGTGTTCCTGGGCAACTTCGGTCCCGAGACGCCGGAGACCCTCATCGCCAAATACTTCGACGGCCCCGTCATGTACGTGGCGGCTGCCGAGGGTGACGGCGACATGATCAACGGCCGCGGCGACGCCTACTGCGGCATGCTGAACTGTTCTTATAACCTGGGTATGCGCCACCTGAAAGCCTACATCCCCGAGTACCCCGTGGGCACCGCCGAGGAACTGGCGGACAAGATGGCGGAGTTCCTGCCCATTGCCCGGGCCGTGCTGGGCGTGAAAAACCTCAAGATCATCACCTTTGGCCCCCGTCCTCAGGACTTCTTCGCCTGCAATGCTCCCATCAAGGGTCTGTATGAGCTGGGCGTGGAAGTGGAAGAAAATTCCGAGCTGGACCTGCTGGTGGCTTATAAAGAGCACGCCGACGACCCCCGCATCCCCGAGGTCTGCGCTGACATGGCCGCCGAAATGGGCGAGGGTAAATACTACCCCGACCTGCTGGCCCGCATGGCCCAGTTCGAGCTGACCCTGCTGGATTGGGCCGAAGCCCATAAGGGAAGCAAGAAGTATGTGGCCTTTGCGGACAAGTGCTGGCCCGCCTTCCCGTCCCAGTTCGGCTTTGAGCCCTGCTATGTGAACTCCCGCCTGGTTTCCCGCGGCATCCCCGTTTCCTGCGAGGTGGATATCTACGGTGCCCTGTCCGAGTACATCGGCATGTGCGTCACCGGCGACACCGTCACCCTGCTGGACATCAACAACAGCGTGCCCAAGTACATCTACGACGAGGACATCGCCGGCAAGTTCGATTACAAGCTCACCGATACCTTCATGGGCTTCCACTGCGGCAACACACCTTCCTGCAAGATGTGCGCCGACCGTGCGGTGAAGTACCAGCTGATCCAGCACCGTCTGCTGGAGCCCGCGGGCAGCGATCCTGACTTTACCCGCGGCACTCTGGAAGGCGACATCGCCGCTTCCAATATTACCTTCTACCGCCTGCAGTGCGACAGCGAGGGCAACCTGCGCTCCTATATCGCCGAGGGCGAGGTGCTGCCGGTGGCTACCCGCTCCTTTGGCGGCATCGGTATCTTCGCCATCAAGGAGATGGGCCGCTTCTACCGTCACGTTCTGGTGCAGAAGCGCTACCCGCACCATGGCGCCGTGGCCTTCGGCCATTACGGCAAGGTACTGTTCGAGGTGTTCAAGTACCTGGGCATCGGCGATATCGCCTACAACCAGCCCGCCGGTAACCGGTATCCCACCGAAAATCCCTTTGCTTGAATGACTCATCTATACACAAAAAAGATACGCTGAAAGGATGGTACTGTTATGAAATTTTTCATTGATACCGCCAATGTGGAGGAAATCCGCAAGGCCAATGACATGGGTGTAATTGCCGGTGTCACCACCAACCCCAGCCTGATCGCCAAGGAAGGCCGCGACTACGCCGAGACCCTGGCCGAGATCGCCACCATCGTGGACGGCCCCATCAGCGGTGAAGTGAAAGCCACCACCACCGACGCCGAGACCATGGTGAAAGAGGGCGAGGCCATCTACGCCCTGGACCCCAAACACATGGTCGTTAAAATCCCCATGACCGCCGAGGGTCTCAAGGCCATCAAGGCGCTGAGCGCCAAGGGCATCCCCACCAACTGCACCCTGATTTTCAGCGCCAATCAGGCGCTGCTGGCCGCCCGCGCCGGTGCCACCTACGTCAGCCCCTTCCTGGGCCGGCTGGACGATATTTCTCAGCCGGGCATCGAACTGATTCAGAACATTCACGACATGTTCCTGAATTATCCCGACATTGAGACTCAGATCATCGCCGCCAGTGTGCGCAACCCCATCCATGTGAACGATTGCGCCCTGGCCGGTGCCGATATCGCCACCGTCCCCTATAAGGTCATTGAGCAAATGATTCATCATCCTTTGACTGATCAGGGCATCGAAAAGTTCAAAGCCGACTATGTAAAGGTGTTTGGTGAGTAATATGACAAAGGAAGAACGCTTGAAGCTGCAGATTGCAGCCTGCAAGGTGCGCATGGGCGTGATTGAATCCACCCACGGTGCCAAAGCCGGGCACCCCGGCGGCAGCCTGTCCGCCGCCGATATGTTTACTTACCTTTATAATAAGGAAATGCGCATCGACCCCGCCAACCCGAAATGGGCGGACCGGGACCGGTTCGTGCTCTCCAAGGGACATACCGCGCCGGGGCTGTACAGCGCGCTGGCCTACCGGGGATTTTTCCCGGTGGAGGACCTGCCCACCCTGCGCCACATTGACAGCTATCTGCAAGGCCACCCCAATATGAACACGGTGCCCGGTGTGGACATGAGCACTGGTAGCCTGGGCCAGGGCATCTCCTGTGCGGCAGGCATGGCCAAAGCCGCCAAGTACCTGCACAAGGATGATGTGCGTGTGTATGCTCTCCTGGGCGATGGCGAGATCGAGGAGGGGGAAGTGTGGGAAGCGTTCCTCTTCGCCGCCAAGTACAAACTGGACAATCTCTGTGTCATTATTGACCTGAACGGGCTGCAGATCGACGGCCCCACCAGCGAAGTGATGCCCACCGACCCGGTGGATGCCAAGATGCGGGACTTCGGGTTCCGTACCGTCACCATTGACGGTCACGACTTCGCCCAAATCGAAGATGCGTTCCAGTATTTCCACACCCAGACAGGCGCCCCCACAGCCGTCCTGATGAATACTACCAAGGGAAAGGGCGTCAGCTACATGGAGAACCAGGTAGGCTGGCACGGCAAAGCCCCCAACGACGAGGAATACAAGATTGCCATGGACGAGCTGAACGCTCAACTGGCAGAACTGGAGGCGCAGGTATGAGTGAGGTCAAAAAAATTGCCACCCGCGACAGCTACGGCGCCGCGCTGGTAGAACTGGCCAAGGACCATCCCGACGTGGTGGTGCTGGATGCCGACCTGGCCGCCGCTACCAAGACCGGCGTTTTCAAAAAAGCCTATGCCGACCGCCATTTTGACTGCGGCATTGCCGAGAGCAACATGATGGCCACCGCCGCCGGTATGGCGGCCATGGGGCTGGTGCCTTTTGCTTCCAGTTTTGCCATGTTCGCTGCGGGCCGCGCCTTTGAGCAGGTGCGCAACTCCATCGGCTACCCCCACCTGAACGTGAAGATCGGTGCCACCCACGGCGGCATTTCGGTGGGTGAGGACGGTGCTTCCCACCAGTGCTGCGAGGATTTTGCACTGATGCGGTCCATCCCCGGCATGACGGTGCTCTGTCCTGCCGACGACGTGGAAGCCCGCGCCGCCGTCAAGGCCGCTTACGAGCACGACGGGCCCGTTTATCTGCGGTTCGGTCGCCTGGCGGTGCCGGTGTTCCATGACGAAGCCAGCTTCAAATTTGAAATCGGCAAGGGCGAGCAGCTCACCGAAGGCAATGACGTGGCGATTTTCGCCACCGGCCTGGAAGTGGGCGAAGCACTCACCGCCGCCGAACTTTTGAAAAACGAGGGCATCCAGGCCCGGGTCATCAACCTCTGCACCATCAAGCCGCTGGACGAGGAACTGGTCGTCAAGGCGGCCAAAGAGTGCG
>ERZ1643250.264-NODE-264-length-62532-cov-69.526994_pt1 | contig 62532 bp, 59 predicted proteins | sample MGYA00579262_ERZ1643250 | MGnify/ENA primary metagenome ERZ1643250 (study PRJEB29033, sample SAMEA4952265) | chicken gut metagenome | biome: Broiler Chicken; feature: Gastrointestinal Tract; material: Caecum | place: Ireland | collected 2018 | study: Broiler...
AGGAAGCCGGATTGCCTAACGTAGTGTTCCATTCACTCAGACATTCCAGTACAACATATAAACTCAAGCTGAACCATGGCGATATTAAAGCTACTCAGGGAGATACTGGACACGCTCAGGCAGACATGGTTACGGAGGTTTATTCTCATATACTTGATGAGGATAGAAAAATTAATGCTCAAAAATTCGATGCAGCGTTCTACGCTAATCCGGATCTGAGCAAATACAATCCTCCTCTTCCAAATGAGAAGCCTGAAAAAGCAGAAATAGACATCAACAACTTAATCGAGCAGCTGAAAAAATCGCCCGAGCTGGCTAATACACTGGCACAGCTTTTGGCCCAATAACTTATTAGCACAGAAATTGCTAATTTTATTATTAGCAAGCATACTGATTTTATTAGCAGAAGGTGGTAAACCAGTTCAAGTCCAATTAGCAGGAATTTATATTTATGCAATTTATATTCACGCATGGATTTCTGAAAGAAAAAACGCCACAAATCCTTGGATTCATGGCGTTTATACGTTCCTGACTGGAGTCGAACCAGCGGCCTATTGCTTAGGAGGCAATCGCTCTATCCTACTGAGCTACAGGAACTTATCTATATTATAACGGTTTTATGCAACCGCTACAACCAAATTATTCAGTTTTGGACTTGAACGGGCTGCCACTTAGGAGGCGAGTGCTCTATCCAGCTGAGCTATATGGACGTGTCTAATATATGATTATAGCCCGACCAAAGTCAAACTGCAATCCCTTATTCAATTTTATCCAGTTGAGCGTTATAACATGACCTTAGGAGGCAATCGCTCTATCCTACTGAGCTACAGGAACTTGTCTATATTATAACGGTTTTATGCAACCGCTACAACCAAATTATTCAGTTTTGGACTTGAACGGGCTGCCACCTTAGGAGGCGTTCACTCTATCCAGCCGAGCTATAGCGACATCTGCAGATTTCCTGCCTTTCTATGATACTATAACTTGTGTTTTTTGGCAAGCATTTATTTTTGATCTGCAGAAGGGGATAGCCTGTTTTTCATTCTGGATGCATCCCTATTCATCTTCGGACTGCCCATGATGTCCATGGAGATGCTTTAGGGAATTCTCTTCATCAGAGGAATCTTGTGAACCATCAAGGGGGCACTCCTGGGAATCCTCCATGTTTTCGGAATCACCAGACATAGGATTTTCCTGGAATTTTTCCTGAGAGTATTTCCAGATTAAATCCCGGATTTCAGTCATAGTCATATCCTGGATTTCTTCCAGGGAGATGCCGGCATCCAGGTCCTGAAGGATTTCCCAGGACTGATATTTTCCAAAAGAGAGACCAGCGTCGTGGGCGTGGTGGAGTTCTTCTGTATTGCTGGAATGGCAGTATACATTTTCATGTTCGGACATAGAGGACTCTACATTCTGCAGGATTTCGCTGCTTTGGGATTCATTGTCTCCGGCTACAGTCAGTACCACATCTGCATTATCGGCCAGATAGACTTCCATCTCTTCATCTGCCAGAAGGTTTTTCAGGGCTTCTGCATAATTCAGATACTTAAGGCTCAGATTATCCGCCAGATTCTGGCCGTCTTCGTTATATCCGGTGACCGAGACCACCCGATCAAAGCGATTAATTCCCAGCTCCAGAGAGGGGTTTACATCTACGCTGATAAAAGCAGTAGGCGTGAAGAACAGATAGGAGCCTCCGGCCAGGAAAACAAGGAGAGAACAGGCTGCTGAGACTGCAAATCTCCGGAGGAAAGTTCTGGGAACATGGCCTTTCTTATATACATGCTCAAAAAGGTAATTTTTTGTATTGGATTTCAAAGCATCCCCGGCATGAACCTGATCAAAAGCAGCTTTTAATTTTTCCTTATTTTCCATGTTCATCCACCTCCTCCAATTTGGTTTTGAGAGCCTGTCTTCCACGGTTTAGAAGGGTATACACAGTATTTACATTTTTGTGAAGAATCCTGCTGATCTCTGCTGCGGAATATTCTTCGTAATAATAGAGATAAACAACATCCTTATATTTTTGGGGAAGAGACAAGACGGCTTCCAGGACATCACTGTAATCTGAGTCAGGTTCGCCTGGCTTTTCTATAATAGAATCCAGAGGAAGGGTCCTGCTTCTGAAAAAACTTTTCAGAAGATCTTTGCAGGCATTGATGGTTACCCGTATGATCCAGGCCCTTTCATGCTCGGAACTGTCAAAAACAGGAGCGTGAAGGACATACTTTAAAAACACCGTCTGAAAAATATCTTCGGTGTCAGAATAATTTTTCAAATGAAGCATGCAGATCCTTTTTACAGTATCTCCGTATAGGTCTATGGCCCTGGAAGCCTCTTCCTCACTTCGCATTTCTTTTTCACGCCCTTCTTATTTATTCCTGCTTATTTATTCCTGCTTTCCGCCCGTAAATCCCCCAATTGTTCCGGACGTTAGTGTGTAAAGCAGTGATGAGAGAAACTGCTGTTTTTCCGGCAAGAATGTGTGCAGTTCCTGTGAGAACTATAATAATCGCAGATGCCATCCTTGTCTATATCTTCATAACAGTGAGATTTTTCCTGACACCAGCTGCATGCCTGAGGCTGCGGCGATGCCTGGCTTTCTGCAGCATTCTCCCAGCCGGAAGCAAATACTCCAGTAGTTACCAATAATGCAGCAGCCGTTCCAATAACTATTTTTTTGACAAATTTTCTCATAACAACACCCCTGATCTGAAAAATTTTTTTTCTGGTTTCACTATTTATACGATTGAGAAAGGGAATTTCATTCAAAATATTGAAAAAAGATATAAAATCTAAAAAATATTCTCATCAGGAAAATTAGATAAAACTGTCTGGAGGAATATGAAAATATTTAGACAAAGTTGACAAAAAATAGTCAAAATGTTATAATAAATTTAATTTAGGCGTATGTGCGATGTAGTGGATACGAATGGATTATAATCTAAGGACGATGAAGTGCTTGTTTTCTGACTATGCTCCAGCGAAGCATAGTTGGTTAATCAAGCGCTTTTTTGCTGTTATAAGGCTAAGGCAGACCAGAGACAGCAAAAGGAAGGAAATATATTGCCTTCCCGTCCTATCAGGAAAGGAGGATGAAGGTTGCAAGAATTTATTCTAAACACCCATATTTATATGGGGAAGGATGGGCTGGATGAGCTTCTTGGCGGTGTAGAACGGGCGTTCATCGTCACAGACAAATTCCTGCACGACAGCGGCACAGTCCGGTATCTGACAGAACCTATGGAAAAGCATCAGGTTGCCTATGAGATCTTTTCCGAAGTAAAGCCGGACCCGGATATTGCCACAGTCACAAAAGGCATTGGAAAAATGCTGGAATTTCGGCCCCAGGTTCTCTTTGCGCTGGGAGGAGGCTCTCCCATTGATGCGGCCAAAGCTATGAACTGGCTGTCGGTAAAGGGAGGACTCTCAGAAAAAATCAAATTTGTAGCGGTTCCCACAACCAGCGGCACAGGCTCTGAAGTGAGCATGTTTTCCGTAATCAGCGATCCGGAAAAATCAGCCAAATATCCTTTAGTATCCAAGGAGCTGCTTCCTGATGCAGCAATTCTGGACGCAGAGCTGGTACGCACTGTACCCCCTTCTGTAACAGCAGATACGGGAATTGACGTGCTGACCCATGCTATCGAGGCTTTTGTGTCACGGAATGCCAATGATTTTACCGATGCGGCGGCAGAAAAGGCTATGAAGCTGGTCAGAGGTAATCTGATGAAGGTCTATAAGGACCCGGATGACTTGGAAGCCAGACAGGAGATGCATCATGCTTCCTGCTTGGCGGGACTTGCCTTCAGCAATGCGGGACTAGGGCTGAACCATGGCATGGCCCACACTCTGGGAGCGCATTTTCATATTCCTCATGGAAGAGCCAATGGAATACTGCTTCCTTATGTAATGGCTTTTAATGCTGGCTGTCACGACAAACTGACGCCGGTGGCCAAACGCTATGCACGTATCGCCAGAGTTCTCAGACTGGAAGGGCCCAGTATCCGGCAAAGTGCATTCAGTGTGATCAGAACCACCAGACAGTATATTAAACAGCTCCATATTCCGGACAGCATTGAGAGCGCGGGAGTTTCCAGAGATGATTTCGAGAATGCTCTTGAGGAGATGGCACAGGCTGCTTTTGCAGACGCCTGCACCAGGACAAATCCCAGAGAATGTTCTGTGGAAGAAATCAAAGATGTGTTCAGACATGCTTATACCGGACGTCTGATCTAAGATGAAAAGAGGTAACAGCTATGTATGAAGACAAAAAAGAAAGGATCATTCAGGAGTTTGTACCAGGTAAACAGGTGACACTGGCTCATGTGATCCCTCATCCGGTAGAAAGCCTGTATGGAAAAATGGGACTCATTGATGCCCAGGGCGCTATTGGGATTTTTACCATTACACCCAGTGAGGCGGCGATTATTGCAGCAGATGTTGCCAGTAAGGCAGCAGACATTCAGATCGGTTTTGTGGACCGTTTTAACGGCTCCCTGATCATTACCGGAGATGTGGCAGCTGTGGAGGCGGCTCTTCACGATGTAATGAGCGTGCTGTGCGATTCCATGGGATTTGCTGCAGCCCCCATTACCAGGTCTTAGAAACAGGAGGTCTGTATGTCCAGGGAAAAGATGAAGAGGGTGATCCTTATCGGAAGGTCCATGGCAGGAAAGACTACCCTGTGCCAGTATATTTCCAGACAGGATCTGAGATATAATAAGACCCAGACAGTAGAGGTGGTCAACGGGACCATGATTGACACTCCGGGAGAATATTTAGAGAGAACAAACCTGCGGGGGGCACTGACGGTATCAGCGGTAGATGCGGATGTTATCCTGCTGGTACAGCCGGCCAACGAGGCAGGCACCATGTTTCCGCCGGGATATTCCAGTACCTTTGCCAAGCCCTGTATCGGAGTAGTGACAAAGGCGGATCTGGCGGAGGAGAAACAGATAGAAGATGCAAAGAAGTATCTGCAGAATGCAGGAGCAAGAGAGATTGTTGTGACCAGCAGCTTTGCAGGTACAGGCTTTGAGGAGCTTATGGAATTCCTCCGGGAATCATAAAAGGGAGGATAAGCTCTGGGAGGATGAAGGAAGGCAGCGTAGGATGATGCGAGTAATTGTTGCGGATGATGAACCTTTGATCAGAATGGATCTGCGGGAGATCCTGGAAAAGCAAGGCTATGAGGTGGTAGCAGAAGCGGCAGACGGATTTGATGTTGTGGAATGCTGCAAACAACAGCAGCCTGACCTGGTGATCATGGATGTAAAGATGCCTCTTCTGGACGGCATTACGGCAGCCAAGATCATAAGTCAGGAGAAACTTGCCCAGACAGTAGTGCTTTTGACAGCATACTGCGACAGAGAATTCATAGAAGAAGCCAAGGAAGCAAATGTGGCGGGGTATTTTGTGAAGCCGGTTAATGAGAGAACTTTTCTGCCGGGACTGGAGATTGCCATAGAGCGGAGCCGGAAAATGGCTATTTTGGAGAAGGAATATGAGCATGTGAACGAAAGGCTGGAAAGAAGAACACTGGTAGAGCAGGCCAAAGGTCTGATCATGAGCCAGAAAGGAATATCGGAGCAGGAGGCTTATGACTATATCCGAAATATCAGCCGGACCAAAAATATTTCCATGAAAAGAGTGGCAGAGATTATATTAATGCGCAGGGGACAATGATATGGAAAATACAATTGAAGAGCTGTGCAGACAGTATACGGATCTGAACGAAGAGGAGATTGGGGTCATCCAGATGATGGCCAAGACTCTTCAGCCTCTGGCCAATATGGAAGCAGCCAATATGTTCATTGACTGCAGATGCAGAGAAGGAGATGCTATTGTGGTGGCAGAAGCCAAGCCCCAGGAAGCCCCTTCCGCTTACAAAAACAGCGTGGTAGGAATGCTTGCCAAGGCAGAGAATGAGCCGGCAGTGGCCAGGACTTTCAGTCTGGGAATTGCCACGAAATATATGCAGGCCAGGACCCAGGAAGACAACTACACCATTCAGTCGGTAGAGCCCATTCTTTTTAACGCACGGATCATCGGTGTCCTTATCAGAGAGAAATGCATCACTGAACCGGCGGAAGAGCAGAGAGAAAGCAAGAAATACCAGGCTGTAGAGATTCCGATCTATCACATGATTAATGAAAACGAATGGCTGACAGAAGGTATTGACGAGGGGCTGATCCTGATAGACACAGATGGGAGAGTCTGCTTTCGGAATATGTACGCAAAAACACTTTTCCATAAGCTGGGGTACGTTTCCGATATTTTAGGACAGTCGTATAAGAATATTTGTCTGACAAAATTGGATGAAACCAGCGAAAATCTGGAAACTTTAAAAGAGGTTCACTATGGAAAACATTATTTATGGATCCGTCAGATTCCTCTGAAGAACAAAAACGGCATTATTCTGGCAGTAATCTTCCGGGACATCACAGGGGCCAGGGAACAGGAAAGAAGCCTGATCCTGAAATCTGTGGCTATGAAAGAACTGAACCACAGGGTAAAGAATAACCTCCAGATGGTAGCTTCTCTTCTCAGGCTCCAGGCCAGGCGAGTAGGCTCCGTGGCTGCAAAAAGAGCATTGGAGGAGAGTATAGACAGAATCCTATCCATAGCCGTAAGCTATGAATTCCTTTCCCATTCTGAAGGGGAGACCGTAAGTCTTAAAAAGGTATTGGGATCTATCAAGAATAATACAGTCCAGTCTCTGGCAAGGCCGGAACTTAAGGTAAATATCCGCCTGGAAGGCGATGATATGATGGTCGACTCCGACGTGGCTGTATCGGCGGCCCTGGCAGTAAATGAACTTCTTCATAACTCCATGAAGTATGCCTTTGAAGGGAGAGACAAGGGAAATATTTCCATAACCTTGAAGAAGGGCACGGTTTATTCTGAAATCTGTGTGGCCGATGACGGAATCGGATTTCAGCCGGAACATACCAGAAAAGACAGCCTGGGTCTGAACATTGTAAGGATGATGGTGGAGGATAAACTCCACGGAAAACTGAGGATACGTTCAGGAGAGCAGGGAACAAGCGTGAGCATTGACTTTATCAGAGAGACCGCAGATTTTATAGAAGTTTCAGAGTGACAAGGAGGAAATTTTTTGAAAGAACAGATTTTAAGCGTTGGAATTGACATCGGAACCTCCACCACCCAGCTGATCTTCAGCCGGCTTACCATTGTAAACCTTGCCAGCAGCTATACGGTGCCCAGGATCAGTATTGTGGATAAAGAGGTAATCTATAAAAGCGCAATCTATTTTACGCCTCTGAAATCACAGACAGAGATCGACGGAGCCAGAGTGGGGGAGATTATCAGCCAGGAGTACAGGAAGGCCGGTATGAAACCGGAAGACCTGCAGACCGGAGCTGTGATCATTACCGGAGAGACTGCCAGAAAAGTAAATGCCAATACAGTGCTCCAGACTTTAAGCGGCATGGCGGGAGAATTTGTGGTGGCTACGGCAGGGCCGGATCTGGAGTCTGTACTGTCAGCCAGAGGCGCAGGCACAGATAAGATTTCTGAGGAGAAAAGAGAAACCGTAGCAAATATTGATATCGGAGGAGGTACCAGCAATATTGCCTTTTTCCGAAAGGGAAATCTTCAGGGGACAAGCTGCCTGGATATCGGAGGCAGACTGATAAAGATAGACCAGGGAAAGATTTCATATATTTTTCCCAAAATACAGGAGCTGGCGGCCAGACATGGAATCCGTATCCGGGAAGGAGATCCTGCAGACGGAAAAGTGATCTACCGTGTATGCGAATATATGGCAGAACAGCTGGCAATGGCCATTTATCTGGAAGAGCCTGATGATTTTCATAAAAGCCTTTATACCAACCAGGGAAAATCTTTAAAAAGAGAGCCTTCCATTGAGGCAGTGACCTTTTCCGGAGGCGTGGCAGAGTGTATGCGCAGCGGAGGCGAAGCAGATATTTTCCGTTTCGGAGACGCAGGCGTTCTGCTTGCAAAAGCGATTCTGGCTAACAGCGCTTTTCAGAAGATCCGGCAATATCCTGCAGCAGAGACCATTCGGGCTACTGTAGTAGGGGCAGGGACCCATACCACAAATGTCAGCGGCAGCACCATCAGTTATGCAAAGGAAAAGCTGCCGGTGAAGAATATACCGGTAGTCAGGCTGACTGAAGAGGAAGAAACAGACAAAGGAGCTTTTCTGGAAGCTGTGGAACGAGGGATTTCTCTCTACGAATCAGAAGGAGTTGTGGAACAGATTGCCCTGGCTCTTTCGGGAAAATACCACACAGGATTTCGCCAGATACAGGAACTGGCTTCCTGGATCATGGAAGGAGCAGACAGGATATTGAAGAGTCCTTATCCTCTGATACTGGTCATCGAAAACGACATCGGCAAGGTACTGGGAAATGCGCTGAACGTCATGCTTAACAGGCAGAAACCAGTAATCTGCATAGATGGTATCCACGCGCAGAACGGCGATTACATAGACATCGGAGAACCGGTGGCCCAGGGCCATGTAGTACCTGTGGTTACCAAGACGCTGATATTTAATTCCCGCGAGTAAAAGCCAGGCGGGGATGTAGATTCCTAAGTAAACGAAAAGGAGATGTGAAGCAAATTGATTCTCAAGACAAAATTATTTGGAAAAGTATATGAGTTTAAATCTCTTCGTGAAGTTATGGCAAAAGCCAACGAAGAAAAATCCGGCGATAAACTGGCCGGAATCGCAGCAGAGTCTGCAGAAGAAAGAGTTGCCGCTAAGGCAGTGCTTTCTCACATCACTTTGGAAGATCTGAGAAATAACCCGGCAGTTCCTTATGAAGAGGATGAGGTTACCAGGATCATTCAGGACGGAGTAAACGAAGCTATTTATCGGGAAATTAAAGGAATGACTGTAGGGGAATTCAGAGAATGGCTGCTGGATACCGAGACTACAGGGGACATGATCAAACGTGCTTCCAGAGGACTTACCAGTGAGATGGTAGCCGCTGTGTGCAAGCTTATGGGAAATCTGGACCTGGTATATGCCGCAAAGAAAATCCGGATCACAGCGCACTGCAACACTACAATTGGCCTTCCGGGCACCTTCTCCTCCCGTCTTCAGCCAAATAATACTACAGATGATCTGAAAGGTATTACAGCTTCTGTACTGGAAGGGCTGAGTCTTGGATGCGGAGATGCCGTAATCGGTCTGAACCCGGTAGATGATTCCGTAGAAAACATTGCAAATATCCTGAAGAGATTTGATGAAATTAAAAATACTTATGAAGTTCCCACACAGATCAGTGTTCTGGGACACGTGACTACACAGATGGAGGCAATCCGGAAATTCCATGCGCCTATTGATCTGATGTTCCAGTCTATTGCCGGTTCCCAGAAAGGAAACGAGGCCTTTGGACTGACAGCATCCATGCTGGATGAAGGCCATGACTTAATGCTGAAGGAAGCTACCAGCACAGGCCCCAATGTTATGTATTTCGAGACAGGACAGGGCTCCGAGCTCTCCTCAGAGGCTCATAACGGATGGGACCAGGTGACCATGGAAGCAAGATGCTATGGATTTGCAAAGAAATACAGCCCATTCCTGGTAAACACGGTAGTAGGATTTATTGGACCAGAGTACCTTTATGATTCCAAACAGGTTATCCGGGCAGGCCTGGAAGACCACTTCATGGGCAAGCTTACAGGTATCCCTATGGGCTGTGATGCATGCTACACCAACCATATGAAGGCAGACCAGAATGATATTGAAAACCTGGCTACGTTACTGGTAGCAGCAGGCTGCAACTACATCATGGGCGTTCCTCAGGGAGACGACTGTATGCTTATGTATCAGTGTACAGGATTCCATGATTCCGCAGCATTAAGAGAGATCTTCGGACTTCGCCCCATCAAAGAATTTGACCAGTGGCTGGAAAAAATGGGATTCTCCAGAGACGGCAAGCTGACCCCTCTGGCCGGAGACGCATCTGTATTTTTGAAATAGGAGGTAGAGTATCTTGGTAAACGAAAACGATTTAAGAACAATTATCGCCCAGGTTCTCTCGGAAATGAATCTGGATAAAGGCAGCCAGGCAGCAGAAACCACACAGGAAGGCTGCAGATCCTGCACACAGGAGCCGGTTATCGAAGAAGGCTGTATCCCCGATGTAACAGAAGTAGATATCAGAGAGCAGTATCTGGTGGAAAATCCGGTAAACAAAGAAGCTTTTTACGATCTGAAACAGTATGCGCCCTGCCGTCTTGGAATAGGAAAAGCAGGTGGAAGATATAAAACAGATCCCAGTCTTCAGTTCAGAGCAGCTCATTCTGCCGCTCAGGACGCAGTATTCTCTGATGTAGACCAGAAATTTATAGATGATATGGGACTCTTCAGCGTACAGACCCAGTGCACAGATAAGGATACCTACCTTACCCGCCCAGACCTGGGAAGAAAGCTGAATGAAGAGGCAGTAAAGACCATTAAAGAAAAATGCAAGAGCCATCCTCAGGTTCAGATATATGTTTCCGATGGATTAAGCTCTGCAGCAGTAGCAGCCAACATTGGAGATGTGCTTCCCGCTATTGAACAGGGACTGAAAAGCTACGGCATCCAGATGGGTACACCTTTCTTTGTAAAATACGGAAGAGTAGGAGCTATGGATGAGATTTCCGAGATTACAGGAGCAGATGTAACCTGTGTGCTTATCGGAGAACGTCCCGGTCTGATCACAGCAGAATCCATGTCTGCTTATATCGCTTATAAGGCTACCGTAGGAATGCCGGAGGCCAGAAGAACTGTAGTATCCAATATCCATAAGGCCGGAACAATTCCAGCAGAGGCCGGAGCTCATATCGCAGACGTGATCAAGAAGATCTTAGACAATAAGGCAAGCGGTACAGATCTGAAACTTTAAGTATAAAGAAAGATACAAGGAGGAAGATATCATGAAAAGAGATCCTGTGAAGGCGGAAGTCCTCGCAACGAAAATTATCCCTAATGTAAGCCCGGATATGGCAAAGGAACTGAACCTGGAGCCAGGAATGAAATCACTGGCCCTGATCACATCTACCAGCGATGACGTTACCTATACTGCGCTGGATGAAGCTACCAAGAAAGCAGATGTAAAAGTAGTATATGCAAAGAGTTTCTACGCAGGCGCCGACAATGCCAATACAAAACTGGCCGGTGAGATCATCGGTATTCTGGCAGGACCGAACCCGGCAGAAGTAAGAAGCGGACTGGAAGCCTGTGTGGATGTTATTGAAAATCAGGCACACTTTGTATCCGCAAATGAAGACGACACAATTATTTACTATGCACACTGCATTTCCAGAACCGGTTCCTACCTTTCTGAGGGAGCAGGCATTCAGGAAGGCGAGGCTTTAGCTTATCTGATCGCACCGCCTCTGGAAGCTATGTATGGCGTAGATGCAGCCCTGAAGGCAGCAGACGTAAAAATGTGTGTTCTTTACGCTCCGCCATCAGAGACCAACTTTGGAGGCGCTCTCCTTACCGGAAGCCAGTCAGCCTGCAAGGCAGCCTGCGACGCATTTGCAGCAGCCGTAGAATTTGTGGCAGATAATCCCAGAGAGTAAAAGGTAATGAGCAGGTCTTAACAGAGAGGTAAAGCATGAAAGCATTAGGAATGATAGAGACATATGGCTTAGTTGCAGCGGTAGAGGCTCTGGACAGCGCCTTAAAAGCGGCAAATGTTTCTCTGGCGGACATGGTGAGAGTAAAAGGCGGAAGGGTTACTGTCCTGGTAGAAGGTGACGTGGGCGCTGTAAAGGCAGCCATGGATGCCTCCCAGGCGGCAGCTGCCAGGGTAGGCAGTGTGGTAAATGTACATGTGATCCCGAGACCGGACCCTGAGGTAGGGCAGATGCTGGCAGGAGGAGAAGGAAGTTTCCGCAGACAAGAAGAGCCTGAGGAAAAAGAAAGGGAAACTGACCTGCAGAAACCTGCAAAGACTGAGAGTGATGTAAGTCCGGAAAAGAAGGGAGCAGATTCAGAAAGCACAGCATTCCTGAAAGCCCCTTATAAAGAAGAGGAAGAAGCATCGCCTGCTGAGGAGAAAGAACCTGTAACCAGAGAAAGCCTGGAGAAGAAATCTGTGGCAAAGCTTCGGTCTCTGGCAAGGGAGCTGAAGCTGCCGGGAATGACCTCAAAAGACATCTGCTTTGCAAAGAAACAGCAGCTGATTGACGCAATTATAAGCTTTATGGAACAGGAGAAATAGCTATGCAGTTGTACGATAAAGATCTTTTGTCGGTACAGGAGGTCAGAGAGCTGGTAGAAAAAGCGAAGGCTGCACAGGAAGAGCTGGCAGGAAAAAGCCAGCAGGATGTTGACAGAATCGTAAAAGCCATAGCCCAGGCTGGTGTGAGAAATGCCAGACGGCTGGGAAAAATGGCCCACGAAGAAACCGGCTTTGGCACAGAAGCTGACAAAACTATAAAAAATATATTCGCCAGCGACGGCGTATATCAGTATATCAAAGATATGAAAACCATAGGAGAGCTGGAGAGAGATGAGAAAAAGAAAGTCCGGACCCTGGCGGTTCCCGTAGGAGTCATTGCCGGACTGATCCCCTCCACCAATCCTACATCTACGGTGTTTTACAAGGCGGAAATTTCTATTAAAGCAGGAAACGCCATTGTATTTTCACCTCATCCTAACGCCAGAAACTCTATTTTAGAGGCAGTGAAGGTAATCCGCCAGGCCATTGCGGAAGCAGGGGGAAACGAAGATCTGGTAACCTGCATTACAATTCCAACTATGCAGGCTACGGACAACCTTATGAAGCATCCGGATGTAGCTCTGATACTGGCTACCGGAGGTTCCGCTATGGTAAGGTCAGCCTATTCTTCAGGAACGCCGGCTATCGGCGTAGGACCTGGAAACGGCCCTGCCTACATTGAAAAAACCGCAGATGTGAAACTGGCAGTAAAAAGGATCATGGCATCCAAGACCTTTGACAATGGAACAATCTGTGCTTCAGAGCAGTCTGTAGTATGCGATGAGGATATGGCAGACCAGGTTCAGAAGGAAATGGAAAGCCAGGGAGCATATTTCCTTACAGATGAGCAGATCCAGAAACTTGGAAACTTTATCCTGCGGGCTAATGGAACCATGAATCCTATGATCGTAGGAAAATCTGCCCAGGCTATTGCAGATCTGGCAGGCATCACCATACCGGAAGGAACCAAAGTGCTGGTGGCAAGAGAAACAGGCGTAGGAAGAGGACATCCTTATTCCAACGAAAAACTGGCCCCCATCCTGGCATTCTATACTGCGCCGGATTATGTTCAGGTATGCAGTCTCTGCCAGGAAATCCTTCACTATGAAGGAGCAGGACATACCTTCTCTATCCATACAAAGGATCAGAAAATGGTGGATTACTTTGCGGCAAGAGTTCCCGCATCCAGGATTGTGGTAAATACTTCCAGCGCTCTGGGAGGAATCGGAGCAACCACAAATCTTATGCCGGCCCTGACTTTAGGCTGCGGGGCTGTGGGAGGAAGCGCTACTTCCGATAACGTAGGCCCCATGAATCTTTTAAACCGCAGATATGTGGCAGAGGGAACCTGCGAATTGGAAGACATTAAGAACGAATTGCCTGACTGCTCAGAAGGAATCTGCAGAGTTCAGGAAAAATATGACAATATTGATATTGACCAGATTGTCAGAGAAATCATTAAAAGAATTCAGTCAGCGTAAGAGATAGGAGGATAAAGATATGGCAGCACAACAGGCCCTTGGAATGATTGAAACAAAAGGACTGGTAGCCTCTATTGAGGCTGCCGATGCAATGGTAAAAGCAGCAAATGTAACCCTGATCGGAAAAGAACATGTAGGCGGCGGACTTGTAACCGTAATGGTAAGAGGAGACGTAGGAGCTGTAAAAGCAGCTACAGATGCAGGAGCAGCCGCAGCGGAGAGAGTAGGGGAGCTGATCTCCATCCATGTAATCCCAAGACCTCATGAGGAAGTAGAAGCAATCCTGCCGTCACTTGGTAAATAAAGAGGAAACAGATTTTATATGACGAAATGATTATTAGGAGGATAAAGATATGGCAGCACAACAGGCCCTTGGAATGATTGAAACAAAAGGACTGGTAGCCTCTATTGAGGCTGCCGATGCAATGGTAAAAGCAGCAAATGTAACCCTGATCGGAAAAGAACATGTAGGCGGCGGACTTGTAACCGTAATGGTAAGAGGAGACGTAGGAGCTGTAAAAGCAGCTACAGATGCAGGAGCAGCCGCAGCGGAGAGAGTAGGGGAGCTGATCTCCATCCATGTAATCCCAAGACCTCATGAGGAAGTAGAAGCAATCCTGCCTTCCTTAGGAGAGTAAAATCCGCTGAACAGTTTCATAGGTGAACTGTTACAAAAATCAGGTAAGGAGGCAGCGGACAGAAAATGAAAGTAATCACAGAAGCGATTTTAAGAGACGAGCTGCGGGCTTCTGTTCCCGAAACCTATACGGTACCTGAGGGAAAAATCCTTTCGCCGGCTGCCAGGGAATTCCTGCAGCAGAACAAAGTAAAGATCCTGGATGGGAAAAAAGTTTCCTACCAGAAAGAGAAAAAGCAGGACAAAGAGGAAAAAGAGGACAAAAGGCCGGATGTAAAGGCTACAGAGGTTCCTCCCATGCCGACAGTTTCAGCAGAGGAAGATAAAAAACCCAGATTTGTAGATTACGAAACAGGGGCTTTTTACTTCGAGAAACCAGAGCATATGACTCACCTGTATGGAAACGTTCTGGTGCCAAAGGATCATAAAAGGATTTATTTCAGGGGAAAACTGGACAGTCTGGAGACCATATTCGTCCTGAACCAGACCCTCCTTCTGGAAATGGGGGAGGACCAGTCCCTGATCGATGATCTTCAGGATATTCTGGAAAGTCTTCGGGAAATGATGCGCTGCGACGTTATGGATGAACCCTTCCGGAGAGATTATATTATTGGACTGAATCATAAAGAGCTGAGAGAACATTCTCATAATCCTATGAAATTCTATCAGATCAAACAGATGGTTCTTCCAGATTACACTCTTGGAAAAGCCTACGCCCTTCTGAACCAGCTCAGAGCAGCAGTAAGAGAGACCGAAGTAGCTGCCGCGTCTGCATTCCATGTAGGAAAAGAATATCTAAGACAGGATATCATAGAAGAGCTGAACCGGATGTCCAGCGCTATGCACATTATCATGTGCAAGTATCTGGCAGGAGAATACAGTAAGAAGTGACAGTCAGGAGGAATCAATGGAAAGGCTGATCAAACAGGTAACAGAAAGCCTGGAAAAGGCTGGTCTGGTAGAGATAGAAGTATCTGCCAGACATGTGCATCTGACAGCAGAGGACGTAGAAGCGCTCTTTGGCAAAGGCGCCGTCCTTCATCCTAAGAGACCCCTGTCCCAGAAAGGTCAGTTCCTCAGTGAAGAGCGGGTAACCCTGGTTGGGAAAAAGAGAAAAATGGAGAGGGTAGCAGTTCTGGGGCCAGTGCGCAGGGACACTCAGGTAGAACTATCTGTAAGTGACTGTGTGGCCCTGGGCGTAGAGGCCCCGTTAAGAGAATCAGGAGATGTTGAAGGAACTGGTCCTATAATTATTGAAGGACCGGCGGGAAGTCTCCAGATATCCCAGGGCGCTATGGTGGCTCACAATCACATTCATGTTCCCACCCAGACGGCAGCCCGGCTGGGACTTAAGGATAAGGAACGGGTTTCAGTGAAAATCCTCACAGAAAGACCTGTGACTTTTGAGGATGTCATCATCCGGGTCCGGGAGGATTTTAACTTTAAGATGCACATTGACTTTGACGAGGCTAACGCAGCTTCTGTCAAAGGATTTACATTAGGAAAAATCATAAAACATACATAAGGAGCAGGACCATGGATATACAACAGGTAGAAAATTTTATGAAATTGGTAAGCAGGTCAGAGAAAGAGACTTTTCCCCATAAGGGAAAGCTGAAGACAGGCCTGGACCTGGGTACCGCATATATCGTACTGGTGGTCCTGGATGAAGATAACAGGCCTGTGGCCTGTGAGAAGCAGGCAGCCAGCGTGCTGAGAGACGGAGTGGTGGTAGATTATACCGGAGCTCTGGATATTGTAAAGAAATTAAAGGCAAAGCTGGAGGAACGTATCGGTGAAGAACTGGTAAACTGCGCCATTGCCATGCCGGCGGGAACCGAAAGCAGTGTAAAAACCCACCAGTATGTAGCAGAAGGGGCAGGATTTGAGGTGACAGCAGTACTGGACGAGCCTTCTTCGGCCAACGCTATCTACAAAATACAGGATGGAGTAATTGTAGATATCGGAGGAGGAACTACAGGACTGGCAGTGATCCATCAGGGAAAAGTGGTACAGACTGAGGACGAGCCTACGGGAGGGACTCACCTTTCCCTGGTCCTGGCAGGAAATTATCATATTTCCTTTGAAGAAGCGGAAACAATCAAACAGGACTATTCCAGACATAAGGAAATCCTTCCGGTGGTGAAGGCGGTAGTGGAAAAGATAGCCTCTATCATCAAACGATACGTAGACCCTCAGGAAATCGACACCATTTATCTCTGCGGAGGTACCTGCTGTCTTACAGGAATTGAAAATATCATACAAAAGGAAACAGGAATCCGGACAGTGAAGCCGGCAGACCCATTTCTGGTCACACCTGCGGGAATCGCGGTGAACTGTCAGATTCCTGATTAAAAGAGAAAGGAGGAGAGAGATGGATACAGAGGCTTTGATCAGTGCAATATGCGCAAGAGTCCTGGAAAAAGTCAGTGCTCTGGAAGAAGCCGGCCAGGGAAAAGACCTGGGGTCCTCCGATGAGGCATCGGAGCAGTGCCAGGGTTCTGGAAAGCCTAAAATACTGATCCTTACGGAGAAGCACGGCGAAATCTGCCATGAAACTCTGGAAAACCAGATACTGGCAAAAGAGTATAAAACAGAGTGCGCCCTTCTTGCTCAGGGTACCTGTAAGGCCGGGGATTATGAAGCTATTGTGGTATATACCCTGTCAAACGAAGCTCTGGGAAAACTGGCGGCGGGAATCTTTGACAGTGACTTTACCAGAATCTTCGGAGAAGCCCTTTTGCTGGGAAAGAAAATCCTGGTAGCCAGAGAAGGGGTAGAACTCTTTGCTTATAAAGATACGGCTCCCAAGGCCTATTTTGACAGGCTGGCGGAAAACCTGGAACTTCTGGAAAAAAGCGGAGTAATCCTGACTCCTCACAGCCGCATGGCAGCCCTTCTCACAGGCACAGAGACAGAAGCTGGAGCCGAAAAAGGGGACAGGGAGTGCCCGGCACAAAAAAAACAGGACAATACAGCAGCCTGCCAGGAAGAAGAAATGATCTTAACTAAAAAAGTCATTACAGAGCGGGATATGGCCGCTATAAAGGAGAAAAAAATATCCAGAATCCTGGTGGGAGAAAAGACGATCTTCACGGATCTGGCAAGGGAATATGCTTCCAGATACGGTATTTCAGTAAGACGGGACACCTGCCCGGAAAAGAAGGGAGAGTAGAGGATGAAGACAGCAAGAGTAATCGGAAATATCTGGGCCACCAGAAAGGAAGAAAAACTGGCGGGCCTGAAGCTTCTGGTACTCCAGCCTTTAAATCTGCTGGATGACTCTCCCATAGAGTATCCCATTGTAGCGGCGGATATTATCGGCGCAGGAGTGGGAGAAAAGGTAATCTATGTAGGAGGCAGCTCCGCCAGAGGGGCTGCCGGAGGCATGGATATTCCCGTAGACGCTACCGTGGTGGGGATTGTAGACGATCAGGAAATCGAAGAAGATCTGGTAGAAGGAAAGCGGTGATGCCATGGAATTTTTAGAATTGATCCAATCTGCAGGAGTAGCCGGAGCCGGCGGGGCTGGATTTCCCACCCATGTAAAGCTGAAGGCTAAAGCAGAATATTTCATAGTAAACGGGGCAGAGTGCGAGCCGCTGATCGAAACGGATAAGTATCTGTGCAGGACCTATCCGGAGAGAATCGTGGAGACCACAGCAAAAATCGCTTCCCATCTGGGAGCGGCTCACGGCGTCATTGCCCTGAAGGGAGAATACAAAAGAGAGATCCAGGCCCTGTCCCAGGCCATAGAAAAGCTGAATGCATCGGTAGAAATCTTTCAGTCAGAGGCATTCTACCCGGCAGGAGACGAGCAGGTCCTGGTCTGGAATGTAACAGGCAGGAGCATTCCTGAGAAGGGACTGCCTCTGGACGTAGGCTGTGTAGTAGATAATGTAGGGACTGTGCTGTCTATAGCAGATGCGCTGGAGGGAACCCCGGTCTGTGAGAAATTTCTCTCTGTAACAGGGGCGGTAAAAGAGACAAAGATGTTTCATGTGCCTCTGGGAACATTGATCACAGATATATTGAAAGAAGCGGAAATCATCCCCCGGGATTATGCAGTGATCCTGGGAGGCCCTATGATGGGAAAAATGCTCCGGACCCAGGAAGAAATCCAGAGCGCTGTGGTAACAAAGACTACAGGAAATCTTCTGGTCCTTCCGAAGGACCATTATCTGGTAAGGTGCAGTGAGAAAACCGTGCCTCAGATGATCCACATTGCAAAATCTGCCTGTATCCAGTGCAGGATGTGCACCGATATGTGCCCCCGTTTCCTTATCGGCCATGAGGTAAGACCTAATATGGTCATGAGAAATCTCTGGAGAGAAAACCTCATAAATTCTTCTGAGGAAGCGGAAAAAGCTTTTGGAAGCGCAGTAAACTGCTGTTCCTGCGGTGTCTGCGAAATGTTCGCCTGTCCAATGGGATTGTCACCGAGAAAAATGAATGAATATGCAAAAGGTATTTTGAACAAATGGGAAGTAAAATCTGAGAGAAATATGGCTCCCCAGGCCAGAGCTGGAATTGAGCACAAGAAGATTCCTACAAAAAGGCTGATCGCCCGGCTGGGACTTGCCCCCTATGTGTCTCAGAAACTGCCGGTTTTTCAAGAACTGGATATAAATACATGTTACCTTCCTCTACGTCAGCATATCGGAAAGCCGGCAGTTCCCGTGGTACATCCGGGACAGCATGTGGAAAAGGGAGAACTGGCTGCCAAAGCCGCAGAGGGGCTTTCCCTTAACGTTCACACTGGTATGGCCGGAGTGGTGACAGAAGTCACCCAGGAAGGCATTAAAATCTGCAGGGAGGAGGTATAAGCTATGAGCAGCAAAGCAATCGGAATGATAGAACTGTCCAGTATTGCCAGAGGAATCGAAGTCAGCGATTACATGGTAAAGGCCGCTCAGGTGGAGCTCCTTCGGGCCTCCACTGTATGCCCGGGAAAGTATGTGGTCATTGTAGGAGGAGATACAGGAGACGTAAAGGCCTCTATGGAGGCGGGACTGGCACAGGGAGGAGAATTTGTGGTGGACTCCCTGCGGATTTCCAATGTCCATGAACAGCTTATTCCGGCACTTTCCGGTACAGTAACAGTAGAAAATCCCCAGGCAGTGGGAGTTGTGGAATTCTATTCCATGGCCTCCGCTATCCTGGCAGCGGATGAGGCAGCAAAAGCGGCCAATATCACTTTGATCGAAGTCCGGATGGGCTATGCAGTAGGCGGAAAAGGCTTTGTTACACTTACAGGAGACGTAGGTGCAGTAAGAGCCGCAGTAGAAGCCGCAAAGAGGGATAAAGAGCTCTATGTGGAAAGCACAGTTATCCCAAGACCGGCGCCTCAGGTATTTCAGTCTCTTTTATAAGGCAGATGAAAAGAAAATTTCAAAGAGACCATTTTCAAAGGACAGCAGCAGTACACTAGAGAAACATGAAATCACAAAAAGGAGGAGGATCTATGTTTCAAGAACTAATAGATAATATTACAAATGTCGGCGTTTTTACTGAGAGCATAAGCGGATGGGTTCAGAATATTTCTATTAACTCTGTAATCATCCTGATCATGATGATCTTTATGCTGGTAGGAGCTATTGACAAAATTCGGGGGAATAAAAAAGGATATGGAGAAAAATTTGAAGAAGGCTTCAACGCTATGGGCCCTCTGGCCATGGCTATGGCAGGAGTTGTAGCTGCAGCGCCGGTACTCTCCGTTATCCTGGAACCAATCATTGTGCCGATTTACAGACTGTTCGGCGCAGATGCTTCCATGTTTGCAACTACCCTTCTGGCCTGCGACATGGGCGGATATCCCCTGGCTATGGAGCTTGCCTCTAATGATACCATTGGAAACTTTTCAGGACTGATCCTGGGAACCATGATGGGACCGACCCTGGTATTCACCATTCCAGTTGCCCTTTCTATCATTAAAAAGAAAGACAGAGCTTATCTGGGAGCCGGTATCCTGGCAGGTATGATCACCATTCCTATTGGCTGTATCGTAGGCGGTCTTGTAATGAACATGACCCAGTATAAGATTGATATCATCACCATTCTTGTAAACCTGATTCCGGTTATTATCATTGCAGCCCTGATCGTTATCGGTCTGTGGATAATCCCCGGCAAGATGATCAGCGGATTTAACAAGTTTGGAACAGGCGTTACCATTGTGATCACAGCGCTGACTGCCATTGCTGTTTTCGAATATCAGACAGGCATTGAATTCCCGCTGTTTAACCTTATGGTAGAGCCAGACGCAGAGGGAACCATTCCTCTGGAATCCGGACTTCTTACCTGCGGACAGATTTCTATTGTATTGATCGGAGCATTCCCTATGGTAGAGTGGATCACCCGTACATTCGGAAAACCACTGAACGCCCTTGGAAAGAAACTGGGCATGAACGAGACAGGATGCGCAGGTCTGGTAGCCACACTGGCAAACAATATTGCTATGTTTAACGTTATGGGCGACATGAATCCAAAAGGAAAACTTCTCAACGTTGCCTTTGCTGTAAGTGCAGCCTTCGTATTCGGCGACCACCTGGGATTTACCGCCGGCGTAAACTCCGACATGATCTTCCCGGTTATCGTAGGAAAACTTGTAGCAGGTATTACTGCGCTTATCCTTGCAAATGTCCTGGCGCCGAAGCTCCTTGACAAAGTACAGTCTACCATTAAAGCTCAGGGCGGAGACGACGAGGAATAGACGGAAGTTTTGAACCAAAGGCTCCGGCCCGGGGATACGGGCCGGAAAAAGACTGGAACCCAGAAGGGAGAGGGATAATGAACGTAAGTGAAGAATTAGTGCGGCAGATCGTACAGAAGATCCTGGAAGAATCTGCAGTGCAGAATACAGAAAAAGAAGACTTTGTAAAAGAAAAAGATCCCAGCGGTATTATCAAGATCAAGACAGATACAGTAAAATGCGAGAGATTTGAGCAGGACGGCGTAAGTCTTAAAGACGTGGTTACTCTGGAGGAAGCTCCCAGGATGGGCTGCGGGATCATGGAACTGGATCATACCAGCTTTGAATGGACACTGACCTATGATGAGTATGACATGGTCATTGACGGAGTTCTGGAAATTGAGATTGACGGCAGGGTGCTGACAGCAAATCCGGGGGATATCATTTATATTCCTAAAAACTCACATATCCATTTCCAGACGCCTTCCACTGCAAGATATGCATATTTCGTATATCCGGCAGACTGGCAGTAGAATATGCAGCAGATCCTGGGGACACGACTTTATGTGTTTCAGGATTTGGCAGGATAAGTTTACATAATTTCAACTTATCCTGCCGGAAGACGGAAAGGAGACGGACATGGAGATACGCTTTGTAAAGCCGGAAGAGGTAAGGCAGCTTCAGAGAAATGTAGTCACTGGCTTTCCATCCAAGACGCCTCCGGAGCTCCTGAAAAATATGCCGGAAGAACTGGTAAGTCCCCAGGAAGGCCGGTACCTGGGCTGCTTTGATGATGAAGGTGTTCTGATCGGCTCTCTGCTGATGATGGATTTCCAGCAGAATATAAGGGGAAAACTGATGAAAATGGGAGGCATCGCCTATGTTTCCACCGGTTTTCTCCGAAAAAAAGAGCATGTGGCCAGAAATATGATCCGGGTAGCCATAGGAGTTTTTGCAGGGACAGGAACTCCAGTGGGAAGCCTTCACCCCTTTAACCCGGCTTTCTATGGAAAAATGGGATATGGCTACTGCAACGAAAGCATGATGTTTTCTCCAAAGCCTCAGTATATCCGTTCCTTCGGACACAAGGAGCACCTGGGATATGCCAGGGAAGAAGACAAGGAGGAGATATTGAAGCTGTACCGGAGACTGGCAGAGAAGACTCACGGAGCCACCATCCATCCCTATATGGACGTTCACCGTATTTTCGACATGCCTTATGTGGTTGTGTGCAGGAGAGATGGAAGGATTACCGGATATCTTACCTTTGAATTTACTTCTGTAGACCACTATACAGACATGTATCATGACCTGACGGTCCGGGAAATGCTGTATGAGGATATGGATACTTTGGAAGAATTCCTCACATTCTTTGCCTCACAGACCGACCAGATTGAAAGGGTGCGAATTTATACTCCTGAAGAAAATTTCCAGATGTATTTCTCAAATCCAGACAGCGGAGAAAACAGAGCCTATGACGGGGCCATCCAGGAGATTGGCAGGAAAAACATGGGTCATATGTTCCGGATCCTCAGTGTGGAAAACTATTTCCGAGAACAGGATCACTGTGAGGCAAAGACAGAGAGAAACTTTACCCTGGAGCTTCAGGTGGAGGATACCTTTGTGGAAGAGAACAACCGGAGCTTCTTCCTCAGGATAGAAGGAGAAAAGGTAAATCTCCTTGATAGCAGTAAAGAACCTGACCGGGCAGACGTAAAGCTGAAGACTAATATTGCTGACCTGTCCAGCCTGGTAATGGGAGCCATTCCCCTGAAAGAATTTCTCTGGAGCAGGAGAATGAGCTGCAGTGACGAAAGCTATGCAGGAGATATACAGAAAGCCATAGGGTGGAGTGAGAAACCTAAGAATTATACTTACTTCTAAACAAGAAAGAATATCTGAAAAGGATGACTGGAAAAAAACCAGAGGACTGTAAGGGGAAAATGATATAGTCCTCTGGTTTTTTACGGAAATTCATACATTAGTATATGTAAATAACAGGTTGAAAAAGAGAGTTTCAGGCTCTGCCTCTTCTGAGAAAGCCAATCATGTCCTGGAACCATTCCACAGCAGTTCTTTCCTTTTCTTGCTTCTCACAGTCTGTGGCTTCACATGCCAGAGCAAGTCCATGTCTGCCTTCTTCATATACGTGGAGTTCAAAAGGTACCTGGTACTCAGAGAGCTTTTCTGCAAAATGCAGGCTGTTCCGCACATCCAGCAGTTCATCCTGAAAGGTATGCCAGATAAAACAAGGAACGGTATTTTTATTTACATAACTTAATGGGCTGCATTTTTCTATAATATCCATGTCTGGATCTTTCGTTCCTGTCATCACTGTATTAACCTGATCCATTAGGTTTGTAGGACTTTTTCTACGCATGGTTTCTACGAGAACATAGTCTGCCATAGGATATGCTAGGACTGCTGCGGAGATTTTTAAATCTTCACTTTTACATCCGCAGGTTTTGCAAAGCCATTTGTCTTTCCACAAAGAGCTGTACATTGCGCATAGATGTCCTCCGGCAGAGAAGCCGCAGATACTGATCTTGTCCGGATCTACTTCCCACTCATCTGCATGCTGCTTGATAATAAGGATAGCTTTTGCTAGATCTATTATTGGCTGAGGCTGTTTTGTGTATTCATCGGTTCCTACATGATAACGGAATACAAAACTATGAAAACCTTCCCCATTATATTTTAGAGCAATGGGTTCGCCTTCTTTATCTGACAAAAACTGATATGCACCTCCAGGGCAGACAATCACAGCCGGCTTTTTTTCGCCTACCTTTACTTCACGGGAGGGAGAAAGGAGATAAGTGACTAGCTTTACATCTGGAACTTCAGGATTTAATGAAATCTCTTTATGTATCATAGATAATATCCTCCTATCCTTTAACTGCGCCTACAGTCATTCCCTTAATGAACTGTTTCTGAAGGCAGAGAAATACAATGATTACCGGGATCGCAGATAAAAGAATGCCAGCCATAGCTGTGGAATAATCTTTTGCGTGTTCGGAAAACAGAAGTTTCAGTGCCAGTGTAACAGTTCTTAAATTTTCTCTGCTTACCATAAGGCTGGTAAGAAGAAAGTCATTCCAGATAGTGAAAGACTGAACAATAATCATGGTTGCCATAGAGGCTTTTCCAAGAGGCAGCACAATTGTGAAAAATGTTCGGTATACGTTGCATCCGTCAATACGGGCGGCTTCTTCTAGTTCTACAGGAATAGTTGACATAAAATTCGTTTGAAGAAAAATTCCGAAGGACATTCCTGTAGAAATATAAAGCAGTATAATTCCTATTCTGGAATTTACCATTCCCAAACCATTCCAGATCTGATAGATGGGAAGCATCAAAGCCTGAGAAGGGACAAGAATACCGATCACAAAATATACAAGAGCAAACCGGAAGAACCTGTTTTTTCCTCTTGCAATGGCCCAGGCAGTCATGGTACATAATAGTGCCATGATCAATACACTGACAGCTGTATAGAATAAAGAATTCAAGAACGCTATATCCAGATGAAGCTTATCAATGGCATTTATAAAGTTGTCAAAACTGGGATCTCCGGGCAGTGAAAGGGGACTGTCCAGATACAATTCTTTTTTAGTTTTAAATGCAAAGTTTACAATCATTAGGATAGGGAACAGGAACAGTATTCCGATTATTGTTGCCAGCGTCTGGAGCAATACCCCCTGTATACCAAATTTTTTCTTTGTCATAGCTGTATCTCCTTCTTCTTAAAGAATTTCAGCTGTACTAGTGCAATGACAAGCAGCAGGATAATCAGTGTGACTGCAATGGAAGAACCATATCCATATTGCTTATGCTCAAATATTGCCGTATACAGATAATAGATGATGGAAGTAGAAGCCCTTCCCGGCCCACCCTCGGTAGAGGTTACCAGGATATCATATGTCTTCAATGCGCCGGTAGTCAGACCTATGGTACAGGTGGTGATGGCCGGCATAAGAAGAGGAATAGTGATTTTAAAAAATTGCTGAATACTATTTGCACCGTCAATGCGGGCTGCCTCGTAATAGTCGGTGGATATAGATTGTAAAGCTGCTAGATAAATCATCATCCACAGGCCAGTCCATTGCCACACATTGGCTATGGTAAGTCCTGCCACAACTGTGTCTGCACTGCCTAAAAGCTGCACATTCCAGTCCAGGTGAAGCTTTTCCATGATTCCAGGAAGCACTACTGCATAAATTTTATTCCAGACGAAACCTGTTACAATAGAGCTGAACAGACAAGGAATAAATACAATAGCTCTGTATATTTTGGCGAGTCTCACTGCTTTGTCGAAAAGAACGGCTAGAAGCAGGGTGAGGATATCTGCCAGAAATGCATTTATCATGGCAAAGACAATAGTAAATTTCCAAGCTTCTCCTACACTGGGATCTTGGAAGATTTTCAGATAATTCTGTATTCCAACAAAGTTAATATGAGAACTAAAACCGTCCCATTCAGTGAAAGAATAATAAAGACACATAAAAATAGGAAGGATAATGCCTATAGAAAATAAGACAAAGGCAGGGAGAAGCAGTGTGCCGTACTGGATTTCCATTTTTTTGTGTAAAGAACTTTTGTTTTTCATATATGTATACCCCATTTGAAAGAGCGGCGGCTTCTGAAATAATCTAGAAGCCGCCGAACTTGTTACTCTTCTATAGTTTTAAATCCACAGACATCTCTTCTGCCGTCAGCAGCATCTAAAGCTTCGTCCAATGTCATATTTCCGTGAAGCCACTCAGAAAGATCACTGGAACATTCATCCCAGAAACCAGATGCCGGAAGCTGATTCGTTATGATATTCTGGTCAATGATTTGGCCGTTATTTACATATTCATCAATATCTGGCTGACAGGGATTGTTGAAAGTAACTTGTGTTCCGTCTATAAGAGAACCTTCTGCAATAGCGTCGCATACCTGTCCGGCTATCTCAGGATCTGTAAGTAGCTCAAAAATATCATCGATTTCTTCAGAGTATTCGGAGTCCGCAGATTTAAAGAATGTCAGATCCGGCTCAAAGATCAGTTTGTTCTGCCCCTGGGAATCCGGAACTGCAAATACGCCAAATTCAAAATCTTCATCCAGAGAAATATAATTGTTGATGCACCAGGAACCGTCCATCTGCATTGCCGCTTCGCCCTGTACGAACCTGGCGTCACAGGTAGTCTGGTCTACAGAATAAGTATCCTCCCAGGAATGGTCCATCATGTATTTTACACGCTCATAACCTTCTCTGAATTCTGTATCGGTGGCGCTTCTTTCTCCGTCTTTAAACTCCTGTCCCCAGTTTTCGCTTACAGCCATCAGGTTATTTCCGGTCACAATGGCTGTAGTATAAAGTATATTTTCCATATAATGGGTGGCAAAAGGGGTGACCCCGTTGCTTTCCAGGATGTTCACGATCTCCTCAATATCGTCCCAGGACTGAGGAATCTCCAGATCATACTCGTCGAAGATTTCTTTGTTGTAGAAAATCCCTCCATAAAGAGCGGTATAGCTCATTCCAAGGACTTTGTCATCAACAGTAACACCTGGAAGGGCTGCTTCATTTACCTTTTCCATATATGGCTTGTCAGTCAGATCTTCCCAGACGCCATAACTTCCGTAATTATTAGCATCCTGAGATTTGCCGATCACGATGTCTGGCATTCCGGACTGCATATATTGCTGCATCTTTCCCTGAAGATCATTCCAGCTGATGGTCTCCCACTCCAGGGTGATCTCCGGGAAATTTTCACTGACTGCTTCATCAATAATATCTGAATAATCAGTACCTGTAGCCAGTACGCGGATGGTGATATTCTCTTTTCCGCTGCCTTCTCCCCCGCCCCCGGAAGAGGAGCCGCATCCTGCGGCGCAGGCTGCGATCATAGAACCAGTCAGACAAACTGCCAATAATTTTTTTGCTTTCATATTATTCGACCTCCTTTTGAGCTTATTATAAACATTGGGAAGACGAAGTATTAGAAATATTTTGCCCTCATCCCTAGTAATTTTTTGACTTTAATCTGTCTTCCTGCACTGTGCCTGGTAATCTTTTGGACTATATCCGGTATAGCGCTTAAACACCTTATTAAAATAAGTATAATCGTCATATCCTGCCAGGAAAGCTATTTCAGATAATTTCAATTCTCCCTTTTCTATATATTCTTTGGCTTTCTGTATTTTCTTTTCAGTAATATAGGAAATAAGGTTGACGCCTTCTGTCTTTTTGAAACTCCTGGAAAGATATGAAGGAGTTACAAAAAACTTTTCTGCAATACTGGACAGAGAGATATTATCTGTATAATTTTCTTCAACATAACGCTTTACCTTCTGGATCAGATCCTCCGGCTCCTGGTCTTCGGGTTCCTGTTCACTTTGGATATAGGTTTTCAGGACCTGTGTGGCCAATTCCAGGAATTCTCTGGTATTTTCCCTGTCCAGAGCCTGTTCCATAGAATCAAATAAGCTGTCCCCTTCAGTCATATCTTCATCAGAGATATCTCTTTGAAATACTTTGACCATAGTGGACTTGAGCCTCTGGATAATCTGCTTAACCTCAAACAGGTACCAGTTTTCCTCACATATTTTTCCAAGGCCTATGTAGTCCATCACTATTTTGTAGACCTGCTCCAGATTTCTGCTTTCCAGCTCCTTTTTCAACGGAGTCAGATATTGCTCCGTCTGTACCAGATGGATATACTGCTTCGGATCAGGCTGTGTATAGTCAAAGATTTCATTCTGGCTTTTATATCGTATATTTTTCACGATTTTTAAAAGCAGATTCCTATACTCAGAGGGGATATCCTGAAGATTTTTCTGCTTTTCACCGATACTGGCACATAGGAAGCCTTCCTGAGCTGCAAAAATAAGAGAAGTCTTTTCTCTGCAGTAAAGCAGATTATCTTCTGTAAATACCAGATACTCCTGGCCTCTATAAGTGTTCCAAAAAACAGCTTTCGTATTAAAAACATTCTTCAGACTGTCTTTCACTCTTTCCTTTTCTTCCAGAATAGAGTTCATGCCGTTCTTGCCTGCCTCAGACTTAGATTTATACCGGATGAGGATCATCCTGAAGGGTGTTTTGACCCCATAGCTTTCCATAGATACACTGTTATGCCGCTGACGGGCTGTTATATAGCGGCTAAACTCTATATCCTGGAGATAGCTTTGATACATGGTCTCGGATTTTTGCTGGCGTTCCATACGTGCGGCATTACTCTGTTTCTCCTTGACCGCTGCAGCCATCTTATCAACACACTCTTTCAGGCTTTCTCTTTTTACTGGTTTCAGTATGTAATCTAAAGCTCCGTTTAACAAGGCTTCTTTTACCAGAGGAAAGTCACTGTATCCGCTGATCACTCCTGCAACACTGTAGGGACAGTTTTCTTTAACCCATTGGATTAGCCGAATGCCATCCACAAAGGGCATTTCTATATCTGTGAGTATTATATCCGCCGGATTTGATTCCAAAAGGACGATGGCTTCTTCGCCGTTTTCCGCTTCCTGTATATCTATATCTGAGAGCTCTTCTTTCTTCAGCATAGAAACAATGCTTTTTCTCACCCAATATTCATCTTCAGCGATTAAAACTTTCATATGTTTTTCCTTTCTTCAACGGAAACAGGAAGCTTTAGCAGCACTCGGGTCATATCTGTTCTGCTTATTTCCAGCCCATATTCTTGTCCGTAGAGATAGCGGATCCTGTCTTCGATATTTTTTAAACCAATAGACAAATGTTTCTCTTCTTTCTTATATTCAAGTACAGCTCCTTCTTCAAAGCCGGTGCCGTTATCAGCCGTTTCAAGATAAAAACAGTTTTCTTCCTGCCATGCTGAGATAGAGATAAACTTTTCCCCACGTTTGTTTTTCATCCCATGTTCCACAGAATTTTCTACGAGAGGCTGAAGAGAAAGCTTGGGAATCTGTTGGTCTAGATATTTCTCTTCTACATGAATATCTAGCTGTATATCCCCACCTCTGCGTATATTTACGATATACATATAATTTTTAATATGACTGATCTCTTCCTCAAGACGAACAAACTGTTTATCAATATTTCCCATAATATTATATCGGAAAATATCGGATAAAGCTTCGCACATATTTTTTACAAGACCACAGTCCTGTACCTCTGCGATTCCTGCCATTGTCCCCAAGGTGTTAAAAAGAAAATGAGGATTGATCTGAGCCTGAAGGGCATAGTATTTTGCTTCGTTGAGACTCATTTTTAACTGATATTCTTCATATATATGCTTCTGGATCTGATCCATCATGCGGTTGATATGTTTTCCTATTCTGCCGAATTCGTTATCCCAGATATTTTTAATCCGGACATTCATATTTCCTTTTTCAATTTCCTTTAAGGAGGATATCATGCCGCTGAGCTGATTGGTCATTTTCTTTGAGCTGATGATGATAATGCTACCCCATAGAATGATAATAAAGATACTCATAAAAATAAGACTGGCCAGCAGTGTCTGAAACTGAGGCTCCATATAAAATGCGGGGTATACAAAAGCGACTTTATATCCGTATTCGGAACCGGAAGATTCTGTATAATAGTCCTTCCCTGAGGTTCCCTTCTCTACTGAAATATTTTCCCCATTCCGGATCAGATGAGTGGATATCCCATCTGAGGACTCCAGCCACATACTCTGCTGATCTTTAAACTCATATCTCTCGGCGATCTTGGTCAGGTCAGATTTGTCCATATCACATACGATATATCCGATCCGTTCTTTTCCCCCATCCTGATAAAGCTTCAATACAATACGGATATAGTTTTCCTTCTTGTCGTCATTATAGCTCAGAAGGAGAACGCTGTCGGAACTGTCCCGGATTATCTGTTTAGTGGCTTGGCTTTCCGGCTCATCATAAATATCGGAAGAGAAAGGATATTTATAGGAAGAGTTTTTTCGATATCCGCTGACCAGCTGATCTTCATTATTATAAATATAAATAGCTGCGTTGTCGGAAGTCAGAGATGTGTTCAGAATAATCTCGTGAGCGGCATTTCTGTCTTTATAGTCCAGTTCATCATTTTTTATCCGTTCCAGAAAATCTGCTCTGTCGTATATACTCGTCAGCTCTCCTATGATCTGCTCTATGTAAGTGTCGATCTCATACTGGATGTTTTCAGCGATACTTTTATTTTCCTGATCGATCTCCTGTTCAAAATAGCGTACGGTAACGAAAAAGAAATAGAAGATCTGGGAAATGATCATGCCCACTACAATGAGTGTTCCCAGGAGAAGGATCCTCCATCGCATACTCATAATATTCAGTTTATTTTTTATCTTGTTCAGCACGGCGCTCATTCCTTTCTGCTATAAAATTTCCAATAATGATCTAACTGAATTTATAAAATGTCAACATACCAATCTTATAATAACATGGCAGTAAAGAATTTCAAATGGGGCTTTTGAGGTAAAACAGGGGTAAAACAGGAATCTGGATGAACCTTGTGCCGCTCTTCCGAATGTAGTAAAATGAAACTACATTGGGAAGGGAGGTTTTTCTATGGCATGGACACCGCTGCCCATCGGCGTTGAAAATTTTGAAGATTTAATGACACATGGTTATTACTACGTGGATAAAACACCTTTCATCAGAGAACTGTTGGATATGAAAGGAAAGGTGAATCTTTTTACCCGTCCCAGGCGCTTCGGAAAGACTCTGAACATGAGTATGCTCCGGTATTTCCTGGACTGTGAATATCCAGAGACAGAAAAGATTTTTTCTGGTACAAAAATCCTGGAGGATGGGGAAGAATACCGGAAATATATGGGCAATTATCCGGTGATTTCTGTTACGCTGAAATCCATGAAACAGGCTACCTATGAGGAGGCTTTTTACTGCCTGAAAGAAGAGATCGCCAGAGAATACCGGAGGCATGACAAAATCCTGGACTCTCTGGATCAGGAAGAGGAGCGGGAAAAATTCCGGCGCTTTGCAGCGTGGAAAGCTCAGCCGGAGGAATATCTGGGGGCCTTGCGCTTTTTGTCAGAATGCCTTTTCCAGGTCTATGGTAAAAAGTCTGTTATCCTTATCGACGAGTACGACGTCCCCTTGGAAAATGCTTACTTTGGCGGCTTTTATGACCGGATGGTCAGCCTGGTCCGTTCCCTGTTCGAGTCTGCTCTGAAGACCAACGACTGCCTGGAGTTTGCCGTGATCACCGGCTGCCTGCGGATCAGCAAGGAATCCATCTTTACGGGACTGAATAACCTGAAGGCAGAGTCGATTACCAATGATACCTTTGCGGAACATTTCGGCTTCACCCAGGAAGAAGTGGAGAAGATGCTGAAGGACTACGGGCTGGAAGAAAATCTTGGGACCGTACAGAAGTGGTACGATGGTTACTGCTTCGGGGAAACAGAAGTCTATAATCCCTGGAGTGTGATCAACTATGTATATTCCTGCTATAAGAATAAACAGGCCTTTGCCAAACCCTACTGGTCTAACACCAGCTCCAACAGCATTGTGCACAGTCTCATCGAGCATGCGGATATCTCTGTGAAGAAGGAGATCGAGGGACTTATAGAAGGGAAAACCATCGAGAAGCCTATCCACGAGGATATCACCTATGAAGATATGAACTCTACCCAGGATAACCTGTGGAATTTCCTGTTCTTTACCGGCTATCTGAAAAAGATCAGCCAGCGCCAGGAGGGAGAGACCATCTACATGGAAATGGCCATCCCCAACAGCGAGGTGCGGTATGTGTACAAGAACGCAGTTCTGCGTTGGTTCGAAGAGAAGATTGACAGGAAAACGGAAAAGAAAGAACTGATGCCCCTGTATGAAAGCCTGCTAAATGGGGACGCCGAGAAGATGGGGGAGCTCCTGTCGGAAAATCTCATGGAGACCATCAGCTTTTATGATTATCAGGAGAGCTATTACCATGGATTTTTGGCCGGACTGCTGCGGCCTATGGGGAATTATATCGTAGAGTCCAATCGGGAATCGGGAAAAGGGAGACCAGACATCCTGGTGAGGTATCCCAGCGTCCGGGGAAAAGCGGTGATCCTGGAGCTCAAGGTGGCGAAGACCTATCAGGAACTGGAGAAAAAATGCGAAGAAGCCCTTCGCCAGATCGAAGAGAAGAAATACGAGGAAGGGATTCGCCGGGAAGGATATAAAGATATCCTGAAATACGGGGTAGCTTTTTATAAGAAGGAATGCATGGTGAAGGCAGGGAGGCGCCGGAGCCAAACCTGAGAAAGTATGGGAATCTGCGGCCATGAACCTGCTCATATAGATGTACAAATATCAGAAAAAAGGCCTTTAAGAAAAATGGAGCATCTTAAAGGCCTTTTTGGAGGAATAAATTCCCTAAGTTCAGTCAGATGAAGAACAGATAACAGGCACCTTTTCCCCCGCCTTTGCCATTTCTTCTTTCAGTTCTTCTGCCAGCTGCTTCCGGACATCTTCATATTCTTTATCATAGATCAGATTATGGAGTTCATAAGGATCTTTCTCTAAATCATACAAAAAATCCTCTTCATAGTAATCGCTGTCCTTATCTTTCCATCCATCTTTATCCGGTGCATAGACACTGTAAAGATATTTTGGCGTGTGGATACATCGGCCAACCCGGCTTTCACTGGCAAGATGCCATTTCCCTACATATGCGGTTTCGTATCCGTTTTCCTCAAAATACTGGGCTATGTTTTTTACATCCTCCATGGTCAGTGCAAGCTGTGTATCCCCCCTTTTTGACAAATTTTTTATGATACTCCAGTAATTCTATAGGTCTTGCCGTTAATCTGGCCCAGCACCAGGGAATTTTCCATAATATCTTCTTTGCCTTCCATATAAGAATTCAGCTCCGTATCCTGCAAGCACCTTCTGGCAGAAAAGTACATTGAAGATAAAGAAAGAGGAACGCTCCCTATATATGGAGCTTCTGAAAGATAAGAAAATGGAGTATCTTAAAGGCCTTTTTTGAAAAAAGATAGATAAACAGCTAATATATAGAAAATAAGACAAAATAATTAGAAATCACAGCAAAAACTTTAATGTTTATCGATAAAAAAAGATAATATAATAAGAGCAGTAAAAAAAGGGCCCTTGAAAATAAAAACAAAAAGGAGGCAAGAATATGAAAAGAAGAGTGTCAATGGCACTGGCATGTGCTATGGCAGGAACCATGATTTTTGGAGGATGCCAGGGAGAAAACAATTCTGGAGCATCTACACCTTCAGAAGAAAGCGACAGTGAGGAAAACGGAGAACCTACCCAACTGACTTTTTGGACCTATGTAGAACAACATACAGAATTTATGCAGGATGCAGCCGAAACTTGGAATAAGAACCATCCCGATGAGCCTATTGAGCTGCAGACAGAGACCTATCCTACAGAGGACATGCACAGCAAATTACTGGTGACGCTGCAGTCAGGAGATGGAGCTCCTGATCTGGTGGACGTGAATGTGGCCAGGTTCAGTGACTTTATGCAAGGAGGTGAAGAAGTATTTATTCCCTTGAATGACATTATTGAATCTGAGAAAGAAGCATTTTTGGAACCGGTTCTGGATATCTACAAATATAACGATAACTATTATGGGATTGAGTATCATGTAGGAGCTCCGATTATATTCTATAATACCGAAATCCTTGACCAGGCCGGGGTAAAGGTGGAAGATATCGTTACCTGGGATGACCTTCACGAGGCCGGAAAAAAGGTTTTAGAGGCTACGGGAAAACCGATTATTACTTTTGAAGTAAATGATACATGGAGCTACTATATTATGGCTTGTGAAAATGGAGGAGACTATTTCGATGAAGATGGCAACTGCGTTATCAATAGTGAAAATAATATAGAAGTCCTGGATTTTATGCTTGAAATGCTGGAAGATGGAACGGCAATCACTACGCCAGGCGGCGGCTTCCATACAGAAGAATATTATGGGTTTATGTCCCAGGGAGGAGCTGCTTCTATGCTGGAATGTTTCTGGTATTTAGGCCGCTTTACAGATTATATGCCAGAATTGTCAGGGAAAATTGTAGCTGCTGCACCACCTGTATGGGAGGAAGGCAATAAATATCCTGTTTTCGGAGGGACAGCGACGAGTATTACTACGCAATGCGAAAACCAGGATCTGGCTAAGAGATTTCTTGCAGAAGCAAAGATTAGTAAAGAAGGTGCTGCTAAAATCTGGCAGGTATTAGGATTTGATCCTCTGAGATGGGATATATGGGGCACAGAAGCAACCAAGCAGCAGAATAAATTTACAGATTATTTCGGAGAAAATATTTTTGACGTAGTAATCGGAATGAAAGATAATTTCTTTACAACAAATATTACGACCTCTTCTCAGTACTCATTGGCAAATTCGTTAGTGGGAAGCAATGTTTTATTTAAAGTGCTTTCGGAACAAAGTGAGACACCGCAGCAGGCTTTAGATGCTGCAGCACAGGAAATCGAAGATGCTAAATAAATAAGTTTATCTGTAATGGGGTATCATACGAGGAGCAAAAAGTATGATACCCCTTATTTCTTCATAGAAATGAGGGATGAGGTTTGAAAAAAAGAAGACTTATCACACAAAAATCGGCACCATATATTTTTTGCCTGCCTTTTATCATTACATTTATAATCTTTTTAGTGTATCCAATGTTGAATATGATCTACACAAGCGTACACAAAATGCAGGGGGTGAGTACTTACCAGTTTGTAGGCGCGGATAATTATACCAGGCTGTTATCTGATGCACACATACTTACGGCAATTGCTAACAGCATTGGATTTACCGTAGGAATTGTTATCATCAATACAACGCTTCCTCTGTTTTTAGCCATTTTATTGAATAATAAACTGACACCGGTGCGGAATATTTTTCGGTCTGCAATCTACATACCGGCATTAACGTCCATTGTAGTGGCAGGAATCTTTTTCAGACTGTTTTTTGGAAGTAATGATGATACGCCTTTAAATCTTGCCATGCAGTTTTTCGGAGGCACACCGAAAGAGTGGCTTTACGATACAAAACTTACTGGTGTCATTGCATTAGTTTTTACATCTACCTGGCGGTGGCTGGGAACCAATATCCTCTATTTTTTATCAGCATTACAGACAATTTCTCCTGAATTGTATGATGCTGCATACGTAGACGGTGCAAACGCATGGCAAAAATTCCGATATGTCACGCTTCCCGGCGTAAAACCAATTTTAATTTTCGTTATAACGATACTTACTTATGGAGGTCTGCGGATGTTTGGTGAAAGCTATGTGCTGTGGCCAAACAGCAAAACTCCGGGAGATATCGGCCTTACTATCGTACTATACATTTACCGCACTGCCTTCGGACAGTTTGATATGGGATATGCCTCTGCAATGTCAGTAGTGCTCTTTGCATTTCTGATGATCTTAAACGGGATTTTTATAAAGACTTTCGGGATAGGCAGAAGGGAGGAGCGGAGATGAAGAAAAGAAGAGAACGAATATATAAAATTGCGGTGGTAATTTTTTTGCTGCTGGTAGCCCTGATCAGCCTGACACCTTTTATCTACCTGTTAGTCACCTCACTGGTTGGGGATATGAGTCTGGTCTTTAAAAATGGGATCGCATTAAAGATCAGAGCAGAAATGCTTACAATTAACAATTACAAAATGCTTTTTACAGATAATGGAGGAATATTCTTTCACTGGTTTAAGAACAGTGTAATCATTACATTGCTATTTACAGTATTGTCTATTACTTTTTCTTCTATGGTAGGATATGGGGTAGGCATGTATAGGTTTAAGGGGCGGAAAATTCTTTTGGTATTGATCATGAGCACCATGATGATTCCTATAGAAACTTTAATGATTCCCCTGTATAATGAAATGAGATCGATGAATCTTTTGAACACTTACCTGGGAGTTGTGCTTCCTTTTGCAGTATCGGCCTTTACAATTTATTTTTTTCTTCAATTTACAGAATCTTTATCCCATGATTTTATGGATGCGGCAAGAATTGATGGCTGTGGCGAGATTGGGATTTTCGTCAGAATTATGGTGCCGCTGATGAAACCAGCCTATGCTTCCATGCTGATCCTGCAGGCAACTACAGAATGGAATGATTTTCTGTGGCCTTTGATCGTTATGTCCAAGAATGAGAATTTTACTCTGACAGTAGGACTTCAGACATACCTTTCACCTTATGGGAATAATTATAATCTTCTGTTTGCAGGTGCTGTACTATCAGTAATCCCTGTTATGATCCTGTTCTTTACCTCCCAGAAACTTTTTATGGAAGGAATGATTGCCGGAGGAATCAAAGGGTAAATTTGCAGGAAAGGAGTTTAAATCATGGAAAACAGAATTTATAGAATGAGACCGTCAGAACTTGTAGAGCAAAGGAAAAAACTACCAGTTGCCTATATACCGCTGGGGACTATAGAATGGCATGGAATGCATAATCCATTGGGGGCGGATGGGCTCCAGGGCCAGGAGCTGTGCAGACGGTGCGCCAGGGAAGGAGGGGTGGTTTTTCCTACGGTATACTATGGAGAGAGCAGAGTAAATTCTCTGCTTGAAACGGATCCTAAGTATCAGTCTGGAATCTGCCGGCGGCTGGAGATCCCGGAGGAACTAATGGAGAAGGAGAGATTTCCGTACTCGGGAATGGAACAGATTGAACACTATCAGCATCATCTGGTTCATATTATGGCAGAGGCTGCATCTTATGGATTTGAACTGGCAGTTTTTGTGGCAGGGCATTATCCCCTTGTGGATCATGCCAGAGCGGCGATTCTTTCCTATAATCAATGGGCATATGACAAAAAATGGAAGAGGATCGGAGGAATAGCCGCTGCGGATTTCCTTTTACTGAAAGACTGTTATAAAAATCCCGGAGACCATGCGGGAGGGTGGGAAACGTCTCATCTGCTGGCCTCTGATCCAGAAACAGTAGATTTGTCTCTGGCAGAAGATGAAGTTCAGTTTGGAATTCTTTCCCAGAGAAACCCGAAAGATTCTACAAAAGAGTTTGGAGAACAGATTTATCAGGACGGGGCGAGAAAAATCCTCGAAAGAGTACACCGATGGTTTGAAAATCCTGACAGATATATGGGGCATGGAATCCCTTTGGACTAAAAATATAATAAACAGGCCTTCAGACGAAACTGCGTCAAAACAGTAAACGTTTGAAGGCTTTTTGGGGGAAAAGGGGGAATACTGTGAGGAAAGGCAAGGAGAAGATAAAAAAACTGATCTTTAGGATGCGAAGTATACGAATCAGGCGAAGGCTGGCAGTCATGTTTATTTTTGCTACTTTGATACCAGTGCTGGGATCAGGAATCATATCTTATGAAAAAAGTAATGCTGTAATACAAGAAAAAGTAGATCAGACGGTATATGAACTATTGAATCAGGTGGCATCCAGTACGGAAGAAAAAGTTGAAACCATCAAAAACCAGGGAATTGAGATCAGCTATATGGAAGAAATTCAGCAACTTTTGAAAAATTACAGTGAATATAATGATAGAATGAAGTACCAGGTAAAGATCAATGTCACCAGAGAAATGAGTACGAAATATATTTTTAATAACAGTATATCAGAAATCAATGTATATACACCGGAACAGGAAATAACAGATGTTTATGGAGAAGATATTTTTCGCCTGAATCTGAAAAAAGAATACCTTACGGACTTTCTGGACGAATGTAAAAATAAGAATGGAAAAAGTGTTTTTTCTGCTTTTAATGAAACACAGGAAACCAGATTTGCAGATGTAGAGAGGGACGCAAAAAGAAAAATTGTTTTGGGAAAGGTGGTAAAAGATAAAAACAGCGGTCAGGCTCTTGGTTATATTACATTGGTAATTCCAGAAAAGGAAATTACGCAGTTTTTTGAAACTGTAGGGAAAGAGCTCGAAAGCAATATTATGATACTGGATAAGGAAAACAGAATCATTGCCTCAAATAATGAAGGAATCCGGGCAGGGGATTTTTATACAGAGGATCAGGAGATCCTTGATGCGCTGAAGAAAGAAAAGAAAGACAGCTTCCGTATAAAGGATGCTATTGTGAATGTTCATAGGCTGACTAATGTGGACTGGACACTTGTATCCGTGATACCGAATGAATATCTGTATGCAGATTCCCAGGTAATCCTGAAAAACATGCTTCTGGTAGGGGCAGCCGGTATAATATTGGGGATTCTATGTACAGGAGTTTTTTCTTTTAGCATCCTCAGCCCGCTGAATAAAACCATAGAAGGTATGGACCGCTTCAAAAAGGGGGATCTTCAGATCCGTATTGAAGAGAGCGGCAAAGACGAAATTACTGTTTTGGACAGACAATTTAATTCGATGGCAGATGAGATTACTCAATTGATCAGGAATATCAGAGAAGGGGAAAAGGAAAAGAGAAATCTGGAGATTCAGGCGCTTCAAGCTCAGATTAATCCCCATTTCTTATCAAATACTTTAAATAGTGTATCGTTTATCGCAAAGATGAAGCAGGAAAAGACGATAGAAGTTCTGATAAATGCAATTATTGACCTGTTGAGAGTGAGTATGAAAAATACAGAAAGTATACATACAGCCCGAGAAGAAATGAGTTTGCTGCAAGACTATATCACCATACAGGAATACAGGTTTTTTGGAAAATTTTCTGTTCAGTATAGAGTACCGGAAGAACTTTTGGCCTATAAAATTCCTAAATTTGTCCTTCAGCCTATTGTAGAAAATGCCATTGTTCATGGGATAGAGCCATCCAGCAGGAGAGGCGTGATACGTATAAAAGCCTGCAAAAAACAGGACAAACTAATATTTGAAGTACTGGATAATGGTATCGGGATGTCTCCAGATCAGGCTGCTGGGGTTTTGAACAAAAAGAAAGAAGCCGGGAATACTTACAATGGTATTGGCATGGGAAACGTAGAAGACCGGATCAGACTATCCTTTGGAAGCGATTACGGACTGAAAATACGGAGCAAGGAAGGTTTTGGTACCAGGGTGACTATAACTCTGCCCTGCAACACAGAAAACGTATGATCATATGTTATCCAGAGCTGGACTATAGGGAGGGCGTGAAAATGTATAAGGTAATGTTGGTAGATGATGATCCTATTGTTTTGGTACAGATGAAGAAAATCATAGACTGGGAAGAGCTGAACTGCGAAATTATCAGCGAGGCAGCAAATGGTAAGGAAGCATTAAATAAGATAAAAAGCTTCTCTCCAGATATAGTGTTTACTGATATCAGTATGCCGGGACTCAATGGAATAGATCTGATAAACTATATCTGCCGCAATCATCCGGATATAAAAGTAGTGGCATTAAGTGCATATGACAATTTCGACTATGTGCGAAACAGCTTGACCTTTGGTGCAGTGGATTATTTGCTGAAATATCGTCTGAGCAGAGAAAGTATGCAGCGTGTAGTAAGAAAAATTGTAAACGAGCTGGCTGTCGGAGGAAAGAGAGTAAAGGAAAAAAGTTTGGAAGAAAGAAGAAGAGAATGTGTAGAAAAAGTTCTTTATTTTTCAGAAACGAAGGAGATCGGTGCTTCAGAATTAGAGGAATACTTTGTAGAACTGGGAATAGGATGGCTGACAAAAGACTTCATAATGGTATTCGGCAGTATAGATGCCTATTATATAAAAGGAGACAAGGCAGCATCCGTGGATGACACAACAGCAGAACTGATTATAAATGAGACAATTAAGTACTTTCGGCAATATTATATAGAAAGGATCGATAAAGGTCTGTTTTTGATAATCTTCAGCCTGGATAAAAGAAGTTTTAAGGAAATTGAAGAGGGAGCAGAACAACTTCAAATTACTATGGAGAGATTCTGTGGACTTCAAATGTCTTTCCTTCTGGGAGAATCTATGAGTAACTGGAAAGAAATAGAGGAGAAGAGAGAACAAATGTACCGGTATCTGATGGAGTTGTACAATCAGGGACAGCAAAAATTTATCCTTCATCAAAAAGAAGATACTGGCAGTCTGTCACTTCAAACAGAAACTTACATTAGGAAACATTACAAAGAAAAGCTAAGCCTGCCCCGGCTGGCTGGGGAACTGGCGGTAAGTCCTTCTTATTTGAGCAGAATTTTCAAAAAGGAGACAGGTATGACCGTGGTGGGATTCATTAATCAGGTCCGCATGGAAAATGCAAGAGAAAAGATAGAAGAACAGAAGTTATCTCTTCAGGAGATTGCCTATGAGGTGGGAATTCAAAATTATAATTATTTTTATTTGCTTTTCAAAGAGACTTATGGAGTATCTCCATCAGAATATACGGCATGCAGATGCCCCCAGGAAGAAGACTCTATGTGATCCAGCTAATGGAACTTGGGGTATATGTAATATGGACGAACTGATCAGAGCTATCAGACAGTATAAATAAACAGACGTAAAATCTAATGATAACCATCCTATACCGGTAATTACAAAAACGGCAGCTTTTTTGTAATTACCGGTATTTTTGCCGTTTTACCCTGTTTTTTTGCCTTTTTATTAAGATATATTTTTCCTAAATTTATACTACTTCTGGTTGAAACCCCAAAAAACTTATTGTATAATTACATATGTTTACCAGAAAAGTAATATTTTCGGTAAGAATGTAATGCTTTTTGTAATGGGGAAATCAGACGAAAGATGAAAAAAATTGATATACATTGTCATGTGCTTCCCAAATTGGACGATGGTTCATCCTCTCTTCAGGAAAGTATCCGAATGCTGAAACTGGCATACCGGCAGGGAATCCAGGCAGTGGTGGCCACTCCTCATTATTCCCATCAGTTCAGACAGGAGGAGCCGGAGAAGATAAGAAATCTTTGCAGAAGACTTGAGGCTAAAGCAAAGGCAGAGGTGAATCCGGATTTCAGAGTCTACCCCGGAGAGGAAATCTTTTACTCCCAGGAGACTTTAGAAATGCTGAAAAGACAGCAGATTCTGACAATAGGGGACAGCAGATACATACTAATTGAATTTATGCCCAATGTTCCCTATTCTCTGCTATACCGGGCAGTGAGGGAACTGACAGAAGAACAATATTGTCCCATACTGGCTCATGTGGAACGCTACAGTGTGCTGAGAGAACAGGGGAGAATAGACGAACTGATCAAGACCGGAGCTTATATGCAGATGAACTATCGGCGTATTGGCGGCAGATGGTTTGACGAAACAGTCAGATGGTGCAGAAAAATGCTGAAAAGTGAGAGGATACACTTTCTGGCAACAGATATGCACAATACAAAAAGCAGATATCCTCAGACACAGGAGGCAGAAGCCTGGATGCTGAAACACCTTGGCAGGGCATACATCGAAAAAATCACTTGGAAAAATGCAGAGAAGATTTTAACAGATGGACAAGCAGATGTGAGGAGGGATATTCTGCATTATTAAAAAATAAGAAGTTAGAAAAAACTTACCGAAATCCATTCCTTCTATTATATGTGTATAAATGCGGCATAGCATAGAGGGCTGAAGGATTTCAACAGGCTATAGGATAAAAATAAAGAAAAGGAAAAATGACCATGGAAAACTTACACGATGAGGAACGGGAGATTGATTTAAGAGAGCTGTTTTTTGCTCTGAGAAAAAGAATACTCTGGATCATTGCGGCAGCACTTTTGGGGGGCTGTATTGCCTGTGCATATACCCAGGTGTTCATTACTCCCACCTATACATCTACATCCAGTGTCCTGGTGATCTCAAAAGAGACAACACTGACTTCCATTGCAGACCTTCAGCTGGGTACAGAATTGGCCAAGGATTACGAGATTCTGATCAAGAGTACACCGGTACTGGAAGAAGTTATCGATAACCTGGGACTGGATATGGATAAAAACACACTGAAACAGAGTATTACAGTGACGAATCCCGCAGACACCCGTATCCTGGATATTTCTGTGACGAATACAGATCCGGCGGCTGCAAAGGAGATCGTAGACCAGGTAGCTCAGGTTTCTTCAGAGTTTGTAGGAGACAAGATGGAGGTAGTACCTCCTAAGATCATTGAAGAAGGCGAAATCCCGGAGACAAAGACAGCGCCCAGCGTTACGAGGAATACTCTTCTGGGGCTGATGGCCGGAATTATGGTTTCTGCAGGCCTGGTAGTGGTGCTGGCTGTGATGAACGACACCATCAAATCCGAGGATGATATCACCAGATACCTGGGAATCTCCACTCTGGCATCTGTGCCGGACAGAAAAGACTTTGTAGGACAGAAAAACAAAAGAGGGAAAAAGAAAGCAAAGGGCAGGGGAGGGAAGAAATAATGGAACTGAAAGTCACCTTAAAAGATCCAAAGAAGTCAGATTACTTCTACGAGGAATCTATTAAAACCCTGCGCACCAATATACAGTTTTCCAGCAAACAGGTAAAGGTAGTGCTGCTTACCAGCTGTTATCCCAACGAGGGAAAAAGCGATATTGCCTTTAGTCTGAGCCTGGAAATGGGAAAAGCAGGGAAGCGGGTGCTGCTGGTAGATGCAGATATCCGGAAATCCAATTTTATCAAGCGGTATTCTGTAAATCAGACCATTCACGGACTGTCCCAGTATTTAAGCGGACAGGTAGAACGGCAGTGGATCACCTACCAGACCAACTTTCCCAATGTGGATATGATCTTTGCAGGACCCCTTGCACCCAATCCTTCAGAGCTGCTGGGAGACCCGGCCTTTGGAGAACTGCTGGAAGAAAAAAGAAAAGAATATGACTACATATTTATTGACACGCCTCCTATCGGCAATATGATCGACGCCGCCATCGTGGCAGAGAAAAGCGACGGAGCAGTGCTGGTCATCGAAAGCGAAGCCGTAAGCTATAGCGTGGCCCAGAAAAGCCTGGCCCAGTTAGAGCGGAGCGGCTGCAAGATCCTGGGGGCTGTACTCAATAAAGTGGATATGAAGAAGGATAAATACTATTCCTCCTACTATGGCCGCTACGGCGGTTACTACAAACACAAGTAAGTATGCAGGAGGGAAATTACAATGAACAATAACTATCAGGAAGGGAGAAACCGGCTGCTGCTGATTCTCTGTATCCTGTTGTTTATCCTTTTTGGAGTTCTTCTTCTCTGGAGCCGCCGGTCTAATGCGGCAGATGCAGCCAGGCTTCAGCAGCTGGCTGATCAGGAAGAACAGGAGGATCAGGGAGAAGAGCAGGATGCTTCCGAAGAAGATGCGACAGTGGAAACTGCCGAAACAGAGACGGAAGAAAACCAGGAACAGGAATCTACGGCAGAGGAAACAGAAAATGTCTCCACATTGGCAAAAGGAGTTGTCTGCTGGGGGGATGACCTTATAAACGGAGAAGCTTCTGCTGAACATTCTTATAGAGCTGTTCTTCAGAATCTTCTTAAAGACAGCGGCTATGATCTTACAGTCATCGACAAAACCCTTCAGGGAGCAGGAACTCTGTCCATGATGACCATGGCAGGGGTGCCCCAGGAAGAGGTCCAGAGTTATATCACCGCCCATCAGGAGGCGGCCCAGGGACAGGAGCTCCCTGTGACAGAGACCGGGATCCGGGATCTGACACCGGAACAGACCCAAAGAAATGATCTGGAATACGTCCCGGTGATCTTCATGGGATATTACGGGGGCTGGAACCACGATCCGGCAGAACTGGCCCGGCAGCAGGAGGCTATCCTCAACACCTTTCCTCAGCAGGAACAATATATTATCGCAGGGACCTTTCCTCTGGATGGAAGCGTAGACTCCGCTACACTGGACAGTGTGATGAGTGAGAAGTGGGGAGAACATTATATCAGTATGGCATCCATCACCTCCAATCCTGCCTCTACCTATGAGGGACAGGCAGATCTGGCAGCGGCTATCCTTCAGAAGATGAAAGATCTGGGATATCTGGCATAAAGGAAGTTTTGACATATGAGCATACCTGGAAAGAAAAATAAGAAGAAAACAAAGATTTATACAGCAGCAGTGGTACTGGCAGTCCTTATTCTGGCGGCAGCTATAGGAGGATACCTTATCTGGAACAATATGAACACTGCTGAAACTGCCGCAGGGAAGGGAGACGGAATATCCGGCTCTGCTTCCCACGAGGAAGAGGCGTCTTCTGCCGGAAATACTTCCTCCACTGTCACTTACCAGGGAAAAGAATATGCCTATAACGACCATCTGAGCAATTTCCTTTTTCTGGGAATCGACTCCAGAGAAAAGAGACAGACTCAGGTGGGAAGAGCAGACGCAGGACAGGCAGATGCCATCTTCCTGGTGTCCTGGGACCGGGTGGACCACAGTCTTACAGGGATTACCATTCCCAGAGATACCATTACGGAGATCCAGATCTTCGACCAGGAAGGAAACAGTGCAGGAAAAAGCCGGGATCACATTAATCTGGCCTACGCCTACGGAGACGGAGGCAGGGAAAGCTGTGAACTGATGGAAGAGGCTGTGTCCAATCTCCTCTACGGAATTCCCATGCAGGGATATTGCTCTCTGAGTATGGACGGGATTCCTCTGCTGGTAGAAAAGGTAGGGGGAGTTACCGTAACTGTTCCGGACGACAGTCTGGAGGCGGTAAATCCCCAGTGGGCTCAAGGAAGCCAGATCCAGCTTACCCCGGAGAATGTGGAGGATTTCGTCAGATACCGGGATACAGGAGAAAGCCAGAGCGCTATCGTCCGTATGGAGAGGCAGCAGGAATTCCTGAACGCCTATGCTGCAAAAGCCCGGCAGGTATATGGAGAAAACCCTTCCCTTATTACAGACCTGTATACAGCGCTGGAAGATTATATGGTGACGGATATCAGCAATGGTCAGTTTGCCCAGATCATGGGAGGGCTGGCAGAGCAGGAGAATATCCGGACCTGGACCCTTCCCGGAGAAGGAACCCAGGGAGAAGGCTTTGACGAATACCACGTAGACGACAGCCAGCTGTATGAGAAGATCCTGGAAACCTTCTATAAAGAGGTGGAAAACTGATATGAAGAAATTCCGAATGGCAGGAGTGATCTTCCTGATCCTGGCAGTGATCCTGGGAGGCCTGGCGGTACGCCAGTACCTGGAAGAAAAAAATGCCGGTAAGGAATATGACCAGATCCGGGAAGAAGCCGCCCGGGAGCCGGAACCTGAGGAAGAGAAAGAATCGGAGCCCGAAACAACAGAGACTCCCGCAAAGGAGTCGGTGGAGATCCCCATTGATTTTCCAAGTCTGCAGGCCCAGAATCCGGACGTATACGCCTGGATCCAGGTGCCGGGAACAGAAGTGGACTATCCCATCCTCCAAAGCCCGGATGACAACGGCTATTACCTGGATCATGACATCAATAAGTCAGAGGCAGCGGCAGGAGCCATCTTTACAGAAAACTATAACACAAAAACTTTTGAAGATCCCAACACGGTGATCTACGGACACGACATGAAAAACGGCTCCATGTTCCAGAGCCTTCACCGGTATATGGACCGAAGCTTCTTCGACGCCAACCGGGACGTGACCATCTACCTGCCGGATAAGATCCTGCATTACAAAATTTTTGCTGCATACCTCTATGATAACCGGCACCTGCTGATGAGCTTTGATTTCTGGAACAAAGAGGAATACCAGCAATATTTAAACAATATCTTTTCCATGAGAGACATGAACTCCTTCGTGGATACCTCCATGGAAGTAACAAATGAGGATAAGATCATAACCTTATCCACCTGCTACGCAGGAATTTCAAGTCAAAGATATCTGGTACAGGCTGTACTGGTATCCATAGATCAATAATACAAAAGCAATAGTAAAACAAATCTTAATTAGAAAGGATGAGAAAAATGAGAAAAAGAATTTTGGGAACAATTTTGGCAGCTGCTCTTGTAGTGACTTCCGCTGTAAGCGTGTTTGCAGCAGGAAGCCGGACCACACAGGTTACTTTGGTAGGTGAATCAGCAGCCAGCTATCAGGTAAGCGAAGGCACAGCAGAAAACTTTGCCACTGCACAGGAAGCAGCTCCAAAGGTTGTGGAAAAGATCCTTCAGGTAAATGAGGGAACCTTAACTCTGCCTACACTGGTACAGCAATTAAAAGAAATAATTTCCAACCCAACGGCAGGACAGACAGAGCTGAACATGACAGAGGAAGAAGTAGATGCTCTGGCTCAGGAAGTAGAAGGAAAGAGCATGGTTACCCAGTTCTTTGATCTCATTCCAATAAACGGCGGAGTACAGACAGAAGATGGAAAGTATATCGCAACGATTTCCGTACCTTCTCTGACAGAAGCTATGACAAATGTGAAAATCCTGCACTTCAGTACAGAGAGACTGGTATGGGAGATCATTGAACCTACAGATGTAAACTATACAAACAAGCAGATCACAGCAGAGTTCCAGGATCTGTCTCCGGTAGCTGTTATTGCAGATATCGATGAGTCCAAAGCAGCAGGAACAGACACTACCGGCACCGGCGTGGCACCTAAGACAGGGGTAGATTCCACCTGGGGCGTATATGCAGCCGGGGCTGTAGTCCTTCTGGGTGCAGCCGGGGCAATGTTTGTAATCGGAAGAAAAAGAGCATAAAAAGTGTGGCGAGGGGGGCAGAATTTCTTTTGTGAAATGTCTGCCTCCTGGCGGGTAAAAACAAACTGTAAAAAGCATGTAAAACATAAGAAAACAGGCGGAGAGTCAATTGAAAGAACTTTATATCAAATATTCAAAACAATTTAAAGTAGCAGGGCTAGCAATCTGCGATGTCATTATCCTGAACCTTGTCAGTATCCTGGCTTTATGGATGCGGTTCGATTTTCACTGGAACAGCATTCCGGAATTTCTTTTGGATCAGGCTCTTGTATATGCACCTATTTATACAATCATTACGTTGATCGTTTTCGCAGTGTTCGGTCTATATACAAGCCTCTGGAGATATGCAGGTATTTATGAGGTGGTCATGCTGGAGTGTGCAATGCTGCTGACAACGGCATTACAGATTCTGGGAATGAAAGTGGCTGGCTTCCACATGCCTATGGCTTATTTTATTTTCAGTTTCATATTAAATGTATTGCTTTTTTCAGCGGAAAGGTGTGCCAGCAGATTTCTGACTCTTTTTCATAACCGCTTTCTGCCAAGGAGAGATTCAGAAGAGCGAGCCATGATCGTAGGAGCTGGTGAAGCCGGAAATGTAATCTTAAAGGAAATATTAAACAGCCAATATCTGAATGGCCAGGTGGGCTGCATGATTGATGACGATGTAGAAAAACAGGGAAAAAGAATCCATGGTGTGCCAGTGGCCGGGGGACGTGAAAAAATTCCCTGGGCTGTAGAAAAATACGGGATTACCCACATTATCATAGCAATGCCATCGGCAGACCCGCAGAGCAGACATGAAGTATTGAACATCTGCCAGAAGACAGGATGCAAATTAAGAATATTACCTGGCATTTATCAGATGGTAAATGGTCAGGTCAGCCTCAGCAGATTGAGAGAAGTAGCTATTGAGGATCTCTTGGAGAGAGAGCCGGTAAAAGTCGATATGGACAGCATTGCCGGATATGTAAAAGGAAAGGTTGTTATGGTTACAGGAGGAGGGGGATCTATCGGAAGCGAATTGTGCCGGCAGATTGCCAACTATGAGCCAAAACAACTGATCATTGTCGATATCTATGAAAATAATGCCTATGATATCCAGCAGGATTTAAAAATAAAACATCCGGAACTGAATCTGAAGGTTTTAATCGCTTCTGTACGAAATTCAAATCGGATGGAGTGGATCTTCAGTACTTATCATCCGGAGCTGGTATATCATGCGGCTGCACATAAACATGTGCCTCTTATGGAGGAAAGCCCCAATGAGGCAATTAAAAATAATGTAATCGGTACATATAAAATAGCAAAAATGTCAGTGAAATATGGAGTAAAGAAATTCGTACAGATTTCTACGGATAAAGCGGTCAACCCTACGAATATTATGGGGGCGTCTAAGAGACTGTGTGAGATGATCATACAGTGTATGGACAGGAGAAGTCCTGATACAGATTTTGCAGCGGTCCGGTTTGGAAACGTGCTGGGAAGCAATGGAAGTGTAATTCCTTTGTTTAAGAAACAGATTGCGGAAGGAGGACCGGTTACTGTGACCCATCCGGATATTATCCGCTATTTCATGACGATTCCGGAGGCGGTAGCGCTGGTATTACAGGCTGGGGGATACGCCAAGGGCGGTGAAATCTTTGTGCTGGACATGGGCGAACCGGTGAAAATCATGGATCTGGCGACAAATCTTATTAAGCTGTCCGGCTATACACCGGGAGTAGACATGGAGATTAAAATTACCGGATTGAGACCGGGAGAAAAACTCTATGAAGAAATGCTGATGAAAGAAGAAGGCATGCAGGAGACAGATAATCATAGGATTCACATTGGAAAACCCATTCCTATGGACGATGAATGGTTCCTGAAAGAGCTGAAGATTCTGGATGAAGAGTCCAAGGCTGAGTGTATGAATATTAAGGAACTGGTTAAAAAAGTTGTGCCAGAGTATAGGGATGCGGATGAAGTGAATGAAAAGGTAAGTGCATAGAAAAAGCTAATAAAAGAGATACAAATCAGGGGAAGAGAGAATGAAAGAAAATATAAAACCATTTGAAAAAAAAGTATGGCTGGCAAGTCCTTATATCCATGAGAATTCTCGTACATATGTAAAGCAGGCCTTTGACACGAATTGGATGTCTACAGTGGGAGAAAATTTAGACCAGCTTGAAAAAGGTATTTGTGATTATGTAGGGTGTAAGGCTTCTGTAGCGTTGGCATCAGGAACGGCGGCACTCCATCTTGCTGTAAAATTAGCAGGAGTCAAAGAAGGAGATGTAGTGATAACTGTATAATAGGGACAACCAAGAAAAAACCTTGATTTTTCAAGGGTTTCACGAGTTTAGGCCAAGTCCCGAATTTGAAATTTTCTACGGATTGGAGGGAATTCGAGTACCCGGAGAGGTTGAGATGGCTTCTTGGATACTCTTGGATTGACCCACAATACAGAGTAGAAAAATTCAATAAGGAGGTTTGACTTGAGCCTGGGTTCAGAAACGGAAGATACTGAATGTAGGCTCATTGTCGTGAAAAAAAGTAACATGCAAAGTTGTTACAATGGGGAAGGAATGAGTACATGTTTAGAATTAATCATAGCGAAGCAATTGAATTAGAACATATAGTAAGAAACCTTTATCAGTGTAATCGGGGTGGGGTTTCTGGTATGGCAGACGCAGATTATTTTGAAGGACATCCGATTCAAGCAGCTGTTCTTGTAGTTGCTTATATTCATGCAAAAGGATTGGAAACTTCTTCCACACAATATGACGAATTTCTTTGCAAATATGAATCAATATTTGAGTATTTAGAAGAGAATGATATGGATCAGGAGATTCGCAACTACATTGACGAGTTAGAGGATATTGTAAATCAATACGTTTCCTGAGCGGTTAACGTATAAGAAGAAGTTTTTTATTCAAAGAAGAGTTGAATGATACTGAAAAATACTTAACTGGGAGGATAAGAACATGGCGTTTCATCATACATCGGATATCAAACCGTTCGCTGAAAAAATATGGCTTAGTTCTCCGACTATGCATGGCGAGGAAGCTAAGTATATGATGGAGGCTTATAACACTAATTGGATGAGTACGGTTGGTAAGAATCTAGATGAAATAGAAAAACAGATTGCGGAATTTGTTGGTGTAAAATATGCTGTTGCGTTAAGCGCTGGGACGGCAGCGCTTCATTTGGCAACAAAACTGGCGGGGGAAAAGGTATACGGTCAGGCACGACCCTATGAAGGTACATGCCAGTCGCGAAAAATTCTATGCTCAGATTTAACTTTTGATGCCAGTATTAACCCAGTTGCTTATGAAGATGGCGAAGCTGTGTTTGTGGATACGGAATACGACACATGGAATATGGATCCGATAGCTCTGGAAAAAGCATTTGAACTGTATCCGGAAGCAAAGATTGTTGTGCTGGCACATTTGTATGGCACACCGGGGAAAATCGAAGAACTGAAAGAAATCTGTGACCGGCATGGGGCATTAATTGTGGAAGATGCTGCAGAGAGCTTGGGCGCAAAATATCTGTATCATGGCGAGTGGAAAGAGACGGGCAGTTTTGGAGATTTTAACTGCATTTCATTTAATGGCAATAAGATTATAACTGGATCCAGTGGTGGAATGTTCTTGACAGATTCCAAAGAAGATGCAGACAAAGTGCGGAAATGGAGTACACAGTCAAGAGAGGCAGCACCGTGGTATCAGCATGAAGAAATCGGGTATAACTACCGCATGAGTAACGTGATTGCAGGAGTAGTACGTGGTCAGATCCCATATCTGCAAGAGCATATTGAGCAGAAGAAAGTCATCTATGAAAGATACAAGGAAGGTTTCAAAAATCTGCCGGTTAAAATGAATCCCTACGACGCGGAGAAATCAATTCCTAATTTCTGGCTTAGCTGTTTGATTATTGATGAAGAGGCTATGTGTCGGCAGATTAGAGATGATCGGAAAGCTCTTTATATTTCGGAGAAGGGAAAATCCTGCCCGACGGAGATTTTGGAAACCTTGGTTAAATATAATGTGGAAGGCCGTCCAATCTGGAAACCAATGCATATGCAACCAATGTATAGAATGCATGAGTGCATTGGAAGAGATGGATCCTTGAGAGCAAAGACTAATGCATATATTGCTGGAGGGGTTGCTGATGTTGGTGCTGATATCTTCCAGCGAGGTGTTTGTTTGCCTTCTGATAACAAGATGACAGCAGAACAGCAGGAAAAGATTATTGAAGTTATAAAGGCATGCTTCGAATGAAGCTAGAAATTGTTTTGAGTAAGAGGATGATTGAGATGTATAAGAATTACTTTAAAAGAATAAGTGATTTCGTGCTTTCTCTGATGGCATTAATAGTTTTGTCTCCGTTGTTAATTATGTTGATGCTGATCGGAGTCTTTACCATGAAGGGGAATCCGTTTTTTTGCCAGAAGAGAATTGGATTTAATGAGAAAGAGTTTAAACTAATAAAGTTTAGGAGCATGAGCAATGCTAAAGATAAAAGTGGAAATCTCTTACCAAACGAGAAGAGGCTTACTAAGTATGGGAAAATATTAAGGACATCAAGTCTTGATGAACTTCCTGAACTAATCAATATTCTAAAAGGAGATATGAGTATTGTTGGCCCAAGACCATTGCTTGTTGAGTATTTGCCATATTACACAGAAGAAGAGCATCATAGGCACGATTTGCGTCCTGGATTAACAGGACTTGCACAAATCAATGGAAGAAACAGCATATCTAGTTGGGAAGAACGTTTTAGTTATGATTTAGAATATATAAATAATTGCTCTTTAATTATGGATATTAAAGTTATTTGGGGAACAGTTGGTAAAGTTTTTAAGCATTCTGATATTCTTCAAGCATCTCAGGCTCGAGTTGGAAGACTTGACGAAGAAAGAATTATTCGGAAATAATAGGGGGATATATGAAGAAGGCTATTGCCATAATTGGATCAGGAACGATGGCGGTTGCAATTTCTGAAGTTGCTAGTAGATCAGGAATCGAATCACATTGTTTCTCTAATGATAAGAATGCAGTTGTCATAGGACGTTGTACAGAACATCATTTAATTAATATTTTTGATATTGAAAGAATTGTTAACGTATGTAAAGGAATTGGAGTATCGGGGGTTATTGCTACAACTGAATTAACTGTTGCGATTGCATCTCGAATATCTAAACTATTGAAATTAAATGGAATGCCGTTATTTATTGCGGAGCATGTTACCAACAAAGGATTTGTACGAGACAGAGTTGATGAGAGTTGTGGGATTTCACAGCCAAAACACAAGGTGATTAAAAATCGAAATGATATCTCAATAGATCCTTTATCTTTCCCTGTTATTGTAAAACCAACATCTTTAGGCGGTAAAAGGGGAATACTAGTTGCTAAGAATCAGGACGAGTATGTATATGCTATAAACTATGCATATGAGAATATGCCTAAAGATAGACAGGAAATTATTGTAGAAGAATATCTTGATGGTGGAAGAGAATTTTCAATTGAATCTCTCTCCTATCACGGAAAGCATAAAGTCATACAAGTGACTGAAAAGATTACATCAGCTCCACCGCATATTGTTGAATTGGGGCATCTTCAGCCAGCTAGAATTACAGCAAGTCAAAGAAAAAGAATAGAAGAGGCAATGCCGAAATTGCTTGACATGGTAGGCATTGATAATACATCAACACATACAGAAATTAAAATTATTAACGACAGACTATATTTAATCGAATTAAATTCAAGACCAGGTGGAGATAATATTGCTTATAGACTTACTGAATTAAGTACTGGTTTTTCGTATCTTGGTGGGGCTATCGATATAGCGCTTAATAATTTTAAATTTCCAAATGATGAAGACCTAGATAAAAACACAAGTGGATTAGTATATGTAACTTCACAGACTGAATATATGAAAAATATATTTGAAAGATGTGATTCATATGACTGGTGCATAGAGAAGCATAAGATTAGCGATGAATTAAAAGAAATCGTGACAAATAGTAGTTGGAATACAAACTATATGATTTTTAAAAGTAGTTCGGGAATACCAGCTGAATTAAAAAAATTTTATTTGGATATAGATATTATTGATAACTATTAATTATGGAGGTAAAAATCATGGGAAAAGTCGTAGTGATGGGGGCAACAGGCGTTCTTGGATTGCCTATTTGTAGACACTTGAAAAATGTTGGTTATGATGTGGTTGCTGTTGGCCACAGCCAAAGCAAAAAAGAATTTTTTCGTGAGTTAGGAATTGATTATACAACATTTGATATTGGTGATGAAAAGTCGTTTTCCAATCTTCCGGATAATGATGTAGATTGCGTTCTGAATTTTGCGGGTGCGCTTCCTGCGATGATGACTGAAGAAAGTTCGGATAGAATGTATTCGGATTCAATAGTAAGAGGCACTATAAATGTACTTGAATACATGAAAAAAATTGGATGCAAAAAGATTATTTTCCCACAGTCTGTATATGATCTGAATTATCTTTTTGGAACTCCCAAGCCTATTTCTGCAGATGCAGAAAGCGGTAATCCTTTGCACGGAGATCATTCTGTTTATGTTATTTGTAAAAATGCAGCTATTAATATCATCCGTCATTATGAAAATGATTATGGATTCCAGGGGATTATCTTAAGACTTCCAGGTGTATTCCAGTATCAGCCCAAACCTTATATTTTAATTAATGGTAAAAAAAGAATAAAGCTTGAGAGAGTATGGATTGAAAAGGCAAAGCGCGGACAAACGCTTGAAATTTGGGGTGATTGTAATCGTGTTCTAGAGAGTGTTTGTATTGAGGATTTCTTGCAAATTGTTGAGAAGAGCGTTGAGTCAAAAACAGCATCTGGCATTTTCAATGTAGGAAACGGCGGGGCATCCCTCGAGGAAAGAGTATTAGCAATTCGCGATGTTTTTGGAACAAAAGGAAATATGTCTGAGGTTGTATATTATCCTGAAAAGGCCGATTGTACTCAATATGTATTAGATATCGAAAAGACTAAAAAAGAATTAGGCTATGAACCCAGATTTACATGGAGAGATTATTTGCTGAAGCTAAAATGGCATATGGAGAATCAGCCTAACGCAGAAATATGGGGAAGATTTGAAGACTATTACGACTTATTGACTAGTATTAAATCTGATAAGGATAGATTTGAAAAATGAATTATAGAGGTAATACAATTGGTGAAATAGGTAGCGAATTTTATGTTGAATCAAGTCAAAAAGGAAGAAACGAATATATATCATTAGTTAATTATCCCAAGAGATATGTATTATCTGGTAGAACAGGCTTGTATTTAATCGCAAGCGAACTTAAAACAAAAAATATTTCATCTGTTGCAATGCCAGCATACTGTTGTGGATCTATGGTTGCTCCGTTTGTGGATGCGGGATTTGAGGTAAGCTTTTATGAAGATGATAGCGTTCAGAAAGCTGAAGCAATACTGATAATGGATTATTTTGGGTTTGTAAGGAAAGAAACAGTAGCATTTGCACATAAATGCTATGAAGCCGGTAAGAAGATTATAGTTGATGCTACTCAAACCGCATTTAGTAGATCAAATTCGTATCTATATGCTGATTATATAGTGGTTAGTTATAGAAAATGGTTGGATTGTTTATGTGCTGCGGTATATTCAAAAAATGGTTTTATCACAGACGAATATAAAAAAACAAATAAGGAATATGTAGAAACGTGGAAGCTTGCGGCTAAGAAAAAAAAGATTTTTTTAGAGGCAGGTGTAGGGGAAAAGCAAGATTTTCTTGATTTATATGCAAAAGCAAATCATATGCTAGCAGAAAAATACATTGGTTATGCCGCTAGTAACTCAGAGATTGAGCTGTTTGAAAATTTAGATTCAACCTTTATAAGAAATAGTAGACGCGAAAATGCAAAAGTGTTGATTGATAGTTTATCGCAAATAATAGAGATGATGTTTACTCAATTATCTGATGCCGATTGTCCACTACATGTACCAATTATTCTTAATCCTGAAGAACGGGCAAGAATAAGAAAAATACTAATCCAAAAATCCATATATTGCCCGTGTCATTGGCCGATAGACGAACAATTTCCGTATCAGAGAACACTGAATCATGATAGAGAGTTATCTCTGATTTGTGATCAACGCTATATGAAAAAAGATATGATTCGTGAAGTTGAAAGTGTAATTTATGCAATAAATAAAGAGGATATAGGGAAATGAGTAAAACAATTTTAGTTACTGGTATTGGGGGACTGACACCAAGATCTATTACAACTATTATTAAAGAAAATCATCCGGACTATAAGATTATCGGATGCGATGTTGATAAAAAGGCTATGGGATTTTTTATGACTTTAAGAAATGGTCAGAAATTGGTTGACGAGTATTATATTTGTCCTCGTTGTACATCTTTAGACTATTTTCCGTGGATTGAAAGGTTAGTAGTTGAAAAAGAGATTGATTATGCATTTGTTCAGCCAGAGGCTGAGATTGTTGAATGGGGAGATTACTACGAAAAAAATGGTAAGTTTCCATGTCCAGTGTTTATGGGATGCAAATTGCTCTCTGAGTCTTTAAGGGACAAATCTATCATGGCCGATCTTCTTGAGGGTACAGACTATATTCCTAAGACTATTAAGGTTACTCAAGAGAATCCGCGATTTAATGATGTTGAAAATGAAATAGGTTTTCCATGTTGGATTCGTGCAACAGAGGGAACGGGGGGATTAGGTTCTCTTCGACTTGATGATATTAGCAGCTATAAAAGCTGGCTTTTTATCAATGCTAAGATACCAGAATTTACGGTTAGCGAGTTCTTAACAGGTAGACATCTTGCAAATGAGATGTTGTATTACAATGGTGAATATGTAAAGGGAGCGTCACTGGAATGTGTGGAATATGTTATGGCGAACACTGCGCCATCTCATGTTACCGGTAATACTCATTTTGGTCGTTTCTTGAATGAAGACCAAATTAATGAGTTTTGCGATAATTGTATCAAATATCTTGAAAATAAACTTGGTGTTCCGGCTCATGGAATTCTTTCATTTGATTTGAAAGAAGACAAAGATGGAAACATGAAAGTTACCGAAGTTAATATTCGACACATGGCATATGTAGGAGTTATGGCGCATGTTGGATTCAATCTCATTGAAGATACTATCAGAATTATGGAAGATGGTAATTGCGATCGTGTAGAAAGAGATCCATATCATCATTATGAAAAACCATATATTTTCCTTCGTGATGTTGATGTAGAGCCAATTGTCTTGGAGAGCGAAGAAGTTTTTGATGATCCCAAAGTAAGATTTTAATGAAAGTGCTTATATAATTCCTATGAAAGATATTTTAATTGTTGCTAATTTTTGTCGAGATTTTTCAGAGAATGATAATGGTCGTTTTATGTATATTTGTAAAGAATTATCTAAAAATAATAATGTTGAGATTATTACTAGTGATTTTGGTCATTCTTCAAAAAAGCATAAAGATCCATTATTACATACTTGGCCCTTTAAAATCACTTTTTTGCATGAGCCGGGTTATAAGAAAAATATATCATTAAAAAGATTTGTAAGTCATTATAGTTGGGGCAGAGAAGTTGGAAAATATCTGTCAAAAAGAAAGAAACCAGACGTTGTTTATTGTGCAGTTCCTTCATTGACTGCACCACTTACAGTGGCGAAATACTGTGAAAAAGAATCCATAAAATTTATCATTGATATTCAGGATTTATGGCCTGAAGCGTTTAAAATGGCTATAAATATTCCAATTATTTCAGATGTGATGTTCTTTCCGTTTTCAGTAATTGCAAATGGTATATATAAACGAGCTGATGAAATTATAGCTGTTTCGCAGACTTATGTCGATCGTGCATTAGGTGTAAATAAGAAATGTAAAACAGGCCATACAGTTTTTCTTGGTACAAAACTTGAAACATATGATGAAGGAGCAAAAGGAGAGCCGGCACTTATTAAGCCAGAAGATGAAATATGGATCGGTTATTGCGGCTCTTTATCTGCAAGTTATGATATACCAAACCTTATTAAAGCAATTAGTATGCTAAATAAAAAGGGATACAGTTATTTAAAACTTATTATTATGGGCGATGGTGCAAACAGAAAACAATATGAAGAATGTGCACAAATGTGTAAAGAATCAATAGTATTTACTGGGAAATTGACTTACGAGAGAATGTGTGCAACATTGAATCAATGTGATATTGCTGTTAATCCAATAAAGCATGGTTCAGCAGCAAGCATAATTAATAAACATGGCGATTATGCTGCTTCCGGTTTGCCTGTAGTAAATACACAAGAGAGCCCTGAGTATAGAAATTTAATTAAAACTTATAATATGGGCTTAAATTGTGCAAATGAAAATGCAGAAGAGTTGTCTGCGAAAATTGAGGAGCTTATTGTTGATGAAAATAAGCGATTAGAAATGGGACGAATGTCTAGAAAATGTGCTGAGGAAAAGTTTGATCGTCAGTTTAGTTATATAGAAATACTGAATCTATTTTAATAGAAGATAAGGAAAGGTATAATCATGGTTATTGTTCATTATGCAGGTATTACAAATAATAATGCAAGTGGTGTGTGTGTAGTTGTACCGCAGATAATTAATAGTATGAGTATATTTGAAGATGTTGCTTTATATAATTACGCTAATGAGACTGTGAATATTAAGGCGCCTGCAATTCAAATTGATAACCAAATATATTCAGATGATTATCATCTGTTTCCGATACCGTTTTCTAAACCTGACATTGTGATTTTTCATAGTCCATTTGGGATTCCAAAGATGAAAAACCTCATTTCAATATTGATAAATGATAATATTCCATATGTTATTGTTCCGCATGGATGTTTTTCGAAAGCTGCAATGAAAAAAAAACGATTAAAAAAATGGCTTGCAATAAAGCTGTTTTTTAATAAAGCTTTAAAGCATGCTGCAGCAATTCAGTATCTTTGTAAAAATGAGATGGAAGATTCCATATTTAAGCTGTCGCACATTATTGTTTCAAATGGTATTGATATTCCAAATCAAATACCAAGGGAGTATACAACGATTAAGCAGCTTACCTTTATAGGAAGAAAGGATTTATACCATAAAGGTATTGACGTTCTGTTAGAAGGTTGTGCATTGATAAAAGATGAATTGGCTCAAAGCGATATAAAAATAGTTCTATATGGTCCTGGAAGCAATGAACAGGAGAGCGAAATAAATAAAATTATAACGGCAAACAATTTGACTGATATTGTGAAAAGTAGACCCGGAGTTTTTGGTATAGAAAAGACAGATGTATTAAAAAAAACAGATATTTTTTTGTTGACATCTCGATATGAAGGACAACCGATAGCTGTTCTTGAAGCAATGGCCTATTCATTACCTGTATTAATTACTCCTGGGACAGGTTTTTCTGAAGAAGTAAAAGCACAAAATTGTGGAAAAGTTGTTGGATTTTCTGCTCAGGATATAGCAAATGGAATTTTGTTCATGATAAATGATAAAGCATTTTTAAAAAAAGCAAGTCAAAATGCTTACAGTTATGTTTCGAAGGAATACTGTTGGGAAAATGTGACAAAAAGAGCTCTTGCAGAATATAAAGGAGTATGTTATGAGAAGGATAGTAGGATATGATTATATAATAGCGTCTTTTATACTAATTACCTTTTCTTGTGTTTCTATTACTAATATTTTTTCTTGTTCTAGCAAATACTATGTTACCGCTCTTTTACCTATTGTTTATATATTAGGTTTTTTTGTTTGGGGAGTATGGTCGTCGAATAACGCTGTCTTATTAAAAAAGCTAATAATGTTATTGATGGCAATAAAAATGGTATTGATTCCTGGATTGATACTTATAAATCATGGCTTGGTAGTTTCTGGATTTGATTCTAATATTTATAAATACATTCCGGATGCTGTCATTTTACAAATAATAGAATATACCATCGTTATTATTTATATCACTTTTTTAAATTGGACTAAATATTCAATAGATAATAATCCTATTGCAATAGAAGGAAATGACAACGAGATGATTGCAAGTAGAAGTGCCTGGAGAATTCTAGGGGTGTGTATTGTAATAATCATCGGAACCATAGTTGTGTATCCATCATTTTTAAATAGATTAAGGCCAATATTTTTTGTGAATGAGACTGCCGAAATTCTTTGGAAACAAAAAGCTGATATTGCATTAAATTCACTGCCAGCAGTTTTGTATTATCCGTTAAACTGGTTGTTTCTTGAATCAAGGCTTGCATTAGCCTATATGGTAATTGTCAAATTATATAACAGTAGGGTTCGACTCTCAGATGGGATAAAATTATTTCTTTCTTTAGTATCAACGATTGTTATATTGATTCTTATCGTTCCTGATTCTGTTGCAACTAGTGTATATGCTGCTTTAACGTTATTTTTGCTATTATATATGTTTTATCCAGGAAAACGAAAAAGCATAGTTTTTGTTGTAACAGCTGTTTGTATTGCGGTCTTAATTGGTGCATTTGTAATTATGCCAATGACATCAGGCAGAGGAATTTCTATAAGTTATATTGCGTCCAAATTGAATGCGTATTTTAGCGGGTATCTGAATACATCGGCTGCTGTTGCGATGAATAATTATTCTTCGTCTAGATTTGAGATGCTTGCAGGTGACTTTTTAAGATCATTACCAATTGTGAGAGGTTTCTTTACTTCAATGCCTATGTCCAATGAGTTATTTAATATGGCTTTGGGATATGATACGATATATAATTCGCAAATCATCCCACTTGAAGGACAAGGTTACTATTATTTGCGGCATGTTGGAACAATCTTATTTACTATTTTGCATATGCATATTTTAAAGAACTATTATTACAAAATGTTAAATACTCGTAGTTCTTTTACGTTTTTTATTTATGGAACTTTAACATTACTTATGACATTTGGATTAGTAATGTATGGTTTATTTTTGAATTTCTCACTAGTTTTGTCTCAGATACCATTGTTATTAATAAATTATCTATTTGTGAGGAGGTACATAGTAAATCATAAGTACTAGTATATTTTTTGACCGTTGTTTCTGGCAGCCGTTTTACACATTTGTTGTTTTTGTTTTACTCTAGTAGATTTCCGGTAGCTGTTCAGACTATGGAAGCAGATTTCCCATAAAATGGTAAAAAACTTGTAGTTTTCTGGAGTTATTATCTCATGGGACGAGGAAACTAACATGGTACTAGTGATTTACCGTGTACGTTAGGAGGTATAGAAATGAAAGTTTTGATATATCTTGAAGAAGATAGAGTAGCACCTGTAGGTGGTCCTTTGGGTGTAGGTTATCACATTAAGCAAATTGTTGAAAAAGAAGGTATTGACTATATCCATTTTTTACCAGGTAATTTACAACAGAAGAAAAAGGAAGCATCACAAAAGAAGTGGTTATATAAACATAAAAAGTTAACTAAGATTGTAAGATCTTTAAGACACCTTTCAGAATATCAGAGGATGATAAATCACCCTACTGATAATAGTGACTTTTTAAATCAATATGACATTGTTCATTTTCATAGAACAAGTGATATGTATAAGCAAAGAGAGAGCTTGAAAAAATTTAAAGGTATAGTTTTAATCACTTCACACTCGCCAATTCCTTTAGCGCAGGAGTTTCTTGCGGCTTCAGCTACATCTTTTGAAACATTATATATGAAAAGAAAATGGGATAAATTTGTAGAAATGGATTCTTGGTCATTTAGAAATGCTGATTATATTGTATTTCCATGTGCAGATGCGGAAGAACCTTACTATTTGAATTGGGAAGAATATAAAAATATTCACGATGAAAGAAAAGACTGTTATAGGTATGTCCCTACAGGAATTTCAGATATTAGTGTAAAAAAGGATCGTGAATTAATTAGAAAGCAGTTTAACATACCGGAAGAAGATTTTGTTCCAGTCTACGCTGGACGTCATAACGAGGTAAAAGGTTACGATACATTAAAAGTTATTGGGCAGAAATATTTGCGGAATAATAAAGATACGACGTTCTTCATTGCTGGAACAGAAGGCCCAATCTATAGATTAAATAATCCTAAGTGGGTTGAGGTTGGCTGGACAAAAGAAGTACACGATATTATTAGTTCCGGTGATGTATTTATTCTTCCAAACAAATTTACATATTTTGATTTAATTATGATTGAAGTCCTTGCTTTGGGCAAGATAGTTATTGCTAGCAGGACAGGAGGAAATAAATTCTTTGAAAAAGCTGGCTTGAGAGGTGTGTTATTGTATGACACTGTTGACGAAGCATGTGAATTGTTAGATAAAATCAAAAAAATGCCAAAGGAAGAAAGAGCGGTGTTAGGCAGAAAGAATAGAGAGTATTTTGAAAAGCATTTAACAAATGAACAATATGTACATAATTATATTTCTTTGTTAGATGAGATAGAGAACGAGCATAAGTAATGATATAAGCTTTATTAATGTAAGGTGGAAGGAATTATGGCATCAAAAAAAAGTATAGGAAAAAACTATATTTATAATATGTTGTATGAAATTTTTCTTTTGATTGTGCCAATACTTGTAACACCATATGTATCTAGAGTATTGGGTGAAGAAGCATCTGGACAATATAGTTATATTTATTCAATAGTAACATACTTTACTTTATTTGCTGCATTAGGATTTGGTCGATATGCACAGAGACTGATTGCACAGCATCAAGGCGATAAAAGGCAGCAATCAGTAGACTTCTGGGAAGTATTTTTAGTAAGATTAATCCCTGTTGTTTTTACGTTGATAGTATATATTGTACTGTGGATTTTTGGTGTGTATGGGGACAAGTATTCACTATTAATTGGTATATTTACAATCAATATTATTGCAGTAGCATTAGATGTTACATTTTTTTTTCAAGGTAATGAAGAGTTTGGCAAGATAATAGTAAGAAATATAGTTGTTAAGATCGTTGGATTTGGCTGTATATTTTTTTTCGTGAAGAATCCATCGGATTTATGGAAATACACATTAATCCAAAGTTTAATTGTCTTTTTTAGTAACGGACTATTGTGGCTATATATGCCAAAATATCTTGTTAGAATTTCTTTAAAGGAAACAAAACCGATAAAACATCTTCCTGCAGCGATAGTGTTGTTTTTGCCGACAATAGCGACTTCGGTATATACCTCTTTAGATAAAACTTTAATTGGTCTAATAACTAAGAGCGATGCTGAGAATGGAAACTATGAATACTCAGAACGTATTGTTAAAATGGCACTTACTGTTGTAACTTCACTTGGGACAGTTATGATCCCAAGGAATACTCAGCAGTATGCTAAAGGGGGTACAAAAGCTGTTGAAGATAATATATATAATTCTTCAAGATTTGTTTTGCTTATTGGTTTGCCAATGGTACTTGGCCTAATTGCTGTTGCAGATAATTTTGTTCCGTGGTATTTGGGACCTGGTTATTTGAAAGCTGCTAATTTGATAAAACTTTTATCACCGATTATCATTATCATAGGCTTTAGTAATGTTTTTGGTTTGCAGTTCTTAATCCCTAGTGGACAAGATAAACGTTTTTCGTTTGCTGTTGTTATAGGGGCTACCATTAATTTCATTCTGAATTTGTTATTGATTAGATGGTTGGCTAGCTATGGTGCTGCAATTGCTACGGTTATTGCTGAATTTGTGGTGACTGTTGTTATGTTAGCATTCATCAGAAAAAACATCTCGGTTGTTCGAATACTAAAAGAATCTTGGAGATATTGGATCTGCGGAACGATTATGTTTGTGGTATGCTATTTGCTAGGAAGTAGATTATCTCCATCTATTATACATACGGGTATTCTTATCGTAGTTGGGGGATTGATCTATTTTACGGGGATAGTTATTACGAAAGATGATTTTGTTTGGTCGGTGTTTAGAAGGATAAAAAGATAGTAAATAAAGAGACCAGGATTGAAATAAGTACTCAGTAGGAGGAGAACCTCCCGGTAACATTATAGTGGCTCAGTTGTCAAGACAAAAATCTAAGATTTTTATAATGAACTGA
>ERZ1643250.273-NODE-273-length-61576-cov-36.219632_pt1 | contig 61576 bp, 60 predicted proteins | sample MGYA00579262_ERZ1643250 | MGnify/ENA primary metagenome ERZ1643250 (study PRJEB29033, sample SAMEA4952265) | chicken gut metagenome | biome: Broiler Chicken; feature: Gastrointestinal Tract; material: Caecum | place: Ireland | collected 2018 | study: Broiler...
ATTTGCGCAGGGTGTCGCTGGTGAAGGTGATCTTGTCCAGGTCGCTTTTCTTTTCCTCGCCCATGATGACCCGCATCATGTCGAGGGTCAGGTGGCCCTCCTGGCTGTACTTTTTCAGCCGCTGGGCCTGGGAGAGCGACGGCGTGGCCTGTTCGCTGTCCATCGCGTCCAGCAAATCCACCTGTTCCTCTTTTTTGAGGAAGGACAGCTCGTAGGCCGGATTGAAGGCGATTTTCTTCTCGTCCACCATGTCCAGCAGTTCGGGAATCAGCTCGGTGAGGCGGATATAACGCTGAATTTGGTTACGGCTCTGGCCGACCTGCTCGGCCAAAATATCCCGCGATTTCTTTCCGTCGGACTTGTGCCCAACTTGGGCACAAGTTAAATCAGACCGTTCGCCCTGATGTTTCATGGCTTCCAACTTCATCTTATAAGCAAAAGCCCGCTCGCTGGGGAGCAGGCTTTCCCGCTGCAAGTTGCTGTCAACCATGATGATGGTGGCCTGGTCATCGTCCAGGTCGCGTACAATGACCGGCATGGTATCCTTGCCAGCCAGTTCGCTGGCCCGGTGACGCCGGTGCCCGGCCACCAGCTCATAGCCGCCATTAGGGTCCGGGCGGGCAATGGCCGGGACCAGCACGCCGTACTGCCGGATGCTGTCGGCGGTCTCCATCATGGCCTCGTCATCCTTGACCTTGAAGGGGTGGTCCTTGAACGGATGCAGCTCGGACAGGGGGATTTCCAGAACCTTCTCCCGCTGGGCGTCGGCCCGGCTTTCCTCGGTGGAGAACAGGTCATCGACCGATGCCAGCTCTACTTTTTTCGCGCTGCTTTTCAAGTTTTATCACCTCCCGCGTCAGATTTTTATAGGCTTCCGCCACCTTGCCGCCTGGATCGTGGGCGAAGATACTCTTGCCCTCGGCGCTGATCTCCTTGGCCCGGACCGAATGGGGTATCTCGGTGCCGAACACCTTGATCTTGCTGCCGTAGGTCTCCCGCAGCAGGGCGGCGATCTCTTTGGCAAAGTTGGTGCGGTTGTCCACCATCGTCAGCAGAATACCGTCGATCTGGAGCTTGGGGTTCAGCTGCCGCTTGACCTTGTTGATGGTGGACAGCAGCTGTTCCAGGCCCTTGGCGGGCAGATACTCCGCCTGGACGGGGACTATGATCCTGTTGGCGGCGGCCAGCGCGTTGACCGTGAGCATTCCCAGGGAGGGCTGGCAGTCGATGAGGATATGGGAATACTGTCCCTTCACCGTGTCCAGATACTGCCGCAGGATGGTCTCTCGGCTCATGGCATTCACCAGGGATACCTCCATGCCGGAGAGCTGGATGTCGGCGGGCATGAGGTCCACGCCCTCCGGGTGGTGCAGGATGCCCTCGCCGGGGCGCAGCGGCTCGTCCATGAGGATACGGCCCATCGCGTCCGAGAGGGTAAAGGGCAGCTTGTCCGGCTGCGGGTTGCCCAGGCTGATGGTCAGGCTGGCCTGGGGGTCAGCGTCCACCAGCAGCACCTTCTTTCCGGCCTGCGCCAGCCCGATGCCTAAGTTGGCGCAGGTAGTCGTTTTGCCGACGCCGCCCTTCTGGTTGGCGACGGCGATGATTTGTGGGTTCAATGACTTCACCTCATTTCTGATTGGGTGTTGTCATGTGCCTGCATAACAGCCCTGGAAACAACAAAAGCCGCCACTTAAAACAAGTGACGGCTTCGCTTAAATCCAATATTCTGTTGTGTTTGGAATCAAAAGGTTTTGAGTTCCTTTCTGCTATTCATTTGTCGTTAATGAAACACCTCCTGCAATTCGACTTATTTCAGTATGATTTTTCGGTTTGGAAAAGGATGAAAAAATCAGACTGAAAACCTCAAAACCCTTGATCCTACGGGGCTTTTCCGGTTTGTCGTAATTATACCGTAAGGGCATTCCTGCGCCAGCCTGCTGCTCAAGCAGGGCGTGCCGATGAAGCAGATCCAGGAATGGCTGGGCCACAGCGATATTTCCACCACGGCCAACATCTACGCGCACCTGGACTGCCAGTCCAAGCAGCTCAGCGCCGCCACGATGGAGCAGGCGCTGCCGCTGCCGGAGGAACTGCCGGAAAACCGGTGGTGATCCTGCACGGATTCAGAGCGCGAGTTCCCGACGCAGCTCGGTGAGCCATGCGGGCGGGGTATCGGTGGCGGGCAGCAGTTCGCCGTTGCGGTAGAAAGCCACCACCCGGAAGCCGTTGTCGTTGTCATAGAACGTCGCTTCGTTGCACAGCGGAAGCAGCTTGCCCAGATCCCGGAAACGCCGGGCAAACCGGCGCTTCACATCGCGGCTGGCGATGTTGTGTCCACCGCGGGCCACCCGGTTGGCAATGCGGCGCACCGATTCCTCGGCGGTATCCAGGCCCACATAGTACAGCCGCACAGTATATCCTTTGTCCCGGGCCGCACGGGCCATTTTGCGGGAGAAGCTGCCCGAAAGGGTGCTTTCCTCGGTGAAGTCGATGCCCTGGGCCAGGCAGTCCTGCAATTTGGCCACAGCCGCCTGGCCGCCTGCGTACTCGTCGCCGCCGTATTGGGCCGTCAGCTTATCCGGGTCAACGATCACACCCAAATCGTCAAGGCAATCCTTTAAAACGCCGGACAGACTGCTCTTGCCTGCCCCGTTGACCCCACCCACGATGGTAAATGTCGGCATGATGCTTCCTCCATCCAATGTAACGGTGCCTATTCTACTTCTTTGTCGCAAAAAGACAAGGGGCAAGGACGTTTCCGTCCTTGCCCCCGCATCTGGCGCAGCGGGAGGGATTCGAACCCTCGTGTGGTTGCCCACAAACTGATTTCGAGTCAGCCCCGTTATGACCGCTTCGATACCGCTGCTTATTCTATTGTCCCGCACACGCCTGCACGCACTTTGGAAAAATGCGAGATTTCGGTGCAAGATACCTGTGTTTTGCGTGGGGTGCAACCCCCCACAAGGCCCGCTGTCAGGCCATCCTTGCCGGACAAACCGGCCAGCACGCCGCAGTTTTTCGAGTGCTCCCTCTTACGACCTCTTGAGTACATCTCCATATTTAATTGTCCAGCACCGCCTTGCAAACCTTTCGGAAAAATGCAAGATTTCGATGCAAGATAAGCGGATAATAACCGGAACCATACCCCGGGGAAATCCCGCCGTCACGCCATTCGCGGCGGACGAATCGGCCAGCGGGCTGCAAACTTTCGAGTGCGACCTCTTCGACCTCTTGAGTAATGCTCCATCGTCGCCGCTTTGTACGGCGTACAGTTCATTATAGCAAACTTCGGTGGTCCTGTCAACGCAAACCGTCAGAACAGGTGCTGTTTCTGGGTAGGCTGGGGGTCAAAAGGGGTATCCTCGTGGTGGCGGCGGATAAACACCTGGCGGGTTTTTTCGGTAACGGTGCGGCCGTTGTGTTTGGGCACCGTGTAGAAGGTCCGGCTGATGTTGTAATAGCCCCGCAGCCGCTGGACCAGGTACTGGGCCACGGCGGGCAGGCAGTCGGTATCCTCGATGTTTTCATAGTTATAGTCGCCGTACAGGAAGGGGATCTCGTCATCCCCCGCATACAGGGTAATGCCTGCCTCGTCCAGCACCACTTCCCGGATAACGCTCTGGTGCAGGCCGGCGGTGCCACATTCGGCCGCCAGCTTGGCCGCCCGGGGACGCTGGTCCAGGGGCACACTTTGGGGGTCCAGTTTTTCGGTACCGCGCTGGCCGATCTCCAGCAGAATATCGCGCATCATGCGGCTTTCCAGCAGCGGCCGGATACGCTCTTTTGCCCGGGCTTGTTCGGTTTTGTTCTGGATCTTCGCGATCAGTCCCATACGGTGCGCCCCCTCAATGGTAACAATTTTTTTACAGTATAGCATATTCAGCGACAAAATAACAAGCACTGCCCACACAAAAAACGCCGCGCTTCCTGCGCGGCTTGTTGTGGAAATTGATGGTCGGGCTGCTATTCAGCCTTCCGCCCTGCGGAATTTGACCACGCCGGTGCGGTCCAGCGCCACCATCACGGCGGGGATCAGCACCAGCTGCAGCACGATGCCGGGCACGGCGGTGAGCAGCGCACCGGACAAAAACGCTTGGAACGTAAAGGCGTTGCCGGCCATGCCCAGCAGCACCACTTCGGCCACACCCCAGACCAGCCGTCCGCCCACCATGGCGGTGAGCAGGCTGATGTACAGTGCCGCCACCCCGTGTTTGGGCAGCAGACGGTAGACCAGACCGATGATCAGGCCATAGGCGGCCAGCTCAAAGGCCATGGCAATGGCCACCGGGTACATGGGCGGCATGCCGAACAGCACCGAGCGCAGCAGCGGCGCCACAAAGCCGATGACCAGCCCATACTGCCAGCCGCACAGCAGGCCGCACAGCAGCACGGGGATGTGCATGGGCAGCAGCATATTGCCAATGGTGGGAATGCCGCCGGTGATCATGGGCAGCACCAGGCACAGGGCCAGGAACAGGGCCGACAGCACCAGTTTGTAGGTTTTTTCGCGGGTATGCATCAAAAAGATCTCTCCTCATCAAAAAGTGTTCCGGCGCAGCCCTTCCTGGGCTGCTGTTGCCTTCCTGGCTTTTCTCAAAGGAACCGGGTATTATTTTACACCGTCAAGGTGGTGGTGTCCAGCACAAAATCACAGGTTTTCTCGGGGCGGCAAGCCGCCAGATACCCCTCTTCCAGGGGAATCCACCGCTCTTCAAACGCGGCAAAATGGGCCCCTTCCCGCAGCTGCAGCCGCTGGCGCTGGCAGTCCGGGGAACAGGTCACAAAGGCCCGGCAGGCCAGCGGCACCTGCAGTGCCGGGTGCAGGGCATAACTGCCCTCCAGAATGGTCAGCCCCCGGGGCGGCAGTGTGACCGGCGACTGCAAAGCGCCGTCCCGGCAAACATAGGCCCGGTAGTCGGCGGGCTGCCCGGCCAGCAGGGGCAGCAGTACCTCTTCCCGCAGGCGGGCAAAATCCATATTGGCCCCCGGGTGCTGTGCCCAGTCGGGGCGGCGGTCCGCCGGCGGCAGGTAAAAATCATCCATATGCACCAGGTTGCAGGGCAGCTGCTCTGCCAGCCAGGCCGCCAGGGTGGATTTTCCGCTGCCGCATCGCCCGTCGATGGCCAGCAGTGCCGGGCGCGGTGTTTCCAGCAGGGCCCGGGCGGCCGCCAGCACCGGGGCCGCTGCCGCAGACAGTGCGCCGCTCATGCCTGCAGCTCCCGCAGCGCCAGGGTCACGGCGCTTTGCAGGTAGGTTTCCAGCGGGCAGTCCTGGGTACCGGCGATCTGCACCCCGCAGTGGGAAGAAGGAATCAGAATCTTTTCCGCCGCCGCGGCAGACACCGCCGCAGCCATGGCGGGCGAAACCTCCCCCAGAATACCGTTGGCCAGGATCATCCCGATGGGGCCCAGAATCAGGTCCGCCCGGGCAGCGTTATAGACCACGGCGTTTTCGCCGGTGGCACCGTGGGGCGCCCCGGCCTTGAGCATGGCACTGGTGGCCATGACGTTGGTACCTATGGCCAGCAGGTCACAGTCCTGGGGCAGCTGGGGAGCCAGCATTTTGATCAGCTGGACTCCCATGCCGCCGCCCTGGCCGTCCAGTACCAGGATCAGGCGTCGAGATTGCATACAAAACCTCCTCATGGATGCCTTCGGGGGGGAAGGCGCAACAAAAAAGCGCGGCCTGAACGGCCGCGCAGAGTGTGCAATTTTGCTTATTCAGCCTGGATTGCGCCGGTGGGGCAAACGCCTTCGCAAGCACCGCAATCGATGCAGGAACCAGCATCGACCACAGCCTTATCCTCCATGCTGATTGCACCGACGGGGCAGGTGTCAACACATGCACCGCAAGCAACGCACTCGCTGGTAACGGTATGAGCCATCGTGAACTCCTTATCTCCGTGCTGATTGATCTCCCCTACCGGCCCTGCACGGCTGCTTCCCGGTACGGTGCACAGCGGGTTTGTTTAGCCTACTGCGTTACGAATAGTGTATCACATTGCATAAAAATTAGCAAGTGCCATATCTTGAAAAATTTTCCCCGCGTACCGCAACCCACAGGTCCGCGGCGGTCACTCCTGTTCAGGGTCGGGGTCCTTGGGCACCCGCTTGCCGCCCCGCAGGTAGACGCATTCTTCCCGCTTATACACCCGGGGAGCCAGAATCTCCACATTGGAGCGGACTTTCAACGTACCGGCCACCACGTTCACTTCCAGGACGGTGCCTTCCCCGTCGGGGGTGCGCACAATGCTGCCCGGGGTGGGGGTGATGGAGTTCAGATACTCGTAGCTTTTCTGTTCGTAGGCCAGGCAGCACATCAGCCGGCCGCAGGCGCCGCTGATCTTGGTGGGGTTCAGGCTCAGGCCCTGTTCCTTGGCCATTTTGATGGACACCGGCTGGAAGTTCTTCAAAAACCGGCTGCAGCAGAAGGGCTGACCGCAAAGGCCCAGCCCGCCCAGCATCTTGCTTTCGTCCCGCACGCCGATCTGGCGCAGTTCAATGCGGGTATGGAACTGGGCAGCCAGGTCCTTGACCAGTTCCCGGAAATCCACCCGGTTGTCGGCGGTAAAATAGAACACCAGCTTGCTGCGGTCCAGGGTATACTCCGCATCCACCAGCTTCATTTTCAGGTCGTGGGCGGCAATGCGCTGTTCGCAGATCTGGTAGGCCCGCTGCACATCGGCGCGGTTCTGGCGCATCCGGCGCACATCCACGGCGTCAGCCACCCGGATGACCGGCTTTACTTCCCGGGAGAATCCCGGTACTTCGTGGGCACCGCGGACCACTTCGCCGCATTCGGTGCCCCGGGCGGTGGTCACAATGACGTAGTCGCCCTCTTTGACTTCAAACGTGCCGGGGTCAAAATAGTACGCCCGGCCGTTCTCTTTGAATTTTACAGAGATAACTTTCATGGTCGTATTCCTTTTGTGTTCAGGCGATCTGGGCGGCCAGTACAGCCACCGCCAAGCGCAGATTGCCGTTGGCGGTCACGGCGCGGCGGGCTTCTGCGTCGGCGCGCAGGATCTCGGCCGCAGCCGCCGGGCTCAGTCCGCCGCACTGGCGGGCGCCGTAGTCGGGGCGGCGCAGCACAGCGCTGCACACCTGGTCCAGCTGCCACAGCAGCGCCAAAAACCCTTCCCGGTCCCGCTCGTATTTGGTCAGCAGCACCAGGGCACGGTAGGTATCGTTCTGGGCGGCATACCCGCACAGTTCCTTGGCCTGGCCCAGGGCCGCCCGGGCGCCCGCGTCCTGAAAGGCGCGCAGGGCGGTGCCGATATGCCCTTCGTAGACAAAGGCCAGTTCGTCGGCCAGGGGGGCGGGCAAGCCCCGTTCCCGCAACAGCACGGCGCACTCGGCGGCGTCCACCGGCACAATGGTGTAAGCCGCGCAGCGGCTGCGGATGGTGGGCAGCACGGTGGCGGCGCTGGTGGCCGTAAGCAGAAAGAGCACCCCTTCGGGCGGCTCCTCAATGATCTTCAGCATGGCATTGGCCGAAGAGCCGTTCAGGTTCTGGGCGCCGTAGATGAACAGTACACGGCCCGCCGCGTCGGTGGACAGGGCAGAATGCTGGATGGCCTCCCGCATTTCCCGCACCCGTTTGACGGGGATCTGACCGCTGGTGCCTTCCCCCTGCAGGACCAGACATTCGGTGTCGGCCTTTTTCAGCACAGCCTCCGCATGGGGGCCGCCCTGGGGGTAGAGGTAGTCCGCGGCCAGGCAGCGGGCAGCAAACCCCGTGCCGCAGCCGGTTTCGCCAATGAGCAAAACCGCATGCGGCAGCCGGCCGGTGCGCAGGGCTGCGCCCAGTTCCTCTTTCAGGGCCGTGTTACCGGCCAGACGGTCCAGCATCACAGCTTTTCAAAGCGCTCCACGTTGGTCACGATGATGGTAGCGCCGCCCACGGTCACTTCCATGGGCATGGCACTCTCGATGCCCAGGCCCATGGTGGCGGTGCCGGGGACGATCTCGGTGCGCTGCTTGCAGAACTGGGAGATGATGCTGATGCATTCATCCACCTTTTCGTCCTCAGTGCAGATGAGCAGGGTCATGTTGCCGGCCATCAGGAAGCCGCCGGTGGTAGCCAGGCGGGTGACGTAGAATTTGTGCTTGAGCAGTTCGTTACAGACTGCGCGGGAATCCTCTTTATTGACGATGGCGGTGATGAGTTTCATACCAAAAACCTCCTTATGTTGCGCGCCGGACCCCAGCCCGGGCACGTTTACCATGCAAAACTTTGCTTACCAGCGGTTGTTGCGGTTCTGCCAGTCGCGGCGGCGCTTGTAGCCCATGATGGTATCCTTGCACCAGTCAAACACTTCACGGCCAAAGAACACCAGGAACCCGGCCATGCCCAGCACCAGGCTGATGCGGGTGCCCAGGCCGCCCATCACAAAATTCAACACCCAGACGGCCAGCTCAAACCAGCCCAGGTATTTCATTTTGAAGGGAATGATGCCCCAGAGCAGCACTCCCTGGTTGGGCCACATCCAGCAGTAGGCGAACATCATGCTGAGATAGACGCCGTCGGGGGAGCCGTAACCGGTAAGGAACGCGCCGATCCAGGTCCCCACCACGCCCAGCAGGACGTAAAGGTTCAGGCGGAAATCGCCCCAGGCCCGTGTGAGGGAGTTGCCGATCCAGAAATAGAACACCAGGTTCAGGATGCCCAGCACGCCGCCCAGCCAGATAGGCTCGAACAGGAAGGTGACAAGGCGCCAGATCTGGCCGTGCAGGATGGCGTCCCGGCTCAGGTAGATATACAGGTCGAAATTGCGGTTGATAATGAGGATAAACAACCCCACCGCCAGCTGCCCGAGCATCAGGCCGTTGACCAGGTTGGGGATGGCGTAGCGGCCGTAGCGGCGCTCCAGTTTATCGATCCAGTTCATGGGAGAAGTCCTCCGTAGACAGTGATGAACGTTTTGAATAGTTCTGTTTATTGTACCATTTTCAGGCGGGAAGTGCAACCGTTCCCTGTCGAAGGGCGGCGGGCGATCATGCCAGCACCGCCAGGGTTCCGGCGGTGCCCGCCCCGGTATGGTGCAGGGCGGTGCCGTCGGCGGTCAGTGCCTGCACGGCAGCGGCAAAGGCGGGGGTCACTTCCTCGCCGGGGGCCAGCAGCGGCACGCCGGGCGGGTAGGCCCACACATACTCGGCCGCGGTCCTGCCCACCGCCTGTTCCAGCGGGCAAAGGGCAGCAGGACGGCCCAGCGCTTCGGCAATGGTGCACCGGGCGGGACCGGGGGGCGGCAGCAGCGCCCCGGCCCGGGGCACCGGCGGTTCGGTCCGGTCGCGGCGTTCCAGCACCCGGGCCAGCCGGTCCAGGGCCGTTTCCTCGTCGCAGGGGCTGGTCATGGCCAGCACATTGGGCCCGCAGACCATCTCCGGCTCAAAGCCCGCAGCCCGCAGGTCCGCGGCTCCCGCCGCGCCGATGCGCAGCAGGATCTTGCCCTCGTCCCGGGCAAAAAAGCCCTGCCCTTCGGCCCCCAGCCCCAGCACCGGGGTATGGTGCCACCGGCGGGCGGCGGCATAAAACCGGTCCAGCCGGGCGCGCCAGGCGGCAAAGGCTGCGGCGCCTTCCCGAGCCAGCCAGCCGGTGCAGCCGTCCAGGCTGACCAGCAAGGGATAACTGGGGGAACTGGTCTCGAACACATCCAGTTCCCGCTCCACGGCGGCCGGGTCAATAAGGCTGCCGTTCAGGTGCAGCCAGGCGGTCTGGGTCAGGCTGGGCAGGGTCTTGTGGGCGCTCTGCACCACCAGGTCAGCCCCGGCCGCCACCGCCCCGCCCTGCCAGCCGCAGGGTTCGGCCAGGGGCAGGTAATGGGCGCCGTGGGCTTCATCCACCAGCAGGGGGATGCCCCGGGCATGGCAGCATTGGGCAATGGCGGCCAGATCGCTCTGTACCCCCTCATAGGTGGGGCTGGTCAGGATGACGCAGCGCACATCCGGGTGGGCGTCCAGAGCAGCGGCCACCGTCGCCGGGGGGATGCTGCCGTAGACGCCGAACTCTGCCACCACCGGCGGGGTCAGGTAATGGGCGGTCAGATGGCCCAGTTCCAGGGCATGGTAGACGGCCTTGTGGCAGTTGCGGGCCACCAGGACCCGGCTGCCGAAGGGAGCCGCCGCCCGGATACCCGCCAGCAGGCCCGCGGTGGAGCCGCCCACCAGGTACCAGCACCGGGCCGAGCCGTAAAGGTCGGCGGTACGCTGCATGGCGTCGGCCAGAATGCCCCGGGCATCGTGCAGGTCGTCAGCGCCCTCGATCTCGGTCAGATCAAAGGCATAGCAGCCAAGGCCCGGCGCAGGCGCCAGACGGCGCTTGTGCCCGGGCATGTGCAGCGGATACCGCTCCGCCGCCAGCTGTTCGCATTGTTGCTGTAAGATAGATTTCATAGATGTTTTTTGATGTTTTTATTCCTTCTTTGCAAAGAAGGAACCGAAGAAACTCTCACCTGTTATTCCAGCACAATCTCGGCCTTGCTGCCCGCCCGGGTCTTGGTCACCCGGATCTGGCGGGTCAGCCGGGACTGCAGCGCCTCCACGTGGGAGATCACGCCGATGAGCTTATCGCCCCCCGCCAGTCCTGCCAGGGTATCCACGGCTTTTTCCAGGCTGTCGGCGTCCAGAGAGCCGAAGCCTTCGTCGATGAAGAGGGTTTCGATGGTGACGCCGCCGGCGTTCTGCTGGATGGTATCGCTGATGCCCAGGGCCAGGCAGAGGGCCGCCATAAAGCTTTCGCCCCCCGAAAGACTGCCCACCGGGCGGGTCTTGCCGGTGTAGGCGTCGAACACATCCAGATCCAGGGCAGTCTTGCCGGCCAGGGCCTCGCTTTTGCGGCGGAGCAGCCGGTACTGGCCGTCGGTCATGCGGGAGAAGCGCAGGTTGGCCGCTTCCACCACGCCGTCAAAATAGAAGGCCTGTACGTACTGTTCAAAAGGCAGTTTGACCTTGCCGGCCAGGTTGCCGTTGATGGTTTTGGAAAGATTGTCCCACATGGCGCGTTTTTCCCGCGCGGCGGAAAGGGCCCGCAGGGTCTTTTCCATGCCGTCCAGGGCGGCGCGGTTGGTGTGCAGCCGGTGTACGGCGGCATCCCGGGCGTTGGTGGCGGCGGCGCGTTCCGCCCGCAGATGGGCCAGCGCCTGCTGCAGCCGGGCCAGGGCATCCCCTTCCTCCCGGGGCGGCACCGTTTCCTGCATCTGCTGTACCCGGGCCGCCGCCGCCGCATGGCCTGCCTTGGCGTTGGCGGCTTTGCGGGCAGCCACAAAGGCCTGTTTTTCCAGCCCTTTCAGCTGGTTGTTCAGGTTGTCCAGCTGGTCGGTCAGGGCCTTGGCCTGGTCGCTCTGGCGTTTGAACCGGGCATGCTGTTCCCGCAGGCCCTGCAGCCCTTCGGCCAGGCTGGCCTTCTGTTCTTCCAGGGCGGTGCGCAATTCTTCGGGGGTAAGTTCCTCCGCCGGTTTGCCGGTGTAGCGCCCGGCGCGGCGGGCAAAAAAGGCGGCCGCGTCCCGGGTCAGGGTGCCCCGCAGTTCGGCGGCACGGGCGGCGGCGTCACCGGCGGTGCGGCTGCAGGCGGCGGTGTCCCGCCGCTGGGCCGTCAGGGCCTGTTCCCGTTCTTCCAGTTCCTGCTCGGTCACATGGTCCTGGGGCAGCTGGGCCGGGCAGGGATGCTCGGTAGAGCCGCAGACCGGGCAGGGCTGCCCCGGCTGCAGCTGCTGGGCCAGCAATCCGGCGCGGTTGGCGTTCAGCTGCCGCTGCAGGGTGGCATACCGGGCTTCGGCCTCATCCAGCGCAGCCTGGGCCTTGACGTAATCCTGCTGCCGGGCGGCGGCGGTCCCGGCCGCTTTGTCCGCGGCGGTCAGGTTTTTCAAAAGGGTCTCGCAGGTAGCGCTCAGGTTTTCCGCCAGTTCCATGTGGTGTTCCAGCCGCACCTGTTCGGTGTCGGTCTGGCCCAGGGCAGCGCGGGCGGCTTCGGTCTCGGCAATGGTCTGTTTCAGGGCATCGCTGCGGGCCTGCAGTTCCGCCTGCTGGGCTTCGGTCTGGCGCTGCACCTCGGCGGTGCGGGCTTCCTCATCCACCAGACCCGCCAGCTGACGGCGGCGGGCGGCCCGTTCTTCGGCCATCTTCACCCCGGCGTCCCCCCGGGCGATCTTCTCGTCCAGGTCGGCCATAAGTTCGTTCTGCCGGGTCTCGATGACCTGGTCAAATTCCAGCAGTTTCCGGGCCAGGTCCACGGCGGACGCCGCCGTAAAGGGGTCCCGGGTATCCTGCAGTTCCTGCAGTTTGGCGGCGGTCTCCTGGTCGGCACCGGCCCCCAGCAGGCTGCCCACATGCATCAGCAGCTGGTCATCCAGGCGGCGGCAGGTTTCGTCCGCTTCCCGGGCGTGCTGCACCGCAGCCTGGCCCAGCCGCTGGTGGTCGGCGGTATCAAAGATCTGGCGCAGAATGGCCGCCCGGTCGGCGGAAGGCGCATTGAGCAGCCGGGTAAAATCGTTTTGTGCCAGCATGGACACCTGGGCGAACTGTTTGGCGTCGATGCCCAGCAGTTTGACGATGGCCGCCGTAACGGCCACCGCGCCGGAGACCGGTTCCTCCGGTTCCCGGATCAGTTCCGCCCGGGGCGGGCTTTTGACAATGCCGCTGCCCCGCTTGGCGGCGCGCTGCTGTTCGGGCCAGCGGCGCACGGTATAGGTGCGGCCCCGGTGGGTAAAGTCCAGTTCCACAAAGGTTTCCACCTCGGGGGCGGCAAAGTCGCTGCGCAGCATGGTGGTCTTGCGGTTTTCGCCGGTGGTCTCGCCGTACAGGGCAAAGGTGATGGCGTCAAACAGGGCGGTTTTGCCGGCGCCGGTATCGCCGCCGATCAAAAACAGCCCGCTGCCGCCGAATTTGGAAAAATCCAGCGCGGTGCGCTCCGCATAGGGGCCGAAGGCGCTCAGGGTCAGGTACAGGGGTTTCATCCTTTGGCGGCCTCCTCTCGCAGCTGTTTCACGGCCCGTGCCTCGTCAATGGTCAGGGACCGCCCGTTCATCTGGGTAAAAAAGTCCTGGAACAGCTCGGCAAAAGGCTTGCCCCGCACCGCCAGGGCGGCATCGGCAGGGCCTGCCGTAGTGCCCCGGGGCTGGTAGTCCAGCCGCATGGCGTTGGGGTAGGCGGCCCGCAGGGCGGCCATGGCGTCCGGCAGGGGGGTGGGGTCGGTCAGGGTGGCCCAGATGTAATCCCCCGTGTCGGTGGGGTGTTCCACCAGCTTGGCCAGGGGGCCGGTCAGGTGGCGCATGGCACGGCGGGGCGTCAGGGGCAGCAGGTCGATGTGCTCCACCCCGCGGCGGCCCAGTTTGACCAGGGCGGCGGATTTTTCCGCCCCGCACTCGTCCAGATGGTAGCACAGGGGCGCGCCCGCATAGCGCACCGTATCGCTGCCCATCCGCTGGGCCCGGTGGATATGCCCCAGGGCCGTGTAGGCAAAGCCCTCAAACCGGGCGGCGTCGATGGAATCCACGGTGCCCACCGTCAAAGGGGCGGTCTCGCTGCCGCCCAGCAGGGGCGAAGTCAGCCCCGCCACCACCATCTGGTGGGCCAGCAGCACCCGCCGGGGCGCGGCGGGCCGGGCCGCGGCCAGGGCGGCGCCCACGGCGCTGTCATAGTCCGGCAGGTCGGCATCGGGCAGAAAATGGCGCACGGTGGCGGCCCGCACAAAGGGCAGCAGGGCAAATTCCACCGGGCCGAACCGGTCGTTCAGCACGATCTGGCGCGGCGCGCCGGTGAACCGTCCGGTCAGGTAGACCCCCTGCCCCGCCAGCAGACCGGCGGCAAAGTCCAGCCGTTCGGCGCTGTCGTGGTTGCCCGCAATGGCCAGCACCGGAATACGCCGGGCGGCCAGCTGGGTCAGGAACCAGTCCAGCAGGGTGCAGGCGGCCGCCGGGGGCACGGGGGCGTCGTAGATATCCCCGGCCAGCAGCACAGCCTCCACGCCGTTGTCATCGCACAGGCCCAGCACCTGCTCCAGAATATAGCGCTGGTCCTCCAGCAGATCGAACCCGTTGACCCGTTTGCCCAGGTGCAGGTCCGCCAGATGCAGAAATTTCATGCAGTCATCTCCAAAGTTTTTCCCAGGTGGTAATGTCCAGCGTCACGCCGGGCAATACTTCCATGGGCACGGTCTCCGCCTTGCGGAAGCGGCATTTTTTGCAGAACATTTCGGCTTTCAGGTCGCGGGCCCATACTTTCAGGTACAGGCGGCTGCGGCCGTCGCCCTCGGCCAGTTTCTGGGCATAGGCCACCACGCTGCGGCCGATGCCCTGCCCCCGGGCCTTCTCTTTCAGGAACAGGCGGCTCAGGCACATGGCCCCCGCGGGGCCCAGGTCCAGGGCAAAATAGCCCACCGGCTCACTGCCCAGGTAGATCAGGAAATAGTTGATCACCCCGCTGTGGATCTCGTCGTCGGTCAGGATGTCGCTCTGGTATTTATCAGCCAGGGCGGCGGCCACCTTGGGGGTCAGTTTGGTGTAATGCTGTACGAAGATCTCCTTCGCCAGTTCGCTGACCAGCTCCACATACCGGGTCTTGGTCACTTGCTTGAAAGTGGGATTCATATTGTCAAACTCCTTTTTTCTCAGGGGCCTTCTTCGATGGTCAGGCTGGCTTGGGCGGGCAGGCAGGCGGCCCAGTCGCCCACCTCCCGCAGGGTGCCGAATCCTTCGCACAGGTGGTCGGGGCAGGGGCTGTCCACAAAGGCGATGCCTCCGTCCTGCACCTGCAGATGGATGGTATAGGTACCGGTATCGATATCGTACCGGGCATCCCGGGTCAGGTCGATGGTCTGTTCCTGCTGGGGGTCGCCGTAGCGCAGCACCGCCACGGCGCCGGTGCCGCCGGGGTGGGTCCAGAGATACAACACCCCCGCCAGCACCAAAATCACCGCGGTGAACAAAAGATCCCGGCGGTGGGTCTGCAAAAATTTCAAAGGCGGTTCCTTTCTGTGTGGGGCGGCGGGTCAGGATTCCTTGTCAAAATCCAGTTCCAGCCGCATGCCGTCGGTCCCGGCCACGGCGTCGGGGTATGCCCGCTGCGCGGCGGCCAGCCCGGGGGCCAGGTCGGTGACGGCGGCGGAATAGTGGGTCAGCCAGAGCCGCCGCACCCCGGCTTCGGCCGCCAGAGCGCCGGTTTCCCGGCAGGTGGCATGGCCGTACAGTTTTGCCTTGTCCAGGTCGGCGTCGTCGGCGTAGGTGGCATCCATGCAGAGCAGGTCCGCCTCCCGGGCGGCTTCGGTCACCGCCGGGCAGGGGCGGGTATCGGTGGCATAGACCACCTTCAGGCCCCGCCGGGGCGGTCCCAGCACCTGGCCGGGGGTAAAACCCTCCACCGTCTGGCCCGCCTGCAGGCGGCTCCACAGCGCCACGGGGATACCCGCAGCCCGGGCGCGCCCGGGGTCAAACCGCCCGGCCCGGGGCAGGGTCAGGGCGTAGCCGCAGCAGGGCACCCGGTGTTCCAGCGGGAAAGGCGTTACCGTCAAGGGGCCGGCTGCAAAGGGTTCCTGCCCCGCCTGCCGCCAGTGGACGGCAAAGGGCAGCGGCCCGGCCAGGGCCGCCATGGGGGCGGCCACCGCCTCCAGCCCAGCCGGGCCAACCACCGTCAGGGGGGCGGTGCGGCCCAGGCTGGAAAGAGTCTGCAGCAGACCCGGCAGGCCCAGAATATGGTCCCCGTGGTAATGGGTGAGCAGCACCGTGTGCAGCCGGTAGGCGCTGACGCCCCACCGGCGCAGGGCGGTCTGGGTCCCCTCGCCGCAGTCCAGCAGCACGGTACCCCCGCCCACACTGACGGCCAAAGCCGCCAGCGCCCGTTCCGGCAAAGGCTGGGTGCCTCCGGTGCCCAGCAAGGTGACGGTCAGCATGGCAAAACTCCCCTTTCCCAACAGTACCCCAATTTACAAAGCACATTATAGCACAAATTGCGGCCCATAGAAAAATCCGACCTCAGTTTTCCGATAAATTTTACATTTTATTTTTCCTTTACTTGTTGAAATCACGGCCGCAGGCTCGTATTATACCAAAGGAAGCACCGATGCAAAAAGGCCGCCCCATCGGGGCGGCCTTGCGTTCCTTGTCTGCAAAAAAGGCGGGTTCAGCGCACGGCAATGCACTCGATCTCCACCAGTGCGCCTTTGGGCAGCGCGGCGATCTGCACACAGCTGCGGGCGGGGAAAGTCTCGCCAAAGGCTTCGGCATACACTTCGTTGACGGTGTTGAAGTCGGCCAGGTCCTGCACAAACACGGTGGTCTTGACCACATCGGCCAGGGTCAGCCCGGCTTCGGCCAGCACGGCGGCCAGGTTGGCCAGGGACTGGCGGGCCTGGGCGGCCACGCCTTCGGCCAGGGTGTTGGTCACAGGGTCCAGACCCAGCTGGCCGCTGCAGTAAACGGTGCTGCCGGTATCCACGGCCTGCACATAGGGGCCCAGGGCGGCAGGCGCCTTGTCGGTGACAATGCGTTTCATAAACAATACAACTCCTTTTCCGGGTAACGTTCTTCCCCCTTATTGTAGCGTATCCCGGCCCAAAACACCAGCCCCGCGGGGGCTGTCCCATCAGAAAAGAGGCACTTTATGCAACAAACTCTGCGCAGGAACTGGTCGTTGTGGCTGATCACGGCCCTGACGCTGCTGGCGCTGGGGTACGTGGCCGTATTCGGCCAGGACATTTACATCGCAACCCACGACAATCTGGACAGCAACATTCCCTGGTTCACCATGCTGCGGGACAACGGGCTGTTTGCCTCCCACGGGGGCACCGTCCCCTTTCTGGGCGGCATCAGCCGGGATTATCTGCCCAGCGAACTGAACTTTTACAGCCTGCTGTACTGGCTGCTGCCGGCTTTTCCCGCTTATGTCCTGGGCAATGTGCTCAAGATCGTCCTGTCGGTCGCGGGCTGGCTGGCTCTGGGGCCCTGCCTGTTCGGCACCGAGGCCCCCCGCTACCGGCACCTGCTGGTGCTGGGCGGTTTTGTGTACGCCAACCTGCCCACCTTCCCCACGGCGGCCTTTGTGTTTGCGGGCATGCCGCTGCTGCTGGCGCTGGCCTGGCAGCTGTGGCGCCGTCCCCGGCCGCTGGTCTGGGCGGGGCTGGCCCTCTGGCCCGCCTTGTCGGACTTTTCCACCTCGGGCATCTTTGCCTGCGGGTATATGCTGCTGTTTTTTGTGGCGGCAAGCATCCGGCAGCGGCGCCCCTGCTGGCGGCTGCTGGCGGGGCTGGGGGTGCTCTGCGCCGGGTTCCTGGTGTATGAACACCGGCTGTTCGGGGTGATGCTCTTCTCCCAGGAGGAGACCCTGCGCAGCATCATGGAAGGCACCACCCTGGGCCCGGCAGCCCTTTTGCGCACCATCGGGCAGACCTTCTGGCTGGGGGAAAACTGCGGCGGCACCCTGCAGGCCTGGGTCATCATGCCGGTGTGCGGAGTGTACTGGCTGGCAAGCAACCTGTGGTATCTGAAAACAGGGCGGTACCGCAAGCTGTGGCGTGACGCTTTCAACCTGCTGTGGTATACGGCCCTGGGCAATGCGGTGCTGGCGGGGATCTCCAATACAGAACTCTTCCAGTTGTTCATCCGCACCTTTGTTCCCCCGCTGGACGGCTTCAACTTTACCCGCATTGCCTGGTTCAACGGGCTGTTGCTCTACCTGGCCTTTTTTGTGGTGCTGGCCCGGCTGCTGCGCCGGGGCTGGGCCCTGCCGGCCTACGGGCTGGCCGCGGCCGCCTTTGCGGCGATCCTTTTTGCGGACGGCGAGACCTACAACGACATCCACAACAACCTGGTCCGCCTGCCCGCCCGGCTGCGGGGCGAACAGGCGGAGGAACTGACCTGGGAGGAATTTTATTCCGAGGATCTTTTCACCCAGGTCAAGGAATCCATCGGCTACAACGGCGAGTGGAGCATTGCCTACGGCATGCACCCGGGCATTCTGGAACAGAACGGCATCGCCACCCTGGACGGGTATCTCTCCTACTATTCTCTGGACTACAAGGAACAGTTCCGGGCGCTGATCGCCCCCCAGCTGGAAACCGACGACTACCACCGCACCTATTTTGACGACTGGGGCGGCCGCGCCTACGTATTTTCCAGCGATGTGACCTACAGTGCCCAGCGCACGGTGCTGGTGGACGAAGCGGTGCTGAACATCGATCCTGCGGTGTTCCGGCAGATGGGCGGCGTGTATGTGTTTTCCCGGGTGGCGGTGTCCAACGCGGCGGACCTGGGGCTGGAAAGCTGCGGCGTCTTTACCGGCGAGGGTTCGCCCTATACGCTGTACGTCTACCGGGCCGCATGAGCAAATTGTCAAACACCGGGATCTGTGGTATAATGTACTATTCCAAGCAATGATGGATAACGGAGGGAACAATTATGGAACGACTGGCCATCGAAGGCGGCTATCCCGTACGCGGGGGTAAGATCTACTACGGCCGCCAGTGGATCGGCGAGGACGACATCCGCGCCGTGGAAGAAGTGCTGCGCAGCGACTACATCACCTGCGGCCCCAAGGTGGACGAGTTCGAACAGGAACTGGCCCGCTACACCGGGGCCAAGTATGCGGTGGCGGTCTCCAACGGAACGGCAGCGCTGCACTGTGCCTGCCTGGCGGCGGGCATCGGCCCCGGGGACGAGGTCATCACCACGCCCCTGACCTTTGCGGCTTCGGCCAACTGCGCCCTGTACTGCGGGGCCCGGCCGGTTTTTGCCGATGTGGACCCCCACACCTACAACATCGACCCGGCCAGCGTCCGCGCCCATATTACCGATAAAACCAAGGCCATTGTGGCGGTGGACTTTACCGGCCAGGCGGTACGCCATGAGGAACTGCGGGCCATCTGCGACGAGTTCGGCCTGGTGTTCATCGAGGATGCGGCCCACGCCATTGCCACCAAATACAAGGGGCAGCAGGTGGGCAGCCTGGCGGACCTGACCTGTTTCAGCTTCCACCCGGTCAAGACCATCACCGGCGGCGAGGGCGGCGCCGTGACCACCAATGACGAGGCCCTCTACCGCAAGCTGGTGCTGGCCCATACCCACGGCATCACCCACGACGAAGCCCTGATGCAGGACGCCCCCCACGAGGGCCCCTGGTGCTATGAGCAGATCAGCCTGGGCTACAACTACCGCATGACCGATTTCCAGGCCGCGCTGCTGGTGAGCCAGCTGCACAAGGTGGATCACTTTGCGGCCCGCCGCAAACAGATCGTTTCCGCCTACAACAAAGCCTTTGCCAACATGCCGGAACTGATCCTGCAGCAGGAGATCCCCGAGTCGGACACCTGCCGCCACCTGTATATCATCCGGCTGGCGCTGGACAAGCTGACCTGCACCCGCCGCCAGTTCTTTGACGCCATGAGTGCCGAGAACGTCCAGTGCCAGGTGCACTATGTGCCGGTGTACTGGTTCCCTTATTATCAGGCCCTGGGATATGAGAAGGGCCTGTGCCCGGTGGCGGAAGAGATCTACCAGGGCATCATGAGCATTCCGCTCTACCCCAAAATGACCGACCAGGATGTGGAAGATACCATCCACGCCGTGAAAAAAGTGGTGGAGGCTTACCGCAAATGAACCCCCTTGTCACCGTCGTCGTACCGGTCTACAACGTAGCGCCCTATCTGCCGGACTGCATCGAGAGCCTGCTGGCCCAGACGCTGCAGCCCATGGAACTGATTTTTGTCAACGATGCGTCCACCGACGACAGTCTGGCCGTGCTGCGGGACTACGAGGCCCGCTATCCCGACCGGATGCGGGTCATCGACAGCCCCGAGAATCACAAGCAGGGCGGGGCCCGCAACCTGGGCCTGCGCCAGGCCAAAGGGGACTGGGTGGGCTGGATCGACAGCGATGATTTTGTCACGCCGGATTTTTATGAGACCCTCTACCGCCGTGTGCAGCAGACGGGCGCCGACGTGGCCTTTGCCCAGTATGCGGCGGTCCCCCACGATGCCCACCCGGGCACGGTGGACCCCGCCGCCCTGGCGCCGCTGATCGTCTGGGACGACTGGCTGATGCGTTGGGACGGCAAGGACCTGACCGACGAAGGTCGGATGGACCTGATCTGCTGCCCCATCGGCGGGCTGGTCTGCGGGCTGTGGCGCAAAAGCCTGATCTGGGATCACGACCTGTGGTTCCCTGCCGATGTGCGGTATGAGGACAACTACTGGGGTCCCATCGCCAAGCTGTATGTACAGCGGGCGGCCTTTGTGCCCCGCATCGGGTACCTGTACCGGCAGGTGGCGGCTTCCACCACCCACAAGCGCAACCAGCCCTACATTGTGGACCGGATGACCATGGAACGGGCCACCCTGCAAAAAGCCGAGGAGCTGGGGGTACGGCATCGCTACCACGACGCCTGGGAGTATCTGTACGGCTGGCGGTTCTGCGTGAACACCGTGCAGACCTACCTGCGCAGCTATGACCGGATTCCCTTTGATACCATCCAATCCCTGGCCGCCGAGGTGGACGCCGCCTTCCCCCACTGGCAGCAGAACCGCTACTACTGCCACCTGGTACCGGAAGCCCGCCGGGCCGAGAACGCCTGCCAGGTCTACCACACCCGCCGCTGGCTGAAAGAGCGGCAGGCCGCCGCACGGCGGCAGCGGTGCATCGACGCCCGGGCCCGTCTGTGGGACAAGGGCTGCCGCACCGTCAAAAAAATCCTGCATATTTCCACCGGGGACTAAGCGGGCAGGGTCCGCATTCCCGGTTGTTTGTACTGTACCGCATCCATCCCGCCGGGATGGATGCCTTTTCCAAAAAGGAGGACTTTTCATGTCCTGCATTGCCATCATCACCGCCCGGGGCGGTTCCAAGCGGATTCCCCACAAGAATATCCGGCCTTTCTGCGGCAAGCCCATTCTGGCCTACACCATCGAAGCCGCCCTGCGCAGCGGCGTGTTTGAGGAGGTCATGGTTTCCACCGACGACGAAGCCATTGCTGAGGTGGCGCGGCAGTACGGCGCCGCGGTGCCCTTCCTGCGCAGCGAGCAGACCAGCGGCGACTTTGTCTCCTCCTCCGACGCGGTGGCCGAAGTGCTGCACCGCTATGCCGAGGCTGGCCGCCGGTTCGACGTGGTGGCCAACCTGTACCCCACGGCCCCCTTTGTAACGGCCGAACGGCTGCGGGATGCGGTGGACCGGCTGCTGGCCAGCGACGCCGAGACCCTGGTGCCGGTGGTACGGTTCAGTTTTCCGCCCCAGCGGGGTTTCCTGATCGCCGACGGCGAACTGCGGCTGGCCCAGCCCCAATACCGGGAGACCCGCAGCCAGGACCTGGAACCGCTGTACCATGACGCGGGGCAGTTCTACCTGGCCCGGGCCGATGCCTTTGCCCGCTGCCCCCGCTTTTACGGCGACCACATCCTGCCCTACGAATTGCCCGAGCTGGAAGTGCAGGACATTGACACCCTCTCGGACTGGGAGATCGCCGAATTCAAATACCAACTGCTGCACAAAGAGGAGCGCCCATGAAACTGCAAGAGAAAATCGCCGCCGGCGGCGTGTATTTTATCGCCGAGATGAGCGCCAACCATGGCGGCAGCCTGGACCGTGCGCTGCAGATCGTACGGGCGGCGGCGGACGCCGGCGCCGACTGCCTGAAGGTCCAGACCTACACGGCGGACACCATCACCCTGGACTGCCACAACGAGTATTTCCGCAACGAAGGCGGCATGTGGGACGGCACCAACCTCCACGACCTGTATGAAGAAGCCTACACCCCCTGGGAATGGCAGCCCGTCATCAAAGCGGAGTGTGAGCGTCTGGGGCTGGATTTTCTGTCCTCCCCCTTTGACGAAACGGCGGTGGATTTTCTGGAATCCATCGGCTGCGAAGCCTACAAGATCGCCAGCTTTGAGCTGAACCACATTCCTCTCATCGACTACGCGGCCCGCACCGGCAAACCGGTGATCATGTCCACCGGCATTGCCAGCCTGGAGGATATCCGCCTGGCGGTGGACACCGTGCAAAACGCCGGGGCTCCCGCCTATCTGCTCAAATGCAGCAGCATCTATCCGGCGGATTATTCCCAGCTGAACTACGCCTGCATCCCCGACCTCAAACAGCGGTTCGGGGTGCCGGTGGGCGCATCGGACCACAGTCTGGGCACCCTGGCGGCCGTGGTAGCCGCCATGCAGGGGGCCTGCATCATCGAAAAGCACCTCTGCCTGTCCCGTTCCATCCCCACGGCGGACTGCAAGTTCTCTCTGGAACCCCAGGAGTTTGGCCGGATGGTCCGGGACGTGAACGACGCCCTGGCGGCGGTGGGCAAGGCGGACTACCGCCTGCCCGAAGCGGAAAAACGCCAGCTGCTGGGGCGGCGCAGCATCTTTGTGGCCGCCGACATCCGCAAAGGCGAACCCTTTACCAAAAAAAACATCCGGGTGGTGCGCCCCGGTCACGGTCTGGCGCCGGTCTATTACCCCCAGGTACTGGGCAAGACCGCCGCGCGGGACCTGACCTTCGGCCAGCCGCTGCGAAAGGAAGATGTCTGTGAGTGACCGTCAACCCGTAGGCGTTGTGGTGGGCGCCAGCAGCGAATCCCTGCACGCCCTCTCTCTGGCCCGTAATCTGGGGCTGTACACCATCGCCATGGACGGCAACCCCAACGCCGAGGGCCTTGCGGCGGCAGACCGGGCCATTGTGGTGGATATCCGCGACCCAGACGCGCTGGCAGCCGCCCTGGAAGGCACCGTGCCCGATGTGGTCATTCCGGTGCCCATCGGCCGGTATCTGATCTCGGGGGCCGCCCTCAACGACCGGTTCGATCTGCCGGGTGTGCGGGAGTCTGCCGCCCAGCTTTGCACCGACAAATGGGCCTTTCACCGGCGGCTGCACCCGCTGGGCCTGCGCCGGGCGGACTGCCGCCTGCTGCGCACCGCCGCCGACCGGGCGGCAGCGGCGGATTTTCCCCTGCCTGCCATCCTCAAACCCCGCACGGGTTCGGGCAGCCGGGGCGTGGTCCGGGTAGACACCCCCGCAGCCCGGGATGCGGCCCTGGCCGCCTTGCCGGAAGGGGAAGAATATCTGATCGAAACCGCCGTGCCCGGCCAGGAATACGGCATGGACGCGGTGGTCATCGGCGGGCGGTTCACCCCGGTTTTGCTGCGCAAAAAGCTGAACACGCCGCCGCCCCACTGCCAGTGCGTGGGCTATTTTTCTCAGCCCGCAGGCACGCCCCGGTTCACGGCGGCAGCCGCCGCGGTGGAACAGGCCGCAGCTGCCCTGGGGGTGGACAACGCCGTGCTGCACGCCGATCTGATCGAAGCACCGGACGGTTTTTTCCCCATTGAGTTGTCGGCCCGGCCTTCCGGCCACGACCTGCACAACCTGTTCACCCCGCTGGTGACCGGCGTGGATATGGTAGAAAACTATCTGCGGTTTGCCCTGGGCATGCCGTACAATTTCAGCCCGCGGCAGTATCACGGCGGGCTGATCCGGTTCTTTGATTTCGGCGGCTGCACCATCACCTCGGTGCCCGACGAGAAGGACCTGATGGCCCGGTATCCTCTGGCAGCCTACCGCTGCGCACTGGTCCCCGGCCAGCGGCTGGACCCGGTCCGGGACGGCAGCGTGATGCACCGGGGCTATTTTGTGCTGCGGGGCGGCGACGAAAAGGAACTGACCGCCCGGGCTGACGCCCTGCTGGCGGAATTTGGCCGGGAGGCGCTGGTATGATCTGTTTTCGTGCCGACGGCAATGCCCACATCGGTTCGGGGCACATCATGCGGTGCCTTTCCCTGGCGGCCGCCCTGCGCACCCTTGGGGAGGACTGCCTGTTTGCCATGGCGGACGATACCATGGCCGCTACCGTCCGCAGCCGGGGATTTGAGGTCCGGATTCTGGGCACCTACTGGCGGGATATGAACGCCGAACTGCCGGTATTTTTGCCCCTGGCCGCCCAGGCAAAGCTGGTGGTGGTGGACAGCTACGCCCTGACCCCCGCCTGGCTGGAGGCGGTACGGCAGCAGGTTCCCGTGGCGCAGTTTGACGACGAGGACGCCTTTCTTTCCACGGCGGATTTTCTGATCAACTACAATCTTTCAGGGCTGGACCGTCCCTATGACCGGCGGTATGCCGGGCAGCCGGTGCGGCTGCTGCTGGGGCCTGCCTATGCGCCCCTGCGGGAGGAATTTTGTACCCTGCCGGACCGGCCGGTGCGGCAGCAGGTCACGGATATTCTGGTTTCCACCGGCGGCGCCGACCCGGAGAATGTGGCCGGCCGGTTTGTGGAAACGCTGGCCCGCACACCGGGCTGGGAATCTGTGGTTTTTCATCTGGTGGTAGGGGCGCTGAATCCCCGCCTGCCGGAACTGGAACGGGCGGCCGCCGCCCTGCCGAACCTGGAACTGCACCGCAATGTGCAGCAGATGGCGGCGCTGATCTGCCGGTGCGACGCTGCCGTGGCGGCAGCGGGCAGTACTTTGTATGAGCTGTGTGCCTGCGGCACCCCCACGGTGACCTACGTACTGGCGGACAACCAGCTGCCCGGTGCCACGGCCTTTGCCCGCCGGGGCCTGATGCTCAATGCCGGGGATTGCCGCCGGGATGAAGGGTTCTATCCCCGCCTGCTGCAGACGCTGCGCACACTTTGCGATGACGCCCCCCGCCGGGCTGCCATGGCATCCGCCATGCGCCATACCGTCGATGGCCGCGGCGCTCACCGCCTGGCCGCCGCGCTGCTGGAGTGACCGGCTATGTTCTTTTCTTGCAAGAAAAGAACCAAAAGAACTCTCAAATAAAAATCGCCCCAGGGTTTTAAAGACCCTGGGGCGATTTTTGTCTGGAGTTTCTTCGGTTCCTTCTTTGCAAAGAAGGAACACACCCGCCGTCAGGCCTGTACCTGGTTGACGAGGGGTTCGCCGCGGTCAAAGGCGCGGGCATTTTCCATAGTGGTAATGGCAATACTCTGCAGCGCCGTGCGGGTAAAGAACGCCTGATGGCTGGTGATCACCACATTGGGGAAGCTCAGCAGCACCGGCACCACCTCATTCTGCAACACATCGTCGGAGAAATCCTCAAACACCTGGCCGTCCTCATCCTCGTACACGTCCAGGCCCACACCGGCAAACTTGCGGTTGCGCAGGGCCTCGATCAATGCCTCGGTATCGATCAGACCGCCCCGGCTGGTATTGACCAGAATGGCGTTGTCCCGCATCTGGGCAATGGTCCGGGCGTTGATCAGGTGGTGGGTCTCGGCGGTCAGGGGGCAATGCAGGCTGATCAGGTCTGCGGCCCGCAGCAGTTCGTCCAGTTCCACATACCGCACGATCCCTTCCAGGTCGGGGTTGTGGTACTGGTCGTAGGCCAGCACCGTCATGCCGTAGCCGTGGCAGATGCGCGCCATGGCCGCACCGATGCGCCCGGTACCGATGATCCCCGCGCAGGAACCGTACAGGTTATACCCCAGCAGGCCGTCCAGGGCAAAATTGTTGTTGCGCACCTTGATATAAGCCTTGCAGATGCGGCGGTTGGCCGCCTGGGCCAGCGCCATGGCATGTTCGGCCACCGCCTCGGGGCTGTAGCCCGGCACCCGCAGCACCGTGATGCCCAGCCGCTTGGCGGCGTCCAGGTCCACGTTGTTGAAACCCGCGCAGCGCATCAGCAGCAGCCGGATACCCGCCTTGGCCAGGGCTTCCAGCACCGGGGCGGAACAGTCGGAGTTCACAAAGGCGCAGACGGCGTCGCCGCCTTCGGCCAGGGGCGCGGTATCCACATCCAGATTGGCGGCCAGGAATTTAATGGAGCAGCCGTATTCCGGGTCGGCTGCCAACAAATCAAAGTACAGGCGGTCATAATCCCGCGTACCGTAAAAAATGATCTTCATATCAGGGGGTTGCCTCCTTTGGCGGTAGTATGTGCGTTCATCCCCCTTACTATACCGGATTTCACCCCCGTTGTATGTTGTTCTGGCAACATTTTCCCTGTCCAGTAAAGAAAAATCACCGTGCTTCCCAAAAAAGCACGGTGATTCCGGCAGTTTGTCTTGTGCATGGCATCAGCCCTGTTCCCGGAGCGACCAGCCAATGGATTCCTGCTCCGCTCGCAACTGCATATCGTAAACCTGTTGCAGCTGCTGCTCCAGGCTGGCATACAGGTTATCCTGCGTGGCGCGGAACAGGTTCCGCAGGCAGCGGGGATTGCCCTTTTCTTCGGCAACGCCTGCTTCCCGGCAGAGTTCCTGCATATTCCGGCAAAGGTTGGAACGGTCCACCGGGCGGCCGCTGCGGGTGACGAACACCGGCCCCGCCGTGATGCCGTTTTCGGCAAGATAGTCCAGCAATTCCCGGCGCAGGGGATCCGGCAGCCGCAGGGTATAGGGGGTGCTGCGGCAATTCAGCACGGCGCCGCCTGCCTGTACCACCGCCACCGTCAGCTGTTCCAGGCATTGCAGGGGCAGACCTGTGACCACAAACAGCTTGACCTGCAAATACAGCTTGTGCCGCCCCAGCCGACGGGCGGTGCGCAGCAGCTGCAGATATTCCCCCCGGGTCAGTTCCAGCTGCGCCACCGGTTCGGTAGGCTGGTGATGCATGACCAATTCATGCCGGCCGCACCAGCGGAAATAATTATTGGCCGCCGAAATGCGGATGTTTACACTGCGCTGACCATAGCCGCGCTGCTGCAGGTCGCGCTGCCAGACCTGCAGGGTCTGGGGCGTGAGCGGGCCATGTTCTTCCAGATATTTCTGCAAGTCATACAGAACACGGCGGTAGTGGCTGCGGGTATCCTCGCTCCAGTCCACACTGTTCGGCCCCTGCAGGTAATCTTCCAGCGGATAACCGGGCACGATCCCCCGTTTTTCTTCCACAACGCCTCTCCTTTCCACATTGTTGAACACAGTGTTCAACAAAAGTACGGTTTTGTTGCAAAAAGCTGCCTTTGCAACAGCCGGCAGGGTATTTTTTGCTTGATGCATAAAAAATAACGTATCTATGGTAGCATAGGGGGCTGGAAAAAGCAAGCAGACCTTTTCCAATTTATGGGTTTAAGAAAAAAGAGTGCACGAAAGCTGTCGAACAGACCGGGTGTCTGTTCAACTGCCTCCGTGCGCTTTTTTAATTTTGCTCCAAAAAGCCCCGTTCAAACGGACGCAATATTATGTACCAATCTTCCCGACGGAGCTTTTTGCAACAAAACCGTACTTTCGTAATACATTACAGCAGCAGATGCATCCGTTCAAGCAAACGTTGATGTTCTGCGCCGGATTCCATAATATAAATGCGCGTTGTTTCGATGCTGGAATGACCCAACAGGTCCGCCAGTTTCGAGAGGTTTTTTTCAATTCCGTAAAAGGTCCTGGCAAACAGATGCCGCAAATTGTGGGGGAACACCTTTTTGGGTGCCACACCGGCCTGTTTGCACAGGGCCTTCATTTCTTTCCAGACCGTGATCCGGTCCAGGGGGCGGCCCGTCCGGGTCACAAAAACCGGTCCCTGGCGGATATGCTGGCGCCGGCACCAGCGTTCCAGCCGGTTGCACAACTGGCCGGGAAGCAGGATCTCCCGGCATTTGCCCTTGCAGCGGATGGCCGCACGGCGGCGCTGTACCGCCTCCACCGTAATATAAACCAGTTCCGATACCCGGATACCGGTAGCGCAAAGGGTCTGCAATACCAGCAGGGTCCGTTTGCGGCCGGTCAGGCGGGCGGTTTCCAGCAGGCGGAAATATTCGCCGCGGTCCAGTTCCCGCCCCGCATCACAAAAGATGCGGCGCTGGCACTTCAGGGGTTTGGCCTTGCCCCCGGGGTTTTCGCAAAATTCCTGGTAGCCGTTCACGGCCGCCAGCATGGCATTGACACTGGACGCCGCATAGCCCCGTGCCACCAGGCTGTCCCGCCAGGCCGCCACCGTCTGTTTGTCGGGTTTCTTCGGGGCGCCTGTCTCCCGGAAAAAGCGGTTCAAATCACGGATATATTTTTCAATGGTCCCGGTGCTGTATTCACGGGCTGTCATCCAGTCACGATAGCCTTGTATGCTCATACACATCTCTCCCTTTCCCATCATTTTCTCCCCGTGTTTTCCAAACCTTCCACGTCCTGCTGCGGGGCGCCGTCCCCAAAAGCCCGTCCCCCTCGGCACGGGTTCCCTGCGGGGCGGGCTTTAAGGCACCGCCTTGCTCAATTGCACAAAGTATGGCTTGCAGTCCTGCTGGTTATACCAAAAAACCGCGGCGTCCTCATCCTCGCCGCGATTTTCTGTGTCATGTTTCGGCACACTGTTCCACCGTCACGCAGACGATCTCGGTGTGGCCCTGGGTGCGCAGCCGATAGCCCCAGGTACCGGTGCCGCCGCTTACGATGGCCGTACAGCGGTCACTTACCCGCTTTTGGCCGTAGTTGCGCTCGTTGCGGGCGGCCATCCCCACCGCACCGGCGGGCCATACCTGCCCGCCGTGGGTGTGGCCGCTCAAAATCAGGTCCGCACCGGCGGCCGCCGCGTTTTTCAGGTCCCGGGGTTCATGGTCCAGCCAGAGGGTGTAGTGTTCATCCGGCCCGCCGGGCAGCAGTTCCGCCGCCGTACACCGGCGCCCGCCGGTATACAGGTAGTCCTTGCGGCCCACGACCCGCACAGGCCCGGTCAGCACGGCGGTATCTTCCAAAAGGCGCACCCCCGCTTCCGCCAGGGCGGTTTCCAGCGCGGCCCGGTCAAAGCTGGGTTCCCGCCAGTGGTGGAACAGATCGTGGTTGCCCAGCACATAGTATTTGCCCAGGGGCGCTTCCAGTTCCCCGAACAGCGCACAGAAGGCGGCAAATTCCTCCCGCTCGGTATATTCGTCAAAGATATCCCCGGTAAACACCAGCAGGTCGGGGCAGCACGCCTGGATCTTTTGCCGCAGTTCGGGAATACGCCCCCGCTCCATGGCCGTCCCCGCCCGGGGGTGCAGGTCGCTGACCTGCACAATGGTCAGCCTGCCGCCGGGCAGCGGTTTGGGGGTGGTCAGCCGGTAGCGGGTGGTGCAAAGGTGCATGGCCCTGCGGCGGCCCCACCACCACACCAGGGCAGTGAGCAGCCAGGGGGTCAGGCCTTCCAGCCAAAGGACCTGCCACACCGACCGGAACGGTTCCCCCAGTACCCGGGTGGCAAGGCCGATGAGGTTGCCCACACAATAAAACGCCGTAAGGTAGCCCACCAGCACAATGCCCAGCCCCAGCGGGTCCCGGGCCAGCCACCCCAGCAGGGCCACCAGCAACAGCGGCAGCCCGTAGTACAGCAGCGGCCAGGGGCTCAGCCAGGCCAGCGGCGGCAGCTGCAGGAAGTTCCAGTACAGCAGCCCGGCCAGTGCCGCCTGCCCCACCCGGGGCAGAAAAAACTGAAAAAACGGATGATACATGCAAGCCCCCTCCCGCGGGGCGTAATTCCAAACACCTTCTGCGTCGGCGGACATGCGCCGCCCCGGCGAAAAAACAGGAAAATCCCGCGCCGGCGGGCGCGGGATATCCCAAGCAGTTTTTACTGTTCCTTTTCTTTGATGGCCTTGTCGATGGCCTTGGCAGCTTCCTTGCCGGCACCCATGGCCAGAATGACGGTAGCCGCACCGGTGACGGCGTCGCCGCCGGCGTAAACGAAGGGCCGGCTGGTCAGGCCGTCGGGGCCGTTGGTGATCAGGCAGCCGTGACGGTCGGCGTCCAGGCCCGGGGTGGTGGAACGGATCAGCGGGTTGGGGCTGGTGCCCAGGGCCATGATCATGGTATCCACTTCCAGGGTGAACTCGCTGCCTTCCTTCACGATGGGACGGCGGCGGCCGGACTCATCGGGTTCGCCCAGTTCCATCTCCACACAGGTCATGCCCTTTACCCAGCCGTTCTCGTCGCCCAGCACTTCCACGGGGTTGGTCAGCGTCTTGAAGATGATGCCTTCCTCCTCGGCGTGCTCCACTTCTTCCTTACGGGCAGGCAGTTCGGCCATGCCGCGGCGGTAGACGATGTAGACGTTCTCGGCACCCAGGCGCTTGGCGCAGCGGGCCGCGTCCATGGCCACGTTGCCGCCGCCCACCACGGCCACAGCCTTGGACTTCATGATGGGCGTGTGGGAATCTTCCTTGTAAGCCTTCATCAGGTTCACACGGGTCAGGTACTCGTTGGCGGAGTAGACGCCGTTCAGGCTCTCGCCGGGGATACCCATAAACCGGGGCAGACCCGCGCCGGAGGCCACATACACGGCCTCGAAGCCGTAATCGTTCATCAGTTCGTCGATGGTCAGCACCTTGCCGATGACCATGTTGCACTCGATGTCCACACCCAGTTCCTTCAGGCCTTCCACCTCATGCTGGACGATGTCCTTGGGCAGACGGAACTCGGGGATACCGTACATCAGCACGCCGCCGGCCACATGCAGGGCCTCGTAGACGGTGACTTTGTAGCCCATCTTGGCCAGGTCGCCCGCTACCGTCAAACCGGAAGGACCGGCGCCGATGACCGCTACCTTGTGGCCGTTGGGGGTGGGCATTTCGGGCTTGGTATGTACGTTTTCACGGTACCAGTCCGCCACAAAACGCTCCAGACGGCCAATGCCCACCGGCTCGCCCTTGATGCCGCGGACACATTTGCCCTCGCACTGGTTTTCCTGGGGGCAGACGCGGCCGCAGACGGCGGGCAGCGCGCTGGATTTGGCAATGACCTTGTAGGCTTCCTCAAATTCGCCCTTGGCAACGTGGGCGATGAAGCCGGGAATATCAATATCCACCGGGCAGCCGGAGCGGCAGGGGTGGTTCTTGCACTGCAGGCAGCGCTGTGCCTCGTTCACGGCCATTTCGACGGTGTAGCCCAGGGCCACTTCCTGGAAGTTCTTGTTGCGCACATTGGGTTCCTGGCTGGGCATGGGGCATTTTTTCGGGTCCATGTTGGGCATGATCACTGCACCTCCTGTTTCAGCAGATTGCACTGGGCATCCCGGGCATGGGCCTCAAAGGGCTTATACATGGTGCCGCGATGCATGGCTTCGTCAAAGTCCACCTCAAACCCGTCAAAATCGGGGCCATCCACGCAGGCGAACTTGGTCTTGCCGCCTACGGTCAGACGGCAGCCGCCGCACATACCGGTGCCGTCCACCATGATGGGGTTCATGGAAACCACAGTCTTGACGTTGTGGGGCTTGGTGGTCTTGACCACGAATTTCATCATGATCAGCGGGCCGATGGCGATCACTTCGTCGAAGTTGGCGCCTTCCACGATCTTCTGCTCCAGCGGGGCGGTCACAACGCCCTTCTCGCCGTAGGAACCGTCGTCGGTCATGATGATGAACTCATCACAGCAGGCGCGGAACTCCTCTTCCAGAATGACCAGGTCCTTGTTGCGGAAGCCCACAATACCGGTGACCTTGGTGCCCTGGGCGTGCAGGGCCTGGGCCACGGGCAGGGCGATGGCGCAGCCTACGCCGCCGCCTACCACGCAGACGTTCTTCAGGCCTTCGATCTCGGTGGCTTTGCCCAGGGGGCCCACAAAGTCATGGACGGCCTCGCCCTCTTTCAGGGTATTCAGTTCCATGGTGCCGGCGCCCACCACCTGGAAGATGATGGAAACCGTCCCGGCCTCGGGGTCAAAGCCCGCGATGGTCAGGGGGATGCGTTCGGAATCTTCTTTGGCGCGCACAATAATGAACTGGCCGGCCTTCGCTTTTTTGGCGATGAGCGGCGCATGAATCCACAGTTCGGTGACGGTGGGGTTCAGTTCCCGCCGTTTGATGATAGTGAACAAAGCGATCTCTCCTTCTCCTTGTTATTTTGTTAGTTGTCTTTTTATTGTAACCGATTTGCGCGGCCTTGTAAAGCACGAAGCCGCGGCAATTCTTTGCAGGTTTTTTGCAGCTTTTTGCAACGGGCCGTTCCTTACCCCGCAAAAGCCACCCGGGTGGGGTGGGGGTTCTTCCACAGGGTATAGCCCGCCGGGCAGGCAATGTCCGTGGGTTCCAGCCCGGTGGTGTCCAGCGGCACCCCGTCGGCCACCAGGATCCAGTCGGCCTGCGCCAGGTCCTCATAGGGGCGCCCGGGGTATTCGGGGCCGGGGGCTTCGGTTTCCAGGTCCAGCACGCCGTCCTCCAGCAGGCCCCAGGCCGCCAGCGTTTCGTACTCGCAAAGGTAAACGTCCCGGTCCAGATAGGTGTCCATCAGCTGGCTGTCCCGCTGGCGCACCCCGTTGGGCAGGAACAGCACGGTGCCTTCCAGGGTTTTCAGGCTGTCGTTCAGGTCGCTGGCCGCCTGCATGGTGCTGTTGTCGATACCGTAGGCCCAGCGGTTGATCCGCCATTCCCCGGCGTAGCAAACCACGCAGAGCGCCAGCGCCGCAGCCGCCAGCCCCCGCCGGGCCTTGCGCCGTACCAGGGCCAGCCCCAGCAGCGCCGCGCCCGCCACAATGACCACCCGCCATACCAGCAGCCAGCCCGCAAAGCTCAGCACCGGCAGCCGGTCCAGCCGGTCGGCCACAAAGTCAAACCACTGCAAAAAGGTGTTGTCCCCGGCGCCGGGGCCGATGTCCCGGCAAAAGACCAGAAAGCCCACGCCCCACACCGCGGTCAGGCCCGCCAGCAGACGGCGGCGCACCGGGGTCAGGTGATCCAGGGCATCCATGGCCGTCAGCAGCAGCGGGATCAGCAGCGGTTCCAGGTAGCGCATGTGCTGCCGCGGGGAATCGGACCCCAGGTCCTCCCGCACGGTGATGCTCCAGGCCACCACGCCCACCCCGATGCCCAGCGCCAGCAGCACCAGCAGGGGCAGCTGGGTGCGGCGGGGGTCGGTGCCGGGGCGGGGGCGCTGCAGCCCGCACAGGGGCAGCAATACCGGGAACACCCCGAAGGCCAGCACGGTGAACAGCAGGTCGCAGACCACCGCAAAGGGCAAAAACGCCCACTGTTCGGCGGTGATCCAGCCGGTCTGGTTGTAGGAATTGCCCAGCCCCGCAAACAGGGTGGCTTTGGCCAGCAGGAAGCAGGCCGCAAAGGTGCCCAGCAAGGCGGCCACTCCGGCCAGTTCCCCTTTCCAGGCCGGGCGGTCCTGCCAGACCACCCAGGCCCGCAGCAGCACCCAGGCAATGAGATAATACAGGGCTACTTCCTTATTAAGATAGAGCAGATAGCACCAGACCCCGGCCAGCGCGCACCAGACGGCGCGGTTCCGGGCCGTGGGCGCTGCCATAGCCCGCCACAAAAAGTAGATCTGCCACAGGGAGAGGGGCAGGAACACCGTTTCGCTCATAAAGGTGGCGCAGGCGGCCATGGTGGGCAGCACCGCCGTAATGCCCACCAGAAACACCGTGCGGCGGCGGGTCTGGCCGGTGGCACGGCAGAGGGCGTATGCCGGGAACACCGCGCTGGACGCCCAGGCGGCACCCAGCCAGCCGATGGCCGTGATCTGGGCGGCGGTGGTTTTCAGTGCCAGGGCGGGCAGGATGCACAACGGGTACAGGATCTTCTGGTAATCGCTGGGCATGTTGCGCACCCGCAGGCCGCGGCCCTGCCACAGGCTGCGGGCAATGTCCAGGTAGCGCACCTCGTCACTGTACACCGCCAGTTCCCGGGGATAGCTGCTCAACAGCCCGTACACCACGGTGCACACCGCAAACAGGGCCAGCACCCACAGCCAGCCCTTGTGTTTTTTGGCCATCGTCATAGGTTTGTGTTCCTCCGTTTGGTTACTAGGCCCATTATACGGCACGGGGGCGCGCAAGTAAAGAGGCGCTCCCCGGTTGATTTTTTCACAAAAACTTCGTGACAAACCACGTAGGTTTGTGGTATACTATGAAGGTTACAAATCGGAAACAACCACATGGAGGTGCTTGACCACGCGATCCCACTCGTTTCGACTGTCCCGGCTGATCTGGATGCTGGGGATTGTACTGGCCCTGTTGTTCTGGGCCGCCCCGCGCGCTGCGGCCGAGGACTATGATACCACGCTGGACAAACTGGGCCGGCTGCAGGACCTGGCCACCGAATACGCTGCCGAGCATGACGGCGACCCCATTCTGCTGACCCTTTCCTACACCCGTACCGGAAGTTACAACACCTCCATGTGGCAGCTGACCGCCGGCGGCCGCGATACCGAGTTCGACGCCTACGTAGCGGAACAGGACGCCGAACTTTCCTCCCTGCAGGGGATGACCACCGTCACGCTGCCCAACGGCGAGAAAATCGATTTCGGGCATCTGCTGGCGTCCATGAACCTGGTGTATAACGGGCTGCCCATCACCGGCAGCTGGGGCGGCGACTGTATGGAACTGGCCCAGGCATATTACGGCCAGGCCAGCGATGCCGCCGGCTACGCCGATGCCATGCGCGATACCTTTAATATAGACGACGACGGTTCGGTGAGCAAATTCGGCGACCAGGACCTGCGGGCCGATCTGGACTCGGTGGTGGTAGGCTCCCAGCTGACCAAGGACACCGACATTGCGGACGCCCTGCGCAGCTACTACGACGGCCTGACCGAGTATGACCGTGCCTACCAGTTCATTTCGCTGAGCTTCGGCACGGTGGATACCTCCTCCAGCGCCTTTGCGGATACCGTGTATGACTGCCTGCTTTCCGACTCCGGCATGCAGCTGCTGTTCTATATGAACGGCATGTGGACTCCCTCCGGCTGGTCGCTGGACGAAAACTACGCCCCCGCGGTGCGGGGCGCCACCGACCTGCTGGCGGAATACCTGTCCGGCGCGGTGAACGGCGAAAAAGTCAAGAGCGAAACCAACGACCGTCTGGTGGCCATGGGCGGCCAGGCGCTGGCCGACGCCCTGACGGCCCTGGGCGATACCGAGGCAGCCTCCGAGGCACTGAACGCCACCGAGAGCGCCTCCTCCGGCAGTTCTTCCTCCTCCAGCACCAGCGCAGTGCTGGAAGACGCCACCCACACCCTGCAAAGCAGCTTCAATGTAAAGATCTTTGAGCTGGTCCTGCTGATCGTGGCAGCCATTGCCATCTTCTTCCTGATCATGAGCTGCGCGCTGTTTGTTTCTCACCGGCGCAAGAAATAAAAAAGCCCCTTGCGGGACCGAAATACAAAACCGGCACAGTCCAGCTGTGCCGGTTTTTTGTCTGCCATTTTACAGGGACAAGCCGGTTTTGACCCTGCCCATTCCCTTTACATACAGGACCAGCAGCTGCCAGCAGCCGTACCCGGCCAGGAACAGCGCCACCCCGAATACCGCACACAGGGCAAAGACCATGACCGGGTTGCTTACCCCCGCCACACCGATGTACTGCACGCCGGGAATCCCCAACTGCAGCGCGGTATCCACCAGTTTGACCGCCCCCAGCAGCGGGGCCGCAATCCCGCACAGCATAAAGACAGGCGCACAGATGATCAGGGTGGGGATCACGAACAGACCGGACAGCCCGGCCACGCTGTAATAGGCACACAGGGCCAGCACTCTCGTCCAGCTGAAGGAGGTATCCTTTGTGATCAGGTCGCTCAGGTAGGCTTTGGCCAGTTCCCCGGGCTTGCCCAGCCGCGCCACCACTTCCTCGGCGGTTTTTCCCTCCGCCTGCAGTTCCAGCATCTCGCTCTTGATTTCCTTTACAATATCCACCCGTTCCGAACTGGGCAAGGGTTTCAGGCATTTCTCGACTTTTTCGAGATACGCTTCCAAACATTTCTCCATGATTTTATTCTCCTTTCACCTGGTTGATGGCCGCCAGCAGATGCTCCCACTCGGTTGACATGGCGGCAAGATACTCCTGCCCTTTGGGGGTAATGGAGTAATATTTTCTCGGCGGCAGCCCTTCCGCGCTCTCCTGCCAGTAGGAGGAGATGTATTCTTCTTTCAACAATCTGCGCAGCAGCGGGTAAATGGTATTTTCCTTTGCCGCCAGGATCGGGTACTGTTCCAGCCGTTGGATGATCTCATACCCGTAGATGGATTTTTGCCGGATCATCAGCAGAATGCAGAATTCCAGCGTTCCGCGCTTGATTTGTGATTTCCAGTCGTCAAGATTCATATACTGTGCCTCCTGTATGTACATCGTACTACACAGTATATCAAATGTCAATAGGAGCCCGAACAGTTTTCCACAGAGAGGCACATTGGCTGTGGACGCTTTCGCCCCCGGTATTCACACCCTGTTCACAGATCGTATATTTTGGGGCAGTTATCCACTGTGTAAAGGGGTTATCCACGTTGAATTTGTTGAAAACTCTGTTGAAAGGGTGGAAAACTCACCCCTTTTTCCTGTTGAAAATGTGGAAAACCCTGTGGAAATCCCATGGCAAGCGGTTTTTGCTGCCAGAGTTTTCCACAAGGGCAAGGTGAACACCTTGGTTTATCTTGACAAGGTTCCCGGATGTGTGTACAATAAGAATAATCCAAAATTGTGCAAAGGAGTGACTGTTGTAATGAAGCACATTCAGACTCTCGAGACCCGTGATATGGTGAAGAGCCTCCAGAACGGTGGCTGCGGCGAGTGCCAGACCTCCTGCCAGAGCGCCTGCAAGACCAGCTGCGGCATCGCGAACCAGCCCTGCGAGAAGGCAGAGAACTGATTTTTTCCAATCTGGCAATCGTGCCGGGCAGCCCGTGCGGCGCCCGGCATTTTCTATGGTTTTCAACAAGGAGTTAATCCATGATCCATCAATACAAACTGGGCGGTTACAACATCGTGCTGGACGTGTTCAGCGGCAGCGTGCACGCGGTGGACGATGTGGCCTATGACGCCATCGCCCTGATCGACGCCGGGAAAACCCGGGAAGAAGCCGCCGCCGCGCTGGAGAAAAAGTATGCCGGCCGCGCCGACGTGACCCCCGCCGATATCCGGGACTGCCTGGACGACATCGACGAGCTGACCGCCGAGGGCAAGCTGTTTGCCCCCGACGCCTACGCCGACCATGCCTTTGATTTCAAGAACCGGTCCAATGTGGTCAAGGCCCTTTGCCTGCATGTGGCCCATACCTGCAACCTGAACTGCAGCTACTGCTTTGCGGCCCAGGGCAAGTTCCACGGCGAAGCGGGCCTGATGAGCTTTGAAACCGGCAAACGGGCGCTGGATTTCCTGGTGGAAAATTCCGGTACCCGCCGCAACCTGGAAGTGGACTTTTTCGGCGGCGAACCGCTGATGAACTTTGAGGTGTGCAAGCAGCTGGTGGCCTACGCCCGCAGCATCGAGAAAGCCGCCGGCAAGAATTTCCGGTTTACCTTGACCACCAACGGCATCGGCATCACCGATGAAGTCATCGAGTGGGCCAACAAGGAATGCTACAATGTGGTGCTTTCGCTGGACGGCCGCAAGGAAGTGAACGACCGGTTCCGGGTGGACCTGGCGGGCAACGGCAGCTATGACCGCATCGTACCCAAGTTCCAGAAGCTGGTGGCTTCCCGCGGCGGCAAGGGCTATTATATGCGGGGCACCTTCACCCACCACAACGTGGATTTCACCAACGATCTGTTCCACATGGCGGACGATCTGGGATTCACGGAGCTGTCCATGGAGCCGGTGGTGGCCCCGGCCGATTCCCCCGAGGCCCTGACCGAGGAGGACCTGCCCAAGCTGTTTGACCAGTACGAGCTGCTGGCCAAGGATATGCTGCGCCGCCAGAAAGCAGGCAAGCCCATCACCTTCTACCATTATATTCTGGACCTGAAGCATGGCCCCTGCATCTACAAGCGGATCTCGGGCTGCGGTTCCGGCACCGAGTACATGGCCGTGACCCCCTGGGGCGATCTGTATCCCTGCCACCAGTTTGTGGGCGACCCGGACTACAAGCTGGGCAACGTGTGGGACGGCGTGACCAACACCGCTTTGCGGGACGAGTTCAAACTCTGCAACGTCTATGCCCGGCCGGACTGCAAGGATTGCTGGGCGCGGCTGTATTGCGCGGGCGGCTGCGCGGCCAACGCCCTGCACGCCACCGGCGACATCCACGGCACCTACGAGTACGGCTGCAAGGTGTTCCGCAAGCGGATGGAATGTGCCCTGATGATTCAGGTTGCCCAGCGCCTGGACCCTGAACTGGCCCGCAACGCCGTCCAGTACGAGAGCGACTGCGACGGCTGCGGCGAAACCAAAGACGGCTGCGACTAATTTATTCCTTCTTTGCAAAGAAGGAACCGAAGAAACTCTAAACAAAAAAGGCATGGTCTACGGACCATGCCTTTTTTATATCCATTTTAAGTTACGGGGGTTCGGGAACTCCCGAATCAACGGTGGAGAATCGGAAAAACCGATGGAAAAACAGTCTCTCCAGGCGTTTTTCCCGGTTTTTTCGATTCGACTTCCCCTTTGGGGGTCTTGGGGGTGAGCAACCCCCAAGCCGTGCCCCGCGCCTCGGAACTAGCGGCGACTTTTTCGGTTCCTTTTTGGTCGGTCAAAAAGGAACATTCTGCAACCTTCCGGGAGCACAACCCCACCGGGCAAACCGCAAAAAAGCCCGGCCTTGCGGCCGGGCAATTCTTATGCAAAAATCAGCTGAACATAACCACATCGTCCTTGGGCTTCTCGCCGGGCTCCACAGCCAGGGCGGTCAGCACCGGGCCGGTGGCGTCGGGGGTCTGCCCCTGGTAGATGGGGTGGTATTTCACATTGACCTTGGCGGTCAGGGTGATCCAGCTGCGCTGTTCCAGACTCTTGTAATCATCGTACTTGCAGGGGAAACCCACAAACTGGATGTCCTGCACACAGCAGGTCATGGCAAAACGGCCGGGCACAAAGCTGTTCTTGCCCGCGCGGTTGGTCTGGCAGACCTGTGCCAGGAACTTGACCGTCTTGCCGTCGTATTTGCTGGCATCGTCCATGCAGTCCATATACCAGATGCCGAAGAATTCCTCCGGGATCTCGATGACCGGGGCGTTGATGTCAAAGGGCAGCGGGTCGGGGATGTCGTCATAGCCCACGCTGCCGTCGGCAAATTCGTAGGCAATGTCGCACCGGCGGCTGGCCTGGCGCACCAGCTTGTGGATCAGCTGGCGGCTTTCCTCGTCGTTGACCTGCTCGGCCCGGTTGACCACCAGCAGTTCGCTGCCGCGCAGCTTGTCCAGCAGCAGGGCGCGCATGGCATTGTCGCCCGCATAGGTCTTGATGGTGGTGCCGTCCGCCGTGGCCAGGCACTGGTAAATGAGCCAGTTGTCCGGCAATGCATCGTACAGGTCCTGGATCAGCCACATGCCGTTGTATTCAATGATGACCCGTCCGCAGCCGGACTTTTTCTCCAGGGCGGTCAGGTTCTCCCGGGTCAGTTCGCTCTTGTCCTCCAGCTGGGCCACATGCACCCCGCCAAAGGCAAACCGTTCGGGATCGTATTCTTCCTCGCCCTCCTCGCAGACCAGCAACAGGGTCTTGTCGCCGGAATCGAACTGGGGGTCCTCCATGGTTTCCTGAATGAACTTGGTCTTGCCGCTTTCCAGCTGGCCTACAAACAGGTAGACCGGAATCTGTTTTGCCATAGCTGTGTTCCTTTCTTGCTTACAGGCCGAACAGCTCGGCGATGGCTGCTTCGTTCAGTTTGGAGCCGATGACGCACAGCTTGCCGGTGACGTCGGGGGTGCTGGGGCGGATCTCATGCTCGCCGGGCACCATGTCAAACTCCAGCCAGCCTTCGCCGCCGTCCACAATGCCCTTGGCGCGCAGGATCATGCCGTAATCGCCGCTGTCCAGCTTGGTGAGGGCTTCTTCCAGCGCTTCACGGCTGAACTTGTGGGCTGTCTCACGGCCCCAGCTGGTGAACACCTCGTCGGCGTCATGGTCGTGGTGGTGATGCCCGCAGCTGCAAACGCCGTGCTCGTCATAATGGTGCTCGTGGTGATGCTCATGGTGGCAGCATTCGCCGTCTTCATGGTCATGGTCGTGATGGTGGCAGCACTCGCCCTCTTCATGGTGGTGGTGCTCCTCGTGGTCGTGATGATGGCAGCATTCGTGCTCCTCGTCCTCATCATGGTCATGATGATGGCAGCATTCGTGCTCCTCATCCTCGTCATGGTGATGGTGGTGGCAGCACTCGTGCTCCTCCCCATCCTCATGATGATGGTGGTGATGATGGTGATGCTCGTCCTCACCGGCATGGGCCTCGTTGGCGGCACGGGCCTGCTCCAGCAGTTCGGCCACCAGGTCCCGCTTGCCGTCCATGACAGAAACGATCTGGGCGCCGGACAAGGCGGTCCAGTCGGTGGTCACGATGGTAGCGGTGGGGTTCTTTTCGGCCAGCAGGGCCACGGCGTCGGCGATCTTCTTCTCGCTGGCGTTGCCGGTACGGCTGAGGATGATGCAGGAAGCATGGCTGATCTGGTCATCGTAGAACTCGCCGAAGTTCTTCATATACATCTTGACCTTGTTCACGTCGGCCACGGTCACAAAGCTGTTCAGCAGCACGGGCAGGGTCTCGGCCACACCTTCCACGGCGCGGGTCACGTCGGACAGTTTGCCCACACCGGAGGGCTCGATGAGGATACGGTCGGGATGGTAGGTTTCCACCACCTGTTTCAGGGCCTCCCGGAAGTCGCCCACCAGGGAGCAGCAGATGCAGCCGGAGTTCAGTTCGTTCACCTGAATGCCGGCTTCCCGCATGAAGCCGCCGTCAATGCCGATCTCGCCGAATTCGTTTTCGATCAGGACGATGCGCTCCCCGGCGAAGCACTCCTGGATCAGTTTTTTGATGAGCGTGGTCTTGCCTGCGCCCAGAAAGCCGGAAAAAATATCAATTTTCGTCTTATTCTCTGCCATGATGGCACCTCTGTTTCGCTGAATTGGTTGGTTCTGGCAGTCGCAAACGCTAACTGCTAATACCATTATAACAAACGCGTCAAGGGGTTTGGGCCTGTTTTGCCCCGGTTTTTTTGAACTTTTTGCAAATATTGTGCCCGCTTGACCTTTTTACAAAACGTGGTATCATGAAACTATCTACATCTGTTAGAGGGAGTGTTGAACGTTGACGACCAATGAAAAGATCGCCGCGCTGCGCGCCGCCGCCAAGAACGCGGGCGCAGACGCCGTGCTGTTGATGACCAGCGACCCGCATTGCAGCGAGTACCTGCCCGACCATTACAATTCTCTGCCCTGGTTCTCGGGCTTTACGGGGGAAAACTCCACCCTGGTGGTGACCCAGGAAGGTTCCGCCCTGTGGTGTGACGGCCGTTTTTATGTGCAGGCCGACAAGCAGCTGGCCGGTACCGAGATCGAATGTATGCATGCCGGTTCCGCCGGGGTGCCCACGGTGGCGGAGTATCTGGCCGACCACCTGAAGGACGGCCAGACCCTGCTGCTGGACGGCAGCTGTGTTCCCGCCGACCTGGCCCACCAGTATGCCGACGTGCTGAAAAAGAACGGTGCCGCCCTGAAGAGCCTGGACGTGGCCAATCCCCTGTGGGAGGCTGCCGGTGCACGTCCCGCCCTGCCGGACACCCCTTGCGAGCTGCTGACCCCGGCCCAGACCGGTGCCACCGCCGCCGAGAAGATCGCCCAGGTCCGTGCCGAGCTGGAAAAGGCCGGTGCCACGGCCCTGGCCGTCACCGGGCTGGACTGCGCGGGCTGGCTTTTGAACCTGCGCGCCCGGGACCTGCCCTGCACCCCGCTGGCGGTCGCCTATGCGCTGGTAACTTCCAAGGCCTGCACGCTGTTTGTGGCGCCGGGCCGTCTGTCTGACGCCGACGCCGCCGCCCTGGCCGAGAACGGCGTGACGGTGCGCGGCTACAACGACCTGCTGGACGCCGTGAGCAAGGTGGACGCAGACGAAGTGTTCCTGGTGGACGAAAAAGCCACCAACTACGACCTGTACACCGCCCTTTCCGCCTACAAGACGGTGGCGGGCGCCGACCCGATCTTTGCGCTGAAGGGCGTGAAGAACGCGGTGGAGCTGGAGAACATCCGGGAATGCCATATCCGGGACGGCGTGGCCGTGGTCCGGTTTGAGATGGACCTGGAAAAGGCCCTGGCCGAAGGCAAAGAGCTCTACGAAACCGACATTGAAACCATGCTGCAGAAGCGCCGTGCCGAACAGCCGGGCTACCTGGAGGACAGCTTCTCCACCATTGCGGCCTGGGGTCCCAACGCGGCCATGATGCACTACCATGCCGAGGGCGAGGTCAACAGCAAGATCGAGCGCCGGGGCTTCCTGCTGGTGGACAACGGCGGTCAGTATGACTGCGGCACCACCGACATCACCCGCACCTATCCTGTAGGCCCGCTGACCGAGGACGAGCGCAAGTATTACACCTGGGTGCTGCAGAGCCACATCGATATGGCCCGTGCGGTGTTCCTGGATTACTGCACCGGCTTTGCCCTGGACAGCTTTGCCCGTGGTCCGCTGTGGGCCCACAAGATCAACTACCGCTGCGGCACCGGCCACGGCGTGGGATTCATTTCCGGCGTGCACGAAGGTCCCCAGAGCCTGCGCCCCAACAACAATGTGGTGTTCAAGCCGGGCATGACCATCACCGACGAACCGGGCGTTTACGAAACCGACGAGGTGGGTATCCGCATCGAGAACGAGCTGGAATGCATCGACCTGGGCGACAACCAGTACGGACACTGGCTGGGCTTTGCCCCGCTGACGGTGGTGCCCATCGATACCGCCCCGGTGATCGTGGACGAACTGTCCCGTGTGCAGATCGACTGGCTGAACAACTTCCACCAGCATGTGTACGACACCCTGGCCCCCCGCCTGAACGACGAGGAAAAGGCCTGGCTGGCCAAGAAGTGCGCCCCCATCGGACGGTAAAAGTACATTCTTTTCTTGCAAGAAAAGAACCAAAAGAACTCCATACAAAAATCCCCCGCAGGGCATTCCCCTGCGGGGGATTTTTATGAGGCGTTTCTTCGGTTCTTCCTGCAAAAGAAGTGCTTTTCCGGTGGAGCTGCACAAAACGGCAGCGTTCCATGCCGCCGGGCGCGCCCTATGGCAGGAATCCGGTCAGAGTTTCTTCGGTTCCTTCTTTGCAAAGAAGGAACACCCCAAAGAAGGAACAAACAGATTTTACAGTACGCCGCCCAGCCACTGCATCAGCGTGGCCTTGGGCATAAAGCCCACCTGGCGGGCCACCGGCTGGCCGTTTTTCAGCACCACCAGGGCCGGAATGCTGGAAATGCCGAACTGCTGGGCCAGGGCCAGGTTCTCATCCACATCAATGCCATAGAACAAAGCCTTGCCTTCCAGATCCTTGCTGGCTTCCTCCAGCACGGGGGCCAGCATCCGGCAGGGATTGCACCAGGTGGCGTTAAAATCCAGCACTGCCACGTCGGCAGCCTGGGCCTGGGTCAGATCATTGTGGTGTACTTCGTGTACCATTGTGCATTACTCCTTTTCGTTGCGCTTGCGGGCGGCCAGGTATTCCACGGCGGAAAGCGCCGCCACGTTGCCTTCGCCCGCGGCTTTCACATACTGGTAAGGCAGGCCCACGGCATCGCCGCAGGCAAAACAGCCGGGCAGATTGGTCTGCATTTTAGCGTTTACCGCCACATGGCCGCCGGCCCCTTCCAGGCCCGGCACCAGCTGGGTGGGGGCCATGGCATCCCGCAGCAGGAACACACCGTCCACCGGGTATTCCCCCGCATCGGTGCGCAGGGCCGTCACGGTGGCTTCGCCCACCACGGCGGCGGGCTTTTCCCGTACCACCTGCACGGTGTCCGGCAGGTCGGGCGTACCCTCGTACAGGGGCAGGTACAGCACCGATCCCGCCACCTCCGCCATATAAGCGGCTTCCGGTTCCGCCGCCGGGCTGGAGCCGATCACCGCCACCGCCTTGCCCCGGTAGAGGGGGGCGTCGCAGGTGGCGCAGTAACTCACGCCCCGGCCCAGATATTCTTCCTCGCCGGGCAGGGCCTTGCCCTGCACCACACCGGTGGCCAGCACCACCGTGGTGGCTTCATAGGTTTCCCCTGCCGTCTGTACGGCGAAATAGTCCCCCATGGCGTAAACGGCATTGACACGGGCCTCGGTAACGGTGATGCCCATAGCTTCCAGATGCCGCTGGAATGCCCCGCGCAGTTCCTGGCCCGTCACATCGGGCAGACCGGGATAATTCTGAATCTTGTGGGCCTTGCCGATCTTGTCGCTCAGCTCCTTGCTGCCGAAGAGCAGCAGGCTTTTGCCCCGCAGTTTGGCGGTAATGGCCGCCGATACCCCCGCGGGACCGCTGCCGATCACGGCAATGTCTACACGCTCCATAGGGAACGCTCCTTTCGGTCAGTTTCCGGAATTTTCCAATTCCTACAATACCAGTATACTATAGTTTGCCCCGAATACAAGCCCCCGCCTGTGAATAAAGTGTAAATTTACGCATTACAGGCGGTAGAGATCGGTGTACTTGGCCTTCAGGTAATCGGTGAAGTAATGGGGGTCAAAGTCGCCGCCGCACAGGCTCTTGACCAGCCAGGCGGGTTCTTTCAGGTTGCCGTACTTCCACAGCCGGTCACACAGGGCATCCTTCAGCGGCTGCAGGTCCCCTTTCTCCCACTGGGCATCCAGGTCCATGGTCTTGCGCAGGTCCGCAATGGCCTGGGCGCCGTAGGCACTGCCCAGGGCATAGCTGGGGAAGTATCCCATATCGCCCATGGACCAGTGGATATCCTGCAGGCAGCCGTGGGCATCGTCGGGCACGTCCACGCCCAGGTACTCCTTGTACTTGGCGTTCCAGGCGGCGGGCAGGTCGCGCACGGCCAGGGTGCCCTGGATCATGGCCTTTTCCAGTTCATACCGCACCATAATGTGCAAAGCGTAGGTCAGTTCGTCGGCCTCGGTGCGGATCAGCCCCGGCTCGGCCCGGTTCACGGCGCGCCAGATCTCCTCCTCGGTCACATCGGCCAGCTGGGTGGGGAACAGTTCCCGCAGGGTGGGGTACAGGCAGTGCACAAAGGCACGGCTGCGGCCCACATAGTTTTCAAACAGACGGCTCTGGCTCTCGTGCAGGCCCATGGTGGCGCCGCCGGTGATGGCCGTGTAATCCAGTTCCGGCGCAATGTGGCGCTCATACAGGGCATGGCCGCCTTCGTGGGCTACGCTGTACAGGTTGGAGAACATATCCCGGGGCATGTAGTGGGTGGTAATGCGCACGTCGCCGCGCCAGAACTCGGTGGTAAAGGGATGTTCGCTTTCCGCCAGCAGGCAGTGTTCCGGCTCCAGCCCCCACAGTTCCATCACCTTTTTGGAAACCTGCTTCTGGGCATCCAGGGGCCATTCCTGGTCCAGGAAGTCGGTGCGGATGGGTGCGCCGTGGTCCCGGATGGCCGCCAGCAGCGGCACGATGGTCTGGCGCAGGGTGGCAAAAAATGCATCGCACTGGGCAATGGTCAGGCCGCGCTCGTACTGGTCCAGCCAGACCTCGTAGGGGTCACGGTCGGGGGCAAAATAGCGGGCCTGGGCACGGCGGGCTTCCACGATTTTTTCCAGGTAGGGCGCAAACAGAGAGAAATCGTTGGTGCGCTTGGCCTTGGTCCACACCGGGATGCTCTGCTGCACCAGTTTGGTAAAGGCGGCGTACTCGGCAGCGGGGATCTTGGCCGTGCGGTCGTATTCCCGCTGCAGTTCCCGCACCTCGGCGGCCTGCTGCTCGTCCTCCGCATCGGCCGCTGCCTGCTGCAGCAGGGCGGCGGTGTCGTCGTTCACCAGCAGGTCAAAGCTGGCGCGGCTCAGCACCTCGCAGGCTTCAGCACGGCCTTCGGCGCTGCCCTCGGGGGCCACGGTCTCGGCGTCAAAATCAATGGCGTTCAGGGCATAGCGGTAAGCAAACAGCTGCTTTTCCAGCGCCCGCAGGCGCATGATGGATTCTTTCATAGCATATACCTCTTTCTTTGTAAATGGATGTCGCTATCTGCTATTCTACCACAGTACGGCAGCATTTTCCATAGAAGTATAAAACCGTCTGCGTCGGCGGACATGCGCCGACCGGCGCAGACACCTACAGGGAAATTTTGCGGCAAATTGTGTATGAGGAGCCCGCGACGAATGCGCGATTTGCCACAAAATTTTGTCGAAGGGGACTCCAAAGGGGCTGTGGAGCCGCGTGCTGCCTGCGGCAGATGCAGCGCGGCGGAGCAGGGGCCGCGGTCGCAGAATGCAAACGCCGCCACAAGGCGTGCCGCATGATGCGGGCACCGCAACCCGTCAAACAGGCCCGTCAGGCACCGCCGTGCGGGACTGGTTCCCTCTTTGCAGCGCGTCGAATCACATCGACGCGCTGATTCCGCCACAGTACGGCAGCATTTTCCATTGTCACCGGCGGGATTTTATGGTATTGTGTAGGTATCGCAAATAAAGGGGGAATGTTGCCATGCCGCAGGAGCAACCGTTGGTCAGCATCATCGTGCCGATCTATAACGCACAGAACCATATTGCACGTTGTGTCGAGAGTATTCGCCGCCAGACCTACCAGAATCTGGAGATTTTGCTGCTCAATGACGGCAGCCAGGACGTAAGCCTGCAGGTCTGCCAGATGTACGCCGGGGTAGACAAGCGCATCATCCTCATTGACAAAGCCAACAGCGGGGTAGCCGCCACCCGCAACCTGGGGCTGCGCTGCGCCACCGGCAAATACCTGCAGTTTGTGGACGCCGACGATACCATTCTGCCCAACGCCACCGAACTGCTGGTGGACCGTGCCGAGCGCTTTGACGCCGACCTGGTCATTGCCCATTACAACCGCATCACGCCGCCCCGCCCCCGCAGCGAGGAAGCCGAGGCCAAGCGTCCCCGCCCCCAGCGGCCGGACAAGGTGCAGACCTACGGCTTTTTGCTGGAAGGCCCCATGAACAAGGAGCAGTTTGCCGCCGGGCTGATGCAGGAACCCGCCAGCTTTTACTACGGCGTCATGTGGAACAAACTGTACCGGGCCGAGCTCGTCCGCGCCCATGAGGACATCCAGTGTGCCGAGGAGCTGGACTGGTCGGAGGACCTCTACTTCAACCTGAACTATATCCGCTATGCGGAAAAGTTTTATGCCCTGTCCACCCCCATTTACAACTACTACAACACCCCGGGCAGCGCCGTGCACACGGTGCTCAACCCCATGAACGTGGTGACCACCCGGGCGGCCCTGTTCAACTACTACAAGGACCTGTACGAACACATGGGCCTGTATGAAGAGTACAAACCCCAGATCTACAAATACCTTGTAGCCATTGCCGAGACCTGACCCCTGCGCCGAAAGGAGCATCTCTATGAAATATTGTCCCAAATGCGGGGCGGCCACCCGCCCCAACCAGAAATTCTGCGGGTCCTGCGGGGCGCCGCTGTCCTCCACACCGCCCCAGGCGCAGGCTTCCTGGCCCCCGGTGCAGGCACGCCGCCGCAAGATTCGGAACATCGTTGTGGCGGTGGTGCTGGCCGTCGTGCTGCTGGCGGTTCTGGGCGTGACCGGCTGGTTCCTTTTCCTGCGGCCGGATGACACCACCCAGCCCGCGGCTGCGTCGGGAGAAAGCAGCACCTCGGTTTCCACCGGAATTGCCCCGGAATCGGACATTCCGGAGGAACGCCGCCTCTACCTGGAAAACCTCACCGCCGTCTCCGGCATGACCCTGACCATTGACGGTGTGGCCGCCGAATACTACGAAGCCGAGGATGGCCGCCTGTACATCGACCGCGACCTGCTGACCCAGACCGACATGCTGCTGCGGGCGATCGTACCGGACGCCAGCGACTACCAGACCACCCTGGCGCTGGTGTCCAAGCCCAGCAATCCCACGGCTTCCTTCGGCACCATGACCGCCTGCGAAGCGGACGGCTACAACCAGCCCGACGAAAGTTACCTGGATGCCATGGTCTCGGTGTACTACCGCTCCCAGCTGAACGCCTTCAACACCCGGCAGGTGGAAGATCTGCGGTTCTCCACCGACCTGAACGACCAGAGTTGGACTGAAGCCATCACCATGGGCGCCTATGACGCCGTTGCCTACGACCTGGAACAGTCCGACATGACCTACAGTACCCAGGGCCTGGGTTACGGCGACGGCAAAGTTACACTGAACGTAGCCGGTCACTGGGTAGGCACCAACCGGGAAAGCGGCGCCGCCGAATCCGGCACCGACTACATGACCATCCAGGCCATCTGGCGGGACGGCATCTGGCAGGTTGACCGCTGCGTTCCCTGCACCGAGCAGGACTATAAGAGCGGTACGCTGCAGCTTTCCACCCATTGAGCCCTCTTACCGGGCAGGCCTGGGGCCTGCCCGGTTTTTGTGTGGTATTGCTGTTCACTTTACAGAAATTGCTGTGCCTTCATGACAAGATAAAGCAATGACTTTGCGGGCATTTTCTGGTACAATCTCTTTATCTGCGTACAGAAAGGAACGGTTTTTTTGGATATTCTTCTTGTCATGCTGGCGGGCATGGCCGTAGGGCGGTTTCTTTTTCCTGCCAAAGCCAAGCGCGGCAATGAACGGTTGGCCCTGGTGTGTACTCTGGTGCTGATTTTCTCCATGGGCGTGATGCTGGGCCAGCGGGATAACTTTTTGCAGGACCTGTTCTCCCTGGGCGCGGCCAGCTTCCTGATGTTTCTGATTCCCACGGTGGTGTCCATCGTGGTGGTGTACCTGCTCAGTGAGCGGTTCCTGGTCAAAAAGCACCGCTCCGGAAAGGAGGACCCCCAATGATGGTATTGCTGACCATTGCCGCCCTGCTGCTGGGGCTGGCATACGGCCTTTCGGGGCTGGAACTGCCGGTGGTGACTTTCCTCACCGGCCACACCGATGCGGTGCTGTACCTTCTGATGTTCTCGGTAGGCATCAGCGTGGGCATGTACCGGGGCCTGGCCGCCAAGATCCGGGAATACCACCTGCGCATCTTCATCATTCCGGCGGGCATCATGTTCGGGTCCATTGCGGGGGGCATCCTCTGTGCGCTGTTGCTGCACATGCCCATGAACTACGGCGCGGCCATTGCAGGCGGCATGGGCTGGTACAGCCTGGTCGGGGCCACCATTGGCCGGCTGGTGGGGGCCGAGATGGGCAGCGTGGCATTTTTGAGCAACCTGATGCGGGAGGTTTTCTCCTACCTGATCATCCCCTTCATTGCCCTGAAACTGAACTACTATACCAGCATTGCACCGGCGGGGGCCACCAGTGAGGACACCACCCTGCCCATGATGCTGAAATACACCAACGAGGAAACGGTGGTGCTCTCGGTGCTCAACGGCATGATCTGTTCTCTGTTTGTGCCGGTGATCATCTCCCTTTGCCTTTAAGGGTGCCTGCCCTTCACCGGGCGGCACACCTTCTCTTTGTGGATACCCTGTCTTTTGCGGTTTGGAAGCGGTCTGCGGACCGCTTCTTTTTTGTTCACAGAAAGTTTTTGGTTTTACTACTTGACTAAGTCAACCTTCTGGTATATACTTGACCTTGTCAAGCAGAAAGACCGCCGACTGAATCGAAAATCATTGCCCGCTGTGCGGGCCCACCTCAGAAAGGGGTATATGTATGAGCAAGCTGAACGAATTCATGGCACTGTTGACCGGGCATTTCAACAATAAAGAGCAGTACGAAGCCAAAAAGGGGGAGAATTTCCCCTATGCGGAGCATGTAAACACCGCCTGCAACGATAAAATCCTGGGTCTGCCCGCGGATTTTGCGGGGGTGTTCATGGTGGAGGAAAGCTATTTCACGGCCAACGGTTCCACCCACGGGGCGCCGCATCTGTTCCTGTTCACCCAGCAGGGGGACGACGTGCTGCTGACCAGCTACGATCTGCCCGCCGGTTACGACAAGGACAGCTTTACCTATGAGAACCTGAAACCGGTAGCCTATGCGGACCTGAAACCCTCGGCGAAGTTCACCCCGGCCTTGTATACCGAGAAGGACGGCGTCTGGGAGGGCGGCAGCACTTCCATGTTCAGCCCGGTGCTGAAGTTCACCCTCTTTGAGCGGTTCTCGCCGGAGGTGCTGGAAGTGTCCGAGCAGATGGAAGTAAACGGCAAAAAGACCTTCGGCTACGACGAACCCATCCTGTATAAGCGGGTGTAACAGCCCCCTGCTTTCTTTGCCCCCTACTTTCTTTGCAAAGAAAGTAGGCAAAGAAACTCCAACTACTCGCCCGGGAAGCAGCAGGCAATGCAAATTCCACGCCTTGCCATTGCCAAGCAACAAGGCAAAAAACTCCAAACACTCATCCGGGAAGCAGCAGGCAATGCAAATTCCACGCCTTGCCGTCACCAAGCAACAAGGCAAAGAAACGCCAACCAAAAAGGCATGGTCAAAAGACCATGCCTTTTTTATATCTATTTTAAGTTACGGGGGTTCGGGCACACCCGAATCAAAAAAAGCCCCCTTGCAGGGGCTTCCAACTTATTTGCCGTAGTTTGCCAAAAACTGGCGGGTGCGTTCCTCTTTGGGGTGGTCAATGACCTCCCGGGCAGGGCCCTGTTCCACTACCACGCCGCCGTCCATGAACAGGATGCGGTCCGCCACATCCCGGGCGAACTTCATCTCATGGGTGACGATGATCATGGTGGTTTTGTTGGCCGCCAGATCGCGCAGGACCCGCAGCACTTCACCGGTCAGTTCCGGGTCCAGTGCCGAGGTGGGCTCGTCAAAACAGAGAATATCCGGCTTCAGGGCCAGGGCGCGGGCAATGGCCACGCGCTGCTGCTGCCCGCCCGAAAGCTGGTGCGGGTAATGCCCCGCCCGGTCAGACAGGCCCATGTCGGCCAGCAGTTCCCGGGCATGGGTTTCCAGTTCAGCCAGGATCTCTTTTTTATGCTGTTTGTAGTCGGGCCGTTCCTTGGCCAGCAGCTGCCCGGCCAGCATCACGTTCTGCAGCGCCGTGTACTGGGGGAACAGGTTGAAGTTCTGGAACACCAACCCGAAATGCAGCCGCTTTTTGCGGATGGCCGCCTCGCTCTGGGTGCGGGCGTCGTCGGCACTCCACAGGGTTTCCCCTGCCACCGTGATGGACCCGGCGTCGGCCGTTTCCAAAAAATTCAGGCAGCGCAAAAGGGTGGTCTTGCCGGACCCCGAGGACCCGATGATGGCGATGGCTTCGCCTTCCTCCAGGGTAAAGGAGATATCCCGCAGCACGGCGGTACTGCCGAAGCTTTTGCCGATACCGGCCACTTCCAATAATGCCATCTGCGCGCCCCCTTACCGGAAATAAGCCAGCCGCTTTTCCAGCCAGCCGAACAGCAGTGTCAGCGCCCCCACAAACACCAGGAAGAAGATGGCGGTGGAGAACAGCGGCCAGATCAGGCCCTTGGCGCTGTATTCCTTGGCCATCATGATGATGTCCTTGTTGGCGATGACGTTGGCCAAAGAGGTATCCTTGACCAGCGTAATGATTTCGTTGCCCATGGGCGGCAGAATCCGCTTGATGACCTGCAGCAGCGTGACCTTGAAGAAGATCTGGCTGCGGGTCATGCCCAGCACCTGCCCGGCCTCGGTCTGCCCTTTGGGCACCGCCTCGATGCCGCCGCGGTAGATCTCGGAGAAATAGCAGGCGTAGTTGATGGCAAAGGCCACCACAGCCGCCACCAGACGGCCGCTGGACCCGGACGGCCAGGGGCTTTCAAAGCCCATCAGGCCGGGGCCCAGGTAAATGACCAGAATTTGCAGCATCAGCGGCGTACCGCGGATGATCCACACAAAGGTCTTGACCACCCCGCGCAGGGGGGCAAACCGATTCATCGAACCAAAGGCTACGATCAGCCCCAGGGGCACTGCAAACAGCAGCGTCAGACCGAACAGCTGGCAGTTCAGCCAGAACGCTTCGGTCAGGCGGCCCCAAATTACACCCGCCTCGCCCATCACTCGGCCAGGGTCAGGCCGTACTTGTCGGCCAGGGCCTGCATGGTGCCGTCGGCTTTCAGGGCGGCAAAGGCGTCGTTCACAGCGGCAGCCGCATCGCTGCCCTTGCGGAAGGCCACGCCGTACTCTTCGGCGTTCAGTTCATCCACAATGGCCAGGTCGGCGTAGTCGGTGCCCTCGCCGATCATGGCGGAAGCCAGGGTCAGGTCCAGCACGGCGGCGTCAGCGGTACCGGCGGCCACTTCCATCAGGCAGTCGGTCTGGACACTCTTGCTGATGTAATCGGCCTGGGAGAGGTTCTCGTCCCCCTGGATGGTGGACTCACCGGCAGAACCGGCTTCGGCCACCACGGTCTTGCCCACCAGGTCGGCGGTGGAGGTGTAGCCGGCGTCGGCCTTCATGACGATGACCTGGGCATTCTTGGCGTAAGCCTCGGTGCAGGCAGTGTTGCTCATGATGTCGTCGGTCAGGGTCATGCCGTTCCAGATGCAGTCAATGCTCTTGGCATCCAGTTCCACGATCTTGGTATCCCAGTTGATCTCCACAAATTCCGGCTCCACGCCCAGCTGCTCACACACAGCGGTGGCCAGCTCGGTGTCAAAGCCCACGAACTCGCCGTTTTCGTCGGTGTAGTTCATGGGGGCGTAAACGGTGTAGCCGATGGTCATTTTGCCTTTTTCCTGGATGTAGGCCAGATCGCTCTCGCCGTCGGCGGTATCGGCGGCAGCTTCCGCCGTGGAAGCAACGTCCGCGGTGGACTCCGACGCAGCGGCGGAGTCGGTGGTTGCGGTGCTGCCGCAGGCAGCCAGGCTGGCGGCCATACCCACGGCCAGCAGCATGCTGATCCATTTCTTCATGATGATTTTCCTCCCTATGTATGATCCACCGTTGTCCCTCGCGCACAATCTTCACCGCCCTAAAGCGGTAAATCAACGGTGTTTTTTAATAGTACCGCAAAAACCCGGTTTGCGCAAGGGCAAACCGCAAAAAAAGCGGCAGGAGCGGGACTTTTTGCCCCCTCCTGCCGTTTTTTACAGAACTTTGCTCAAAAAGTCGATGGTACGGGGCTGCTTGGGATGGTTGATGACCTCGTCGGGGGTGCCTTCCTCCACGATGTAGCCGCCTTCCATAAAGATGACCCGGCTGGCCACTTCGCGGGCAAAGCCGATCTCATGGGTGACCACCACCATGGTCATGCCCTCGGCGGCCAGCTGCTTCATGACCTGCAGTACCTCGCCGACCATTTCGGGGTCCAGGGCGGAGGTAGGCTCGTCAAAGAGCATGATATCGGGGTTCATGGCCAGGGCGCGGGCAATGGCCACGCGCTGTTTCTGGCCGCCGGAAAGCTGTGCCGGGTAGGCCTCGGCCTTGTCGGCCAGACCCACGCGGTTCAGCAGCCGCAGGGCGTTTTCCTTGGCTTCGCCCTTGGTGGCTTTTTTCAGCTCGGTGGGGGCCAGGGTCATGTTGCCCATGACGTTCAGGTTGTTGAAGAGGTTGAAATGCTGGAACACCATGCCCACGTTTTCGCGGACTTTGTTGATGTCGGTCTTTTTGTTGGTCAGGTCATGCCCGTCCACGATCACTTCGCCGCCGGTGATCTCTTCCAGCCGGTTCAGGCACCGCAGGAAGGTGGATTTGCCGGAACCGGAAGGTCCCAGAATGACGACGACTTCGCCTTCATAGATATCGGTAGAGACATCCTTGAGCACTTCCAGATTGCCGAAGTTCTTTTTCAGGTGGGAGACATGGATCTTGACATTCTGCTTATTCACGGCCACGGTTCAGTCTCCTTTCCACTTTCTTGGCCAGCACCGACAAAGCGGTGATGACGATGAGATACATCACAGCAACGATCGCCCATACCTGGAAGGACATGAAGGAGTTGGCCACCACGTTCTTGGCGGTGTTGACCAGCTCGGGGAAGCCGATGACCGACAGGATGGAGGTATCCTTGAGGGTGATGATGAACTGGTTGATGATGCTGGGGATCATGGTGCGGATGGCCTGGGGCAGCACCACCCGGAACATGGCCCGCCAGTAGGGCAGGCCCAGGCTGCGGGCAGCTTCCATCTGGCCCTTGTCCACGCTCTCGATACCGGCGCGGATGATCTCAGCCATGTAGGCGCCGCAGTTCAGCGCCAGGCAGATGGTGCCGGCCTGCAGGGCGGTAAGGGTGACCCCGCCGAAGCCCAGAATGGTATTGAGCAGGTAGGGGACGCCAAAATAGATAAAGTAGGCCAGCACGATCATGGGCACGCCGCGGATGGCGTCCACGAAGATGATGGAGATGATGTTGGCGGCGCGGTTTTTGACCACGCTGAGCAGGCCGAAGATCAGGCCCAGAATGCAGGCGAAGAACAACCCGCACAGGGCCAGCAGCAGGGTCTGGCCCATGGCCGCCAGCAGCAGGCCGCCGTAGGTGGTAAGGATCTGGATCAAGGGCAGAACTCTCCTTTCGAGGAAAATGTCAGGGACGCGAAAAACAGGGACGCCTGCGACAACAGGCGTCCCTGGAATTTTAAAAACAGTCGCCGTTGGCGGACATGCGCCGACGACGGCGACACCTCCAGGGAAATTTGGCCCAAAATTGTGTGCGAGGCGCGGGCGCCGAGTGCGCGGTTTTGGGCCAAATTTTGTCGAAGGGGCTGCAGAGCCGCGCGCTGCCTGCGGCAGATTCAGCGCGGCGGAGCAGGGGCCGCGGTCGCAGAATGCAAGCGCCGCCACAAGGCGCGCCGCATGATGCGGGAACCGCAACCCGTACTCCAAAGGGGGAAACAGGCGCGTCAGGCAATTGCCGTGCGCGACTGTTGCCCCTTTTGATTGACATTAGCCGAGGTACTTGGCCAGAATCTCGTCGTAGGTGCCGTTGGCCTTGATGTTGGCCAGACCGGCGTTGAACATATCCAGCAGTTCCTGGTTGTCGGCGTTGAAGATGGCAAAGCCGTAGTCGCCGCCCTCATTGGCGGTATCCTCCAGCACCTTCAGGGCCAGGCCGCCGTCCTTGATGGAAGCCTGCATGATGGGGGTATCCTCGAAGCAGGCCACGCACTGGCCGCCCAGAACCGCCTGGTACATGGTGGGGGAATCCTCGAAGTAGGTGATGGTGAAGCCGTACTCGTCCTTCAGGCTCTCGGCATAGGAAGCGCCCTGGGTACCGGTCTTGACGGCGACATTCTTGCCGGACAGATCAGCAAAACCGGTGATGTCGGAGTTTTCGGCCACGGTCATGGTCTGGGTGGCGGTGTAGTAACCGTCGGAGAACAGCCAGCCGGAAGCCTTGCGCTCGTCGGTGATGGAAGCGCCGGCGATCATGCCGTCAGCCTGACCGGCCTGGCAAGCGGCGATGGCGCTGTCCCAGCCCAGGCTCTTCATTTCGTACTTGAAGCCCTGGTCCTCGGCAATGGCGGCGACGATGTCCACGTCGATGCCCACGAAGTTGCCGGAAGCGTCGGTGTATTCAAAGGGCTTGAACACCGTGTCGGTAGCGATGACCCAGGTTTTGTCGGAACCGGCGGTCTCGGCGGAAGCGGCCTCGGAAGAAGCGCTTTCCGCAGCAGAAGAACTGGTGGACGGGGTGGAGCCGCAAGCGGCCAGCGACAGCGCCATCACGGCAGCCATGCCCAAAGCAAAGAGTTTTTTCATGGTTTGTTCCTTTCCTCTCTATACAGATTCCGCGGCCCGCGGCCGCGGGGGATGTACGGGCATATACAGAAAAAAGGGCAACAGCAATCCATACGGATGCTATCACCCTTGATAGTTCCCATACATCGTACTTTTGTATTATATCATTTTTCTATCAAAAGTCAAGCTGCAGGGTCATTTTTGGTTTCTTTTTTTAAGTTTCGACGGGGTTCTGCTTACAGTTCCTTTGCCGCGCAGAGCAAAATCTCCAGTGCCTTGTCCAGACCCAGGCGGCTGGTGCAGAGCGTCAGGTCATAGTTGCGGCTGTCGCCGTAGACCTGGCCGGTGTGCTTGGCGCAGTAGTTGCGGCGGGCGCGGTCGGCGGAGTCCATATCCTCTTCCAGCTGGTCAAAGGGGGTATCGGGCATCAGTTCCCGCATGTGCATCAGGCGCCAGTTGCGGTCGGCGTGGACGAACACCCGCAGGCAGTGGTCAAATTCCCGCAGGATGTAGTCGGCGTTGCGGCCCACGATGACGCAGCTTTCCTTGTCGGCCAGTTCCCGAATGGCCTTTACCTGGGCGTTCCACAGCTCCTCGCTCAACGGTTTATCGTAGAAATTGAACAGGCTCTGGGTAAAGCCGAACTCATGGGGCACCCGCTCGTCCCAGCGGCGCACCTGTTCGGGGGTCAGGTGGGCGCTGGCCTTGGCGGTGCGCAGGATGATATCCCGGTCATAGTAGGCAATGCCCAGTTCCCGGGCCAGACGGCGGCCCAGTTCGCCGCCGCCGGCGCCGAATTCCCGGCCGATGGTAATAATACGTTTCATGGCAAAAACCTCCTTGTGTGGACGGTCAGATTTTTATGGTTCAGCGGGTCTGATGGAGCTTGCCCGCCGGCAGGTACCCGCTCAGCAGGTTCCAGGCGGCGTCCGGCCCGCCGGGGATCTGTTCATTGGGCAGCAGATATGCCCGGGCGGAAGATACATACACATAGATGGCCTGGGGTGTGCGCCAGGCGCCGTAGACCTGGTCCCAGGGGCAGTCCTCGGCAGCCTGAAGCTGGTCCTGGCGGCCTACGGGGCGCATTCGCACCCCCTGTTCCCCCAGTTCCACCCGGTAGGCGGTGCGCAGGTGGGACAGCCCCATGTGGCGGCTTTCCTGGGCGACGGAGCGGAAAAACATGCCGAAGTAGATCAGCGGCAGGCCCAACCCCAATACCAGGAAGGCGGTGCCCATGATTTCCGCACCGGGACGGCGGCCCGCCTGGGCAAAGCAGATCACCGCGAAAACCAGCATCGCCAGGGCGAACACCAAGGGACGCCGCCAGCGTTTTTGCCGCTGCAGCACATCAAAGGCGGCAAAATCGCGGAAAATATCCGCGTCGATCTGCACGGGAACAGACAATTCCACCTGCTTACCAACCATAGGGGCAAAACCTCCGGACCAATTTGCTGCCCTTATGATACCATGCCCCCCGCCGCCAAAGCAAGAGGAAGGTTCGGGCAGCTCCGCACTTTCCCCTTATTTCTTCCGCGTCGCCGTATCCTGAAAACAGAAATAATCCGGCTGGTGGCGGGACTGGGTGTACTCAAACATCAGCCCGTCGGCGTTGAAGGTCTGGTTGGTCACCACCGCCACACAGTCGTACCCGTCCAGGTCCAGCCAGCGGTCGTCGTGGGTGGTGGCGTGTTCCACCGTCATTTTGCGCTTGCTGGTGACGATCTGCATGCCCAGCACGTTCTCGATGTATTCATAGATGGAGCGGGCCGCAATGTCGGCGGTAAGCCCCGGCACCAGGTCCTGCAAAAAATAGTTGATGTCCAGGATCAGGGCCTTGCCGTCCAGATACCGCACCCGTTCCACCGCCCACAGGGCATCACCGGGGGCAAACCCGCTGCGGGCGGCCAGCTGTTCATCGGCCACAATGCTCTCGAACCGGGTCACCCGGGTCACCGCCTGCAGATGGTTGCGGTGGGCGGTTTCCTGAAACGTTTCGATGCCGCCAATAATAAAGGTAGTCTTGCCCACCGGCTGGAAGATCACCCGCACCCCCTTGCCCTGGATGGGCTGCACGTAACCGTCATCGATCAACTCCCCCAGCGCCCGGCGCACCGTGTTGCGGGAACAGCCGTAAGCGCGGATCAGGGTATTTTCCGAAGGCAGCAGGGACTGGTAGGGGTAATCCTGGGCCTCGATCTTCTTTTTGAGGCTGCGGTAGATCCCTTCAAATTTGGCTTTGGGCACGGTAGACACCTCAACTTGTTCAAACATTTTCTCCAGTATACCGTGAAATTGCCCAAGGTGCAAGACTTTTCTTTGTGCTTTGCGCCGAAAATCGGCTTTCCGCCGCTCTTTTTTGTGAAAATCCATTGACTTGTTTGAACAAGTGGCGTATACTCAGAATCACAAAAGAAACTTGTTCAAACAAGTCCAACGGTTGAAGGAGGAAATACTTATGGGCAAATACCAACAGGACGCCAAGGAACTGCTGGAATACGTAGGCGGTAAAGAGAATATCGCCGCGGTTTCCCACTGTGTCACCCGCATGCGGTTCGTGCTCAACGACCCGGCCAAAGCGGACGTGGCCAAGATCGAGGGCATGAAGGTGGCCAAGGGCACCTTTACCCAGGCCGGCCAGTTCCAGGTCATCATCGGCAACACGGTGTCGGATTTCTACAACGATTTCATTGCGGTGTCGGGCATCGAGGGCGTCTCCAAAGACGCGGTAAAGAGCGCCGCCAAGCAGAACCAGAACCCGCTGCAGCGCATCATGACCGCCCTGGCCGAGATCTTCGCCCCGCTGATCCCCGCCATCATCACCGGCGGTCTGATCCTGGGTTTCCGCAACTGTATCGACAGCCTCTACCTGTTCGAGAACGGCACCAAGACCCTGTGTGACATCAGCCAGTTCTGGGCCGGCATGGACAGCTTCCTCTGGCTGATCGGCGAGGCCGTCTTCCACATGCTGCCGGTGGGCATCTGCTGGTCGGTGACCAAAAAGATGGGCACCACCCAGATGCTGGGCATCGTTCTGGGCCTGACGCTGGTTTCCGGTCAGCTGCTCAACGCCTACTCGGTGGCTTCCACCCCCGCCGCAGAAATTCCCAAGTGGGACTTCGGCTTCATCCAGGTGAACATGATCGGCTACCAGGCCCAGGTCATCCCCGCCATTCTGGCCGCCTTCACCCTGGTCTATCTGGAAAAATTCTTCCGCAAGATCTGCCCCGCCGTGGTCTCCATGATCGTGGTGCCCTTCTGCAGCCTGGTGCTGGCCGTCATGGCCGCCCACTTCGTGCTGGGCCCCATCGGCTGGAAGATCGGTTCCGCCATCTCCGCCGTGGTGTACGCGGGCATCTCCGGTTCCTTCCGTGTATTGTTCGGCGCCGTCTTCGGCTTCTTCTATGCCCCGCTGGTCATTACCGGCCTGCACCATATGTCCAACGCCATTGATACCCAGCTGATCGCCGACTTCGGCGGCACCATGCTGTGGCCCATGATCGCCCTGTCCAACATTGCCCAGGGTTCCGCGGTTCTGGGTGTCATCTTCCTGCAGCGCAAGAACGCCGACGCCCAGGAAGTGAACATCCCCGCCTGCATCTCCTGCTATCTGGGCGTTACCGAGCCCGCCATGTTCGGCGTGAACATGAAACTCCAGTTCCCGTTCCTCTGCGGCATGATCGGCTCCGCCATCGCCGCCGTGGTCTGCGTGGCCACCTACACCACCGCCAATGCCATCGGCGTGGGCGGCCTGCCGGGCATCCTGTCCATCCAGCCCCAGTACATGCTCAGCTTTGCCCTGTGCATGGTCATTGCCATCGTGGTCCCCTTTGTGCTGACGGTGGCCGTGGGCAAAAAGAAAGGCATCCACTAATCTTTCCGGGAGGCATCTGCTATGAACTTCAAGGATAAGGTCGTCTACCAGATCTACCCCAAATCCTTCTATGACGCCGACGGCGACGGCCTGGGCGATCTGCGGGGCGTCACCGCCCGGCTGGATTACCTGGCCCGCCTGGGGGTGGATTACCTGTGGCTGACTCCCTTCTTCCCCTCTCCCCAGCGGGACAACGGCTACGATGTGGCCGACTACTGCGCGGTAGACCCCCGGTTCGGCACCATGGCCGACCTGGAGGAACTGATTGCCGAAGCGGACAAACGGGGCATCGGCCTGATGTTCGATATGGTGTTCAACCACACCTCCACCGAGCACCAGTGGTTCCAGAAAGCCCTGGCCGGGGATGAGACCTACCAGAACTACTACATCTTCAAAGAGGGCGACCCCGACACGCCCCCCACCAACTGGGTATCCAAGTTCGGCGGCAACGCCTGGGAGTACGTGCCCGGCCTGAAAAAGTGGTATCTGCACCTGTTCGACGTGACCCAGGCGGACCTGAACTGGGAGAATCCCGCCGTGCGGGCGGAACTGGCCAAGGTGCTGCGCTTCTGGAAGGACAAGGGCGTGAAAGGCTTCCGCTTTGACGTGGTGAACCTGATCTCCAAGCCGGAAGTGTTCGAGAACGACTACGAAGGCGACGGCCGCCGCTTTTACACCGACGGGCGCAACGTCCACCGCTACCTGCAGGAACTGGTGGCGGCAGGCGGCATCGAAGGCATGGTGACGGTGGGCGAAATGTCCAGCACCACGCTGGAGAACTGCATCGGCTACACCGCGCCGGACCGCCACGAACTGAGCATGTGTTTCAGCTTCCATCACCTGAAGGTGGACTACAAGAACGGCGACAAATGGGCGCTGATGCCCCCCGACCGCCAGGCGCTGAAGGATATCTTCGCCCACTGGCAGGAGGGGATGCAGGCCCACGAGGGCTGGAACGCCCTGTTCTGGTGCAACCACGACCAGCCCCGGGCGGTAAGCCGCTTTGGTGACGACGGCCGGTACTGGAAAGAAAGCGCCAAGATGCTGGGCATGGCCACCCACTTTATGCGGGGCACGCCCTACATCTACCAGGGCGAGGAACTGGGCATGACCAACGCCCATTTTACCGGCATTGACCAGTACCGGGACGTGGAGAGCCTGAACTACTACCGCATCTTGCAGGAGCAGGGCCACACCCCGGCCCAGGCGCTGGAAATTCTGGCCGCCCGCAGCCGGGACAACGGCCGCACCCCCATGCAGTGGGACGCCACGGCCCACGCGGGCTTTACGGCGGGCACCCCCTGGATCGGCGTGGTGGACAATTACAAAACCATCAACGCCGCCGCCCAGGTGGAGGACCCGGATTCCATTTTCGGCTGGTACCGCACCCTCATTGCCCTGCGTAAGGCCCACAAGGTCATCAGCGAAGGCCGCATCGAGATGCTCTTTCGGGACAACGCCGACCTGCTGGCCTACCGCCGCTTTACCGACGAGGAAGAGCTGCTGGTGGTCTGCAACCTGACGGACCGGGAAGTTCCCCTGACCCTGCCGGAAGGCTGGCAGGCTGCGGAGCTGCTGCTGGGCAACTACCCCGCCGGTCCCCGCACCGCCCTGCGCCCCTTCGAGTGCCTGGCCCTGCGGCGGTAAGACCGCCTTTTTGCCCCGGAACGGGGCCCCTTACACACTGCCATTTTCTCCAGCATTCTGATAAATTCCCACAGACCGGGCGCCCTGCACAGGGCGCCCGGTCTGTGGTATTGGCGGAATACTTGTAAAAACTCAGCTTGTATCTTGTGTACATTGTCTAAAAATGGTATATTGAGGATATATATGTAAAAAATTGCGGCGTTTTTACTATCGTCCGCCCCCTAAGGAGGCTGTTCCATGAAACGATTGCTGGCCCTGCTCCCACTGCTGGCCTTCTGCCTGTTCTGCGCACCCGCAGCTTTTGCGGACGCGCCCGTTTCCTATCTGGATGCGCAAGGCGTCCCCCAAAGCTGTGATACCTACACCACCCTGACCGACGAAACCACCGCCTGGACCGACGGCTGGTATCTGGCCGAGGGTACCGTGACCATCAGCAAAAAGGTCACCGTGACCGGCGACGTGCACCTGATTCTGGCGGACGGCGCCAGCGTGACCACCGGCAACATCGAGGTGGCCGACGGCAACGCCCTGACTCTCTATGCCCAGTCGGCGGGTCCCGACCAGGGAAGCCTGCAGGCCCAAAGCGATGATCCGGCGGCAGCCATCGGCGGTTCCTCCCAGGCTCCCCAAAGCAGCGGCGCCATTACCATCAACGGCGGCACCGTCACCGCCATCACCACAGGCAGCGGTGCGGCCATCAGCGGCAGCAGCGTGACCATTCAGGGCGGCACCGTCACTGCCACCACCACAGGCAGCGGTGCGGCCATCAGCGGCAGCAGCGTGACCATTCAGGGCGGT